>Ga0335074_10005726_pt1 | contig 17205 bp, 12 predicted proteins | sample Lox_Sample_23_FD_206715 | JGI IMG/M metagenome (GOLD analysis project Ga0335074, IMG submission 206715) | Soil microbial communities from Loxahatchee National Wildlife Refuge, Florida, United States - Lox_Sample_2.3 | ecosystem: Environmental > Terrestrial > Soil > Wetlands | place: USA... | reverse complement strand
TTTATCTGATTTATCTTTCACTACTAAGACCGAAATCATTCCTTAAGATCCTTCTAATCCCTCCGCTGCTGTCTCTATTACCGCCTATCTTGCTTAAATACTCTTCTCTATAAGAGAAAATCTCTTTTCTTTATAGTTAATTCCATTATCAAATCTTAGATATTATTAAAGTATATTATAGAGCTCGCCAAGAGAATTCGAATGATATATAGGTTTTATATTATATATAGATAATTTAGGGATTTATAAAAGTTTAAAGTTTTGGGAATTTTCTTTAGATTTGTCGCAAAAAACCAAATAGGGTTAAATCTAACCTTAAATTAAATAAAGTTATTTTCTATTCCTAAATTGGTTTTTGTCGACACAGAATTACATCATCGTCCCCTTAATATCTAACTATTCCGATTTTGGATTTATTCGACAACTTACTCCGTACGGGTATTAGTATTAATTTCCCCCCTAAAGTCATTGTTTTTCTCCTTAAAGTATATTAATGCACTGCGCACCATACTTAACTACTAAAATCTTCTCAAATTAAGTTTCTTAAAATTCTTATTTTCCTTTTAACATGTCTGATTTGGCCATTCCTCGCCGAGGTCGGCCTCGGAAATATACCACCGATGCGGAAAGACGCACGGCTCGTGCACAGACACGTCGCCAGCAGCGTGCACGACCCTCTGGATCAGTTCAGGTACAGGATTTATGAGATCTCCCTTCCTTCATTTTTTAATAATATACAGGTCGAATATGCCGATGACCATGGCCTTCAGGCCCACTGGCGACTTGATCCAACCATAACACTGGAGGATATTCTCCCTGCCACTGACAGCGACACAGAAATCGACAACGTACCTCGTTCCCAGCAGCTCGAAAGTGATCCTCTCCCGCCTACCGATGGCGATGTCCCCCTCGCGTCGATGGAAGAGCCTCAATCCGCCGATTCCTCCCCCCTACCTCCTGCGCACGAATCCCCACGGTCGCGCACTGCCGATTTCTCCCCCGCATCTCCTCCTTCGCACGAATCCCCTCGGTCGCCCATTAGCGATATAATTCCTCTTTCCCCTCCCACTATTTCACCGCGTGGCCTACCTCGCACCCATGTCCCTCCCAATGCGAGCCTCCAGTCCAATATTAGCGCTTCACCTGGTTCATCTTCCGCTACTGAGACCGAAACCGTTCCTCAAGATCCTTCTGATCCCTCCGCTGCTGCCTCTGTTGCCGCCTACCTTGCTCGAATGCTCTCCTCCATACATCTATTTTCTGACGTTGATGATGAAATAATAGCGGGTAAGAAAAAAATGGCATCTTTCACTTATAATGGTGTACATAGAATAAAAGCAATTGAAAAAAAATCTAGATTATAAATAACCCTACAATGAACAATTGTTTATAAATAACTTCCCGGCCATTTTATTTTAAATGCGTATAGAATTGCTGATAACGATCTTTAGGGTCATACCCAAACCCGGAGAACGATATAGGTAGTAAAGTCCCTATCCTTTATATAAACAATTGTCGATGACATGGTTTAGTAGATATTTCGCACGACCAGGATTCCGAACCTTCGGTACCCAGACAGAGCCCTTCTATTTCATCCAACCCTCTTTCAAATATTGTCTCGGAGAGAGACGGCACACAAAGCACCGTTGACACACCCAGTGTACCCAAGGAGCGGATATTTAGTGTGACGAGACTCCTGGAAGAATCCAAGCAAGAGATCGGACCTCTACCCGATGTTCTAGCGTCTCCAGGGATCTTTTCTCCCGATGAGATAATAGGCTCAGACCTCGATGCGACACAACGGCAGCTCCTATACTGTGGTTTTCCTCCCGATAATCCCGAAGAGAGCGAACCAAAGCATGTTGACGTCTTACTCGACAATCAGCCGTGTATAGAGCCCATTATAGACTTCGATGTCGATAGTCTAGTGGCCTTTGCCTCGAGCCTGGCTGTCGCCCGTACAGGGATCCAATGGCTCCCTCATCAGAGCACAATGTCCGTCCTAACAACTGATCTTCATATGGCGCCGATCCAATGTGAGTGGACAGACCAACATTCTCACATTCATAGACGCTATATCGCCATCCATAAAATCCCGAATTTTTGTTTTGGCCGTATCAACCATTCAACTTTTCTTACTCTTCATATTCTTTTCCCGGAGCTTTATACGCCTTTAGAATCACCTAGCCCTTCCAATCTTGGCCGGCGTTTACGTGAATCCGAATTCATGACTCTAATAAATGATATTTTACTTCCGATTATTTATCGACACGTCCTATCTAGCACCAATCAGGCATATCCTGCATCATACCACCACGCGAAAGCCAATTCCCGCGCTCACGGCCGCGAAACGCATCAACGGGATTTCAAGACCACGTTAGAACAGCAAATAACGTATTTCTTACCTGCCGATTCACTAGATCCCATCTGGCAAGATTTCCTCGCAAAAATCGAACAACCTGGTTATCGCCAGTTTCGCAGGCCCGTCCTTCTTCTCCAAGCTAAAAACCTTAAGGATCAGACCCGCGCAGACTCTTGGGGTATAATGTTCCGTAAGGTGCAAGGCTTTCTAAATAATATTCTCCGGCAAGAATATATACGTCCCAATTCGTTTCTAGACGTAGCCAAACAGATCACGCCGTTGCCGGCCTTTATTGACGTCCTCCAGGATCCAGAAAGGCAGTCTGGACAGTCTATTTTTTGGCGTTCTGAGTATCTTGATCGGTTTTTCTCAACACTTCAATCTCGTATTGGTGATCCTCAATATCCTCTACGCTACCAATCCTTCCCTCTTCTTTTTCTCAAAAACATCTCAGGTGGCCGGGCCAATATACCACTATCATCACGACTTCGGAAGAACGGTCTGGCATATATTCAGCTTTATTCACGACATAAAGAGATCTTTAATGCGGCCGGTCTTTATTCCTTTTCTCATACCTCTCTTCCAACATTAAGTCTAAGTCCGAATATCATTCAAGTACTTCAATATATCGGCGGAGCAACTTCAATTTCGCCCCAGGCCCTTCTTAACATTTATCTTGCTACCAAGTCCCGCTGTCACTTTGGTATACTACATTCCCAGAATAAGTCCTTCGGCCTCCGTAAAGAATACCGTGTCGCATTTAATCTCTTTCATGCCATTAATACGCAGATGAATTTAATACATCCCTTAGAACATATCACGCCCTCACAACTACCTGATCTTGGCTGGATTACACTGTCTACGGCTTTAACGCAGCAATGGTGTCGATGGAATCTAAACAAAATCATTCTTGGTTTCGAGGTTTTATTTTCTCGGTACTCTTCTTCTCCACCGGCATGGGAACACTCACGAATTATGGGTATTTTTCTACGATGTTTTCCTTTTTTCTTAGGATCTCTCTTCCCTGGGACATACCCACGACTTTGGTACGATATTTTGCCTTCGAAGGATAATGTTGTCGGTCCCTATCGTCATGGCCTCGGAATGGGGATTAACATAGAACGACATGGCTATGCATGGCTTATGAACCGAATAGACTGGGATACCCTTACAATTCATGTGGAGTTTATTCAATCACTAGGTTTCGAGTATAATTACCTTCAGCAAGCATTCCGCCGACGACATCGCCAGGTACGGGATACATGGGACAGTATTCTGAGTATTGAGCGAGCTCCACGCTGGTTTAAACTGATCGGCCAATCTAAGACGTGCATTAATTTAATCACGGAATACCTCTGTCAACTTTGCCTCGAGACTTTTCGGAAAGATATCGGCCGGAGCTTCCCAAAAAAATACCTTGACCCCGATCATGCTCAAGAACTCCTAGACGGAATATATACGCCAACATATGCGTTTATACAAAGAGTTAGCTCCGACCGTAAGTCCCTCCTTATCATGTCCGATGGCCGTCAACGAGCAAAGACCTTCGGGGATCTATTTGCCTGGCTATGGGAAGACGATGACGATCATCCCCGAGGGAGCTGGGCCAAGCTTCCTTTTCGCCAGCTCTACCGACGTTGTCTATACCTTATCCGCAACTGCCTATCGGAGCAGCACGCTCGAAAATGGCGACGTCATCTCCAGCGCTCCCTACGCCATACACACTGGCTCTTACCCTACCCCTGCAAAGGCTCTCTATTCTTTCGGGATAGCAAAAGGTATGTGCGATGGTGGTCTAGCTATCACCCTCAGCTATACAACGACATTCGAGTCGAACTCGAACGACAGAGGCAGCCTCGCTCTAATCAGCCACGAGATATTCTTGAATTTGAAGCCGGGCAACTAGATCGATACTCTTCTCTCGAGTGGACCGCAGATAACACCTTAAGTCAGTCCGCCCTTTAGCCACAAACAATTGTTAATGATAATAATTATTAGGTTTCCTACCGGCGAGTCTTGTACGGCCCCAGACCTCCCTAATTTGTCTCGACGATGGCGAATTCACCAGGCGACTCCAAGACACCTTAAATGAAGCGGATGACAGTGTTACTACCCAATCCGATTACTCCCCGACCGACGACGAATTACAAGCTCTCAGACGGAGATGTAGGGCCAGTAGCTGCAGCAGCAATGGTTCTGGTACCTCTTTTGAAGAAGATTCGGGCTCGAGCGATATCTATTCCGATCTAACTTTAAATAGTCATGCCGCGCTTCAGAAAATTCGGGCTTCTATTAATCGTCGCGATGACAGGTTCAAAGAGCTTATCGCCACTCGTGATAAGCTTAAGCTAAACCTCCCCAAGCCCGAATATACACTCGTGTCTCGTCGATGCCCCTCCTCGGTAATGGATAAAAACGATATCACTTCGAACGACGACGACGACGACGATAACGACCAGTATCCCTCCCCTATCGTTTCTTACCCCCGGGCGTCTACCTTCAACGACGACAGAACTTATCAGTTAGAGAAGATTGGTAGACTCGATCGAGCCATCAAGAGGCGTCAGCTGCGACAAAACCAACTTCGTAAGCTACATGATCGGCAATATCGGCGTCATCTGGAGAGGGCTAGGGTTCAAGAAGTGGAGCAGAGAGAGTATGCCCGTCGTCAACAACAACTAGCAGCGAAGCGCCAACGACTAGCAGCGAAGCTCGAGGCGCAAAGGCGTGAAGAGGACATCAGGCAACAGCAACAAGCTCGCCGTCAACAGTTAACCGAGGGGTGGGAAGGAAGGGCCGCTGAACAAGGAGTCAGAAGCGAGTCCCGCCGACGTATACTTACCGAGCTATCACCGGCATCAATCGCCAGGAGGAATCTTTCACGTCCGTAGAGAATAGGCGATTACCAAATAGATAGCTACAATAAACAATTGTTGAAGGTCCCGCAGCGAGGTTACGGATTAATAATGATAATGAATCGGTCGCACCATAATACAGCTTAGAGCGCAACGCAACGCAGGGCGGCGCAAAGCAATGCGGGGAAACGTAATGCAGCGCATATAAAATACCCGGGGATACATCTATACACAATTGCTTATAAGCCAGAGGAACAATGATTGCAATAGTTGGGTCTATAGCTTATAAACAATTGTCTATGACATAGATTTAACCCCATCCCGCATCTTGAATAATTAGGTTACTGAATTTGAACTATTAGAACGTTATAATTTTAGATATTTTATTCAATCTCATCTGCGGGGTGCGGCCTGAAACGCTCTGGATGACGGAAGAGCAGCGAAGAACTAAGGACATAGATGCTCTTAAAGATGCTCCGTGATAAGAGGTGATGGTTTTATTGTTTCGACGACGGTAAATTCACCTAGTGACTACAAGATACCTTTATAAACAATTGTTGAAGATTGAGTATTGATATATAGGGACGACTACGAATTATTATTTTAATCCGTCTCTCTTGACCTAGTTACCTCGAAAATCCACTCGGCTAGGAAAGCACGAAATTCTGGGTGACTTAAGTCATCTACATCCCTAGTATCGCCCATAGCCCTCCAACCGGCCAGGATCACGGATACGCCGCCGTCAGCACCATTATCCGGCGATGTTGGGTACGGTAGGCTCTGTATCGACCGCGAGAACGCGGAGTGGCGGGGCCAGAGGGTCTGTAGTAGAGCCGCGCCCCAATCCATCAGCAGGGGGCGCCACCGCGATACGGTCCGCTGGCAGCCAAAGTAGGCCGCCGTTCGGCCGGGACGGAGGATAAGTAGGGACCAGGTCGGTACCGACCGATGCGAAATTACGGGCACCAAAACGACCTCGATGTCCGGTGAGGCCGGTCCAAGAGGGGCCTCGACCGGCATAGCCCGGTTATTGGTCTCCCAGCGGTGGTATTCGTCGACCGGTATTACCAATTCCTTTCCCGGCCGCGCCCGGAGCTGTAGGGCCGCCTCGACCACCGCGGCCGGGAGTTGGCCGTGGGCACCGAGGTGGGGGTCGGCGTCGATACCGTCGGGGGGAAGAAGGAAGAGGAGGTCGCATGCGCGGAGGGCAACTCTAAAAGGGCCTGATCCCACCACAGGGATAGGGTCGTACCCCCAGCGTTGATGCCAGGCTGCGAAGGTACTGAAGATCCGCTGCGTCGCCGGACGGGTCTGTCGGGCCTGGTCGCCTATAAGGTCGGCAGCATCCCGCCACGACTGAAGATAAAGAAGCACGGCTATATCCAAGTCATGACGGGGACGATATACCCGTAGTAACCGTGCCAGAGCGTGATTCATATCGGGCCACGTAATCAGGAAGGGTTCCCCAGAGCGGAATTCAAACTCGGTAGGGGAAATATCGATCCTAGGTTGTCCGACGATGACCTGGGCCCGCTGGCATGCCTGCCGCCAAATCCATTGTTCTAGCGCGCTCGCTCGTGCCACGGGGCAGGCTGGAAGGCTATTGACATCAGCCGAGTCCTGATTACCTAAGACCGGGGCCGTCTTCTGAACTGGGCCGTCGTCCCGACCATCATTACTACCTCCACCATCCCTACCTTCTCCCTCATCTCTCCTCTCCTCGTTACCTCTATGGCGGTCTCCGTCGCCTCCTCTCTCGATGCTAGCTCGACCGACCTTACTTTTTTTCCTCGTCGGTCTCTGGGTTGACCGGGCCGGCCCCGACCTCGAACCTAGACCGGTACTCCGACCCTGGGGGGGCTCTCGGGCTGCGCGCCTAGGCGCGTCCTCGACCTCCTCGACAGACGGCCTAGCACCGACTACGCGGTGCCGCTGGAGGAGAATAATGGCCTCGGGAGGCGGCTCGGCATCCCAGACTAGGCCGAAGGCGTCACAAAAATAAGGTGCCTCGCGGGTCGACAACGCCTGTACGCGCTCGGGGGTGATTGGGTCGTTCCTGAGCCCGACTAGGGGCCGGTTATCCTTGGCCGACGAAATACCCCAAAGGTCCTTGGGGACCGGGGTACGCTGGGAGCTGCGGTACCCCAGGTGACCCTCGCGGCGGAGGACCAGCTGACGGGCGATGAGTTGGAACTGCTGCGTTGGGGATATATCGCGCGCCCGTGCCCACTGGGCCAACTTGGCTAGCTCGTCGAGCATGGTAGTCGAGAGGTTGTCGACACCGTCGCGGCCCCGGAGGTACGGTACTACGACGCCGTTCCAGAAGTCGGGCGTGTAGTGGCGCTGATTCTCGACAAGCTGGATATATTTTTCGTGCCGTCGATCGCGTTGGCGGCGGACCCCCCGGGCTCGTGCCTGGACCTGGGCCCATAGGGGGTGGTCCTTGGCATTGATCACTCGGACGAGGTCTTTGTGATGCCGTTCGAGCCAGGTCATGACCCACTCTAACCGCTCCTCGTTCTCCTCCACGTGCCTAAGAAGCCAGCGACTGAGATCGAGGAGTATACGTTGCTGACGGTCGGCGTCTGTAATAGCGCCGATATAGCCTTCGAACCCTTGACGGGTAGATAGATCCAGACCAGGAAACTGTTGACGCCACGCCTTGACCTGGGAGGACCGTAGAAGGGCGGTCTGGCCATCGGGAGGCTCTAGATCTTATATATTAATCCTTAACTTATTAAGCTTTGAAGTTCGATATATATCTATCTTACCTCGCTGTATCTTCTGCCTATCTTTCTTTCCATCCCTCGGTCTGGTCCTCTGCTTCAAGGTTTGTGGTGGTGACGGTAGCGGTTCAAGGGATGATTCTGACGGCGATCTTGAAGACGGAGGTGGGGGTCTCTGGTGGGGTTTGGAAGAGGTTTCTGGGGTCGCAAGTACGATAGGGGAGGGCCGATAAGAAAGAGTAGTCACCGATCGTTGCATCCTTGGCCGTTTAATGGGAGTAGATACGTCAGCGGGATGTTTTCGAAGACGTCCGTGTGAAATAGTATAGCCAGTCGAGGTAGAGGCTTCAGACTCGTCATCGACGAGGAAGGGACGTCGTCGGGTACCGGAGCCGGTAGGAGCCATCGGCATATCGAGGGGGTCGATCACCAAAGGTGACCTACCGGGCTCGATCACCCAAGGCGACCCACCGGGCTCGATCACCAAAGGCCCTCCGACGTAAAAAGAGGATGGTAGGGGCTCAGGGCACCGTCAGGCGTCGTACTATACCTCGGAATCGAAAAAAACAGCGAGGTTAAAATTTCCCTGTACCACTGCAGCTGTACAGTAAAAATGATATCTTTCCTTAAGATAAAGGAGGCAAAATAGAGTATACACAGCGGTGGTAGGTGAAGGGTGGATGGGCGAAGGGTGAAGGGGCGAAGGATTTAGTGGGGGGTGGCTTATTTTAAAAGCGGGGTTCGGAATCGGCCCGCACCCGATACCCACCGGTGATGCGACCCCGCCAGTAAGGTTATCTGTAAGACCCAAACCTAAGAACATCGATAATTATTCAAGAACATCGATAATTATTCAAGAACATCGATAATTATTTAAGAACATCGACAATTGTTTAAGAACATCGACAATTGTTTAAGAACATCGACAACTGTTTAAGACCGTCAATAATTATTTATTCGACTTTATTATCGCGGCTTGATTGGTCTGGGCAGATAAAGAGGTGCCAGCGCATCAGCTTGCAGCGGGGTACGTACTCACACACGTTCCTTCTCACATATTACTTGGACAGCACTTAATTTATGAGTTTCTAGATATTCACGCTTCTCGTTCCTTGTACAATGTATTTCCACGGCTGCGCAAGGTGGCAGCACACTAATTCCCGCCTATCTCAAGTAATCTACCAAGGTATACCCTTAAGTGCTTGAGTGGCTATAAAAGTCCGAAATGGCTAGTGACTCTTCAACAATTGTTGATGGACCAAAACCGGATATATCAGGGCATAAACAATTCTATTCTCCTGTTAATAAACGCCAAGACATTCCGACGCTAGTCCTAATCGGGAGGAGTATATATATCTGACTTTATTTGTTCTTTCATAAACAATTTCCATCCATTCCCAAAATTTAGGGAATGACCATCAACAAGAAACTGCAATTGTTGATGAAACACCTCTCCAAGAAAGTGGTTCATCAACAATTGTTCATAAACTAGCCCCTCTACCTCCATCCATAGTTATTGTGCTACTAATAGCAGTTGGTGTACTATCAGCAATAGCTATTGTGCTACCAGCAACAGCTATTGTGCTATCATCAACAATTGTTGATGAAGCAGCGGCTTCTCATTCCTATTAACAAATCCGTCCATTCCTAGAATCTCCGTTGTTTTGGCCACATTCCATAGGCACTGGAAGGTTGGTACATAAGCCGGACATTGGCTGTTTTTCTTTGGCTCTACAATTCTTTCTTCCACAGCCAATCCCCCCCTTACCAAGGCCAATGAAAAAGAAAAAGCCATCGGTACCACAATCGCCCCAACGCAGGTCGGAGCGTATCCGAGACCAGTCAGGCGATATGTCTGAAGAAATCTCAGGCGGAGAGGGCAATGAAGCAAAAGATATAACCGGTAATGTGATATTAACCATTTCAAGTTAACTCTACTGATCATAATCCAGCCACTCCTGGACCGACGACTGCGGAACCTGATGTCCCTGGGCCTGCTGTCCCTGGGCCTGCTCTTTCTGGTATGTACATCATGAACAATTGTTTATGAACAATAATAACTAGATAGGTACAGACCCTGAAAAAACCAGTCATACTCGAGGAGAAGAGCCGAGTATGACTTTCGACAAAAATCAGTTTGCCGGTCTTTATAATGAGGAAGACGATTTACGGTGGAAAAAGCGAGTGGCGAAGGCCCGAAAAGAGGGTAAGACGGCGGCATCTAACACCACGCCCATGGAAGACAGTAGAATCTTGGACATCAAACAGCAGGTGAACATCGGCGCCGCAATCATGTCGGTAGCCGATTTATGCCCAGACTGGGAGGTAAGTTATTTTCCTAATTAGGGTTATTAATTACCTTTATTAATGTTGCCATCGTTAGACCGGCCCTATCGCTAACCGGAATATCATTCCCGCCCACGTCGAGGAGCTAAAAAGGTCAATGAAGAATAGCATTCGACGGTCAGAGCCAAGTGATCGACTCGCAGTTTCAATGAGTCGGGCATTCTTTGATGAATGCGTAAATGTCACAGTACACGTGCTGAATCAGAATTCCCGCAAGGACACTAAGCGCATTACAAACGAGGAATACAAGACCAGGATTAAGGATGCATTTAGCGCCCGGCAGAAGTTCGAGGACTATCCAGTCCTTTTCGTCAAAAAAATGCCAAATGAGGTTGTGCAGCTCGATGCCGGCCAGCACCGCCGAGAGGCCCTACTTGGGATTAATAATGAGCGTGGTAAGGGTGGGCCGATGATTCTCGAGACCGTACAGGTAAGTGCCTCTATATCCCATCAACAATTGTTGGTGACGTGATCCCCACGACTTTCTAGGACCTGGGGTGGGTCTGCGAGATCGCAGACCGTGACCAATGCACACCTGAGTACTTCATTGCTATGCGGACCAATAAATACGACCCGTACCGCGCCAACGACGATGGCACAAACTTGCTGACAGCCATCGCGGCATGGCATCTGCTGCGCCCTGAGGAGAGGACCAAATTCGGTCTTAACTCTGAAACATTCTCACAGTGGCTGGTTGATGCTGTGGGGATCAATGTTAAGAGCGCCCCGCGTTTCCACAGTCTCGTCAAAGCTCCCCTTTGGGCGGAAATGGCGGTCGATTGGTGTAACTTTTCGTTTGGCAGACAGACATTTGTGGTGTCCAACTGGACTGATGCCATTTCTACGCGCATACCTTCCGTATGTTAATATCTTATCTAGTCATCAACAATTGTTTATGGTATTTTCACAGCTAACTTCTAAAGTACTGGGAGGTATATTTCAAACGTTTCCATCATGACGTGCAGTCCTTATTCCACAACTTCTCGGACGTTATGATCAAACAGGTCACATATGAAGACCTCGAGGCTCTCCGGGCAGCAAATATGTCTCCTACCAGGAAGATGTATTTGGTACACCTTTTTTTCCCTCGGCCCATGGACGCCGAGAATCACAAGCTGCCAAAGGATGTCAAGGTGCAGCGCGATTGGTTCTCTGCAGTTCACCATAACCAGTATATTCTTATCCATGCACAATTGTTTATCTGCTAACTCTAGAGCAGTATCACGCTGCCGAAGCCTGTCCGCCTAGCGGGTCAAGAATATCCATTCCGCCGTCCGAATTTTCTCAAATTCTTCTCTCATAAGGAATACACCGAATTCCACAGTGCAATCTCGGACGTTCCTTTAGAGGTGCCGAGTCCAGAAGAAGTCAAGCAGGACATCGCACGCATCGGAAAGATAGTCTACGAGCTTGTTAAGCATGTAGTCTTCTTTTACGATCCTTCATGGCAGCAACCATCCAACCAAGAAAAGGAAAGGCTAGACAATACTGACTACTTAGATCAACTGAACGCCAAAGCGTTTGTCAAGAAGCGGATCAGACGATCCGAGTTGGATGAGGAAGACGGCGTTGAATATGTAAATACCCGGTCAGAACTCGAGCAATACCTCCGACGCAACGAGATGAAAACTCTCCAATTCGTCGATAGGCTTTTTCAGCTCGTTCGACAAAACGAGGCGCTTTTGGGCTTTAAGGCGGGAGGTTCCAAGGTAGGCCTCCATCAACAATTGTTTATATTAGATCTACTTACTTATTTATAGGTCAACTGGGCGTTAAACACCAAAGAATACGTCAACAAGGTGCTTTCAGCCGACAAGCGTCGGCAGTATGTTATGCAGTGGAGAATGGGAATTTTTCACGAAGTCTTCCTCGATGCGCTGAAAACTTTCGACCGGTCATTACTGAGCGGACCGATGCAGCCCTTCAGGGAAGTAGGGACCGAGGTAAGTTATAGCTAATATTACGAGTATAATATGCCTTATTAATATTCTATAGCGGAAGTTGGCCAAATCACTCCCAGATACAGCACCCGAAATTGAACGAATTTACCAAGGCCTCTTGTCGAAACGCTATCCCTTCTTGGCCTCAATAAAGGGCATGACCTTGACCACTTATGTGGCACGTAAGGTCGACTTGATCACCATCTGCGCAGAGTATGAGTATTGCCTTAACTCATACCACGAGTTCAAGAGCAGCACCAAATCAGTCGGACTGGATCTTGCGTCCGCCCCCGCCGGCCCAGGATTGTTGGATGTTACAGTAAGTTATCCCTCTGGTACATGGTGTTATAAACAATTGCTGATGCATCGAGTTTAGCCTACGATTTCAAAAGAGTTGTTTAGGACACTTAAGTTGCTGGCAGTACGCCTAGAGTGTTACGGGTATAGTGTGGACCCGGAAGACCCAAGATCTGCCGAGGAGCTCCCCCTCGGGCAAGACTTTGAGTACACCAGTCCTGTCGAGTCGATGGTGTACAATGAAGAGGCGTACTCGCCTCCTCCGACGGCGTTAGACAACCCCAAAAAACGCAAACGTCACACCAGTGGTCCTAAAAAGAAGGGTAAAGAAAAGAAGACGCAGGAAACTGTTCCTGAGTCAAGTTCGGAGGAGGATGCTGGTGCAGCAAATGAAGATTGATAAGTGAGTACGAGGCCATGAATAATTGTTCATGGAGAACCTAGGGAGTTATGCTGATTTTTTCATTTTAGATTTGGGTTGGGGACTACAGGGGCGTTGGGGTAAATGGTTAGTGCGGGCAAAAGCATTTGGGATTCAACGATTGGTAATAGGGTAGTGTGGCGGAAGGACTTCCCCTCTTGCAGCAGGGTGGCTTGGGATTGGTTGGGGAGAAGTAGATAGCGGGGTGCTGCCATGGCAGCACAGGTTCCTTGATGCATGCATGGCAGAGATGGCTGCATGCCCTTAATTCAGTTGATTAAGGGTCATTTCAGGAGCTCAGATTATTTACTTAGGCATGTGAGATATCCCTATGCAGTTTTTCCCCTTATCGCAGCCGTTTTGCTCCATCGCCAGCTCATCTAACTGTTTCTCTGCCCCGACCGACCTAACAGAGGACGAGTAGAAATTTTTATCTACAGTATAAGGCTTAGTAAACCCTATTAAAATGTCGAAAAATCACCACTTTAGCCACTTTATCTTTAATTACTATTTTTTAGGATTTAGGGTTAGTCTATACCCAAGTTTAGGCTTAGGGTTAAAAATATCTTAGGAGTGTAGGATAGAGAGACCGATACTATTATATAGAGAGGGTCTGGAGCTATTTAACAATATTAATTTTATTTCTAGAGAGCATCTATAGCGGCCATAAATAATGATTAAAGTTAGAAGATCTAGAGAGTTTTTAATAAGATATATTAAGAGTATCTTAATTCTATATTTAAATTAGGTAAGGAAGTTTATTCTATTAAGAGCGTCTTAATTCTATATTTAAATTAGATTAGGGAGGTTTATCCTATTAAAAGCGTCTTAATTCTATATCTAAATTAGGATAGAGAGATCTTCAACTTCATAATAATAAAGAAGAGAGAGAAGGAAGAGAGAGAAAGACTTAATTATCTTCAATTATGCCTATTAAATAGAATAGACCCATCTCTATTAGAAGCTAGGACGCAATAGTAGCAGAATTATACTAATAGCGAAATCAATAATATTATAAAGTTTATTGTATTTAGTAATTATTTATAACTCCTACTCAGGCCTAGCTTTAATAGAGCGAAATAATTATAGATTTAGTATTTAATAATTAGAATACTGCTAAGATATTAGTATAAATAGGAATTCGTATATAAGGACTTATACTAGCTTAAGACCCTAATAATGTGCGTCTCTAGCAAGATATAGGTCTAGTAGATAAGCATAAGGAACTCTATAGTGAGTATAGTCTTATTCTAACCGATAATATATAGGATTTATTTATAAATACTCTTATTTATAATTATAATTCTTTAACTCTATCCTTAAGTCGCAGTCTACACTAGTAGGAAGAGTAATCTATAAGAGGAAATCAGGAATCTATTCGACTATCTAGTACCTATATAATAAGATAAACGAGTTAAAGAAGAGAGAGAAGAAAGAAGTAATAAGCTAAGTTAAATAGGCTATATAAAGGGAGAGTATAAAGATAATATAGAGCAATATAATAGATTATAAGGAGGTAGCCTCGCTATTAGTAAGAGCGCGAGTATAAGAGGTGAGATAGCGAGGCACAGAGGCGCGCATAGATACAGAATATAAGGCGATATAAGGTTATTCTATTCCGAAGTTTAGCAACGTTCTTAGATATATAGTTAATACATTATAATATTACCTTAGGCGCTATTAAAGGCTTTATCGGGCGTTAGCCTGTTATAATATCTTATATATTACTAAGGTCGTACTATATTATAGTTAGACTACTAAGCCAGTATAGGACCTAGTTTCTATAGAAATTTTTATCTACAGTATAGAGCTTAGTAAGCCCTTTAAAATATTAGAAATTATTACTTTAGCTATTAACTTTATAATTAATCATAGCCTAACTTTATAATTGAAATAGATTAAACATTATTATATTATATTTAATATATTTTAATTATAAAGTTCGGCTATAATTAATTATAAAGTTAGTAGCCAAAATAATATTTTCTAATATTTTAATAGGGCTTACTAGGCTCTATACTATAGACAAAAATCCTCTATACTATAGATAAAAATTTCTATAAGAACTAGATCCCGATTAAGAAGCGTATTAAACTAGGGTATTTAGAGATATATAGAATAGAGGAATAAATTAGAATATATAATATAAAGATATATATATAAAGAATAAATAAAATATATAAAGAATAAATATTATTATTATTCTATTACCTATTAAGCCATCGGCTTATGAGGGCGTCTACTCTATCTATCCTATATAGGAAACCCTCTAGGGAATAAAACCTACAGCTTTTTCTTATAGCAATTTGTTCGCTCTCGGTACCTTCTCACTGCGACCTATCTTGGAGGGTCGTAAAGGTTCGCTTCACTCCATTCCCAGACCTAGTTGAAATTGGCCTAGGATTCTCGTCGCCTGTAGGAATTTCGCAACCGCCCGTGCTCCTCTTATAGTGTTGAGTATTTATTCGTAGTCATGCGTACCTGCTTACCAGTGCATTTCTTCCCTCCTATTGCTTCTCTCGGGGTAATGCATGATGATATACTTTGCTATTTGGCGTGGATAAGTACAAGTGCACGGGGCTGTATACCCTGGTACTTTCCTTCCGGCTAGGAAGCTGTTTAGGCCAATCTTTTCTGTGCGGATTTAAGTAAAGATTGCGCTTATTACTTTAGATAGCGTTGCGTGGATTTGCGCGATCTTACGACCGGTATTTTTATATACTAGGCTCTTTCTGTCTTCTAGTATTATTATAATATACACAGTCTACTTTTTCTGCCAGCTATCTATGGCTGCCTTATTTAGCGCATTTTTCTATAGGGTTCTACAGGGTTATACTTAGCTACGGTTGTTATTAATGCTCAGTACTTATTAGATTAGTTCTAGAATACTCTTTTTTAATTATTACTTCTTATTCTTTAGCGAGGTCCTATTTTAGTAGTTATTATTTCTTTTATTAGGTTGCGCACTGTTATAAATCCTATTATAGGCTTTCTAAATAGTTCTTCCTCCGACTAAAGAGACTAAACGCTTAACTACTTTAGCTATTAGCTTCTTAAGCATAATCATAATTAGCTCTATATCCGCCTCCTTTTTAAGGACTTGGCTGTTAACTACTCAGTAGGCTTTAAGGCACTTATATAAGAAGTGATTCTAGATTATATCTAATTATTTCGCTATATATTTCTTATATTATTTAATGCCTTTAGGGTTATATTATATCTCGGCTCTATATAATAACGCTGGCTTAATAATAATATTATAGATTAGTTTCGCTTTAATAAACCCTACTCTCTATATTAACGCTGTAATACGACTCATTATAAGAAGTTATGATACTGTCTTATTATGAGTTTTAATTATATATAGGCTCTATCTTAATTTCGCGTCGATCTACACTCTTAATAATCTAATATTCTTCTTCGGTTCCTTTCGTAACCCGCCGAGTATGGGTATAGCTTTGAGGTTGAACCTTCTAGGGTTTTTTATTAGGTATATTACTTCGTACTTATCTGGCGTAAATCTTACTTCATAGATAGATACTTAGTGTTTATAGTTACGGTATATTTCTTCGAGAATCTTATAGTTATGCTCGATGGAGTGCCTATATATTAAGATATTAATGTCGTCTATAAACCCTAACGACGATACTTATAACGCCTCGTTGCTGGTCATAAATAGGAGGTCTGTGATAAAGAATAGAAAGAGGATTAATGAGATCGGCGAGCCCTATAGGATGTCTATAACCGCTTAGAACCATTCAGAGTCTCCCTTAACCAGCCTAATCATAGCTTGTCTGTCTGTTAGGAAACTAAGGACCTAGTTTATTATAATTAGCGGTATTCTTCGCATTCTTAGGTCGTGTATTAGCCTTATATAGGCTACGTTATCGAATACGCCTAATATATCGAGGCTGAGGAGGGTTGCGACTCGTTTCGGCCCTAATAGATTCTAGATTGTGTATATCTATTCCGTGATCAGTTATAGGGCTGTTTCCGTCGATCTCTCCTTTCTTGCTCCTATTTAGTATTCCGGTAGCAGATTATGGGCTTCTATAAGTTATATAATCCTTTATGCCATTACGAGCTCTATGAGTTTACTTATCGTGTTAAGGAGGGCAATTAGTCTATAGGCTTTGGGCTTTATATAGTTATCTTTGCCTGGTTTCCGGTAGGCGAGTATAACCATTTATTTCCAGTTATATAGGTGATAGACATTTTATAATGCCGCGTTAAAGATTATATTGAGTCTTAGAATTAA
>Ga0335074_10005724_pt1 | contig 17209 bp, 22 predicted proteins | sample Lox_Sample_23_FD_206715 | JGI IMG/M metagenome (GOLD analysis project Ga0335074, IMG submission 206715) | Soil microbial communities from Loxahatchee National Wildlife Refuge, Florida, United States - Lox_Sample_2.3 | ecosystem: Environmental > Terrestrial > Soil > Wetlands | place: USA... | reverse complement strand
TCGGAGTGCAGGGCCCGGGCGACATCACAATTGCTTCCGGCGCGCGGGCGAGGGCGGCCTCGACCGTGATGGCGTCGTTGCGGTGGACCTCGCAACGGGCGCCGACGTCGCCCAGGAAGTGCACCAGGTTGAAGGTGAAGCTGTCGTAGTTGTCGATGACCAGAATCATGGGAGCCGATCCTTTGCCGGAGGACGGCGGGCCGTCAACCATTGCTTTCCCGGTTGGAGATGACCTGGACGCTGGGTGTAAAGGCGGTGGCTGCGGTGGTGTCGTGGCTGAGGTGGCGCAGCCGCCCAAAAGTCCGCAGGAATCTCATTTATCCGGCAACATAACTCGCTTGACACACAATTCGCTTGCTGCCATGGTCCCATATGCTAATAATACCAATAAGAGATCGAGCAGTGACACCATGATCCGAAAAATGTTGATGCCGTCCGTGGCCGTGATGGGACTGACACTGGTCGCCGGCGCTGCGACGGCTGTGCCCGTCGCCGTGTCCGCCCCTCACCCGGCTCCCGCGCCACTGCTCGCTTCGGGTATTCCCGCATTCATCGCACTCGGGGGCGGGGCCTTCATTGGCCGCATGGTGCGCCGGCGGAAAACAGAAGCGCGGAATGGGCGGGTTGGCAGCAAGGCGTAGTCAAACCGCGCACAGCACACTGTCCGACGTCTCAGCCCGGCGTCAGTGGACTTAGCGTGTGCAGGCCGATCGGGCATGGAATGAAGCCAGTTGCCGCAATCTGACAACTGGGACACGGGTGGTCGGTCAGCAAACAGAATGCCAGCCGGCTCGGCCGTCCGGCGGCTCAGCGTGGCAGGTGGGTCGACCCTGGGTGGGTTGATCCGGAATTACGTGAGCGTGCATCGTCGAAGCCAGACATACGACGGCCTGCCTCACCGATCGTCGTATCGCCTGTCGCCAACCGGCATCACGCTCGCACTTGGCGAACTACAGGTCTGGTCACTGGTGCTTGTCGGCGTCGCCTATTGGGGCAACGTCGTTCGCACTTACCCGCACGAGGGCGCGATCAGCCTGGCCGCCATCGCCCGGAGTATAGTTGCTGACGGGGCGTTCAATTTCGCCGCCTGGGCGATGATTGCCGGTGTGGCCGGCACCATCGCTCCCCGCGGCGTGGCTTCCTCCCGTCAGATCGCGCTCACGACGGCCATTGCCTTGATGTGTGTGGTGCCGACACGCCAGGCGACCATCGCCGCCCTTCTCACACTAGGGTTGATCCTCGCGCTTCCTGCCGGGACGCGTCAGGGCCGCCAGGTCGCAATTCTTTTGTTCGGCCTTGCGGCCGAAATGGTCTGGAAATAAACCTACCTGTTTCCGCTGCACACGACCGTGGCGGCGCTGGATGCGCGCGCGGTCGCCGCGCTGCTCCACCTCGCAGGCCAGGCCGTTTCGGCTCACGGCAACATCGTGGTCAACCTATCGGCACAGCAGGGTATCGAAGTGCTCGTGCTCTGCACCTCGTCCTTTCCACTGGCGGATGTCGGATTGGCCTATCTGGTGGCGACACTGTACTGCGGCCAGCTTCCACGTTGGGGCGATATTCCGTGGTTCGCCGGGGCGGCGTTGACAAGTGTGGCGCTGACAGAACTGCGGCTGTCGCTGATGACCGTAAGCGAGTCAAACTATTATTGGCTGCACAATGGGTACGGGAGTACTATCTATACACTTGTCGCGATGGCCTTCGCTGTATTGTTTCCCTTGCTCGCGGCATACCGACGCCACGGCAAAATAGAGTTGTGCACATGAATTGGGCGGTGCGTGGGCTGTTTATTGCCTTGCTCTTATCGGTGCTCATAGCGCAGGCCAATAGGCTCACTTCCAATAATCTGGAGCCGGATGAGGAAGCTATCCTGGTTCAGCGATTCGCCAGGTTGGGCACCGGGGCGACGGTATCGACGGCTTCCAGCGTGCTGACGGCTACGGTGTCGGGCTGCCGTGAGCCGGTCGCTATAACTTATGTGGACGCCAATGGAGCGGGCGATGAAAAGATGCAGGCATTGCTCGCAAACAATGTCGTGGCGCGTTATGTCTACCTGGGAGCTGTGAGCAGCAGCATAGGTTCAGCGGCGGTTGTCGCACGTTGGGCAGCCGCCTCGGCGCTGACGGCTCTCGGACTACGCCTCGGTTACGTGACGGGAAAATTTGTGGTTGTCTTGTTGCCAAAGGCGTGCCCGGAACTCACGAAACTCAACTGGTCAGTACTGTCACCGTGGGCAGGTTGAGTGGATTGCCGGCCCCCGACTGATCGCCGCGCGAAGACGCTGACGAACCAAGCCTGTGGCCGTTCACCCAAGTGCCGGCCACCCGCGTTGCTGGTAGGCGCCATCCCAGAATAGCCACTCGTACTGGCTGGATCGGATAAACGCACTCAGCATCCTGGCCTGCGCAGAGAGCGATGCCGCAGCGGCCGCACGATCCGTGATCGCGATGACTTGCCGGACTGCTTCGCCGAATGCCTCATCGGCGTATGTCTGGATCCAGGCGCGATAGGGGTTCTGGGGTCCGGCGCGCGTGGCAATCGCGCATCCAACGTCCCAGTAAATCCAGAAGCACGGCAGCAATGCGGCAACCAGCACCTCCCACGGATCGTGATACGCGGTCGCGACGAGGAAGCTGGTATAGCCAAGGCAGTCCGGCGACGGCTCGGCGGACGCAAGCTGCGCCGGATCGACACCAAACTCGGCAAGGTAGCGCTCGTGCAGTGCTTGCTCGACAGACACAGCCTCTAAAGCCGACTGCGCGAAGGCGCGGAGGGTCGGGCCATCCGGAGCCTTTGCTCCGGCGATCGCCAGCGTTCGGGAATATTGCCCAAGATAGATGGCATCCTGGATGATGTAGCCGCGAAAGCGTTCGGCACTGAGGTTGCCGGCGGCGAGTTCGATGTTGAACGGCAGCTCGTGGATCGCCTTCCGCAATCCTGCCGTGCGTTGCCACGCTAGTTCAGAAAACGAGTCCATCGGCCTCCTCCGGCCACAGTGCGTGGCTATGATGCACGGGGCCGTTGCCGTTGCCTACCAGGGACGAGAGGCCGGCAGGCTCTTCGCTCAGGCGTGGCGCAGCAGGCAGCGGAATCGCGCGAGCTGGCGGATCAGAGCTCGCACCCGCGACTCCGCTGCTACTTCGGAGAGGCGGATGGCAAACCCGGCGACGCGAGCCGCAAGGAGCCTCGCGGTCTCGAGGTCGCCCGCTCGCGGCGCTTCGTCGGGAGACGGATCGGCCGGCGACACAGCCAGGGCGCCGCCGAATCGCGCAGTCCAGTTCGCCGCGTAGACATGTAACCAGCCCCGAAAACCGGCTATATCAATGACTTGCGCTCAAAAGCGCGCAAAGTTCGGACTAGGGCCCGCCACGCGCCATCAGCGCGCCCTTGCTGTTCGCTGCGCGCCTCGATCAGCGCTATCAACACGTCGAAGGTGCGCCCGGCCTGCTTGTTGCAACCCGAGCGAACCCAATGTTGATGGTCGTTCTGCTGTCCAACACGGGCGGCTCGCTATCCCGTACTATTTGCACGCTCCCTTCAGTGCGGCGTACACGAACTCGGGATCGATCGCTGCGGATATCTCCGCTGTCGATGGCACCGAGATCACTGCACCGCTGTCGATCAGGAACTTCGCGCTTTTGACGTAGGCTTCCGTGACTATTTTCGACTGCGCAATATCGGTGCCGGGTTCTCCAAACCATTCCAACTGCTGTTTCAAAGTGAGCTCGGGCCAGCTTTCAGAACCTTTGATCGCGACATCGGGAGGTACTCCGAGCATCGGAGCCGAGGTCGAAAAATACTTGGTTCTGTCGGGCCCAACCATGTCGTCGCTGGCCTGGGACACCGCGCAAACGACCTTCTGCACCAGCGGCTTATCGTCGCGCACAAGCCTCCGGGACAAGACGAGGACGTTCAGAGATGGATAGCCCATTTCGGCGATCTTGGCTGCATCAGTCAAAATTTTGGTCTGGGGTTGGTCCATCAGCGGGACGCCTGCGCCGAAGTCGACATAAACCGCGTTCAGGTTCCCCGTAAGGTAGGCAGATGCAGCCGCTGAATCGGATGCGAACGGGACGACCTTCACCTTCTCGATCAATCCGTTCTGGCGGAGATACCCCTTCAGCTCGTAGTCCTCGGAGGATCCCACCAGGTCACCGATGCGCTGGCCATCCAAGTCGCCGGTCTGGTGAATCACCTTCGTGTTCACGTACAGCCCAGCGCCGTCATAACTCTCGGCGAATACGACCACGAGCGGCGTGCGGGCCGCCAGTGCGCTGACCACCGGTGGGTTTCCTACGCCCTCCACCGCGTCGAATGACCCGGCACGCATCGCCGCCAATGCCGCCACACCGCTGTTGATCTGCAAAAACTTTATGTGAGCAGGAATAAGCGACTGCAGGGAAGGCTCGCTCCCGATAATTGCGCCTGGGCTGGAGACGCCGCCCTGAAAGTATCCCCATGAGATGGTCGGCTCGTGTGTCGTTTGCGCGGCAAACGCATGCCGAAACAAAGCGGTGGTTCCGCCAATGGCCAGTCCGGCCAGCATTACCGTCCCTAGGACCCCGTAGAATCCGACTTTGCCCATTTTCGCCTCTCCCTTGATCCGTGACTTTCGGATGCTGACTTTGCGCGTCCGCCTGGACCGCGCTGTCGCCATGGTGTCTATCCCATCGGTGCCACGAGCCGCTGCACGAGCCGCAGTAAACCATCGAGAAGAAGTGCTACGATGGCGATAAGCACGATGCCGGAGAAAATCAGCGGCGTGATCAGATAGTTGGATGCCTCAAGGATGACGTAGCCAAGACCGCTCGTAGCGGCAATCATCTCGACCGCCACAATGCTTGTCCACGAGATCCCCATCGCCAGGCGCAGCCCGGTAATGACGCCCGGCAGTGCAGCCCGGATCCGAACGTGGACGAGCGCGTAGCGGCGCGATGCCCCGAGCGATCGCGCCGCCTCGATATACTCTTCCGGCACGGCGTCGAGCGCGGCCACGACGGAAACGACCATGATCGGAATCACGCCTATCCCGATCAGAAGTATTTTCGGCAGCTCCCCGATGCCAAACCAGACAATAAGCAGCGGGATAAAGGCCAGCGGCGGCAGCGGCCGGCCAAGTTCTATCAAAGGGTCCACGATCAACCGAAGCCGTCTGACCGCGGACATCGCCGCCCCAAGTACTGTTCCGGCGATCGCTCCCCACACGAACCCCGCAAGGATCCGGGTCAAGCTCGCCACGGTATTACCGAGCAACGTTTCACCGCGAGCCGGATATGGCCGGTTCAGGTATTCTATCAGAGTGCGCCCGGTGTCGGGTGGCGAGGGCAGGATTACGTTGTCGGATATGATCAACGCAGCTATCCACCAGACGATAACTATCCCGACCACGCCGACAAGCCCCATGGCCACACGGGACCAATCCAGTGCGGCGAACCCGCGCACGACCAGCGACCGCCGGATCCAAAGCCTGACCTCACGCATCCCAGCGGAATGCGATGCGGCGACCGGACCCGCGCGAGAGGCATTGCGGATGCCGCTGCTAGGGGGATTTGCCATGAGCTGGTCCTTCATGCCGCGGCTGCCGCGGCACCGCAACCGTTTGGGGAATCCCGATCCCGGCAGAGCCGCTCCGAGCCCGTTCCACCGCCTGGCGGACGTGCCGTTTGAGGACGACAAACTCCGCCGTCTCGCACATGTCGTACGTGCGCGGCCGCGGAAGCCCAACCTCCACGGTCTCCACCAGTTCTCCTGGTCCGGAAGCCATGATCGCCACTCGGTCACTGAGCAGGACGGCTTCCTCTACGTCGTGCGTTACCAGCATTACCGTGAAATGCTGGCGTTCCCAGAGTTCCAGAAGAAACTGCTGCATACCCACACGGGTCAAGGCATCGAGAGCTCCGAAAGGTTCGTCCATGAGAAGTATCTTCGGGTCGGTGATCATGACCCGAGCAAACGCCGCCCGGTGCATCATGCCGCCGGAAAGCTGCTTCGGATAATGAAGCTCGAAACCTTGCAGACCGACCAGCCTCAGAAGTTCGGTAGCACGCTGCCTCGTCTGATTCGTGCAAATGCCTTGCGCACGCGGTCCGAACAACGTGTTGTCGAGAACCGTCAGCCAGGGAAACAGCATTGGGTGCTGGAACAGCATGCCGCGGTCGGGGCCTGGGTCGCGAGCCGGTTGTGCGTCCACCAGGACCGTCCCGCTATCGGCCGGGACAAACCCGCCCACGATCCGTAAGAGTGTCGTCTTGCCACAGCCCGAACGTCCGACCAATGAGACGAACTCTCCATCCTGGACCGTGAGGTTGACGTTCCGAAGTATTTCCTTGGTTCCGCTACCGTGCTGGAACGATTTCGAGACGCTCCTGATGTCGACTTCGGCCATTCAGAGTTTCTCGCTCATCCAGAGCCTAAGTAAGGCGGTGGGTTGCGATTATGGCATAGCCCTTTTCGACGGCAAGACCGGCGCCGCGTGAGGCCAGCGGCTGGTCTCGATGCAAATACATCGCACCAATTCAAAGACCATTGGCGAAGCCGATCAACCGGTCGTTCAGGTCGGTCCGGTTCTGCTGCGACCGTATGGATCGCCTTTCCACGAAACCCCATTCGTTCCGCAAGCGTGTTGCAGCAATAGCCCGCACAGCGGAGAAGTGAACCGCAATCACCTCCCCTGGAAGCGCGGCCGCCGCTTTTCCATGAACGCTGTCCTACCTTCGCGATAATCGGCGCTGTCGAAGCAGGCCGCCCCGGCGCGGCGGATCGCGTCCATGTCGCGGTCAGCGGGGTCTTTCAGCACCTCGTTGATCGTCAATTTTGAGGCGGCGAGCGACAGCGGCGCATTGTCCGCGATGGTACGGGCGATCTCCAGCACGGCGTCGTTCAGCTCTTCGTCGCTGACCATCTTGTTGATGAGGCCGATGCGCTCCGCCTCCTGCGCGTCGATCCGGTTGGCGGTGTACAGGATCATGCGCGCATTCGCCGGACCGACGAGATGCACGAGGTTGCGCAGGCCCTCGAACCCATAGGCGATACCGAGCCGCGCGGCCGGAATCCCGAACTGGCTATCGACCGCGGCGATGCGCATGTCTGCCTGCATGGCGATCGCCAGACCACCGCCAAGGCAGTAGCCGCGGATACGCGCGATCATCGGCTTCGGGAAGCTGTGCAGCTTGTCGCGTCCCTCGCTGGTCAGCCGGTCGTATTCGCGCTGGGCGTCGGCGTTCGAGCGGTTCTTCTCGAACTGGCTAATATCCGCACCCGAGACGAAGGCCGCATTGCCCGCGCCCGTCAGGATCACCACACGCACGTCGCCGTCTTCGCGGAACTCGTCGAGGATCTGGCCCAGCCCGCCCCACATCTCGATCGACATGGCGTTGCGCTTCTCGGGCTGGTTGAAGGTGACCAGCCCGACGCCGTCATCCTTCGCCGCGAGCATCTTGCCGCCGGCGTATTCGCGGGTCGCCGTCCCGATGGCGGTATCCATCTCAGACCACTCCCTTGCTGCGCAGTGTTGCGATCTCGTCGACGCTGTAGCCGACCGAACGAAGCACCTCGTCGGTGCTGGAACCAGCCTCCGGCGTCGGCAGGCGGATGTCTTTCGAGAAGCCTGAGATGCTGATGGCAGAGGCAACCACCTCGGTATCGCCAATCGTGGGGCTGTGCATCGGTAGCGCCATGCGCAGGTGCTTCACCTGCGGGTCGGCGAAGACCTGGTCAATCGTGTAGATCGGGCCGCAGGGGATGCCGTTCGCCTCGAACAGCTCGATCCAGTGATCTGCGGGCTTGGTGCGGGTGATCTCGCCGATGGCGGCGTTGATCGCGGCGCGGTCGGCGCTGCGGCCCTTCTGCGTCTTCCACGTCTCGTGCTCTTTCCAGTCCGGCCGGCCAATCGTCTCGCAGAACCGCTCCCACAGCCGACCGGAGCTGGCCGCGATGTTGATGTGACCATCGCTGGTCGGGAACACGCCGGTGGGAATGCCCGTCGGATGATCGTTTCCCGCCTGCTTCGGCACTTCCCCGGCAATCAGCCAGCGCGAGGCCTGGAAATCCAGCATGAAGATCTGCGCCTCGAGCAGGCTGGTGGTGACCCAGCGGCCGACGCCGGTCCGCTCGCGATCGAACAACGCCATCATGATACCCAGCGCGAGCAAGTTGCCCGCGGTCAGGTCATCCACCGGGATGCCGACACGGACCGGGCCCTGACCGGGCAAGCCCGTGATCGACATCAGCCCGCCCATGCCCTGGGCGATCTGATCGACGCCGGCGCGGTGGCCGTAGGGGCCGTCCTGCCCGAAGCCGCTGATGCTGCCATAGACGATGCGCGGATTGATCTTCCGCACGTCGTCGTACGACACCTTCAGCCGGTGCTTCACCTGGGCACGCATGTTCTCCACCACCACGTCGGCAGTGCGAACCAGCCGCATGAACGCCTCGTGCCCGGCGGGGTCCTTCAGGTTCAGGCGCATTGCCCGCTTGTTGCGATGCAGGTTCTGGAAGTCGAACCCGTTGCGGTTGCCGGCGATGTCCTCCCCGGTCGGCGGTGGTTCGATGCGGATCACGTCCGCGCCCCAGTCCGCCAAGTGGCGCACGCAGGTCGGGCCAGCCCGGGCCAAGGTCAGGTCCAGCACGGTCAGGCCATTCAGAGGCAGTCGCGTTTCGGTGCGCAGGTTTCGGTCGGCGGGGCTTTCGGGCATCGCGGCGGTCCTTGTTCTGCGCTGCGATTGTCGGCCGCATCGGCCGTCTGCTCAAGTGCGCCTGCACCAATTGCTGCATGGCCAAGGAAGCATGTCGGCAATCCTCACGACGCGGTGAGTGACCCGACCGTGGATCACGCGGCCGGCTTGTCCCGCTCGATGTGATCGAGGCGGACGCTCAACTGGTCGAAGCGGGTATCGAGATACGCCTCGAAATTGTCGATCCGCTGCGTCAGAACCGCCAACGCGTCGATCATTGCATGTGCGCGAATCCAGGACCCCATCACGAATGAAGCAATCGCCGGTGGTGGGAATACGGCGGCTGGGTGCCTCTCAACGCACAATACGCTTGAATAGACGCCATGGAGACAGTGGACCTTGCGCTCGTGCTGGCAGTGGATGGCTCGGCCAGCGTCACCTTCGACGAGTTCAACCTGATTGCCGGTGGCATGGCGGCGGCACTGCGCGAGCCGGCGGTCATCCGCGGCCTGATCGGCGGGCCGGCGCATGCCAGCATGGCAGCGCTGCTGCTGTGGTCAGGCGTCGGCGCGCACGGCGTGATCGCCGACTGGACGCGGATCGGGTCGGCGTCCGAGGCGAGAGCGTTCGCCGATGCGGTCGATAACATGCCGCGTTCCGTTCCGGCGGGAGAGACGGCGATCGGCGAGGCCCTGCTGGCGGCAATCGAGCTGCTCGCCCGCGCGCCCGCCAAAGCGACACGGCAGGTCGTCAATGTGATCGGCGACGGACGATCCAACGCGGGAATCCCGCCCGGCCCGATCCGCGACCGCATGGCGGCGGCGGGCATCACCATCAACGGCCTCTGCATCCTTCACGAGGAGCCCGACCTTCTGCAAAGCTATACCAACGAGGTGATTGGCGGGCCAGGCGCGTTCGCGGTGACATGCAGGGATTATGCGGAGTTCGGCGCGGCGATGCGGCGCAAGCTGGCGCGCGAAATCGGCGTGCCGGTCGCGTGAATGGCATTGTGAGGACGGCGCCGCGCGCCGCATCGAGACTCCACATCATCATCGTTGGCGTCGTTGTCACCATCGCCATCGCGATGCGCGTCTATGGCCTGGATGGCCGATTCGATTACGACGGCTACGACGAAGGAGTGTACTGGCAAACGCTGCGGGCCATGAGCGCCGGCTATGGCCTTTACGGGCGGATATTTTGCTCGCAGCCGCCGGTTTTCCCATTCTCCATCTATCCGTTTTATTTGCTGTTCGGCTCGACGATTGCGGCGGCCCGCGCGGGCGTCGCCGCTCTTTCACTGCTAGGTCTGGCTGGTGCCTACCTGCTGGGCCGGACACTTGCCGGACGTCCCGGCGGAGCTGCGGCATTGGTCATCGTTGTCGCGACGCCATCATACCTGCAAGCCTCGCAACGACTCCAAGCGGAAGGGCCGGCGGCTGCATTGCTGTTCATAGCCATCGCGACAGCGCTTATGTGGTGGCAACGCCCGACGGCTCGAAACGCTCCTTTGCTGGCGATAATCTGCGGCGTCACGTTTACGTTCGGCGTGCTTGTGAAGTTGCTCGATATCACTGCCATCGTTCCCCTTCTGGTCCTTGTCTTATGGCACCTTTGGCGGATAAGGCGAGAGGCCAACTCCCGTGTCGCGCCGGTTCTATGGCCGATCGTCTGGTGGGTCATTGCAACTGTGCTCGCGTTGCTCGTCGTCCTGGCACCCTTCCTGGGTTCACTGCCGGCGATCGTGCAGCAGACGGTAGCGTTCCACATCGCGGCGAGAGGTCCAGCGGCTGGCCGGGATCCGGGCAATATTTACATCCTATGCCATTTCCTGCGTGCAAACGCAGTGCTCAGCGTCGGAGCAGCACTCGGTGCTATCGTCGCGACGCTGCGACGTGATTGGCGCATCGCTCCCTTGGTCGCGTGGATTCTGGTCACCTGCATCGTCCTTCTGATTCAATTTCCGCTCTTCCCGCGCCACGCCATCGTGCTCGTCCCACCATTGGTCGCGATGAGTGCACTGGCCTTGAACGATCTGCCCGCAGCGGATCGAACGCGATGGGTCATGCCAAGGCGAGGCGCTGCCGTCCTGACCGGTTTGCTCCCTTTCGTGGGCGTTCTTGCCGGTACTCCATCCTTCTACCTATATTATCGTACACTTGGCCTTCGAATCGGAAGTGACGAAACCAGGCGCGCGGCGCTGATCGCGGAAGACTTGCGCCGCGCCACCACACCCGATCAATGGGTTATCACGGATGCACAGTTTATTGCGGGTTTGGCAAATCGCGACACGCCGCCCTGGTTGGTGGATACGTCCTCGGTTCGCATGAACAGCGGATACCTCACCGTTCCGGAGCTGATTCAGGCGGCGTCGGATCAGCGGGTCCATGCCGTGCTGTTTGCGACTGATCGCTTGGCAGCCGCGCCGCTGGTCGGGTTCCATTCCTGGGTCGCGCAACACTACTATCTGCTTCGCACATACGGGGCGGCGACTGAGCTATGGATACGATAGAGCGGAATCACCGCAGGAGTGCCCCGACCGACCACCGCGCGAGCGCTCGTTTGTTTCCCGTCATCGCGCAAGCAGCAAGAAGGTCTGCCAAAGGAAATGCAAGAAAATCCAATAGAAAAACCCCACCTGAAGGCTGGAATCGTAACCGTCACGCCGTTCCAGCAGAATTGCGGCATCCTCTGGGACGAGGAAACGACGCACGCCCTCGTGATAGACCCGGGCGGCGACGTACCTCGCATCGCGGATGCAATCTCGCACCTCGGCGTCACGGTCGAGCGAATCCTGCTTACCCACGGCCACATCGATCACGCCGGCGGCGCCGCCGAGTTGGCTGAGATCTTGGGCAACGTGCCGATCGAGGGACCGGACCAACGCGACCGCTTCCTGCTGGACGGACTTTCGGCTCAGGCGAGCAGTTTCGGCTTTACAGGCGTGCGCAACGTCACGCCAACGCGCTGGCTGCGCGAGGGCGACCACGTGAACCTGGGCGCGCATCGGTTCGACGTGCTGCACTGTCCCGGCCACACGCCCGGCCACATCGTTTTCGTGAACCACGCCACGCGCTTCGCGATCGTCGGCGACGTGCTGTTCCGGGGTTCGGTGGGACGGACCGATTTCCCGTACGGCGATCACGATGCGCTGATCGGCGCCATCCGCGACAAACTGCTCCCCCTCGGCGATGATATTAGGTTCCTGTGCGGCCACGGCCCGGGCTCGACCATCGGAGCCGAACGCCGCGACAACCCGTTCCTGCGGAACCTGGAGCCGTCGCCATGAAGCTGATGTGGTTCCATCTGATGCCATGCACCGAGCTGCCGGACGATTTCCGGGACAAGCATCCGTCGGTGTGGGTCGATATCCGCTCCGCGCTGTTCGACCCGAAGCGCGCCCGTCACATGTACAATGCCGGCCACCTGATGCTCTTGCGGCAATTCGGTAACATGAGCAAGGAACTCACCAAGCGCAACACGCGTCTGTTCGCCCAGCGCGTGATGGCTGCCGCCCAGCGCGCGGTGGTGCCGGCGCTCTGGCCGGAACTGCGGGCCGCGGAATGACCGCGCTCACTGCTCGCTGCTGCATCGCCGGGGGCGGGCCGGCCGGCATGATGCTCGGGTTCCTCCTGGCGCGTGCCGGCGTCGATGTGCTGGTGCTGGAGAGGCACGCCGATTTCCTGCGCGACTTCCGCGGCGATACGATCCATCCCTCGACACTGCAAGTGATGGACGAACTCGGGCTGTTGGACGAACTGCTGGCGCGCCCGCACACCAAGGCGCCCACGCTCGGGGCGCAGATCGGGACCGAGTTCATCGAAGTCGCGGACCTCACGCATCTGTCGGCGCGCTGTGGCTTCATCGCCCTGATGCCGCAGTGGGACTTCCTCGACTTCCTGTCAGCACATGCGAAATCCTTTCCAAGCTTCCGGCTGATGATGCGCACCGAAGCGACCGGCCTGATCCAGCAAGCCGGTCGCATCGTCGGCCTGCACGCACGCGACCCGGACGGCGAATTGGAGATCCGCGCCGATCTTGTGGTCGCGGCGGATGGGCGGCATTCCGTCCTGCGGCAGGCGGGCGGGTTCAAGGTTTTCGACCTCGGCGCGCCGATCGATGTGCTGTGGATGCGGCTGTCGCGCCGCGAGGGCGATCCGCCGCTCTCGCTCGGACGCGTCGGTCCCGGTTCGATGTTCATCAACATCAATCGCGGCGATTACTGGCAATGCGCCCTGCTGATCGCCAAGGGCGGGATCGAGGAAACCCACGCGCGCGGCCTACCAGCGTTCCGCGCACGCATTGCCGACCTGGTGCCCGATTTCGCCAACCGGGTGGACGAGCTGAAAACCTGGGACGACGTCAAGCTGCTGAGCGTCGCGGTCAATCGCGTACGCGAGTGGTGGCGGCCGGGGCTGCTGCTGATCGGCGACGCGGCGCATGCCATGTCACCGATCGGCGGCGTCGGGATCAACCTGGCGATCCAGGACGCCGTCGCAACCGCCAACATCCTCGCCTCGCACCTGCGGCAAGGCGCCCCCGGCCCGGATGTCCTGCGGCTGGTCCAGCGCCGGCGAGAGACACCGACCCGACTCACGCAGGGCCTTCAGGTGCTGATCCAGAACCGCATCATTCGCCGGCTCCTGGCGATGCACGGCACACCCAAAGTCCCCCTGGCGCTGCGCCTGCTGCAGGAGGTGCCGCATCTGCGCCGGATACCCGCCTGGGTGATAGGCCTCGGCTTTTTACCGGAGCATGTGCGGGAATGATCCGCTGGCCGCTGGCGACGCCCGAAACTCGCGTCCTGGCGGAGCTTGAGCAGCTTGCAGAGGACAGATCACTTATGATTTGACATCCAAAAAGACGCAGTAGCGATGAGGCGTGTACGGATTCTCCATGCCTTACCTATACGATGCGAAGACCGAGGTGCTCTACCATCGGGGAAAAGTCCCGGTTGTCATGCAGAAGTTCATGGTTGTGCTCGATGCAGAAGGTTCCAACTATGATGTCAACAGTCTTCCTGATTGTTATCCCGCGCCGCCTCAGAAAGCGGTAGTTCCGTGCGGCCTTGACTGCGAGTACGTCATTGAGCATCGGGACCACTTCGAACTGCCGCATGTCACGCTCGATGCGGCTTGAGTGCAGCTCATCGCGTGCGCCCTGGAGCACTTCAAGCAAGATCAGGTCTCCTGCAACGAGCTGGTCCTCCTGGTCGATAGCACGGAGTTTCCGTACCGCTTCGAAGTTGCTGTCGCGAAGGTTTGCGATTTAGACGGAGCTATCCACCACAATCATCGATCGATGTCGCGGCCCTCACGCATCGCGTCCAGATCACCTTCCCAGCCCAGACCAGCCATATCGGCTATCGCGCCCGGCCATGGCGCCGCGCCAGGCGTCGGAGCGCTGCCTCAACCGTGGCTTTCTTGGTCGGAAGGCCGGTTGCAGCCATCGCGGCCGCAAGGAGATCGTCGTCTATCTCGATGTTGGTACGTTGGTACGCATCATCGCCGGATGTGCGCTTCTGGTCCCCCATTCTGCCACCCAAAGGTCCAGACCCCGGAGACCCCGGGGAGGCTCATCATCTTTGACATCGGCGCCGGCTCGGCACCGTCGATGACCGCGCGCCGCTTCTTCGAGGTGATCTGGTCACTGAACGGAAAGGGTACCAGCGCGACATCGCCGAACTCATAGGACATGCGCGCAGGCTTGAATCTTTTCCATCAGCGCTTGGACACCAGGCATGAGGTACCCCCTCAGGTCGGCTCTGGGAATCCTGATCGAGTTGCGGCAAATTTTACACGGCACACCGGGTGAGGGTGCCGGGGCACGCGGACCCTCACCCGGTTCCCTGCGCGAACCGATCCTCGGGTCGGAGCCCGAGGGCAGGCCTATCCCGCGGGGCAGGAGAGGTGAACCTTACGACCGCTGGATCAGTTCAATCTTATAGCCGTCCGGATCCTCCACGAAGGCAATCACGGTGGTGCCGAACTTCACCGGCCCGGCCTCGCGCGTCACTTTGCCACCGCCGCGCCGGACCGACTCACAGGCCGCCGCCACGTCCGGCACGCCGACCGCCAGATGGCCGAACGCGGTGCCCAGCTCGTACTTCTCGACACCATAATTATATGTCAGCTCGATCTCCGCGCCGCTCGGGTCGTCGCTGTAGCCAAGGAAGGCGAGCGTGTATTTCCCGTCCGGCACGTCACGCCGGCGCAGCTCCTTCATGCCCAGCAGCTTGCTATAGAAATCGACGCTGCGCTGCAGATCGCCGACTCGAAGCATGGTATGGAGAAACCGGCTCATATCGTGTCTCCTTCTCTATGGCGTGTTGTGCGGATCGAGACCCAACAGGAATAGCCCGGCGGCGTCCGCCTCCGCCAATGTGGCGGCACGCTCGGCCAGGATGGTGCCGCCGGCCTCGAAAGCAATCCCCCGCAATCCGGCAGCAGCCGCATGTCGCACTGTCTCGGGTCCGACCGTCGGAAGATCGGCACGGCGATCCTGGCCGGGCTTGACCAGCTTGACCAGAACACCGCCGGGACCCGGACGGGCCAGGGCCGCGCAGCGCCCAAGCATCCCGTCCGTGCCCTCGGCCGCCTCGACCGCGAGCACGATGCCCTGCTGGACCACGCAGCCCTGCCCGACATCCGCCACCCCGAGCGCCCGCGCCACCGTGACGCCCCGCGCGATATCGGCCATCGCCAGCGCGTCCGGCGCCCCGCGCGAAAGCAGCCCCGCCGGCGCCAGCGCCTCGCGCAGCACCTCGTGCGCGCCAACGACCCGGAACCCTTCCTCCCCCAGCACGCGCACGACCGCCGCCAGCAGCCCGTCGTCGCCCGCAAAGGCGGCGCGGCCGATGCGGGCCAGGATGCGTGTGCCCTCGGCATCCGGGCGCAGATCGAGCAGCGACGGCCGGCGCACCGGACCGACCAGCACCAAGTCGCCGCAGCCATTGGCACGCAACGCCGCCAGGATCCGCCCCGCCGCGCCGATGCGGATGAACTCGTGCGCATAGGGCGCCAGGACACTGCGATCGGCAAAGCCGTCGAGGCCGACCATGAACACGCCGCGCCCTGCGGCACGAGCGGCGGCGGCCACTCGGCCCGGCATCGCGCCGCCCCCCGCCAGAATCCCGAGCGCCGGCCGCGCGCCTGCGTCCATCGTCGGTTCTCACACTTGCGCCAAGCCCAATTTGCGGCTGTCGCGGATGCGCAGCAACCGGGGCAGACATGCGGGCGGCATTGCAAGGGTCGCTGGCAATCCCCGACGGGACAGACGATATGGCTTGCCGCAACGCTCGGCTATATTCAGCCGCGCGCCGAGCCGGCCAAAGGACATTCCCTGATGACAACAGTTCGCTGGCAGCCGGATCGTGCGACGCCACGCCCACCATGGCCCGTGCCACCACTCTTCACCGCGATGGGACGCGGGTTCCGTGGTCGCTGTCCGGGCTGCGGCAGCGCGCACCTGTTCAACGGATTTCTCAAGGTCGTGCCGGTCTGCCCGAGCTGCGGAGCCCCGCTGGGCCTCGCCCGCGCCGACGATGCACCGCCCTATTTCGTTATCCTGATCACCGGCCACATCGTCATCCCGCTGCTGCTTTTGACGCAGAAGTTCGCCAGCCCGCCGGACTGGGTGCTGTCAGCGATCTTCCTGCCGCTCACCTTGGCGCTCGCGCTCGCGCTGTTGCGGCCGACCAAGGGCGTCGTCGTCGGGGTGATACTGGCGCTCGACATGCTGAAGTCCGAACCGAAATTCGGATGACGTCCGGCCAGGCCAGGACGCCGACGGCGCGGCTCGTCCGCGTCGAGTTGGATGGCGAGCCCCTGACCCGCCTCTCGCCGCTGCTCGAGGCGGACCGCGCACAGGCGGTCGCCGACCTCGCGGCCGAGAACCGATTCGCCCTGCTTGCCACCCGACACGGCCCGCCAACCGGGCCGTTCGTGCTGCATCTCTCGATCCAGGAAGGGCGCCTGGTGTTTGACATTCGCCGCGCCGACGACACGCCACTGACGGCGATCGGCTTGGCACTCGGGCCGTTCCGCGGGCTGATGAAAGATTACAGCCTGCTGGTGGACAGTCACGCGACGGCGGTGCAGGAAGGACGCGAGGCACGCATCCAGGCGATCGACATGGGACGGCGCGGTTTGCACAACGAGGGCGCGGCGCTTTTGATGCAAAGGTTGGCAGGAAAGATCGACATCGACCTGCCGACCGCACGGCGCCTGTTCACCCTGCTTTGTGTGTTGCACCAACGGCTCTGAACGGTGAACCGGCCCTCACCTGGAGCGGAATTCATTCCGCCGACTCCGTGAGCCGCCTGCTTGCAAAGGACGCAGCGATATGACTGATCCCTCACCGCTTATCGGCGAGCCGAAGACCTCGCTCGACACACCGGCTCTGCTGGTCGATCTCGATCTCATGGAGGCGAATATCGCCCGTGTGGCCGAGACCTGCCGCGCGCATGGCGTCGGCTGGCGACCGCACACCAAGGGTGTGAAGACGCCCGAGATCATCGCCAAGGAACTCGCGGCAGGCGC
>Ga0335074_10005723_pt1 | contig 17209 bp, 22 predicted proteins | sample Lox_Sample_23_FD_206715 | JGI IMG/M metagenome (GOLD analysis project Ga0335074, IMG submission 206715) | Soil microbial communities from Loxahatchee National Wildlife Refuge, Florida, United States - Lox_Sample_2.3 | ecosystem: Environmental > Terrestrial > Soil > Wetlands | place: USA... | reverse complement strand
CGCAAAGCGCGCCCGAATCGGCGTTGGGTCGATCATTTAGCCAGGATAGGAGCGACTTACTCGGACGAGAATCCCCGCAACGCTCGGCCGTTAACCGGATTCGGTTGTTCCCGGACGGTTCCTAAGGTCGCACTTGGCTGGCGCTCATGGTCGATGCGCCACGCCCAGTCGACGAGCTGGGAAAAACCCCGTTCAAACCGACTCGACCAGCGCGGGTAGTCGCGTCCCTTGACCGGCTCGAAGACGCTGTTCTCGCGGGCATCCTCCAGTTCGACGAGGGTGAACTGGCGGGCGGCGGCGCTGCCGACGGCCACGTCGCAGCGGAAGCTACCGAACAGCGGGCGCTCGATCGCCAGCCGGTCGGGTGCACCCAGAGCCCGGTTGGCAAAACCAAATGCCGCGGCGAGATGCCGCGCGCGCCGCACGAAAGGCAGGATCTCCTTGGCCTCGCTCAGCGGAGCGCCGGATTGCAGCATGGCGCCAAATTCGTCGAGCTCGGCGCGCAGCGCGCGCAGGCCTCTCGTATAGGAATCGAACACCGTGCCCCGTGTTCCGCCTAGTGGGCAGGCGCGCCGGCGTCATCCCGGAAATACGCCAGTTCCTCGGCGCCGACGACATCGAGAACCCGCAGCCGATCCGCGGCGCGGACGAAGAACACGCGTAGCGCCGGTGTCGCGCGCAGCACGAAGAACGGTTGCTGTCCGGGCCGCACCGGGGTGACCGCAGTGACGCGGCTGGCATCGAAATCCTGCGAGAGCCGGGCGATGGCCCCCTGCACTGCCGCCTGTTCGGGGGCAGAGAGCTGCTCCATCATGGTGCGGGCGACCGGCGCCCACTCGACGGCCGGTGCCGCCATGTCAACGGCGATGTCCATGCACCAACCTATACCATCGCCGGCGCCACGTTCCCAGCCGTCTTCGCGCTCGGCCGATGTTCGCCGTTCCCGGTGCGGAAGAGCGGGCGACGAACGTACTGGCCACGGCCGCCCGGGCCTGGATTGTACTGCCCGGTGCCGGCGCGTCGATCGCTAGACCGAACTTTGCGCCGAAAAACGGTTGGCACGTTGATTTCGCAGCGAATTGATTGCGGCGTCTGTCCACAACACCTATTCCGACTTAGCGCGTCCGATGCCTCAACCCATATGACCCTCGTTCGACCACATCGACCCGCCAGGGTGGCAGATTCAAGGGCATTCGCGTCGCAGTAGGACTCGCCGTCAAGGAATCTCTTCCGGGGTTACTGCCTACAATTGCCCCCCACTCGTGAGTCGTTGCAATGGCTTACTCGAAAAAGCCGGTAAAGTTCGGGCTAGAAGGGACCCGCCAAACTCGCCCCCCACCGGGTGTGCCACGAGCAGCGCGCGGATGCGGGCGAGGGCGTCGGGCACGCGCCACAGGTCGGGGATCACGGGGTGATAGACCGGCGCGTCCACCGTCCGGCCGCCCTTGCCGCGCAGCACGACGAGGCAGGTCTCCATCAGGGGGACGAAGCCGGTCCGCGCGGCTGCTCTGCTGCGGGTCTGGTGAACACGTCCACTGTCTGTGTCCGCGACCGTACGGGGCGGCGCGGAAATCCGCCAGTTTCGCCTTTGCATTGCACGCCCGATTTCACCTTAAACGCCGCAGGGTACGGATAATTTTTGCAGTTGCCGCCTGTCCGCCGCCTCGGCGGCGAGCGCCTGCAGGAACGCCGGCAACCCGGCGGACGGCACCAACGCCATGTCCGCGCGCAGGGCGGCGGCGCCGGTGAGCGGCACTGATGTCCGGAGGACACGCTGGCGCGTCCAGACCCGCGCCAGCGCCGCGCGGATCGACAGGCGGGTGCCGCCCGTCTTCAGGCAGGCGTGCAGGCCGCTTGCCGCGGCGAGCAGGGGTGCCTCGCCCGGCCTCGCGAAACCGGCGAGATAGGACTCGGCCGCGCGGATCTCGCCTTCCTGATCGAAGTTGGGAAGCAAGAGCCATTGGTCCTGGTCGAAGGCGTGGCATGCGGCATCGATCATGGTGCCCCGGCCGAGGCGGACGTCGGCGTGCAGCCGGAAGCCTTCGAGCATGCCGGCGAGGTGCCACGGGTCGATCATCGTCCCGTCGACCGCGGCCCGGCGGCGCACCGCATCGAGCCGGGCCCGATACCGGAAGGCTTGCGCCGCAGCGGGTGGCTCAATGGCACGTGGTGGGTCATGCAGGAGGTAGCACAGCGCTGGGTGCGCAACGCGCAGCAAGGCCGAAGCGGTTCCAGCGGCGCTCGACCTCCAGAGGATAGTGGCGCAGCCAACGCATGATCGTGGTGTGCGCAAACGACAGGCCGCGCTCGGCCATCGTCTCCGTGAGCTGAGCTTGAACCGCAGATACCACCGCACACATAGGACGATGATCTCGCAGTCGAAGTACCGACCCTCGAACAGCTCCTCCAAATCTACGGATCTCGCCATCCCGCCGCCCTCAAACCTACCGAATCGACACGAGGACTGGTCAGCGAGCAAATTGCATCGGAACCCACTGGAACCAGTGCTGCATCTGGGCGGCACGACGCGGTATCCGTTGTTGGACAATCGGAAGGTCTGCTGTGCGGCTTGATATGAGTCGGTAGAGCGCAGGCCTTGATCCGACGGATGTGGCGTAATCATAGACGCGCCGGTGATATTCCCGATACGGGCCGTGATGTGCTCTGCAGATTCGCAACAGACGGAGCCTGCTCAGGATACTTTACGAATCACCCCACTGATATCTCTCTTTTAGTTTGTTGAATTGGCTGAAGTGAATAGCGCCGCGTTTCTGAAGCTGCCCCACGACGATTCCGGGCGCTATTCCGTGCTGCCGCGCAAATTCAACAATACTACCAGGGCTATAGTCGAAAACCGCGATGAATTTCTGCAAGGCCGCTTGCGGCACAAGAAAGTTCGTTGCCCAACTGTTGGCCTCTTCTTCTTCGTTCGGTTCGGCGCTGCCGTAATTGGCCCCATCCAGGAACACAGATTTACGGCTGTGTAGGAGCAAATGTGCGGCTTCATGAAAAAAAGTAAACCAAAAATGGTCGTTGGCCATGTGGCGCATTGACTGCTGGATTAACGCTTTGCGCGGAGATAGCCACCGTGAAATGCCGCTGAGCGCAGTGCCGGGAAACGGCTTGACGACTACAAATGCTACGCCTGTTCTCGCGCACAGCCGCTCGATTTCAGGGAGGAATACTCCAATGGTCCTTGTTGTAAGTCGTCTGATCTCACGCAGCGCTTCTAGAAACGAAGTCCGGTCAAATTCAGCACATTTGATTCCCGCAGCTTTGATTTCACCTAACCGCAGCCACACCAACAAAGGCTCTTCGGCACTCTTGAACGACTGAGAATGGCGGTAGGACACGGCGGCGAGTTCCGCGAAGCGTTCACGGCAGGCATCGACGCTGCCGGCGCCGAAGAAAGCCAATAGCTGCCGTACAATGTTTGCGGGATCGCTTGATGCCTTCAAGACACCGAGTTTCCTCATTTCACTTATCGGAAAGCGGCTTGCCCATTCCGTTTCATTTAATAACCGAGCTGCCTCGTCGGCTTTAGCAAGGTGAAGGCGGTATGCGGCTTCCATGTTGAGCCAGATTTCGGCATCCATCTCAAGAACACGTTCTAATTGCAATGCAGTCTCCGGCTCGATCGAAGCCTTTCCTGATATGATCTCGATCATCAATTTTGCTGATCGACCACAACGGCGTGCGAGCTCCCGTGCCGAAATGTCTAGTATCTCAAGATACTCTTCGACCAGCTTTCCGGGAGCAACGCCGTAGTTTGGCTGGTAGGGGTGCCGTATGGGTGCCATCTGTCACATCGCCTAGCTGCTAGGGTCGGGTATTGCGGTTACTGCGCAAGAGTCGACTCCGAGCACCTCGATTTCTTCAATCTGTCCCCCGTCCACATCATCTTGTCTCCCCTCGTTGGCCACGCCATTCCCGTTCACCGCGCTCAGCCGTAACCGATGCCCCGGCGGAAGATCGACGGCGTAGTGTCCGGGCGCCCCCAGAGGGCGCAGTCCGATCGGCGGCCGGCGGGGTATGCGGCCAAGATTCCGGGCCGCCGCCAGAGCGGCCAGGCGCGTGGCGATCTTGCTGGCAAGGTTCTTGCCGAAGCGCGCTTCGAGCTGGCCATAGTCACTGAACACGCGCTGCGTCGAAGCGTCTGGGAAGGTGATCCGCACACCCAGCTCCGAATTCTGATACGCAATGGGTAACACTTTTCCTAGACTCCTGCCAAGCCCCTCTGCGACAAAGTGCCACAGTGTCGATCTTCCTTTCGCATTTCAGTCCGGGGCCAGGAAAACCGCGGGACTGATGCCTTACCAATTTCACTGAACCGTCCCCTTACTGTTTCAGTGCGTGGCGTATGGTCCCTTTGTCGCTTCAGCGTTGGACGATTGTGTCACAACCGTTACGCCGTGGAATGTTGGTCGAACATGCAGGCTCACGGTGGCGCATATCGCGCATACTTGGTGCGGAAGCAGTCCTGCTCTGCTCGGAGTCCGGTAACGAGGTTTCGGTCGATCCACTGAAGCTTCGGCTGCCTGCGACAGAAACCGAGGAACTTGTGCCGCGCGCGGTGCGCGAGCTGGACTATGATGATGCGGATTGGGCCGCCGCTGCGCACCGCCGGGACCTACTGCGCGAACTCGCTGATGGGCCGAGAACCAGCGCCGAGGTGGTCGCGGTCGCGAAGGCACTTGCCCTGACACCCCGGCGGGTTTGGGGCTTGTTGCGACAGATGCGGTTACGCGGCGATGACGTGGCGCAATTTCTGCCGGCGCGCCGGGGCCTTCGGGCCAAGCGCCTGGGCAGTGGTGTCGAGGCCATCGTCGCGCAGGCCATTGACGATCATTACGCCAAACCCACCCGTCCGGGCATGCAAAGCCTTGTCTCCGAGGTTGCCCGACGCTGCGAGGCCGCCGAGCTAGCCGCGCCGTCCGCCAAGGCCATCAAGGCGCGGGTCCGGACGCGCGACCAGGTGTGGTTGGCGCGGCGGCGCGAGGGGTCGCGCAAAGCGCGGTCGATGCGCTTGCTCACTGGCTCGCACCCCGGAGCATCGGCACCTTGGGAACGGGTGCAGATTGACAGCACGCCCTGCGATATCCGCCTCGTCCGGGAACAGGACAGGACAGTCATCGGACGCCCGAACCTGGGGTTCGCGATCGATGTCTATAGCCGGGTGATTCTCGGGTTCTCCGTCTCGCTGCAAGCTGCCTCGACGGTCACAGTCGCCAGCTGCGTGGCCCATGCCTGTCTTCCCAAGCAGGACTGGCTGATGCAGCACGATCTGCCCGGCGTGCACTGGCCGGTCTGGGGCAAGCCCGCTGTGCTCGAATATGATCAGGGGCCAGAGCACGAGGCGAAGGGCATCCGGCGCGGCCTGCGGTTGCACGATATCCGGGCCAAGATCAGAGCCAAAGGCCATCCCGAGCATCATGGCACCATCGAGCGTCTGATCGGCACGATGATGCGGGGCGTGCACGAGCGCCGCGGCACCACATTCAGCAACATCAATGAGAGAGGCGACACCGAGCCTGAGAGTCTGGCGTGCCTCAGCCTCCCCGAACTCGAGCGGATCGTGGCGTTGGAGATCGACAGCTATAATCATTCAACCCACACAGGGATCGGCGAGCGACCACTGGATCGTTACCTCGCGTACTATTCCCGCGCCGAGTTGCCGGAGGACCAGCGCATTCCGCCACTGCTGCCGGCTGACCGTCTGCTGCTGGACTTCCTGCCCTACGAACCCCGGCGGCTACGCCGCACCGGGTTCCGGCTATTTCAGGTGGATTACAGCGCGCGGGAGCTTCTGCCGCTATGGCGGCAGCAGAATCAGGCCCCGGTCGAACGGATCGTGGTCTACGACCCGCGCAGCCTGGCGACCGTATGGGTCGCGAGTGACACCGCCGGCGACTACATCGCCGTGCCCTATCGCATTCCCCACAATGACATGACGCTGGCCGAGAGCGAGGCTGCCCGGCGGAAGTTGCAAGCGCTCAAGCGGGCGGATCGAACCGAGGCTCGATTGTTCGAGAACGTGTTGCAGGTTCGCGCGATCGAAGAGCGTGGCCGCACGACCACGTCCCGCATGAAAGCCGAGAGATCGCGCCAGGCTCGCCGGCAGGCGAGCGCGCCGCCCGCGCCGGTGCAACCGGTGTCGCCAGCACCAGTCCCATTCGTGCCTCCCGCGGTGATCGAGCCGTTTGCCGATGTCGAGGACCTGTGATGGTGGCTGCCACTGGCGAAGCGACACACCTGGATGAGGCGGTTCGCGGCGACTTGCGGTTGCCGGACGACCTGAGGATTGCGCGGATCGATCGCGACCGCTGGATCGGATACGGCCGGGCGCATGACGCCTTCGACGGTCTTGCCCGCATTCTCCGCTCCGAACGACGCCAGCGCCCCGACAATGTCCTGGTCATTGGCGCATCCAACAACGGCAAGACAGCCATCGCGCGACGGTTTCTGAGCCGCGCGACACCGCCGGAGAATCTGGCGGCACAGCATTCTATCATCCCTGTCGCGATGATCCAGGCGCCGAATGGCCCCCGGGTTCCACAGCTATTCACCGCGATCCGCGCGGCTCTGGGTCATCCGCCCGGCCGCCGCGAGATGACCGCGCAACTGCGGCTGGAGACCTATCGCATGATGCAGGCGGTGCAGCTTCGCCTGCTGCTGATCGATGATCTGCACGACATCAGCGGATCTGGCGTGAGCGCCATGCTCGTCCAACTGCGGGAGATCGGCTCCGTCGCCGGCGTATCCCTGGGCTGTTTCGCCACACGGGAGATCGCCCACGTGCTGCGGCAGGACGAACAGCTCGCCAACCGGTTCGAGCTGATGACGCTGCCGCGCTGGCGCATCGAGGATCCGGATTATTGGCGCCTCCTCCGTACCTTCGAGCGGCGACTGCCGCTGCGGTCGGCTTCCAACCTGACCCAACCTGACCTTGCCGTTCATATCCTTGCCCGCTCGAGCGGCCTGATCGGCGCCATCACCGCGTTGCTGCGCCAGGCCGCCGTCCAGGCAATTCGCACGGCCCACGAGCGGATCGATCGCTCTATGATCGATCGGGTCAGGACGACAACGACGCCGGCCGGGATCGAGGCCTTGGCGGCATCGGATGAATTTTAGCGTGGATGGATTCGACCTGGCCGCAGCCCGGGTCATTCGCCTCCGGCAGGCCATCGATGCTCTGTTGCCGGCAGACGATCCGCATACACGCCAGCAGATCGTTCACTTGCTGGCGCCGGCGGCGCGGCAAGGTGTCGACGTGTTGCCCATGCTGCGCGCCATGCTGCCGAAGTCCGCGCTACTGCGGCGATCGGGCGGCGAGACACCCCGGAGCCGAAGTGCACCGGCCGCGCACGGCTCGGCATTGGACGTCGAGGTCCTCCGGGAATTACCGCTCGCGACGCTCTGGCCATATCGCCCGCGGCCAGAACGCGACGAACTCCTGACGAGTTGGCTGTGGCGTGCCGCAAGCGGGATCGGCGCGCCACCACGGCGTTTTGCGCTGGAGGCGATCGGCCAACAGCTGGCCGACCCTGACTGGGACATTGGCGATGCCGCTCTGAGCGACTGGCATTTCTTGCCGGACTGACGCGCCCCGACCTGGAGCGCTGCACCCTGCGTCCCGACGGTGACAAGTTCACCTTCGACGAACGGGTCCGCGTGCAGGCCCTTGTGCTGCGATATGGCGATCTTGTGCTACGGCGCTCGCACGGCGGCCGGTTGGCCACCGCAGTCGTGTCCTACTGTCCGATCTGTCTCGCCAGCGAGGACCGCGCCTTTCTGCGCCGTGGCTGGCGGTTCACCTTCGAAGTCGCCTGCTGGAAGGACGCCTGCCTGTTGCTCGACACCTGCTGGCGGTGCGGTGCCCTCGTGCGTCCTCTCGCTTCGAACGCACCGACCACCGTCTGGCGATGCGGTCGGTGCGGCGCGGCCCTAGGCGACGCCCCCTCGCTCGCGATGGAGGAGCTGATCGCGCCGCAGGAGCTCATCTATCGTCAGATCGCACAGGTGGCCTACACCGGGTCGCATCGAATCAACCCCTCGGTGATTGGCTATTTGTCTGTGCTCGCGCAGTCCGGGCTGCGCGGAACCAACCCAGCCAATTGCGCCGATCGCGCGGCAGCGGTCGCACAGGCATGGCGGCAACCACTCTACGCAGAGTCACCACCCGCGCCTCGGCCTGTTGGCAAGAAGCGGACCATTACGGGGGCGCGGTCAAAGACCTCGCCTCGCGCGTGCCGGTGACAACCACAGCAAGATCATAGCCGTGTCCACGTCCCGCGGACCGTTATCGAACACTACCATCGCAGCCGCGCAAGCAACAGCACCAACGGCAATGAACGCCGGAACGGTCCAGCTCTGGACGGTCCCCCTCACCCGCTGCCGCCAGCTCCGATCCGATGGCAGAGACACCTCGATCCACCATCGTCATTCCGCGCGCTCAGTCCGCCTACCGCCGCGCCGGTGCAAATCGCGACGCCGGGAGACGTGCACCCAGCGCCATGCGCGGTATCTGTGGTAGACGACGGAGCGAGATCCCCCAGTCTGCAGCCTGGAGACCCTTCATGCTGGACGATGATTTCATGACCGAAGACGAAATCGCCTTCCGAGCGGCGATCAACGTACTTTGAGATTCTGTCGAAAGCGGCCGGATGCCATCAGGTGAACCGGTGGCGGCAGACGCGGCCGCGCTGCACGAGCGTGCGGCGCGCCATCTCGAAGTGATGCTGCGTCGCAGGGCCACGGAGCCTCAGCCGTAATGTCAGCCGCTCTTGCCGTTGTCGTCGCGTCGGACGAGACCACCTTCACCCCGCCACCCGGCGCAGCCGCCGCCGTCCCGGCGCCGATCACCGCGCCGGCGACCAAGCCTCCCGGCGCTACATCGCGTTCGTCACCGCCAAGATCCGCAACCTCAACACGCGGCAGGGCCTACGCGCCGGCCTGCGGCCTGTTCCGGATGCCTGGCGCGTGATCCACCCGCGCGCCCCGGCGGCCGGCATCATGGCGCCGGTCGGCAACCACAGCTTCCGCGTCACCAGCATCACAGCCCTGCCTTGAAAACGGTGACGCGCCGGACCATGCACAGGCCATGGCGGCGCACGAAAATCCGCCCACGACAATGCTCCACGGCCGGACCGAGGAGCGCCGGACGCATGAGGAAGTGGAGCAGACCAGGCTTTGATGCGGCGAGTGCTACCCTGTCGCACCAGTCATACCCGGAACGTTGAGGGAGACGAGCGATTTCCGATCTGTTTGGTACCGTCGGACCGCGCCCTGCCATCAAGCCGCTGACGGTGTTCCGGGCCGAGCTGATCGGCGCGGAGGAGACAAGCTGGGAGGAGCTGTTCGCCGGCTATACCGCGCTGAAGGCAATCACCTTTTCCAGCAGCGTCGAAATGCTGTTGCGACTGGCCGACCAGCTCGCCGACATGGAGGTCGTGTTCGGCTCGGAATCCATCCTCTCGAAGGAGCATCTGGCACTCGCTCAGGCGAGCCAAACCATCCAGAGCTACGGTTTCAGCGACGCGCTGATCGACCAGAAGGCCCTGGTCGAATCGCTGTCTCGTCTCCTTGGGCGGGCCGGCACCAAGCTCCTTGAGCGCGTGGCGACTGGCACCTTGCGCTTTCGCCTGCTGCGCGGACGGCCCAGCCATGAGAAGCTCTATCTCCTTGCGGGTGCACAGGGCCATCGGGTGCTCACGGGTTCGGCAAATCTCAGCCTTGCCGCGTTCGAGGGCCGACAACACGAGGTGTACGTCGCCTTTGACGGTGAACCTGCGTGGCAATTGTTCGACAGCTACTACCAGCGTGACTGGAAGGACAGCGTGCCGGTCGAACCGGATGCGCTGGTCACGCCGCGCGTCGATGGCGTGCAAGCCCCTCGCGAAACACCGCTCGCATTGGATGAAGTGCCGATCGTACGCGTACTCAATGCCGGCGTGGCCCTGGTGGATCAACCGCCACGGCCAATGCCGGCCGGGTTCGCCGCGGACGCACTGCGACAGGCCGCATCGATCGGGGCAGAGCTGAAGGACCTCGCTCTGCCGAAGGACAAGGCAGGCCGTACCGTGGTGAATGCGGCGTCCGTGTTGCGCGTGCTTCGCAGCCATCAGGCGCGACCGGTTGCCGATATGACGGAAGACCGTATTCCGCGCGCCGATATCGATTTTGCGACCGGGGTCGTGCATCTCGATGGCACACGATGGCTGGCCGTGGACGAGGCCGTGTCCGCGGAGGCGGTTGCAAACGACGCGCGCATTCTCACGGAATACCTCGCCAGCTTCTTCACTTTCTTCGGCAATGCGCCGGGGGCGGTTGAGGTCTACTGGGCCTTCCTGGTGTGGCTCTATGCGGCGCCTGCCGCGCCATATCTGCGCCAGGCCGCTGTGCCAGTTGGTATCGATCCCTGGGTCTACCCAGTCTATGCCGTGCTGTTCGGCCGCTCGAGCGGTGGCAAGACTCTGTTCACCAGGATCGCAGCACGATCGATGTTTGGCTTCGAGAAAATGATCCGGAGCGGCCAGTTCACGGCTAACCGGGCTCTTGGTTTGCGCGAGCGCCTCGGGGCCATACCGCTGCTGATCGACGACGTGACGCGCGACAAGTTCACCAGCCATGTGCCTGATCTGGTCCGGACAGATCAGGAAATGAGCGCACAGTATGCGCCAATCGTGCTCACGACCAACCGCGACGTGAGCACGATTCCGCCAGACCTGACGAAGCGCATGGTGACCTGTCACATCGATGCTGCCATCCCGGAAAACCGGTCCGTCACCGAGCGTGTCGCACGACGGGCGCAGAAGGAGATCGGCACTGCGCTGTATCGCGCCTATCTGCAGCGCCTGATCCCGGAGGTCTCCGCCATGCGCGCGGACATCGACGCGGAAGCCGAGATCTTTCCCGACCTGCTGGCGCGGTCCGCGGAAATACTGCGGGATCTGCTCGGCGAAACACTCACCGTGGTACCCGAGTGGGCACGTCCGCTCGGCTTCACCGATTATTTCGGCATCCGTCACCGGCGTTTCCGGGACCAGCTCGCTGACATGCTGGCCGATGCCGAGGAACGCATCACCGTCAACCGGCGCGCGGGTGAACTGACGATAAGCTTCGGCGGTGACACCAACCAGGCGGGTCAGTTCGCGCGCAGCGTGCCAGATTTCGTGCTGAAAGGGCGCTTCGCCGATCAGGTGAAGCTCGACCTGCATGCGCTTGAGCAGGAGATGGGCTTTGCCGTGGAACGCTCACGCTCCTGGTGGCAACGTATCCTCCGGCGCTGACGTGGTTCGCTGGCAATCGTCGTCGGAGCCCCAGAGCCGTCGGTTTTACGATTCTCATTCTGTTCCTGGGTGGCTATACTGCCGCCATGCGTCGCACAACTCGCCGTAGGCCCCGTCAGACCGCCCTGCCGTGGCCCGGCACGGACGAAACCTGCCCCCGCTGCCACGGCACAAAGCGCGTCTACCACCGCGCTACGCCGATAGGCGTGGAGATTGTCGGCGGCAAACGGGTTCCTTGCCCGGCGTGCCAGGCTGTCGGCACCGTCCGCACGCCGTCCCAGGCCCACCTTCTCGCCGATGCGCCGGCGCCGGTATGGCCGGTCCTGACGGGCTGACCGCCACTCAGTCTTTCGATCCGGCGCTTCCAAACGACTGACTTTCCTGGGCAAGACCGGGTTCAGCTCGGCGAATCGTCAGCGGGGGTGCCTTTGTTTCCCGGTGCGCTGTCTCTGATACGTACACAGCCGTCAAGAACTGGCTGGACTCGGCCCACCGGCGCGACTCCGGCCCCGCGCTGATCCGCGCCGGGCGCGCCGCCCGCGATTGGATCAACCGCCAGGGTCATGGTGATCCGTTGACCACGGACGGGATCTTCCTCGCCGCGTGTCTCTGGTGCGAGGTTGGCTCGGCCGCGACATCCCCTCCCCTTCTGGTCCGCTCCCGCCCAATTCCTCCATCGCCTCACGTTGCAGGTCGGCACGGCCTGGATTGCCGGGTTTCTGGCCTGCGTCACCGCCGCGGCACGTGCCGGCCGCGAAGAACTGGCCGGCCTGGTGCGCGCCGAATTCGCCGGCGCCGGGCTCGCCCGCACCGCACGCTCGCAAGTGCCGCGCGCCATCGACCACGTGATCCGCGCCCTGGTCGTCACCGCCCGCGGCCTGGCTAATAGCCTGTCGATCACGCCGCAGGCGGCCCTCAGGCTGATCGGGCAACTGACCGCGGCGGGCGTTCCGCGCGAGGCGACCGGTCGCGCCGCCTGGCGCGCCTTCACCACGCCATAGCCGGCCGGGACCGGAGAGTCGGCCGGCGGCCATCAGTGCGTCCGCCGCGGTGAGCGTGACTCCCCTGCCCCGGCCCGCCGTTCGCGGCTGCGCAAGCCCCAGATCGTCCGCGCCAGGTTCAGCTCGCCCGCCTTCGCTTTGGCCACCATCCCGTGGAAATACTCGCCGGGCGAGGATCGGAAATGCCCCGAAGGCTTCGCTGAGACGATCGCCACCGCGATCGCCGCCTCCTCGCGGCCCATCGCCAGGCAGGCCTCGCCCCAGAGGGATTTCGACACCCCGAGTTCGCCGCGCAGCCAGTCGGTCGCGTCCACGACGGCCGGCCAGGTCGGTGTCGGGACGGCGAGATAGGGTCGCAGCCGCGGCGCCAGCCGCACCAGCTCCTCCGTCGAGAGCTTCAGCACCGTCCCCCCCACCCGGTCCGGCCGCGCCGGCTTCGCCGCCTGCGGTGCTGGGGACGGCTCCGGCGCTGCCTGGGAGGGCACGGCCACGCCCGCCGGTGCGCTACACCCCTCGTTGGCAAATACCGTATCCGTCTGCGGATTCAGGGTTGGGTTGTAGGTATTCTGGTGGGGCCGGTTTTCCAGCCCCAAGGGGGGAATCAACCTTCTCGGAAGGCCCTGCCATCGCCTGGGACAGCAGGTTTTCCAAGCATTCGCGCGCCGAACGCTGCCTCCGCTCCAGGCTCTCCACGCCGAGTACCATTTCCTCGGTGCGTTCGACCTTCTTCAACGCGTTGGCGAGGATGCGGGTCTCGCGGGCCAGGCTGGCCCAATCCTCGCCATCGAGATGGTATTCGGCCGCGGTTTCCAGGATCTGCACGATGCCTTTCCGCGCGATCGTCGCCCGCCGGCGCAGCCGGCCCATCTCAGCGCGCTCCACCCGCGCCTCCTCGGCCAGCCGCACGAACTCGGCGTGCCGCGTGGCGATCGGCGCGAGGTCGAAGCCGTAGGCCTCGGTGATCTGTCCGGTGCGGTCGGGCAGCCCGTACCGCTTGCCGTTCGGGCTGTCCTTCATGGTCACCACCCCGGCCTCGATCAGCGTCCGGTTCAGCGCCTTGGTCTGGCTGGGTGAGAGGCCGAGCGAGTCGGCCTGATCACCTCGTAGCTTCATTTTCGGCCGAATTTCCGAACGTAGCGTGAACGAACCCGTTCAGACTGCCTGGGCTTGGCGTGACGCAGCGTTGAGGCGGCTGATCGTCGCGCGGTGCAACTGGAACAATCGGGCGACCTCGGCTGCCGGCCGACCAGCCGTGAGCATGCTGACGATTTCGGCTCGCTGCGCCTGAGAGAATCTGGGTCGCCGCCCGCCATGGCGCCCTTGCGCGCGGGTCGCTTTGAGGCCCGCCTGGGTGCGCTCCTTCACCATCTCTCGCTCGTATTCCGCGAATGCGCCGAGCATCTGCATCATCATCATCCGCCCGGCGGGCACGGTCGTGTCGATGGCTTCGGTCAGAGAGCGGAAGCCCGCGCCAGCCGCGGTGATTCGTTCCAGTATCAGCAGAAGATCTTTGAGAGACCGCGACAGACAGTCGAGTTTCCAGACGACCAGCACATCGCCCGCCGTGAGCCGGCCGAGCACGGGGGTCAGTTCCGGACGGCCCCAGCGACCGCCCGAAGCGCGCTCCTCACGGATGCGCCGGCAGCCCGCCGCCTCCAAGGCGCCGACCTGGGGGGTGAGGTCCTGGCCCTCGGCCCGGGACACCCGGGCGTAGCCGATCAGGACTGGTTGTGTTGCGTTGTTCGGTTGCTTTTCAAATATGTTTGGCAGCCGGTTTTTGCGCGGCGCAACGCTTTGTTTCGCCTGGGGTTGTGCCGACGCCGTACAAACGATCGTTTGCGCAACAGCAAACTTTGTTAGGTAGGGCCGTTCGCTGCGAGCCCTAGCTTCCCCGCCGTTTCACGATACGCTCTGAAACTTGGCCGAAATCGGGGCTACGAGCTATCCGGGCCAATCTAGTACCTCTGCACAGTGATTTTGACCGGTTGACCGGGGCCGGCTCCAGGGCGGGTAAGAGGGTACGGTCGAGCAGGACGGTGATGCTCCGAGGCACCCCTGGGCGGCGCGAGATCAGCCCCTCCCGTTCGAGTGTCAGCAGCATCTGGTAGACTGACGGCGGCGTCAGTCGAAAGAAGCGCTGGATGTCGGCTTGCGCCGGCGGACGCTCGTTCACCAGCGTGTAGGCGTGGATGAACGCGAGATACTGTCCCTGCCTTGGCGTGAACTTCGGATGAGAATCACCCGTTGCGCGATTCATGGTCGCCCTCGACAGCGGGGGATCAGCCGTGAACATACGTTACCGGGTGGAACTGAACGAGGGGGAACGCGCCGAACTTACGGCGATGCTGAGCGGCGGGAGGCATGCGGCGCGCAAGCTCAAGCGGGCGCAAATCCTGCTGGCCGCCGAGCGACGCCATCATGCGTACCGGCACAAACCGCGCGACCGGACTCCCTGTCAGCCGACCCTCACCCACCTGGCGCCGCCAGCTGTGCAGCAAACTGGGGTAGACATCGTTGCGCGCCGCGACAGCACGCACACTGGCGCCAACCTCCTGGCTCTCCGCGACGATCCGCAGCTTCTCCTCCAGGTTCCATTGAGATGGTTCTTCGGCGGCATGGCGCACTGGCGGACGGTTTCATCGAAGACTTTACCGAACATGCCGATGATACCTGGGTCACTGCCAACGGCGCCAGGATGGTCGCCCGCGCCTGGACCGATCCGGCGTTCCGTGCCCGCATGTTGGCTGACGGGACATCTGCGGCCCGGGAAATGGGCTTCGATTTTCCCAAACATCATCGCCATCTTGTGGTGCTGGGGAACACCCCGGATGTTCACAATGTGATTGTATGCACCCTGTGCTCCTGCACAGCGTACACGATCATTGGTGCCGCCCCTGGCTGGCACAAGGACCTCGATTATCGCGCCCGGGTGGTGCGCGAATCCCGAACAGTGCTGCGGGAGATGGGTCTCAAGCTGCAGGAGACCACGGAAGTCCGCGTTTGGGACACCACAACCGACACACGCTACATGGTGCTGCCGGTGCAGCCGCCGGCATCGCCCAGGCACCAGTGCCCCAATTGCCGATCCGCCGTGGCCTGGCCGCTGCCGGGATGCGCAGGCTGGCGCCGTTGGTACCGCGGTTTGTCTCCGTCACCGTCACCTACGGCGCCGGGGGCAGTACGCATGACCGCACCCATGCAACGGTCGCACGGCTTGCACGGGAAACCGACCTCACCCCGGCGGCTCACCTGACCTGCGTCGGCACGGCGCGTGAAGAGGTCGATGCGGTCGCGATGGGTTACTGGGGTGCGGGCGTACGCCATATCGTGGCGCTGCGCGGTGATCCGCCATCCGGCATGGATTACGCGCCGCACCCCGGTGGTACCGCTATGCCAGCGATCTGGTGGCTGGGCTCAAGCGGGTTGCCGATTTTGAAATATCCGTCGCGGCCTATCCGGAAATCCAACCGGCGACGCAGAGCCCGGAAAACGATCTTGACAACCTCAAGCGCAAGCTTGATGCCGGCGCGACGCGAGCGATCACCCAGTATTTTTTTGACACATTCGTCTATCTTCGCTTCCTGGAGAGCTGCCTCGTCGCCGGCATCACCGCGCCAATCGTACCGGGTATCATGCCCGTGTCCAATTACGCCCAGGCGGTCGAATTCTCGGCCATGTGCGGGACAACTGTTCCCGCCTGGTTAGGCCACATGTTTGAGGAAACGGAAGACGATCCCGAACAGCGTCGCGCCATCGCTGGCATCGTCGCGGCCGGACAAGTGCGCGTGTTGCAGGCCAACGGCATCGACGAATTTCACTTCTACACGCTGAATCGGCCAGAGCTGACGTACACGATAGCCCATGTACTGGGGGTCAGGCCTCGTCAACGCGAGATGATGACGGAGTAATGGGTTTACCGAACGACACGTCCAAACGCTGGGGCTTTATGGGAAATGGGGTGTTCTGCCCGCTCCCAGAGATGCCGATGCTGCTGGCCGGCCTTGGTCCGCTGCCCTTCGACGTTCGCCTTCCACCAGGTGAAGTTCTTACAGTCCCTCACATTAGAATTTCTGCGACAGACCGGCCAAAATGGTCCGCCGCAAACCATACTGCGACACGCCGACGCCTGTGCCGTTCCAGATCTCGTAGATCGTGTCCCCCCGTCCAGCACACGCAGACGCTGCTCTGTCCCGATGCGCGGCTTCTGCACAACCGGACGTTTGACTGCGACGTACAGTGGCATTGAGGTCCCGTTCGGGATCGTCGAGGCGCTCGCACGAAGTCCGCTTTGTCGGACTGCGTCCATCGAGAAGGGTGTCGGGTGCTCGGACGTTCGATTCAGCGTATAGGCCAGGCCTAAAGGAGCCATTCCACGCCTGATCATGATCCAGGTGAATCGAGTTGTTGGCAATGTAGGCTCGTCCGGCTGAAAATTGAACTGCGCCGAGACGGTGCCCTTACAGGAGGAGGCGTTCCCTCAACCATCCCCTCATTTTTATCTCGCGATTTCAATGCGGTAGGATCGAGCGCCAAGTTACCGCGCACCTGCATTTCGAAGCTAGGCCTGCCGAATGGTCTACGAGCGAACGAGATGTGGCCATTCACCAAGAATAAGCGACATCCGAGAGAGTCACGGCCGGCTCGGCCATAGTAATATGCCAGTTGAAAATGAGGGGAGTCATGAGAGGCGTTCCACGTTCGCGGGATAACCTGAAATGCTTGATAGGGTATGCCGCATAAGCGATTGATAGCGCTCGCATGCACAGCTTTCGGGATCACCACGAGCACCTAGAAGGTCACCTTGACTCCAGCAAACCCCGCGACTGGCGCAGCTATATTGAAGCTTCTTGTGTCTGTGGCGTTGGGTGCCTGAAGGAAAGTGATGGACGTAGTCGGCGAAAACGTCCCATAAAGGTAGTA
>Ga0335074_10005722_pt1 | contig 17213 bp, 18 predicted proteins | sample Lox_Sample_23_FD_206715 | JGI IMG/M metagenome (GOLD analysis project Ga0335074, IMG submission 206715) | Soil microbial communities from Loxahatchee National Wildlife Refuge, Florida, United States - Lox_Sample_2.3 | ecosystem: Environmental > Terrestrial > Soil > Wetlands | place: USA... | reverse complement strand
CCTATTACCCTCCTCGATGCGATCGAGGCTGCGGCAAGCCTCTATCGCCAACACGGAGCCCGTCAGGACCGCGACCACGAAGGTCCGTCGTGGACCGCTGTTTGGACCGTCGCGCTGCCGCTTCTGCGGCGGCTCGACCTTGATGAGAGCGCGACTCGGGCACGGGTTTGGGCGATCCTGACGAACCTGGCGAATCCGTCCGAGGCAGCGCAGCCAGGCATGCCCTCCATCTACGCAGCCGTAGTCGGCGCCGCGGTCAATGTCGCGGACGTTACGGCTGCTGTCGACGAGCCGCCCGCGGAGTTTGTCGGCCTGCTGGACACTGCGCTTGCATTGGAGGCGCCTCTCGGTGAAGTCGTCCGCGACGTGCTCGGCGCCAACCTCTCGTGGCTGATCAGCCACTTCCGCTTGTGGACCGAGGCGCACTGGGATCTGCTCGTAGGCGACGGCGCGCCCGACGCGCTCGGCGAATACACCTTTCGCGCCTACCTCCAACGGGGACGACCCTTCAGTGATCTCATGCTTCGTTGGTCTGATCGGCTCTGGGATGCGATGCGCACCATTCCTCAAGCGGCTCAGGTCCACGTTCTGCACGGGATGCTCTGGGGCGTCGCTGGGTACGAGCCGGATGTCGTTGTAGACAGACTCGCCGCCGTATCCGAGACCGCTGTTTCTGATGCGGCTCAGTGGCTCGGGTGGGCGGCCAACCGCTCCGAGGGCATGGAGCTCGCGCCGGTCCTCGCGTTCTGGGAATCAGCCGCCAAGCGAGCAATGCCCACCGCGCAGTACAAAGGATTCGGCCACTTCGCGACCGTCGAGCGCTTGGCTGACGATGCGTGGCTTGATCTCACGCTCGCGACGGCGAGGCTCTGCTCATCGGGCCTCGAGCAGGCCAGTCAGATAGCTCAACGCGCCTCTGAGCACCCGGACGACGCAAGAGCCGCATGGTTGATCGCCGCTCTCCTGCGCTCCAAACTCGACCTCTGGGAGGTCTTCGAGGTCGGTCGGATCGGCGTCGAGATCTACCGCCAGTCCGGTATCAGCGACTCGGCGGCTCGGGCGGAGCTGCGAGAGCGACTCCTCGAGCGCGAGTTCTTCGAGGTGCGCGATGACGATGGCACGGATTGATCTGCGTCTGAGCGCGCTCAGCACGAACTGCCCGGCTGACGGCGATGGTCGCATCTCGCCGCCAATCGACTCGGGTAACGCTTGGCGATGTGCCGCGCCGGCAGCCGGTCCTCGCAGGCGCGCGCCGGCCGCTACACTCGGCTTCCTCGCGGCTGTAGCTCAGTTGGCTAGAGCGGCTGCTTGCCATGCAGCAGGTCGAGGGTTCGAGTCCCTTCAGCCGCTTGAGAGGCCCGCATTTGCGGGCCTTTTCTTTTGGATCAGCCCCGCCCCAAGTGGCCCGCTGGCCTCTGACCTGGTGCCGCCGCTTACGATCGGAGCTATGTGCGGGCGCTACACGATGACCGCCGGAGGCGACCGCGTTGAGGCTGGATTCGCCGAGTTCGACCTTCGCCTTCAGGGCGTTGACGGGCTGGGTCGCTACAACGTGGCCCCGACCGAGCAAGTGCTCACAATCGCCGCGCCGAAAGGCGAGCCCGAAGCCGAGCTGATGCGCTGGGGACTGGTCCCGCCTTGGTCGAAAGACCTGAAGTCGTCGGCGAAGATGATCAACGCACGGCTCGAGACCGTGCTGGAGAAGCCAGCCTTCTGCGCGTTGGTGCCGAAAGCGACCCGGCGCGCTTTGCTGGTTGCCGACGGCTGGTACGAATGGCTCAAGCCGGAGAAGAAGACTGAGCCGCGGCAGCCGTTCCATTTCCAGGTCGACGGCGGCGTCATCTTTGCTTTCGCCGCGCTCTGGACGCCGGCGAAGATCGACGATGAGTGGATCAACAGCGTCACCTTGCTCACCTGCGACTCGAGCTCCAATCGCGTGGCCGCCGGCATCCACGACCGGATGCCGGCGGTCCTTGCTGATAGCGACTCACGCCGCGCCTGGCTCAACCCCGAGCTCGGCGTCGAAGTCCTCGACATCTGCGGCCAGCTCCCCACTGACCGACTGAGTGCGCGCCCCGCGAACTCGGCCGTCAACAAGGCCGGCGAGTTCGACGGGCCGGAGCTGCTCGAACCGTAGGTGATGACGTCAGCTTGCCGCGGCCACGGCCTTGTCGATCCAGCTGATCAGCTTCTGGACGGCCGTGATCGACGCCTCGGCATCCGCCTTCTCGACGCTCGCTCCGCTATGTACGACGCCGTTGCGGCGTACGACATGCTCGTCGTACGGCCGCCACACATCTGGAACCTGCTTCGGCGACTTGCCGATCAGGCCAACCAGTAGCTTCTCGCTCGATCTGTCGCGCAGGCTGAAGCTCTGTGGCTGGACGACATCGGCCAACGCGCTGCCCATCGCACTTCGACTCAGGTCGCGCAGCACGCCGCGCACGTGGACCTCAAGCGCCGTCTGGGCCGCGACCACTGCGTAGTCGTGATTCTCCTGGGCGACAAGGACTCGTGCGCGATGAAGCAACTCCTGGTGCTGAAGGCTCGACTGATTGATTGGCCCGACGAGGAAGGCAAGATGCGCCGGTCGAGGTTTCAAGCCAGCCTCCGACCGCAACGTGTTCCAAGTGCCATTCGCGACCGAAATGGCTCCGCCTTGGCTGTCGGCTTCAAGCTCCAGGCTCAACTGGCTGTGGCCCGACGAGCCGTCAGGGAAGACCTCTGTGATGACGCCGTACTGCGCCACGTCGAGCGTCTGAATCGCCGCTTCGCGAAGCGGCTCGACCTCTGCGTCGTCAACGTCGAGATAGACCATCCAGTCAGGCATACGTACATTCTGGCGTCGCCCCGGCGCCGATGCTGGCGGCTTGGCGACGCATCTGTCCGGCCCCGCAGCGAACATACGTTCGTGCCGGTTACTTATCCCGTGTTCCGCGCCGCCCTGGACGGCGGTCAGCTGCAGCGAGTCATCGAGCTCGCCAGGGACATGCCGCCGATGCGGCTTGACGATGCGCTGCGTGTTCTGCTCTTGATGCGCGAGCAGTCGGATGCCAGATATGAGGCAGCCTGCGTTCGCTGGCTCGGCCGCTTCGTGATCGAGGGCAAGGCGCTGTCCGTAGAGGACGTGAAAGAGGCCGTCGACCTCGTCGCCTCACTCAAGGGCGAGGGGGTGACGGCAGCCGAGGAGCTTCTGAGCTTCTGTCGAGAGCACGGGCTGACCCGCGCCTGACGGGTTTGTGAAGCGGACTCAATCCGGCTGTGAGATGGCGGCCAGGCGCAGCCCGTGATGAATGCAGCCGGCCTGGAGCTGGTGGTCGAATGTCAGCACCGCGTCGATCGCTCCTGCCTTGTGCAGCTCCACGGCAGCCTGCAGATGGATCGCGTCGAGCGTGCGCACGGTGCTCGGTGCGATTGCGCTTGCGCGACGAAGACCGTCGGCGTCGAGATCCACCAGGCTTACGTCGGCGAGTAGATCGGCCACGCCTTCCTCGATTCCTTCGCGGAAAGCGACCCGCTTCAGCTCGACGTCGAGCAGGGCGCTCGACCATGTGACGTCGTAGCGCTCGGTCTCCGCGGCTATGGCCGGAGCGTCAGGCTCCGCGAGCAGCACGCGCCCGAGCGCCGAGGTGTCGACGTACAGGCCGGCCATCAATAGGGACGGTTCCGATCGGCCTCGAGCAGGCGATCGGTCGTCCCAGCCGGATGCGGTACCGCCGTCTCCAGGTGCTTGCGCATCGCCGCCGCCAACCTTGCCGCAGGCTTCGCCTCGGTAGAGGCTCGATGCAGGACGATGTCATCGGCGCCCAGGGCGTCTCGATCGACCTCGCCTTCGATCTTCTCTCCGTTAGAGAGGACCAACGTCGCCGGCTCTCGCATGAGCTAAATGCTATCCCCTAAATCGACGGCCGCCGACGCGCATCGGACGCGCGTCCCACCCCTGGCCGCGAAGCTCACCGCCGCGGAGGGCCCGAACGACCGAGCGCTTTGGCCAACCAGCTCGCCCCCAGAGCTTGATCGGGCCTTGATCGTCTGGGATTCGGGCTCAGCCACGCTCGCAACGTGAGCTTCGCCGGCGGCTCACCTAGCGGATCGGGCGGAGGTAACGCCGGAGTGCCGATTCGCACGGTGACTGGAACGCGCACCGTGTCACCCTCTGCCACGGTCGTATGGGTGAAACGCCCGAGTCGCCTGTCCCAGGTCGCTTCCGTCGTGTAACTACGACCGGCGATGTCGGCGTAGGTCACTCTCAGCGAGACAAGCTCACCAAGCTGCATCCGCAGACGCAGGGTTAGCTCGCCGTCGGCTGCGACCCCTGGAAGCACGTGTTCCGGGAAACGGCCAATCACGTTGGGCGGCTTATTGAGGAACCGCGCGACGGCAAAGATCCGAAGCGCGGGCCCAGTCCCGATGTTGCCGACGGGGATCTCAAGCTCGGCGTCGTCCTGCCTGGGCGTTCCTGGGATCAGCACCGGCCGCTGAGCTTCTTGGAGCTGCTTCGCGGCCATCTCGGCCGATGCAGACGCGGCGCTTGCCGCATTGCGCGCCACCGCCACCGAGGCGTACGTGACGCACACCAACGCGATCGTCACCAGACCCGTGACGATCGACGCCACGTCCGCAACGCTGGCCTCCGCGAGCAACACCGAGCTACAGCTCCTGCGGCACGATCGGAATGCTCGCGCGGACTGCTGCTCGCACGTCGGACGGACGTGCCGGCGCCGAGGTCGCTCCGCGCCGCACGTAGTAGACGAGCTTACGGTCGCTGGTCCCGACACCATAAGGAGGCTCAACGCCCGGTGGCACGCTCACCACCACCACGTTGGCGCTGCCCAGCTTGACGAGCTGGGGCGCGCAGTCGACTGGCGGGTGGGTCCAGTCGCTGATCAGTGTCGCCAGGCGGTCAACCGCCTGAGCGGCGTCCTGATCGTCGATGCCGACGACCTGGCCGTCGTCGTCGACGCCGAAGATGATCGCGCCACCGTTGCCGTTCGCGAACGCGGAGATCGACTTCATCGGTCCCTGCGGGTCGCCGCCGGGCAACTGGCGCTTGAACTCGACGTCGGGCCCTTCCCCGCGGCTGATCAGGATCTGAGTCTGGGTGGCGAGGTCGACTTCGACCTGGACATCGCCCTGACGCCACTCGGGATCGAGAACGCGCCGATCGAGCAGCTGCTCGTCGCGGTGCAACGCAAGCCAAGCTCCCGGCCCCGGAGGCGAGCCGAGCGGAAGTCGCGCCTGCGTTGCCGTGGCACTGAGGCGCTTCGAGCTTCCCAGCGTTCCGCCGACGGTCAGGCGCGTGCCTCCTAGCGCGCTTCCGCCGACATTGACGACGAGCTCCGACGGCGTGATCGTCACCGACTCGATACGCGCCGCAATGAGTTGCTCGCGGATGACGATCTCGGTGCTGTTGAACCTGCTGTTGGGGAGCCGCGGGGCCGAGAAGAACGCAAGGGCCGCCTCCTGAAAGCTCAGAAAGGCTGGCGCGTCAGGCGCAACGAGCTCGCCTAGCAGCGGCAGAGCGGCGGAGCCCGGTGGTCGAATCGACCAGACCAACGACGGCCACTCCAGCTGTTGATAGACGCTGGGCCAGCCGCTCTCGTGCCAATCTCGACTGACCCAGTCGCCTGGCGAGAAGCCGACCGTCGGAGGTTGCAGCGCCAAGCGGCCCCGTTCGAGCCACCGCGCCGCAGTGCTGCCCTTCGGGCTTGCGGCGAGGAAGGCAGCTTCCGGATAGCGCCAACGTGCGCGCTCCCATCTCGGTGGCGGCGTACCGAGCGTGATCTCGAGCACCACGAGCGTCCAGCTCTCGCCCTGCTTCGCGACGGCGGCGCGGACCCAGACGCGCCGCTCCGCTGCGATGCGGTCGACCAGCTCGCTGAGCGGATGATTTGACACGTCGCCAAGTGTCTCGGGAGCTGCGGTCGGCCCCGGCTGCTCGATCCTGGGACGCCTGCTGTCGCGCGACACTAAGGCGTATGGCGACCAGCACTGACAAGCGAACGGCGCGGCGCTGCGTCTGGTGCGACGAGGGTTCGAGCCCTGACAATCCGATCACCGGCGAGCACATCATCGCCCAGTGGTTCACCGACGCGCTCACGGGTTCAGGTCAGCTCCGACACGCCTACCGCGAGGACGGAGCCGATGAGGACACGCGGGCGTGGACGGCCAACAAGCCCTCGTTCGTGGTCAACGCGACCTGCGAATCCTGCAACAGCGGATGGATGAGCGATCTCGAAACGCAGGCGAGCAAGGTCCTTCCGCCGTTCATCCGTCGCAAGCCGGGCCTCCGCATCAACTACAAGAACGCGCCAGTGCTGGCCCGTTGGGCGGCAAAGACCGGGCTGATGTTCCAGACGATCGAGCTGCCGGAGAATCGGGTCGTCCCCGTTGCTCACTTTGGGCGGCTCCGCGATGCTCAGATCACGACCCTGCCATCTGAGATGCGAGCGTGGATCGGTGCAGTCGACGCGCTCGGCGTCTGGTGTAGATCGTTTGGAGGGACGCTGAACCTTCAGAACGAGGCCGTGCCGTTCTACGCGGTGCTGCTCGCAGTCGACCGCGTCGCGTTTCTGATCATCGGCGCCGACCACGCCGAGGCGCTCGGCCAGCTCAAGCTCGGCTACCTAGAGCGTGGATGGACGCAACTGTGGCCGCTGCGTCGCCCGGAGTCCTGGCCGCCGCCGTACGTCTGGCCCGCCGACCAATTCCCGGGGATGCCGCAGCTCATGGAAGCGCTGATCGGCGCCCGTGCGACGGGCCAGCCATCAGCCCGGCGCTAGCCGGCGACTTCCTCGGCACGCGCCGCCAGGTCCGACACCCTCACGTCGAGCGCCGTCGCGATCCGCACGATCGTGCCCCACGCCGGATTAGTCCGGCCAGCTTCGATGTGGGAGATCCAGGTCTCGTTGACGTCGGCCGCATCGGCGAGCTGGCGCTGGGTCAAGCCGCGCTGTCCGCGCAGCTCCCTGATTGCCTGCCCCAATGCTTCCTGCGGCTCCAAGCGTCGACCCATGACGACGACGCTGCCGCCCCTGTTGGCACTTTGCTTCTAACTCAAGTATGCTGCGCGCAAGCCGACCTGGAGTGGCCGCCGGTCCATGCGGCCAGCACAACCAGGAGCCGGTGCCGCCAGAGCGCCCTTGAGGAGTTCACAACTCCGCGCGCTCTCAGTTGTACGCGCGAGCAGTCGCGTTTTATCTCGCTAACTCGACGGAACTCTAAGCGTTACAGGAGTACCACGCCGGACGGACGGTTAACCGGCTCGATCCGGAACTACAAGAGTGAGTCGATCGAGAAGGGAGGCGCAAGATGCGTCACGCGACCCAACGCGCTTTTTCCAAGCGACAGAGGGTGAGTTGCCATGCCCACTGACCAAGAGCTCGCGCTCTCATTGGAACAGCCACTGATGAAGGCCGAACAGGCAGCGGCACTGCTGAACGTCCCCCCGTCATGGGTGCGCGACGCCAGCCGCGAGGGCCGACTGCCGCACATCCGAGTTGGCCGCCACTTTCGCTACGAGCGTCTCGCGCTTGAGCGCTGGGCGGCCGAGCATCGCATCGAAAATGAAGGCGCGACATCGCGCCCTCGAGCAGGGAGGTCGCGATGAGTGCGCTCGATCGCCAACCGGTACCACCGGAGCACCGCGATTCGTTGGTCCCACTGGGGCTTCCGTCTCTGGAGGATCAGCCGCGCGTTCCCGTGGCTCTGCCGGATCACGACAGTCCGCGTCGGGCCGAGCGGTTGGGACTGTCGGCCGCCGATGTGACTCAGGAGCGGATGTTGCGCGCACCGGCCGAGGCCCCGCCCTCGGGCTGGCGGCGCTTCCTGTTCAAGCTGACCGGCGGGCTAGTCAACGCCGGTCCGAGCGCGTCAGACGTGCAGCGCCGTGAGCTCGTCGGACGGGTGAAGGCCCCGGTGGCCGGTTGCCGGCGAATCGCGGTCGTGTCACGTAAGGGTGGCGTTGGGAAGACGACAACGACACTGATGCTGGGTCACACGTTCGCGTCGCTGCGTGGTGACCGTGTGATCGCACTGGACGGTAACCCCGATGCAGGGTCACTGGCATACCGGGTCCGTCGGGAGACGTCGAACACGATCACCGGCCTGTTGGCACACCGTGACGAGATTCACCGTTACGCCGACATCCGCGCGTTCACCAGTCAGGCACCGACCCGGCTGGAGGTAGTCGCCGCCGACGATGACCCGCGGATCACCGACGCACTGGCCGAGCAGGACTTCCACACCGCCGTGTCGCTGCTGGAGGTCCACTACAACCTGGTCTGCCTCGATACCGGGACCGGCGTGTTGGAGTCGGCGGCGAAGGGGATCCTGCAGCTCGCCGATCAGATCGTCGTCGTGACGGCGGCATCGCTCGATTCCGCTCGTACGGCGTCCTCGACGCTGGACTGGCTTGAGCGCAACGGTCACGGCGAGCTGGTCGAGGGTGCCGTTGCGGTCGTGAACGGTGTGCGGCCGCGGAGCCAGCTGGAGCTCGATCGCGTGGTCGAGCACTTCCAGGCGCGGTGCCGTGAGGTCGTGCAGGTGCCCTGGGACCCGCACCTGGAGGCCGGGGCAGAGAGCTCGCTGGAGCGGCTGCAGGACCGCACTCGTCACGCCTATTTGCAGTTGGCGGCCGCCGTCGCGGACGGCTTCGCCGCCAAATCGATTGATGAAAGGAGTTTGTGATGTTCTCGAATCTGACTGTCGTAATCGGCGCGGTGAGCGCGACTCCGAGCCCGACGGGGCTGCCGGGCAGCTCGGTCGCGGACCAGTTGATCAACGGCCTGTTCTTCTACACGCTCATCGGTTGCCTCGCGGGGCTGTTCGTAAGCGTGCTCGTGTGGGTGTTCAGCTCCCGCGCGCAGAACTACCAATACGCGTCCACCGGGAGACAGGGAACGATCATCGCGGCGGTCGGCGCGCTGATCGCGGGTGCGGGGCCAGCGTTGATCAACTTCTTCGAGAACCTCGGAAGCCAAGTCCACTAGCTGCGGGCTCGGTGAAGAGGATGGCGGATCGAGTCCGAGTCGTGTCATCGGGTGCGGGCGACCCCGGTCGCTCGTTGCCCTTGGCCGCGATCGCGGCCGCGCTGATCGCGGTCATCGCAGCGTTCGTGATCGGTCGCGTGACGGCGCCCGCGCAGCGTTCGAGCAACACGGTCACAACGACGGTGTCGACGCCTGCCCAGCCGGCGCCAGCAAAGGTCATCAGCGGCGTAGCGGTCGGCTACCCCCGTACCCAGGCGGGCGCGGTCGCGGCGCTGATGGCCGACGGGCAGACCTTGGCTAACCCCAGCGTGCTGCTCAACGCCACGCGACGCGCCCAGGTGCTGTCCTTGATCGCAACGCCGCAGTACGCCCAAACGTTCTCCGGTGCCGGCGGGCAGGCGCTGGCCCAAGCGGAGAAGCAGTCCTCGCTCGGGCAAGGGATCGAGGCTGGCGCCCAGACAGTGTTCCTGTCGGTCCCGGTCGCCTACCGCGTCGCGTCCTACACGCCTGAGCAGATGAAGCTGGTCGCCTACGGCGTATCGGTTGTCGCCAATGATCAGGGGCTGTCGCCGCGTGCGACGTGGGCGACGAGCACCACGACTGCGGTGTGGCAGGACGGCGGCTGGAAGGTCGCCTCGGCGACCAGCACGGACGGGCCTACGCCCGGACTGACCGCCCAGCCCAGCAGCACTACCGCGTTCCTGGGTGCGCTGGGTGGTGCGAGTGAGGTGCATGATGCGCCGTAGGACGCTCGCGCTGGTCCTCAGCCTCAGCCTGACAGTCTCCGGGGTGGGGATGGCGTTCGTGACGACGCCGGTCGCGTCGGCGAACGTCTGCACGAGCATCCCGAGCCTGCCGGTCATCCCGAATCCGCTGAAGACCGTCTGCACGGTTGTGACGAAGGCGCCGACGATCCTCTCGAACCCGGTCGGGACGATCGGCGGGATCATCACTGCGCCGCTGAAGGCCGCCGGCGACGCCGTCATGAAGGGCGTGACCGACTGGGTCGCCGACGGCGCCGCGTGGCTCGTCGGCGAAGCCGGCACGCTGATCAACCAGACGACCACTCCGACACTCGGCGCGCCGTGGTTCGGTGGCCAGTACCGGACGATGCTTGCCGAGGCAGCGGTCTTCGCTTTGCCGCTGTTGTTCCTCTCGATTCTCGAGGGCGTATTGCGGCGCGACATGCGGATCATCGTTCGTGCCGCGTTCGTGTACCTGCCAGCAGCGTTCCTGCTGGCCGGCGGCGCGGTCGTGGTTGTCAGCATGTTTCTGGCGCTCACCGACCAGATGTGCGCGCAGGTCACCGGATCGGTAAGTGGGGACGCCAAGACGTTCTTCAGCGGCGTCGCGACAGCGCTGACACAGCTTCCCGACGCGACAGGCACGGGAGCCGCGCCGCTGTTCGCCGTCTTCCTCGGTGGGCTGATCGCGGCCGTCGGGTCGTTCTTCGTGTGGATCGAGCTGCTGATCCGCTCGGCCGCGATCTATGTCGCCGTGCTGTTCCTGCCGTTCACGTTCGTGGCGATGATCTGGCCGCAGACCGCGAAGTGGTGCCGACGGCTGGTCGAGTTCCTATTCGCGATCGTGTTCTCGAAGTTCGTGATCGTCGCGATCATGGCTCTGGCCGCCGCGGGGCTGCTGTCCGCCGGGAGCGGACAAGGCTTCAACGGTGTGCTTGCCGGCGCGGCGCTGCTGTTCCTCGCGGCGTTCTCGCCAATGGCGCTGCTCAGGCTGATCCCGATGGTCGAGGGCGCCGCCCACGCCCACACGAACCGCTCCGGGGTAGGGTCACAGACGCTCGGCCCGGTTGCGGGGCCAGCCGCCACGATGCGTCGCGTCATGGACGGTAACTGGGGCGGTGGCGGGGGCGGCCTGCGCGCGACCCCCGCAGCGGCCGCGGCAGGACCCGCCGGGTTCGCAGCCGCGAGCGGCGCTGCGGCGATGTCCGGCGCAGCCAGAACCGCCACCCACGCCACGAACAGTGCGACCGGGACCTCGACATCGACCGGCAGCTCGAGCAGTGGCCGGTACGCCGCGGTCAACGGCAACAACAATGGCGCCAACGGCAACGCTGCGGGCGGCGGCAGCGGCGGTGCCCGCGGCGGCGCAGGCACCAGCGGCGGCGCCGAAGCGTCACGGCCAGCAACGAGCGGCGCGCCGGGCGAGGCGACGACGTCATCGACCGGGCAGCGTCCGGCTGCCGCTGGACGGCCGCCCATGCCAGGCGGGTCGGCCGGCGCATCCGGCGGAGCGGGTGCATCGCGTCCGCCCGTGCAGCCGCCACGTGGTCCCGGCCAGCAGTCGGGCAGTGATCGACAGACAGGGAGAGATTCATGAGCAGCGATGCTCGTCGCTACCGCTTCGGCCCGTTAGAGCGTCGTGGCCTCGTCGGCGGTCTACGGAGCTCGCAGGTCGCAGTGATCGGCGCGACGCTGGTGCTGGTCATCGTGTTGTTGCAGATCTCGCGTGCGACCGTGATGGTGCTCGCGGTCCTGCTGGTGATCGTCCTCGCGGCCGGGTTCTGCTTCACGCCGATCGTCGGGCGCACCAGCGAACAGTGGACCCCGATCCTGTGGACGTGGGTGACCGGTGGCGGTCGCCGTGGCCGGCGCTACCGCTCCCAAATCCCGACCGGCGGCCGTCGCGCGCGGATGCGAGCCGCGCACTCCCAGAACGGCAGCGGTCCCGACCACCCCGCCCACGAGCGACCAGCGGAGACCGTCGAGATGCCGCCGGAGCTGGCTGGCGTCTCGCTGCTCGCGGCACCGCTGCGCGGCGAGGAGATCGGCGTTCTGAAGGACAACCACGCCAAGACCTACACCGGTGTGATCGCCGTCCGCGTCCGTTCGTTCGGGCTGCTCGATCAGGCCGAGCAGGAACGCCGCCTCGCGGGGTGGGGATCGGTGCTCGCGGGGCTTGCACGTGAGAGCAGCCCGGTGCGCCGCATCCAGTGGCTTGAGCGGACGGTCCCGTCCGACGGCGATCAGATCGCCCGCTATCTCCAGGAGGAGCGCGACACGACAGTGCCGCTGACCGCGAGCCCGGTCGTGTCCTACATCGAGCTGGTCGAGTCGGCCGGCGCGATCACCCGCGACCATGACCTGTTCGTCGCATTGCAGATCGACGCGAAGAAGGCATGGCGCCAAGTCAAGCGCCTCGGCCGCGGCGACCAAGGCGCGGTTGCGCTCTTGGCGCGCGAGCTCGAGACGCTAGCCGAGCGGCTGGTCGCCGCCGACATCCAGGTCTTCGGTGTCCTGCGTCCATGGCTCTTGGCGCAAGCGCTGCGTGACGCGTATGACCCGTTCGGGCGGACCAAGCGCAATCGCCTCGCCGCTGTCGACCCCGGACGAGCCGGCGTTGACCCAGCCCATGCGGGGCCGCTGGCAGCGGACGTTTCGTGGGGCCAGTACCGCAGCGACTCGGCCTACCACGCGACCTACTGGGTCGCGCAGTGGCCGCGGATCGACGTCGGCGCGACGTTCCTCGCGCCGCTGCTGATGCAGACCAACGTTCTGCGCGCGGTGACAACGGTGATGGAGCCGGTGCCACCGTCGGTCGCGATCCGCAAGGTCGAAGCCGCCCGCACGACCGACATCGCCGACGAGCAGACCCGCGCCCGCACCGGGTTCATCACCACCGCCCGCAAACGCCTCCAACAGGACGCGACCCTGCGGCGCGAGGAGGAGCTCGCGGACGGTCACGCCGAGTTCCGCTTCGCCGGGTATGTGACCGTCTCTGCCGAGGATCCCGACGAGCTCGAGCGCTCGTGCGCGGAGGTTGAGCATGCCGCCCAGCAGGCGCGTCTTGAGCTTGTGCGGCTATATGGGCAGCAGGCCGAGGGGTTCACGTTCACGCTGCCGCTTGGACGCGGGCTGCGATGAAACGCCGAGCAGCCGGACACGTGACCGAGCGAGCTGAGCGGGAGCCGGGGCCTGGCCTGTTCCCGAGCCGGGTGCGTGGCGAGCAACCCGGCCACGTGGCCACGACCGCCCATCTACAGGCCGCTTACCCGTTCGTCGCCGAAGGCGGCCTCGGCGGCCGTGGCGTCTACATCGGCCGCGACGCCTACGGCGGCTCGTTCGTCTACGACCCCTGGGAGCTGTACGGCCGGGAATTGACCTCGCCGAACATGCTCGTCATCGGCCAGATCGGCCGCGCGAAGAGCAGCCTTGTGAAGACGTATGTCTGGCGCCAGTCCGTCTTTCGCCGCCGTGCGTGGATCATCGACCCCAAAGGCGAATACGGGCCACTCGCGGACGCCTACGGCGTCACGCCCTTGGCCCTGGAGCCCGGCGGGGCGCTGCGCTTGAATCCGATCGGCCGCGACGCCGGCTGGCACGGCCAACTCCAACTCCTCCAAGCCGTCTGCGCCGGCGCGCTGCAGCGCGCGCTCGCGCCCGAGGAGGAGGCCGGACTACGCGAGGTGCTGAAGCTCCTCAACGACCAGCCAGAAGAGCCGACCCTGCCCGCTGTCGTCGAAGTTCTGCTGCACCCAACCGAGCAGATGGCGACGTCGCTGGCTACGACCGTGCCGGAGCTCGCGCAGGCCACCCGCCAGGCCGCGCTCGGACTCCAGCGCTTATGCGAGGGCGACATCCGAGGCATGTTCGACGGCCCGACGACGCCGGGTCTGAACCTCGACGCGCCCTTGGTCGTGATCAACCTGCACGCCGTCTACGACTCCGCCGCGCTCGGAATCCTGATGACCTGCGCGGCCGCGTGGCTGCGAGCCCAGGTTGGCCGGCAGCGCGCGCGTGCCGAGCAGCGCGGCGAGGTCGGGGAGAAGCTAATCGTTGTCGTCGACGAGGCCTGGCGGATCTTCAGCCACCTCGGTATCGGCGAGTGGTTGCAGGACTCGTTCAAGCACTCCCGCGCCTACGGCGTGCAGAACGTGATCGTCATGCACCGCCTCTCAGACCTGCGGTCCGCCGGTGCTGAGGGCTCTCGCGAAGCACGCCTGGCCGAAGGCTTGCTCGCCGACGCCGAGACGCGAGTCATCTATGCACAGCCGACCGACCAGCTCGCCGCGACCCGTGATCTGCTCGGCCTCACCGAGACCGAGGCCGAACTGCTGCCCACCTTGCGGCGCGGCGAAGCGTTGTGGAAGGTCGGGCAGCGCTCATTCCTTGTCCACCACCGCATCTCGAGCTACGAGTCGCGCTTGGTGGACACCGACGCGCGGATGGCGTTGCACGCCGCCCCAGTCTCTCCGGCGGCGGTGATCTGATGAGCAGCACCTCGCGCTGGCCGGCGGTTCAGGTCGCTCCCAACAGCCTGTGGGAATGGGTCGTGCTCTACGCGATGGCCGCGCTCGTGCTCCTGATGTTCGCGTGCTGGGGGGTGGTCGATCTCGCGATCCAGTTGTTCGGCACCGCCCGCCATGCCGTGTCCGTCGCGGCCGCCGTCAGCGGCATGATCCACGTCCCAGCACACCTCGGCGACCCGCGCGCAGCGTGGCCGCTGGCCGTGCGAGCGCAGCTGCCCGGGCCGGCCGGGTTCTACGCAGCCACCGCGCTCGTCGTCCTGGCAGCGGTCCTCGGTGCTGTCGTCTGTGGCGCCCTATACCGGCTGCTTCCCGATGTCGGCAGCGTCGGGTCTCACCGCCGGCGCGGCGAGAACGCTGCCCGCTGGGCACGTGGCCGTGACCTGCGCACGCTGCGCGTCCGCGGACCGCAGCGCGGGCGCGTCACCCTCGGCCTCGCCAGCGGCCGGACGGTGGCCGGTGAGGAGCGGCAGTCGGTGATCGTGATCGCCCCGACCCAGTCGATGAAGACGACAGGGCTCGCGGTACCCGCGCTGCTGGAGTGGGACGGGCCGGTGCTCGCAACGTCGGTGAAGACCGACCTGTTGCGCGACACGATCGCCCACCGCCAAACGGTCGGCGACGTGCTCGTCTTCGACCCCGTCGAAAGCACCGGCCTACCGGCACAGGGGTGGTCGCCGCTGACCGGCGCCGGCACCTGGTACGGGGCGCAACGGACCGCCGCGACCCTGTGCTCCTCTGCGCGGCCTGGGAACACGACCCTGGCCGACGCGGACTTCTGGTACTCCGCTGCCGCGAAGCTGCTCGCACCCCTGCTGTTCGCCGCCGCGACCGTCGAGGCGGGGTCGATGGCCGACGTCGTGCGCTGGACCGACACTCAAGAAGTCGACGAAGTCCGCGACGCGCTCCAGCAAGCAGGCGTGGACGAAGCGCTCCAGGCAGCGCAGGCGACCTGGAGCCGCGATGAACGGCAGCGCTCCTCGATCTACACCACCGCCGAGACCGTCCTCACCGCCTACGCCGACCCGCGCGTCCTTGCCGCCGCCTACGACCCGGAGCTGCGGCCCGAGCGGCTGCTCGACGGGTCGCGCACGACCGCGTACCTGTGCGCCCCGGCCCATGAGCAGCAGCGTTTGCGGCCGCTGTTCGCGACGTTGATCGAGCAGCTGCTCGCCGCCGCCTACGAGCAGGTCGCCAAGACCGGCAGGCCGCTTGACCCGCCGCTGCTGTTGGTGCTTGACGAGCTGGCGAACGTGGCGGCGATCCCCACGCTAGACACGCTCGCCGCGACCGCCGCCGGGCAGGGCATCCAGCTCGTCTCCGTCTTCCAAGACCTCGCGCAGATCAAAGAGCGCTACGGCACCCGTGCCCTGACGATCGTCAACAACCACCGCGCGAAACTGATCGGGTCGGGGATCGCGGACCCCGAGACGCTGGACTACGCCGCACGCGTCCTCGGCGACGAGGAGATCACGCAGGTCTCATCGACCGCCGGGCACGAGGGCCGCGCTTCGACGACGCAGTCGACGACCTACCGCAGCCTCGCACCGGCACACGTGCTGCGTCAGGCCACGCCTGGCAGCGCGGTGTTGATCTACGGGAGCCTGCCGCCCGCGCAGATCAGGTTGCGGCCGTGGTTCGCGGACCGTCACCTCCGCGCGCTCGCCAGGCCCGACGAGAACGGACAGGTGCGATGACGCGCGGCTGGTCAGCCAGGCAGACCCTCGCGCTCGGTGGGCTGCTGCTCAGCTTCGCAGTCGCGCTCGCGGCTGCGGCGATTCTCACCGCCGGCCACACGACGCATCACGAGCAGGTCGTGACCGTCACCGACCCGGCCGCGCCGGCGGCCGTCATCGGCACAAAGCCACCACCGCCAGCACTCAACGCCACCCAGCTTCAGCAGGTGCGCCGGACCGCACGGGAGTTCCTCGCCAGCTACCTGCCGGTCCTCTACGGCCGCCGGCCTGCCCGCACGATCACCGATGCCTCAGCGCACGTCCGCGCTGAGCTGACCGCGGCTGCGAAGTCGCCGCGGGCGCGGCGCAACCGCCGGCCACGAGTTACCAAGCTCACGACGCAGGTGCAGAGCAGCACGACGGTGGTGGCGATCGCGATCATCGCCGACTCCGTCGCCAAGCCCTATCAGATCGTCTTCCAGCTCAGCAGCACTCACCGGGGTTGGCAGGTAACCGAGCTGGCCAACTACTAAGGCCGGGCCGTCTGTCGTGAGCGCGCTACTCAACCCGCCCTCACCGAGGCCGCCGACTCGGCGGCGATCCCGGATTGGCGCGCTTGCTGCTGTTGTGGTGCTCGGCACGCTCGCGATCAGCATCGCGATCCTCGGCGCGCTCGAACAACAGCAGGCCAACACCTGCGGAACACCGACCACCAGCGCGACGGCCAGCGCGCCGATCGACGGCACCGCCGGGCAGACGCTGACTGGCGCCGTCTCCTGGTTCGGCGGACCCAATGACCACACCACCGGCCCAACGACCGCCGACGGCAAGCCGGTCTCTGACCCCGGCATTGCCGTCTACAACACCGCCACCCTCAACGGCTACTGGCGCGTTACCTTCCCGAACGGCCGCACCGCCGTCCTACAGCAGACCGACATCGGCCCGGCGCCCTGGACCGGACGCGTGCTCGACGTTCTCTACTCGGCGCTGCCCTACATCGGGTACACGCAGCAGGACTTTCCGACCGGTGCTCAGATCCAGGCGACCTACCTCGGTGCCAGCTCGAAGCTCGCGAGCATCGCGATCGGGAGCGGGGGCACCGCCACTGCTGGCAGCGCCGAGGATTGCGCCGACACGACCCTTACCGGCGACCGCAGCCTCGCCGCGATCACCTCGGCCGCGAACCTGCTCGCCTCGATGCACGTCCCCTACAGCTACGGCGGCGGGCACACGCTCACGCCGACAAGGCCGACGCTCGGACTCGATGGCACGCCGCCGATC
>Ga0335074_10005721_pt1 | contig 17213 bp, 17 predicted proteins | sample Lox_Sample_23_FD_206715 | JGI IMG/M metagenome (GOLD analysis project Ga0335074, IMG submission 206715) | Soil microbial communities from Loxahatchee National Wildlife Refuge, Florida, United States - Lox_Sample_2.3 | ecosystem: Environmental > Terrestrial > Soil > Wetlands | place: USA... | reverse complement strand
CAACCGGATGAACCCCGGCAAGGTCGTCCAGCCGTACCGGCTGGACGAGCACCTGACGCTACGCGGCTGGTTCCCGCCGGAGCCGCGGACCTTCTTCGAGTACCCGCACGATAACGGCAGGTTCTCAAGTGCCGCGTCTCGCTGCGTGGGCGTCGGGAAGTGCCGCGGCGACGAAGGCGGGGTGATGTGCCCGAGTTACCGTGTCACCCGCGACGAAGAGCACTCCACCCGGGGCCGCGCCCGGCTGCTGATGGAGATGGTCCGCGGCGAGGTGATCACCGGCGGATGGCAGTCCAGGGAGGTTCGCGACGCACTGGACCTGTGCCTGGCCTGCAAGGGATGCCGGAAGGAATGCCCGGTGGGCGTGGACATGGCGACCTACAAGGCGGAGTTCCTCGCGCATCACTACGCGGGCAGGGTCCGCCCCGCCGCGCACTACTCCATGGGCTGGCTGCCGCTCATCTGCGCGCTGGTGACCGCCGTCCCCGGCCTGCCCGCCGTGGTGAACACCGTAGGCCATACGCCGGGGCTTTCCTGGCTGGCTAAACGGGCCGGGGGCATCGACCCGAAGCGGGACATCCCGCGTTTCGCCGGCCGGCGCTTTACCCGGCGGGCTGCCTCCCGTTCACGCGGCGCCCGCGGAGGCCGCCGCGTGATCCTGTGGCCGGACACCTTCAGCAACAACTTCCATCCCGAGGTCGCGCGGGCCGCGGTCGCCGTGCTCGAACGCGCAGGTTTCCAGGTGGAGGTGCCCACCAGGCCGATGTGCTGCGGGCTCACCTGGATCTCCACCGGCCAGCTCGGCATGGCTTCGCGGGTCCTGCGGCGCAGCCTGCGCGCACTACGGCCCGCCCTGCGGGCGGGCGTACCCGTGGTGGTCCTCGAGCCAAGCTGCGCCGCGGTGTTCCGGTCCGATGCCGCCGAACTGCTCGGCTCGGACGACGCCCGGCTGCTGGCCTCGCGGACCAAGACCCTGGCCGAGCTGCTCACCGAAGCCGCCTGGACCCCTCGCGGCCTGCTCGACGAGCTAGGAGAGCAGCCGCCGCCGCAGGGCGTTCCGCGCCGGGCGGTCGTGCAGGTCCACTGCCACCAGCACGCGATCATCGGCTTCGGCCCCGATCTTGAGCTGCTGGACAAGTGCGGCCTGGATGTCGAGGTGCTCGATGCCGGCTGCTGCGGCCTGGCCGGCAATTTCGGCTTCGAGCGCGGGCACTACGACGTGTCCTCAGCCTGCGCGGAGCGCGGGCTGTGGCCCGCCGCGCGGGACGCCGACGCCGGCACCGTCATGCTGGCGGACGGATTCTCCTGCCGCACGCAGCTAGCCGCCGGCCGCACCGGCCGGGAGGGCTGGCACCTCGCCCAGCTCCTTGAGCGCGTCACCCGGTCACAAGGCGCGGCCACGGACTCTGGCGGCAGCGAAACCACCCGCTGAACCGCGGTACTCATGGGCCAGTTTCGGTCTTACGCCGGGTAGCCAGCGGCCCATGGGAGCAGGCGAATGGGCTCGCCGCGAACGGGCAGGCACCCCGATCAGCGGGACGAGTCGCAGGCGCAGCGAGATGACCGGAATCTCGCCGAACTCCTCCAGGAACTACGGGTCGCGGGCCTGGGCGTGCAGGTCCTGTTCGGGTCTTGCTCTCGCTGCCGTTCACCAGCCGGTTCGCCCGGCTGAGCCCTGGCTAGCGGGACATGTACCTGGCCAGCCTCGCGTTCCCCTCGCCCGCCGCCACTAACCGCAACGAGTCAGCGCCGAGGTGATTCCCCGCTCTGGAGTTCCCCGGCGCTACCCGTTCTACGGCGGCATCGTCTCCTGGCCTGCGTACCGATCGCGCCGCGGGTTCAGCGCCGTCACGTCTTGATCCGGCGCCAGATGGCCAGCGAGCCGGCGATCAGGACGCCGGCGGCCAGCGCCACCGGCCAGCGGCGCTGCACCAGCTGGCTCCGCCGCACCCGTCCGGACACCTCGGCCGCCCTGGCCCGGGTCAGCACCTTCGCCTCGGCCGCCTTGGCCCGGGCCCTGGCCTTTACGTCGGCCTTGGCGGCCAGTTCGTCGACGGTCTCACCCAGTAGCTGCCGCGTCTGCTCGATCTCCTGGTGTAGTTCTTCGGCGGTCATCGATGTGTCCTCTCCTTGATTTCGTCGACATCGGCCTTGACACTGGCCATTGCCTGCTCGGGCACCGGCGGCGCGGCCCTGGCCAGGCGCCGCTTGGCCAGCAGCGCCGCGAAGCCCGCGGCGGCCAGCAAGGCCGCGCCGACGATCAGCGCCGCCAGCCAGGCCGCCATGGCGCCGCTCATGGCGATGATCGCGCAGGCCAGGAGGCAGCCCGTGCCGTAGATCGCGATGACGCCGGAGGCGCCGAACATCCCGGCCCCCAGCGCCGCCTGCTTGCCCTTGCTGGCCATCTCCAGCCGGGCAAGTTTCAGCTCGTCCCGGATGAGCACGGAAACCTGCTCGGACAGCATCGTGACGAGCTGCCCGGTCGTGTGCTCTTCGTGATCGGGCAATTGAGTCCCGCTTGAACGTTCCACAAGACCGTCCTTTCGTCCGCCGGACCGCTGGTTCAGTTCCGCGCGCCTACCCAGTGGCCCGCAGGTGTAACGTGACCGCGCTTCACTGCTGCGCGGCGTCCTCTTCAGGCCGCCCGGAACGCAAGGAGCCGCAGAGCGCCGAAGGTGTCGATCGTCTTGCCGCGGGTAGAAGGGCGGTCCGCTACCGACGGCAAGGAGATGCCCGCTATGGCCAAGCGCCACATCGATCCGGTCCTGCGGCAGCTCGCTCAGGCCATCAACGAGTCAGGCCAAGCCGCGGCCCCGGTCATGGTTTCGGTGCACGGCACCGTACTTACCGGCGCCCTGATCTCGGAGCAGAGGTACAACAAGGCCACTGCCGGGCAGCACGATTTCGTAGTGGTGGCCAGCAGGCTGCCGGTGGACCGGTCCGAGGGCCCGGACGGCGGGGCTAGCTGGCGGCCCAGTCCGGGCGGGCTGGTCACGGCGCTCGAGCCGGTCATGCGGGAGGCCGGCGGCGTATGGGTCGGCTGGTCCGGTGACACGGAATCCGCTCCGGGGGGCGTTCGAGGCCAACGGCCTGAACCTGGTGGCCGTGGGGCTGTCCGGCTACGCGGCCAGCAGCCGCTCAAAGAACGAGCGGTAGAGGCGCAGCCCCTGCCTGAGGTCCTCGGTGGAGACCCGGTCGCCGCCAGCCAAGCGCTCTTCAAGCCCGGCGCGCTCGCTGGCGAACATCGCGGCCAGCCGCTGCATGAGCTCTGCTACGAGCGCGTCGGCTTGCTGGACCGCCCTACTCGGCTCGTCGACGAAGTCCGCCTGGATATCCTTCCAGCGCATGGTCATGCGCTGGAGTTCGCCGTCCGCTAGCAAGCTCGCCCGCGGTCCGGGGCCAGCGGCGACGCTGCCTTCGCCCGCGGCGTCCCTGGCACCGCGGTCGGCGTACCCGGATGCCGCATGACCTGCGGTGGGCCGGCCGCCGTCGTCGGCGTAGTCGTCGTCGAAGCCTTCGTGGCCGGCCAACGCCGGGACGTCATCCTGGCCCGTCCAGGGGCCAGCCGAGGCGATCTGCTCCGTCGTCAGGCCACGGTCTTGTGTGTTGCCAGGGTCGCCCATCGTCCGCCTCACCGGCCTGTCCGCTGATCGTAGTAATCCGGGTCCGGGCCCGCCGGACCGGCACCGTCGCTTTCCATGGCAGCCGGCTCGTCGGTCTGCCCGGTGGCGCTGGTCCCCGGGTCTCGTGGATCCGGTACGGCAGTGACGCGCTGACCGGCGCCGGCGCCGGCGCCGGCTGCCTGTGCCTGGCCGGTGGTGTCGCTTGCTGCGCCGTTGCCGTCTGGGCGCAGCAGTTCGTCGAACAGGGACCGGTACCGCAGTAGCGCCTCGCGCAGGTCTTCGGTGCTGGCCTGCCGAGTCTCGGAGCGTTGCCGTACGGCGTGCGCGAACCGGTAGTTCTCGACGGTGTCCGGGTAGTCGACCGACAGCAGCTCGGCCTGAGCATCGAAGTCCTTCATCGGGTAACCCCGCGCTTCCATGACGCGGGTGATGAGGATATCGGCGGAAGTCGTGGCTTGCGCCGGCTGATCGACGAAGTGCTCCTGCACGTCACGCCATTCGTCCGCGAATTGCAGCCGGGTGGCTTCCGGCAGCGGGTTAACCTCGAACTGAGCCCGCTGCTTCTCACGTGCGCGAAGGTCGGCCTCGGCGGCACGCTGGTCACCGTGGTTTTCTACCGCCCGGTCGTATTCCGGGCCGAAGCGTTCACGAAGCATCGCAGTTTTGCGCTTTCTGATCCCCACCGCGACCAGCGCGACGGCGACCACTACCACGATGGCGATTACGACCCATACCAGGGTAGCCATCAGATCCTCCTGTCATTGGATCTGCATCCTCTACCCGGCCGCAGAAAGCTAAACGGCTCCCCGGCCCGCGGGGCCGGGGAGGCTCAGCTCTTGTCGAGCCGGCGGATGGCGATCTCGTGCAGCAGCAGCCGGATGGCCGCCGCGACCGGGATCGCCACGAGCGCGCCGATGATGCCGAGCAGCACCCCGCCGATCAGGACGGCGATCAGGCTGACGATCGCGGGCACCTGCACGGTCCGGCCCATGATCCGCGGCACGATGAGGTAGTCCTCAGCCAGTCGGTAGGCGATGTAGAAGGCAAGGGTGCCGAGCGCGACGGGCAGCGACACGGTCAGCGCGACCAGGCTCACCACGGCACCGCCGACGGTCGATCCGATCACCGGGATCAGGTCGAGCAGGGCCACGAACATGCCGAGCAGGAGCGGATAGGGGATGCCGAACGCGAGCATCCAGAAGTAGGTGCCCAGGCCGGCGATCACCGAGGTGATGACGTTGCCCAGCACATAGCCGCCGACCTTGGCGAGGATCTCGTCGCCGATGAGGATGGCCCGCGGCCGCCGTGAATGCGGCACGAGCTGGTAGGCGAACACCTTGATCTGCGGCAGGCCCGCCAGGAAGTAGATGCTGAGCACCGCGATGGCGAGCATGGACGACGCGGTGGTCAGCACCAGTTTCCCGGCGCCCAGGACCCCGCCGACCAGGGAGCCGCCGCCGCTGGTGACCAGCTTGGTCAGCCGGGCCTGGATGTGGTACTTGACGTTGAGCTTGCCCAGCTCCGAATTGCGATCCTGCAGGTTGTGCAGGTAGTGCGGGATCTGGTGGGCGAGCGCGGTGGCCTCGGAGGCCAGCGGCGGGATCGCGGCCGCGAGGAACCCCGCCGCGACCGCGGCGGCGCAGGCGATGACGACCAGGACGGCGGCCCACCGGGGCACGCGGTGGCGCACCAGCCAGCCGACGACCGGGTCAAGGCCCGCGGCGACGAAGAGGGCCAGGCCGATGATGATGAGCACCGACCGCGCCCCGATGATCAGCTCGACCAGGCCGTAGGCCACCGCCACGCCGAAGGCGGCGAGCATCCCGATCATGAACGGGGAACGCCGGTTGACCGGCTTTCCGGGGGTGCCGAGGCCGCCGGTCTGCTCGGCCACGGCAGCGGCCGTCTCCAGGGCTTCCTGGACCCGGCTCTCGCCCCGGCCCTCGCTGGTCTCGTCGCCCCGGGCCCGGACCTCCTCCTGGGCCCGGATCTCGGCCGCCTCGGCCCCGTCGCCACGCCCGGCGGTGGTATCCGCGTGGTCGGGCTCACCAGCCTGGGCTGGATCTGCCAGCGTCGACGCAGGAAGGCCAGGTTCGGCCGGCAAAGGACGGTCCACGTAGCCTCGGCCACCGTTGCTCTTACTCATGCGGCGGATTAAGCTCCGTGGGCGCAGCTGCGCAATACAACTACCTGCGCAGCATGAGAACGACGAGAACAATTATCACGATGACGACTATCGTCCCGATACCGATATACATCGGGTTTCCTTTCCTGGCAGCGCCCGGCGTCTATTGTGGATGACTTTCCCGGTGCCATCTTCGAGATTGGGTCTCGACCCAGCTACCCTCGTATGAACCCGCAAACCGCTGGCGCCGGCTTTGTCGGGCGGACGGTGATCTCTGCCGGTCAGCGGTCGCCGCCGGGCAGGATTTCGCGGGCCTTGGTCATCAGGCCTTCCTTGAGCACGCCCCACCGGTCCGGGTCGCCTTTCAGCAGCGCCATGGCGGCGTTCTTGGCCTGTTCGAAGGTGGCGTGCGGCGGAATCGGCGGGACGTCGGGGTCGGTCCGCACGTCAAGCACCGTCGGCCGGCCGGCGGCCAGGGCCTGGTCCCAGGCTGCGCCGACCTGGCCAGGCTCGCTGACCGCGATCCCGCCCAGGCCCAGGCTGCGGGCGAAGCCCTCGTATGACACGTCGGGGAGCCGCTGGGATTCGGTGAATTTCGGGGCGCCTTCCATCGCCCGCATCTCCCAGGTGACCTGGTTGAGGTCGTTGTTGTGCAGCACCGCGACGATCAGCCGGGGATCGGTCCACTGCTCCCAGTAATGCTTGATCGTGATCAGCTCGGCCAGGCCGTTCATCTGCATCGCCCCGTCCCCGGCGAAAACGATGACGGGCCGGTCGGGGTGTGCGAACTTGGCGCCGATGCCGTACGGCACGCCGGGACCCATGGTGGCCAGGTTCCCGGACAGCGAGCCGCGCATGTCGCCGCGGAACCGCAGCTGCCTGGCGTACCAGTTCGCGGACGAGCCGGAATCCGCCGTGATGATGGCATCCGTCGGGAGCCGCGCGGACAGCTCGCGGAAGACCAGCATCGGGTTGACCGGATCGGCCGCCACCTCGGCCTCGGCGTCCATCGACCGCCACCAGCCGACCACGCCCGCCTCGATGGCCTCCCGCCAGGAGCGATCCTCCTTGTGCTTCAGGTGCGGGATCAGCGCCCGCAGGGTGGTGGCCGAGTCCCCGACGATATTGACCTCGTAGGGGTAGCGCATCCCGATGAACTTGCCGTCGATGTCGATCTGGACGGCGCGGGCCTGGCCGAATTCGGGCAGGAACTGCGTGTAAGGGAAGCTCGAGCCCACGGTCAGCAGCGTGTCGCAGCCCATCATCATCTCGTAGCTCGGCCGGGTGCCCAGCAGCCCGATCGAGCCGGTCACGTACGGCAGCTCATCGGAGAGCACGTCCTTGCCCAGCAGGGGCTTGGCCACCCCGGCGCCGAGCAGCTCCGCGACCTCCTCGAGCTCGCGGCGTGCCCCGCGGGCGCCCTGCCCGGCCAGGATGGCGACCTTGGAACCGGCATTCAGCACCCCGGCGGCCTCGATGATCGCGCGGTCATCGGGAGAGACGACCGGCCAGCTGGTGCCCAGCGACGATGGGACCATCTTGAACAGGTGGGTGGGTGCGGAGTACTCCAGTTCCTGCACGTCAGAGGGGATGATCAGCGCGGTGGGGGCCCGCTCGGCCATGGCGGTGCGGATCGCCCGGTCCAGTACGTTGGGCAGCTGCTCGGGAACGGTCACCATCTGCACGTACTCGCTGGCGACATCCTTGAACAGCGAGAGCAGGTCGACTTCCTGCTGGTAGGAGCCGCCCATGGCGCTGCGGTTGGTCTGGCCCACGATCGCCACCACGGGCACGTGGTCCAGCTTGGCGTCGTATAGCCCGTTGAGCAGGTGGATGGCGCCCGGGCCCGAGGTCGCCATGCAGACGCCGACGCGCCCGGTGAACTTGGCGTACCCGACGGCTTCGAAGGCGGCCATCTCCTCGTGCCTGGCCTGGACGAACTGTGGCTTGTTCTCGGCCCGGCCCCAGGCGGCCAGGATTCCGTTGATCCCGTCGCCGGCGTAGGCGAATACGTGCTGCACGTCCCAGGAGCGCAGCCGCTCGAGCAGGTAATCGGCAACTGTCGGTGCCATGCGCTGTTCCTTCCGTGACCCGTTGATGTGTCAGGTGGTACCGCCGGATGCGCCGGCGATCAGGTGGTCGGCCGCGCGGGCGGCCACCGCCATGATCGTCAGCGCCGGGTTGGCGCTGCCCTGGGTAGGCAGCACGCTGCCGTCGGTGAGGTAGAGGTTGGGTACCGCGAAGCTGCGGCAGTTCTCGTCCACGACGCCGTGCCGTTCGTCGCGGGCCATCCGGGCCCCGCCGACGAGGTGGGCGTAGCGCTGGATGGTGATGACCTCGTCGGCGCCGGCCGCGTGCAGGATGTCCTCCATGACCGACTGCGCCGCACGGGCCAGGGCCCGGTCGTTGTCGCACTGGGAATAGGAAAAGCTGGCCACCGGCATGCCGTAGGAGTCCTTCTCCTCGGCGAGCGTCACCCGGTTCTCCGGCAGCGGCAGGAATTCGCACAGCGCGCCCAGGCAGGACCAGTGCACGTAATCGCTCATGTACTCGCGCATCGCGGTGCCCCAGTGCCCCTGGGCGGCGACGTGCTCGGCCCAGGTGATCGGCAGCGGCGAGACGGTCTGAACCGAGAATCCGCGCTTGTAGTCCTTGCCGGGGTCGGTCTCGTAGAACTCTTCGGTGCTCACCTCGGGTGGCGGCGCCTTGTACATCCGGACTTCGGCGTCGAAGCGGCCCGCGGTCTGCGGCGCGCCCTGGACCATAAGGTAGCGGCCGACCTGGTCGAAGTCGTTGCACAGGCCGTCGGGGAAGCGGCCGGACGACGAGTTCAGCAGCAGCCGGGGCGTCTCGATCGAGTACCCGGCGACGGCCACCATCGCGGCGCGTTGAAAGCGCTCCCTGCCGCCCGAGACATAGTGCAGCCCGGTCGCGCGGCCGGTGCGCTCGTCCACGGCGATGCCGGTGACCATGGCGTCGGCGCGCACCTCGGCGCCGTGCGCCAGGGCGTCGGGAACGTGCGTGATCAGCGGTGACGCCTTAGCGTTGACCTTGCAGCCCTGGAGGCAGAAGCCGCGGTAGATGCAGTGCGGCCGGTTGCCGAACCGGCCGTTGGCGATCGCCACCGGGCCGACCTTGGCGGTGATCCCGAGCCTGTCCGCGCCGCGCAGGAATACCTCGCCGTTCCCGCCGACCGGGTGCGGCCGGTGGGGGTAGCCGTGCGGGTCTCCCCACGGCCAGCGCTCGCCGGCCACGGGAAGCTCCTGCTCGATCTGCTCGTAGTACGGGCGAAGCTCGGAGTAGCCCACCGGCCAGTCGGCGCCGACGCCGTCGAGCGTGCAAGTCATGAAATCGCTCGGGTGGAAGCGCGGCGTGTACCCGGCGTAGTGGACCATCGAGCCGCCTACGCCCCGGCCGGAGTTGTTCGACCCCAACGGCACCGGGTCGGCGCCCGCGATTACCCGCGGGTCGGTCCAGTACAGGTGGTGGGAGCCGGCCTCGTCGCTCACCCAGTCCGTGTCCGGGTCCCAGAACGGGCCTGCGTCCAGGGCCGCCACCTTCCATCCGGACCGGGCCAGCCGCTGCAGCATGACCGAGCCGCCGGCGCCGCAGCCGACGATCACCAGGTCGATCTCGTCCTTATCGGCGAACCGCCGCATCTCGCGGCGGAGGCGGTGGTCGGTCCTGGTCCCGTCATTGGGCAGCAGCCAGGCGGATTCGTTGCGTGCGCGGACGCCGTCCCGCAGACCCATCACGCGCCCTCCTTGACGGGGTCCTCGGCGGGCCGCGCGTCGCGGACCTCGAACGGCTCGAGCTTGCCGATCCCGGCGTTCTTGTAGCCGCGCGGGTAGGCGGGCCCGGGGAAGCCGATCTCGGTCCAGGCGAACGGATGAGAGTAGAAGGCCGTGCAGGCGTACCGGGTCCATAGGCTCCATACGCGCGCGGCCGGCAGCCCGTGCCAGTCGGCGGACTCCAGGTCCTGGACGGCCTGGACCAGCGCTACCTGGTCGGCCCAGGGGGCGTCGGCGAACGAGGTGCCGCAGCGGCGCCCGGCGTCCGCGTCAAGATACGACAGCGTGTCCCGCCAGGCCTGACCGTCCTCGGGCATGTCCGTATACCGCCAGCCGTCGGTCTCGCCCGCCGCCAGCCGGGCGTCGACCATCGCGCATACCGGGACGGCCTGCTCGCCGTCCCGCTCGTCCTGGCCGGTGAGCAGGTTGAGCAGGGCGCGGGCGCAGCGTGCCTCGGGTGCGGTGAAGAACTGCAGCGCCGGGGGCAGCCCGATCCTGGCCGTCACCACGTCGGCGGTCACCCGATCCCAGTGCCGGACCTGGCTCATCACGCCGAAGCCGGGGAACCGGCCGGTCCAGCCGCCGTTTTGCTCCATTACGCCGCTCACCTCTCCCGCCGCAAGATCGCGGCCAGCAGGCCCATGCCGCCCACCATGGTGACCAGCAGCGGAGCTAGCAGCGGCGGTCCCATCTCCATGTTGTAACGGGCGTTCCGCCAGCCTCCCGGCTTTTGCGCGATGCCGCGGGCGTGCAGATAGAGGCCCTGCAGGCCGTTGGCTACGATCGCCGCCGAGGCGATGGGCAATGCCGTCTTCGCCATCCGGCGGTTGCAGAATCCGGCCACCCCGGCGGCCGCGCCGACCGGCCCCAGCGCGACCGGCAGCCACATCATCTTGTTGCCGAAGCTGGCGCTGTCATGCTCGAAGTAGATCTCCGCCGCCGTCACCAGTGCCCCGGCCGCGGTCAGAGCCGACAAGCCGCGCTCGAAGTGCCCGGTCTGCACATTCCGCACGATCCGGTCGATACCGTGGACGGTCTGGCCGACCGCGCTGCGGCGGCCATGCCGAGACGTCATGTGCTCCTCCTAGTGGACTGGCGAAACGCGGGGTTCTCTCCGCGGGCTTTTCCGTTCTCGCGCCAGGGGGTCGCACTACCCCGCCAGCCCGTGCCAAACCTGGTGTACGTTGCACGCCGGAACCAGGACGCCGGATACCAGCGGCCGGCGAGACGGAAAGCCCCCCAGCCCTAGCGCAGCGGGCTCGTGGCGGGCCGCACCCGTTCACGGCCTGTGGGCGGTGCATCAGGTAGCTGACCAGTTGCAGGTCACGCACGGCGCGGGGCACGAGGGCCACGGTCACCGTCGGCCCGCCGCCGGAGAAGCGGTGACGGACCGTGCCCATACTCGAACGGGCGCCTTGTTCCCGGAGCGAGGCATCGAGGTGACGAAGATTCGGAACCGGCTGGGGCCACGCTCCGGGCCACTAGCGGTACGTTCCGGCGGCGCCACCGCGGAGCCTGGATGCCATAGGCGAAAGGTGCTTCAGATGGACACCGAGCTGCTACCGGACACCCTCGTGGACCTGGCCGACATGGCAGGTTTTGCACCTGCGGCGTAGGCTGGCGTCACCGATTGAGAAGACGCCGCCGGGTCCAGACCCTGCCCCCGGCCGTTGGGGCAGAGGACGGCGCTGATGCCGGGTGCGGAGTTCACGACCAGCGCATCCGCTGGCCATGTAGTCGTGGCCAGCGTGGGTGCCGCTGTTGCGGGTATCGCCAGGCAGCGGAGCCGGTACTGTTGGCGGCGGCTTGCCTTGCGCACTGCCCGCCCTGGGAGGGCTGCGTCATCGGGTACTGGCGCAGGGTGGTTGCGGCCGGCGTAGCGGGCGCCCGAGAGGGCTACCTGCCCGCCCGGACGCGCAGATGACGGATAGCCGGATCCTGGCCGTTTTGGAGCAGGTAGCCGCACATGCCGCCGCGCATGGCCGCCGGGTGTCGGACGCCGACGTCTGCGCGGTGGCGGTCAGCTCGGCCCAGCTGGCCGGCGGGTGGCTGGCTGCGGCCCGCGGCGGCGATCCGGATTTCGTGATGTGCGTGACGGGCGAGGTCAGCGAGCAACTCGCCGAACTTCAGCTGACCCTGGGCGAGGGGCCGTGCCACGACGTGCTGGCAACGGCCGCGCCGGTCCTGGCCGCCGACCTGAGCGACGCAGAATATTTCCGCCGGTGGCCCGGGTTCACCCCGGCGGCACGCCAGCTCGGCGCCGGGGCGATCTTCGCGTTCCCGCTGACCGTCGGGGCGATCCGGGCCGGCGTACTGGCCCTGTACCGCGGCTCGCCCGGCCCGCTGCCGGACCGGCAGCTCGGTGACCTGCTCATCCTGGCCGATGCTGCGACTGTGATGCTGCTCGCCAGCGCACACGGCGAAGCGGAAACCGAAAACGGGGCCTGGCTCGACGGGCAGGCCCGGGACCTGGCGCTGCACCGTACGGAGATCGACCAGGCCACCGGCATGCTGACGGTCCAGCTCGGCGTCTCGGCCGCGCAGGCGTTCGCCCGGCTCCGGGCCTACGCTTATTCTCAGGACCGGCGTCTGGCCGACGTCGCCGGAGACATCGTCACCCGACGTCTGCGGCTGCCCCGCGACCAGGATCCCCGCGGCGCCCGGTGACCGGCCCGGAAGCGCCCGCGCTTGCCCCCGCAGCGCTACCTCAAGTCCCTGCTAGCGGCGAAAGGTGACCAGATGGACACCGACCTGCTCTCCGACACCTTCGTCGATCTAGCCGACACGATGGTCGCCGACTTCGACGTCCTGGACTTCCTCCACATGCTCACCGACCGGACCGTGCGGCTGCTGGGCGCGTCCGCGGCCGGGGTCGTGCTGGCCGACCCGCGCGGCGAGTTGCGTGTCGCCGCGGCCTCCAGCGAGGAAGTCGAGCTGCTGGAGCTGTTCCAGCTGCAGAACGACCAGGGACCCTGCCTGGAGTGCTTCCGCACCGGTCGGCCCGTCACCGCGACCGATCTGACCGGCCAGGCGCGGCGGTGGCCCCGGTTCGCACAAGCCGCCATGCAGGGCGGGTTCCGGACGGTGGAGGCGCTGCCGATGCGGCTGCGGGACCAGGTCATCGGCGCGCTGAACCTGTTCCGCGCCGAGCCAAACCCGTTCAACCCGGCGGACCTGCGCATCGCTCAGGCGCTGGCCGACGTGGCCACCATCGGACTCCTGCACGAGCGCAACGTGCGCCGCCGCGAAACCGTCGCCGAGCAACTCCAGGCCGCGCTGAACAGCCGGGTCGTGATCGAGCAGGCCAAGGGCAAGCTTGCCGAGCGGCTCAACATCGACATGGACCGCGCCTTCAGGATGCTGCGCGACTACGCCAGGAGCACCAACCAGCACCTGACCGACGTCGCCCGCGAATTCGTCACCGCCGGCACCGCGGAATTTCCGCCGCTGGTGCGGCGCCAGCCGGACCGCTAGCGGTGTCCGCGAGGTCGCGGACCTGGTGGACCACGCTCAGCCCTTTCCCGCCCTCCTGGGCTGCGCCGCTGGGGTGCCGTCCCGCGAGCGGGTCACTGACGCGGTGCGGCGATGGCTGAAATCGGGTTGTGGGTGCTCGGCGCCGTTTACTGCACGGGTGAATGCCTCAGCCAGTGAGCTGAGGCCCGGGGCGAGGATCCGGCTGCGGGCATGGTGTTAAATGGACCTGGTTGCAGTCGAAGTTTCGTGTCCGTGTCACAGCGCCTGCGGAATTCTGACCGCGGGCGCCGTCGATTGCCAGGCCAGGCCTCGGAAGGACGGGCGGTCGCCACAGCCCGGGATGCACCCCCGTGGATCCTGATGATCGCCTCGGCAGGAGAGCACAGTGGCTCAGGGAACGGTGAAGTGGTTCAACGCGGGCAAGGGCTACGGGTTCATCGCCCTCGGCCACGGCACACCGGACGTCTTCGTCCACCATTCCGCCATCGAGGCTGACGGCTCCCGGAGCCTCAAGGACAGCCAGCGGGCCGAGCACGACGCCACCGCGGGTGCCAGGGGCCCGCAGGCCGAGCACGTCCGTCCGACCTGAGGACCGGGGTACCACGCCAGCGCCCACGCGGAGTTTCCCTGGTTGCGCCGGGCAGGGTCAGGTGCCGCGGTGCCAGGCTGGAGCACATCCGGCGGGATATGAGGGCGAGCATGGGTGACTTTTACGGAATCAAGCCCGGAACGATCCCCGGCTTCGCGGAGGCTGGCTGCGGCAGATTCATAAGCGTGACGGACCTTCCGGGCCATACGGTCCGCAACATGGCCATGTTCATGGAGAGGCTGCGCGGGATGCACACCGATGACGCGCTGGCGTTCGAGGTGTGCGTACAGCACGTCGCGTCCATGATCGAAGATCAGCGCCGGGAAGAAGGCAGGATTGATCCGCGAGGAAAACCTGCCCCATGACACTCAGTTCCTCCCGGGACCGATCCGCCGGCCCGTGCAGCGGCCGAGGCAGCCACGCCGACTATCTGTCGTGTTGCCGTCCGGCGGCTGACAGACGGAGCGGGCTCACTTCCGCCCCTGGCGCTGTATCGGCGCTGCTGTGGGCTTGAATGACCCGGCAGATTCCGGCCCGGACGGCGACGCCGCTGAGATCGGCGGGCGGTCGCCGACCGCTCCGCTGGTTGCCCGCGATGATGAGGGGGGCCTTCCCGCCGTCCGAGCGGCAGCCGCCGTCCGAGCGGCAGCCGCCGCGGACGCTACTGCCGACCAGGTTAAGGACTACCTGAGGCAGATCGGCAAGGTCCCGCTGCTCAACGCCGAGCAGGAGGTCGAACTGGCCAAGCGGATCGAGGCGGGCCTGTTCGCCGAGGAGAAGCTCGCCAAAGGCATCGGTAGCCTGCGTGCCGACCAGAGCATCGACCTCGAGCAGGTCGCCGAAGACGGCAGGAGGGCCAAGGACGACCTGGTGGAGGCCAACCTGCGCCTAGTCGTCTCGCTGGCCAGGCGATATGCCGGGCGCGGAGTGCTATTCCTGGACCTGATCCAGGAGGGCAACCTCGGCCTGATCCGCGGCGTGGAGAAGTTCGACTACACCAGGGGCTACAAGTTCTCCACGTACGCCACCTGGTGGATCCGGCAGGCCATCACCCGCGCCATGTCCGACCAGGCGCGCACCATCCGCATCCCGGCGCACATCGTGGAGGTCATCAACAAGCTGGCCCGGGTGCAGCGCCAGATGCTCCAGGACCTGGGCCGCGAGCCGACTCCGGAGGAGCTGGCCGTGGAGCTGGACATGACCCCGGAGAAGATCATCGAGGTGCAGAAGTACGGCCGCGAGCCGATCTCCCTGCACACCCCGCTCGGTGAGGACGGCGACAGCGAGTTCGGCGACCTGATCGAGGACTCCGAGGCGATCCAGCCCGGCGAGGCGGTCAGCTTCACCCTGCTGCAGGAGCAGCTGCACTCGGTCCTGGACACGTTGTCCGAGCGTGAGGCCGGGGTGGTCTCGATGCGGTTCGGCCTGACCGACGGCCAGCCGAAGACCCTGGACGAGATCGGCAAGGTCTACGGCGTGACGCGCGAGCGCATCCGCCAGATCGAGTCCAAGACGATGTCCAAACTGCGCCACCCGTCCCGATCCAACCTCCTCCGCGACTACCTCGACTGACCCGACCGGGCCCGGCGACCTGAGGGCCGGGGCCGACCAGGCGGACGGTGATGCGGCGGGCAGTGGACTGGCAGATCGGGCACGGAGATCTAGCCAGGCTCCTTGAGATCGTTGCGGATCTGGTCGGCGATCTCGTGGATCTTCCGTTCGGTCTGCTGCAGACTGGCCTCGGCCTTTGAGGTCCGCGCGGCAGCGCGGCGCTCTCGCCAGGTAGGTTCATGGCTTGTTCGCTCTGCCCGTCTCGATCGCTTGAACCAGCCCACGATCCTGTCGCTCCTTCCGCACCGCGCTGTGGTGACATGCCCGATACCCGCCCGGAGCCTGCCCATGCACAGACGCAAAAGAGAGCTGCACGCAGTAGGAGATGAGGCCGTCAGCTGACCCTGGCCGCGTTTCCGCCAACCAGCTGGGTAGCAGGGTCTGATGCGGACTGAACGGTCGCAGGCCGACGGGGAACCCGGCCGGGACGCCGTCCCGGAGAGCGCCTGGCGGAGCAGGTGGCGGCGATGGCGGACCTGGCTGCCGTTCGTGCTCACGCCGCTGCGCCGCGGCGTCCTCATCTTCATCCTGCTGCTGATCATCGAATACCTGGTCGTGCCCGAGCTCGTCGGGGCCGGCAGGGACCTCCACCTGCTCGGCCGGGTAAACACCCTCTGGGTGGTCGCAGGCTTGCTGCTGGAGGGCGCGAGCCTGTTCTGCTATGGCCTGCTGACCCGGGCCCTGCTGCCGCCCGGCTCGGTCGACCCGGGCCTGTCCCGGCTGTTCCGCATCGATCTGGCCGCCGCGGCGATCGCGCACGTCGTCCCGGCCGGGACCGTGGGCAGCGCCGGGATCGGCTACCGCTTGTTCACCGCCGAGGGCATCAAGGGCAACGACGCCGCGGTGATGATGGCCACCAAGGGCCTGGGCTCCACCTTGGTACTGAACGTCCTGCTGTGGCTGTCCCTGGTCATCTCCATCCCGCTGGCCGGTTTCCACCCCATCTACGTGACCGTGGCCGTTACCGGAGCCGTGCTGCTGCTGGCCATCGCGGCCCTGGGCTTCGGCATTACCCGGCAGAGCAAGCGTGCCTCCCGGGTCCTCCGCGCTGCCGGGAACCGGATCCCGGGCCTGACCGGCGACCGCCTGGAGCGGGCCATCCGCGAGGCCGGGAACTCGCTGTCCGCGCTGGCCCGCGACCGCCGCGTCCTCGTCATATCGCTGACCTGGGCGTCGCTCAACTGGCTGCTGGACGCCGCGTCGCTGTGGTGCTTCATGGCCGCATTCGGCCGGTTCGTCAACCCCGCCGAACTGTTCGCCGCATACGGGATCGCCAACGTGGCCGGCGTCCTACCCGTGACGCCGGCCGGGCTGGGCGTCATCGACTCGGTGGCCCCGCTGCTGCTGGTCAGCTTCGGCGTGACCCGCAGCGTGGCCACGCTCGGCGTGCTGGGCTGGCGGCTGGTCAACTTCTGGCTGCCCATCCCGGCCGGCGCCGCCGCCTACGTCTCGCTCAAGGTGCCCCACGGAGCGGGCCTGAAGGCGATACGCGCAGCCCTAGCCACGATGATGACGCGCAACGGCCCGCAGCACGAGAACCAGCAGCCTGAGCCCAGCGACCCTCAGGCATCCCGGCCCTCATAAGAGGCGCGCAGCCTGTCGATCCTGGCCACCAGTACAGACCAGGGGTTTACCCGGGGGCGATCGTGCGCCGTTGGTGCAATGGTTATGCCATGCCAAGCACGAAGGCAGCCCAACCAGCGGAGGTTCCAGATGGCCGAGCTCCCGCCGCCCCCGGAGGGAATTGTGCTGACCCACTTCATCGTCTCAGGCGATGTCGAGCGCTCCCGGCGCTTCTACACCGAAGTACTCGGCGGCAGGGTGGCCTTCCCCGGCGACCCGGTCAACGTTGCGCTAGCCAACAGCTGGATCGTCATCAACACCGGCGGGGGCCCGACCGACGACAAGCCCACGGTCATCCTGGAGACGCCGCGCGATCCCGACCGGGTCAGCAGCTTCCTCAATATCCGGGTCAAAGACATCGAGGCCGTGTACGCCGA
>Ga0335074_10005719_pt1 | contig 17215 bp, 21 predicted proteins | sample Lox_Sample_23_FD_206715 | JGI IMG/M metagenome (GOLD analysis project Ga0335074, IMG submission 206715) | Soil microbial communities from Loxahatchee National Wildlife Refuge, Florida, United States - Lox_Sample_2.3 | ecosystem: Environmental > Terrestrial > Soil > Wetlands | place: USA... | reverse complement strand
TACATCCCTATTTTTCCTATTCTGCGTGTTAGGAACTCGTTAAGATTCGAACACAGTTTTGTCGTTTCTTAAGCTTATTTCGATATCTGCCAATGCATTCAATAACCCTACGTTACCACAAGTTTATTTCTAAACTGACATTGAACACAGAGAGGGCACAACTGGGCGTACTCTCACTACTGGAGTGAATGTGCCAGGAGGTGCGTCAAATATGACGGTAGCGCTTTGCACATCTGCTTGCGGCGCAGCCGGTTTTACTCTTGCGGGAGTTGAATACGCCGAACAGTGCTGTAAGATGCCCATAATATGTTGCAAGGTTCTTTTAAATAGTGGCTAAACTCATGATAGTCTGCGGCGATTCTTTCCAAAATGGCGGTGCACCGGCTACTGGAGGTATCTCTGACTGCAACATGCTATGCACAGGCAATTCGTCCGAATACTGCGGCGCAGGGAATTTCCTAGACGTGTATCAATTCGGCAGCATCAACAACAAGACTACCACCACCACCACCACCACCACCACCAGCAGCAGCAGCAGCAGCGCTGATCCTCCAGGAACCACCACAGGCACTTCCGCTTCCTCTACACCGTCGAGCACTGGACCCGTACATGTCCCCTCGGTCGGAGCATTTACCTGGCAAGGTTGTTACACAGAAGCGACTAATGAACGGGCGCTTTCTGCTGCCACTTACGTTAACTACACTAGCATGACTGTTGAAATCTGCGCAGCATTCTGTGCTTCATACACTATGTTTGGCGTTGAATACGGTAAGTATCTTAGTTCACACTCTTAGAAGCTTATTGATGTGATTCTTTAGCCGGAGAATGCTACTGCGGTGACACACTGAACGCCGGAAGTGTGTTAGCAGCCACAAGCAGTTGTGATATGACATGTGACGGCAACCCAAATGAATACTGTGGAGGCCCGGACAGATTAGATTATTACACAGGGCCTGGTGCAGTGACTCCAACTACTACAAGTGGTGGCACAACCGCCACAACCGCCTCAACTGGTACTGTAGCGTCGGGCACTGGACCAGTACATGTCGCCTCGGTAGGAGCATATACCTGGCAAGGTTGCTACACAGAAGCAACCGATGGACGGGCACTTTCTGCTGCCTCTCTCATTAACTACGATACTATGACTGTCGAAATTTGCGCGGCATTTTGTGCTTCTTATACTATGTTTGGCGTTGAATACGGTAAGTATCTTAGTTCGCACTCTTGGAAGCTTATTGATGTGATTCTTTAGCTGGAGAATGCTACTGCGGTGATACACTGAATGCCGGAAGTGTGTTAGCAGCTACAAGTAGTTGTGACATGACATGTGACGGCAACCCAAATGAATACTGTGGAGGCCCAGACAGATTAGATTATTATACTGGCAAAGCTACAACTACTACAGGTGGCGGTGGCGGTGGAGCTACCAGCACGGCACCTGTCAGCACGCCCTCTGCGACAGGCAACGACGGCGCAACCCTCCCTGCAGGCTGGAAATACGACGGTTGCTGGGTCGACAATGTGGACGGACGAATTATGCGTTACGAGCAGCCAGACAACGACGAGCTCACAGTCGAATCCTGCATAAGTGCATGCATTGGGCTTGACTACACAGTTGCCGGCATAGAGTATGGTGTTCAGTGCTTCTGTGACAGTATGATCGTGAATGGAGGGGCTCTGGCCGCGAACCAAGGCGACTGTAACATGGCGTGTCCGGGAAATGCTAATGAGATGTGTGGTTCCGGCAATAGGATGGATGTTTTCAATACTGGGACTCTGACGGCTATTGGCGTTCCGGTCGAGCAAACCGGTAATATCTCAGGCTGGACTTATAAGGGTTGCAGAACGTGGGTAGTCGCCTAGGTATATCCTCTGGTATGGTCGTGCTAACAGACAATAGGGACAACGTCGGCAACCCACAAGTCAGGACGCTGCCCTGGCAAATTATCTTGCCCCTAAATAATTCGGCAACGAACTGCCTGCTCCAATGCTCCACCTTTGGATATAACGCTGGTGGAATGGAGTACGGTGAGGAGTGCTGTAAGTGATCCAACTTCAAATATGACAGTGAAATATACTCACTAGTGTAACCATGTAGATTGCGGCGACATTTCCTATGTTGAAGCAGGAGGTTCAACTCTGGTCGCAGACTCGGAATGCGCAACAGCGTGTAGCGGTAATGCCTCAGAAATCTGTGGCGATGGTAATCTCCTTTCCTACTACGAATGGACCGGCCCACCTCTCTATACCTGGGCCACTCCAACCGGTGTTGACGCGGGTGAATACCAATTCCTAATCGGTGGACTCTGTGTGCCACTGATTTCTACTCCTGCCGTCAACGGGAAGGTTACTTTTCTCGAAAAGTTTGGCACGTCTGAGAACGCGAGCTCGACTGGCGCATATGAGCTGGATCTGTACTTCCTAGAAGAATTTGACATGGCTTGGCGGACGATGCATGTCCAGTCCGATGTCTTTTGTTCTGCATCATTGACTCTGCCAGATAAAGTTGGTCGACAGATAAACATTGGTGGCTGGGCTGAGGAGTCTGTGTTTGGTATCAGGTTGTACTGGCCTAATGGTTCCCCTGGCGTGCCCAGTACCAATGATTGGCAAGAGGATTACAATGAGCTTCACCTCCAGGTTGCTCGCTGGTATCCTTCCGCTTTGACCTTGGCCAACGGATCCATCCTAGTCGTAGGAGGAGAAGTAGGGTCCAACAGCGCCCCGTCTCCTACGCTCGAGATCCTCCCTCCTACCGGCGGCGGACTTGTCTACTGTGACTGGCTTAATCGTACAGACCCGCTCAATCTTTATCCATTCCTCGCGATTCTCCCCTCTGGCTACATCTTCGTCGCATACTACAACGAGGCACGCCTCCTCGATCCAGGCACTTTCGATACATATAAGACTCTTCCCAATATGCCCGGAAACGTCAACAATTTCGAGGCAGGTCGTACATATCCACTGGAAGGAACCATGGTACTCCTACCCCAGTACGCTCCCTATGGCGACGATCTTACCGTCCTCATTTGTGGTGGCTCCACGACCGGCGCTGGCGAAGCCAGCGATAACTGCGTCTCCACACAACCCGATAGTGCCAACCCAACTTGGACCATCGAACGCATGCCCTCTGTGCGCGTCATGACCTGTATATGTGCCCTCCCCGACGGCACCTTCCTAATCTTAAACGGCGCGAAACAAGGCGTCGCTGGCTTCGGGCTCGCCACCGACCCTAACTTGGTCGCCGTCCTGTACAACCCTAGCCTGCCTCTCGGCGGCAGAATGAGCATCATGAGCAGTACCATCGTCGCACGCCTATATCACTCGGAAGCAACGCTGCTCCTAGATGGGCGCGTCATCGTCTCCGGCTCTGACCCCGAGGACGGCGTGAATCCAGAAGAATACCGCGTCGAGGTCTTTGTCCCGCCGTATCTCCTCAAGGGCGCCACGCCACCGACGCTCAACGTCTCGAACGTAGACTGGACCTACGGTGAGGAGATCACGGTCTCCGTTGTCATTCCCACGGGCGTGAAATCCAACGTGGTGTTCTCCCTTATAGGCGCTATGAGCTCCACACATGGGAATAGTATGGGACAGAGGACCCTCTTCCCGGCGTTTTCGTGCTCTAGTATAACGTCTTGTACAATTACGGTGCCGCCGAATGTTAATATCTGTCCACTAGGGTGGTATCGGCTGTTTGTGTTAGATGCAGGCACGCCGGGTTTTGCCACGTGGGTGAGAATTGGGGGAGATCCTGGAGAGCTAGGAAATTGGCCGGCGGGATTGCCGGACTTTACAGTTCCTGGTCTGGGACCTGTAGGCAGCACTTGGCAGTCGTGAGTTGGTGTGTTGGGAGGTGTTTAATACGGACGGTCCTTTAAACGAGATATAGTGGGTGTTGATAAAAGGGGGTTCATTCGTGGTGACTTGCTTACAGGCGAAGCGTTTATTAGCTGGCAAAGGAAAATAGGATATAGCTACAACAGCAAGCACTGACATTGGTAATAGCTTTTTTATAGTATTAATTCGACTTTCTAGCCCGCAATACCATTTTCCATAGCCTAAAGTTGTCTGTCTAAAAGTGTAACCGTAGCCAATTCTCTGTAATCGTTTTGACGGCCCCACTTAATCATGGCTCCGTTTAAGGGAACAATTGATTACGTGGTTATTGTTCAGTGGTTTGGTTTGGTGGGGTTGAGCTGTTAGGCGGTTTGATTTATTAAAATGGTGATTATGAATTAATTAATTAGACATCAGTGAGGGCGGCATAAAGTAATCGTGGGGCTTACTCTCTCTTGTCTATGTTTGAGATATCACTACTCGATTCGCTCCTTCAATGTGATTTTTGACCATAATAGACATATATTTCAAAACTGTATAGTTGCTTACAGCAGGCGAGAAAGTGTTGTTTCATTCGATAAATCTTAGCAATATAATTTAGCTAGTTCAGGAAAGCATTTTTGGATGATACACATCACATGAGTGTGAGATACACACGTGACTATGATTAGTGGTTAGCCAATTGGTTGGTGGTTTGGTTTGGTTGTGGCGCACCCAAGCAACGCTTTGCCGTGGTTGCGGGTTTGGTTTGGTTTGGTTTTACCTGGCTAACCCAAACATCCGGAGCCGTAGCTCCGTTCCAGATCTTCGGTTTCAATTTGATTCCAGGGATACCCCACGATCAGATTATTGAATACGGCATCAACGTCCCTTGTTCTTACTGTATTTCGTGCTGCAACTGTAAGGGCTAGAATTTCTCAAGTTTGGTAGATATTCAATGTCATGTGTCCTAATAGGGCGATCAACGATCACAGATCACAGATCCCTGTAGAGCAACTGTAGCCTCAGCCTTCGTATCTGTAAGTGTACCCAAGTAGTGCACTGATCAAAAGCGGCCTGGCTCTTGCCTGGTCCTTTGCCGTCCTGTCCAAGCCTTCTCTATGAACGCGGCACCACATACGAAAACCGTTTATACTTACCCATCATCAACTAAAGCCCCCGCAGTTGTGCTCCGTGCCTCGGGCTAGTGGGTAGGAATGCATAAGTCCCGAGGCCCATCTACGAATCATGTTACGCGACTTCCATGGCATGCTTTCGGATGAGAAGCTTTCCGACGCGCGCTTGCTGTTTTGCAATTAACTTTACGGCTTTACATGCCTCATACACAGCCATGCGACGGAGATTGCCAGCAAACAAACAGTTTTCATCGTCGCAATTGAAACGGTGTAGTGAGTGTCCTCTGTCATATCCAAAAAATGCCCTCAATCCTCCGTTGGACTGCACACCAAGCTATTTGCAATGGCAAATGCTGCTCTTCTCTTAGGTGAATTCTACCCTTTTAATCGTCTATCATCATCTATCAGACTATCTGATAACGTATCTCAACAGCCCCGCTTCAACATGAACTACTTCCATCGCCCTTCCGATTTCTCTCCCTGCCGCTAGAGATCCGCAACATGGTATATGAATATGCAATATTTCCGGACAGCAGCCCGGAATTCTTCATTGTCAATCCAAAGATCCAACTTTCTCTTCTCCAAGTTAACCGTATTGTATCACGCGAAGCTTCTGTAATACTCCACACCAGGCGCATAGCAGTAATCGCTTTCCTCCCGCATCAATTCTATCTCCACGGCAGGACGCAGCCTGTAGACCAACTCTTCCGAGCTGACACCGGCAATGATGAAGACTCGACGCGAGTCCTCCATTCCGAGGAGGAGCCTGAGCATCATAGCCCTGGTCACATTTTACCCCGCGTTCTAGCAAGATTCTCACGCATAAGACTATGCCTGTTTTTCCCCGCAACCTTCCAAACAGCCTACTCACTCATGTTCTTCGACCCCATCGCAGAGCTGAAAAGTGTACTGGAAGTTCTTCGAGACCATTCGGCGCCTTCAAAGCAACCCCCGCCGGTCAAGAACTCCTTGGAGATCATCGTGGCCGTGTATCCGCGGCCAGAAGATGAAGAAGTTGAAATGCCGAGAGAGGCGTGTGTTAGAGAGGACTTTGTAAGGAGGGGTGTTACGAGGGATTTGAAAGAGATTAGGAAGAAGCGGGTGTTGAAAGTCGGAGGGAACTTTACTAGAGAGGGATTGGTGAAGTTTTGTAAGGTTACTTGTGGTAATTGAAAATGCTATTGTTCCTGGTATCGCAGTGATATAAAATCAAAGACGCTGATTTACAAAACACTTGCCCATCTTCGCTTTCAGCTCTTCGCGTCTTAGAGAAAGCTTGACGTCTCTTCTCATTGTGTTTGAGCACGTATTTCCATGGCCATCCGCTTCGTGACGAGTATTGTCCTCGGCAGGCTAATCTATCAAAGATAAGCTGCATATACGACTTTCCAAGTTGTGGTAGTCACATATGGCAGTAAAGGGCCTCGTAATTATCCATACGCTACGGCATTTATCGGGAGCGAACGAAAGTGATGCGGAGAAGGAAGTTGATGAAGGCATACGTAAGGCATTTCGAGATCTATGGGGAAATTTTCGAGTACTCTTTGCTTGCGAGGGTCATTAGCGCAATGAACGTACAGCAATTTGCAGGACTTTTTGTTCCATAAACTGTGAAAGATCCAGTGAGGTTGGTATAGGTTTCTCCCTTCCCTGGAAAAGGGATATACTTATTAGATGGAGCGTAATGGAAGGCCTCCTAGGATAACGTCAAAGATATCATTCCGTGGCTGGAAATATTAGACGGTAATTTTCTTGCTTTGTGTATCGATCGATTATTGATTTTGGGATGAAAACGCATTCGGTTCTCAAGTTCTTTAAAAGCTCGTAGGAGTCTTGAAGTCCAATATATGATAGGTTCTGAGCACTAATATGCCGTTTTCCCTCGATCCCTTGACTGAATTGATATTCAGAAACCCCGTGAACGTGCTCCGTCCAGAGGCCTCTTTCAAGAAAGGATGGAAGTTGTCTCGCGACCTGGGAATAATATATCCAGAGTTTTGTAACGAAGCTGGATGGGATCTTCTTTGCCAGTTCCTGATCCTTGTTGTCGAAGAAAATACTGATGTCCTTCAGCTTTTTATCTTCATCTGCTTATCCCGTAGAGGCTAGCTTACGGCTCTGTGCCACCTCATCATGTGTTTCCGATCTTCATGTCGAAAAAGGCATAGATTTCTCCGTATCAAAAGTCTACGTAAAGTGCGCCTTTTCTGCTCTTCCCCAACACTCTACGCCCGCTTTTAAATCGTATAAGGCCTGCAGGAAGTCTGCTAAATTGAAATGTTCTGTTCCATTTCCAAATATACATGTGTGCTCAGAGCTACAAACAACCACTCTCGCCCTCAGCTCTCAACTTTTGACTAGTGAGCTTCTAAGATCCATTGTTAACTTCAAACCTGCCATCTTTGAAACTCTTAGTCTTTCAGGGTCCACATGCACCCCATATCCTCGGATAACACCAGGAATTACGTTATTTGTGCCGGAAGTTGTTCTAGGGCGCTAGAGAAAAGCATAGCTCTGCGGGGTCGAGCCTGTCTTTTTGGAATTTGAGGTGTGATTTGGTACATAAGATATGATGAAACGCGTTTGTAACTTTATCTTTGACTGGTCGAATACATGCCTTGAGGCAGAGATTGGATGCCAATGCTCAGAAACCCATTTTCGTGTTGTGGCCTGATAGCATAGGTTTTAAGTGGCAAAGAGGAGTGAAAAGCAGTTAGCCCCGAGTCGAGGCCGTTCCATTTCTCTCAGAGGCGACTATCTATGCCCCATTGTCACGATATAACCCTGTCAAGGGGTTGTTTGATAGCTGGCTTACCCCTGATCCTTTCTGAGAGGGTGTTGCACCACTATAAATCTATGGGCTGGTCCATCTTCTATGAGATAACCTAGTATCAATACATTCAATAATCCTCATGTTCATGTGCTCCGCCTATAAAACTTGACACCCATGCTACATTCGGGCTGAAGTTATTGTAATTAATTGCGATGCGGTAGTGACCGAGTGATCTCAGCCCATTCGCTCAACATCTCTATACTTGGATTAGTTTTTCAGCCTAGAATACCCTGCACCATTGATTTTTTTCCCATAGAATAATTTGAAGAGTGATCAGGTGGTCGGGTTGGCTTCGAATCTCGTTTTAAAAATTTCTCGCACACCCCTATGCTGACTTCTTCTACATCTTTGGTCCACCAGACCAGATCAACTCATATGTTTTTTGCAGAACCAAAAATTGCTATCGATATAATGCCGGACCTTGCCAGTGAAGCTACTAAGTTCATTTTTGAAAAACTCATTGTATATGATGGCAGCAAATTCCTCGAGCGGACTCGTGAAAAATAAGCGGAATTCAGCTAATGTGCGTGCTGTATTCTAGGCTGCGATGAAACAACCTTATGGTCTATTTTGATATTTTCTAGCTACTTTCTTATCCTGTTTCCCTCTTGTCGGGTCAGAGTTGGCTGATAGTGCTTAACATGGTTCGGATTCTCCGACTTTAATACAAATAATATGGGCGGCGTTAAGGGAGTTTTCGGCTTCGGAGATGGGGGTATGCGACTATCAGCCGGCAATTCTGGAAGCTCTTGTGTTACAGGGTCCTGTCTAGGAACCCGGTCGTCAGTAGAACTCTTCTCTTCGTATTCTGTACTTAGGCAACCACTCAGTGTTTCTTCTTTGTCTTGTAAGCCTCTGGGATTCTGTACCACATTCCCTTCAAATTTGATGCACAGGAAAGGCATAGAAGTGCTAATACCTATATGTTTTATAACAGCTGGTGCTAGGGATGTCATCTAATTTGATAATCAGTACTTAAATAGCGCGCCCAGTACATCATCAGGCCGAGCTATATTCCGATTTGAGAATGGAGTATATAAAGGGCCAGAGTGGAGCAGAGGGGACTCCGTAGTGTTGTAATGGAGAGGAGCAGTGTGTTGTCTCTTAAAAGTTAGTGAGACCTATACCTTAAGAGACGGAAAACGGGCATCTAAGGAGTATGGCATTATGACGAAAATGTGAATAGTAAGAGAAACAGGATTTATTTCTCAACACTATTTTAAATGGCTTTCGTCCTTACTATGAACTCCCCTTGGACCTTTTTGAGAAATGTACTGTGATAGCCATGAATAGATTGTGCCGTCACCATAACAAAGACATCTAAGTTGACAACGCTGGCAAGTTCGAATACCGGCACTGGACCAACTATACGGCCAAAGTGGGAGTTCGCAACACTTTCTGAACGGTCACAGATATTTTCTCTGGAGCAACGAGTCTCGGCTAGGCAGTATAAGTGTATGTGCAGTTGCTCCCGTTAGCAATTTGCAAGAATAGAGAATGGAGATCCTATGCCGCTAACTAGGGTGCGAACTGAGAGTCGAAATGGAGTTAAAGATTGTGCTGCTTCCGGCTTGATTTTTCATATTTAACGTGTTACTTGTCTCAAAGTCAAATAACCGGCTCTTACAATCAATAGGGTCGGAGTTAATACCTCACGATTTAGTGACCAGATACTGCAATTTCGGTTTGGAAAAGTTCCACATGACCGCATCAAAAGTTCGAAAAACGACGCTTAGAGCGTACAGATGACATGAAATCTATTAATCTATGCTGATGAGGCTACAATCGCTTCCCGTAGCGATCCAACTTCCTAGTCTGCATCGCTTGGCTTGGCCTTAGCATCATCCTTCTTCACTGATTTCCACTCAACGAACAAGGATCCGATTAATGAGAGACAAGAAGTACCAATGGCCAAATAGAACGCATCTATCAGTGCTTTGTTGTACGCGATTTGTGCCCCCGGCCAATATTGCTTTGGAACTACATCTTGGACCATTGTAGCGCCGACATTGGTTACCATTGATGGATCTAGTCCCGGAACTGTATTTTTCAAATTCGATACGAGAGAGTTAGTGAAGATGGTCTGCGCAACAGCTAAACACGTTGCTGATCCAAAAGATTGCCCAAAGATAATCAGAGCTGTACCGGATGGTACATCTTTGGAAGGTAGAACAGTCTGCGCTGCGATTAAGCCTTGTTGAAGACCTAGTCCAACTCCAAAACCTAACAAGACTTGGAACCCGATCCACTGTGGTAAACCTGAATCCGGTGCAAGAGTAGTCAGAAGTCCTGCTCCAACTGACATGAAGATGGATGCCATAATCATCATCGGCGCGTAGTATCCATATACAGTCACAAGACCACCACCAATGATAGTCGCAAGAACAAAGCCGAGAATTAACGGCATGGTCCGAATTCCGGATTCGACCGCACTGGTTCCCTTGATTGCTTGAAACCAGATGGGCATATAGTACAGGGTAATCTGTGACCCGTGAGATGCTGATCGATGTGCAGCGAAGAAAGAAAGCTTACTTGAAGAGAGCCGCTGACACATAAAGAGAAAATTGTAGCGGATAATATGCTGCGTTGAATTAGAACGCAGGGCGGCAACGTTGCATCGTCACCTTTCCACACTTGTAGCCCAATGAATATAGCGAAGAGTATGAAGCCAAGAATAAATAGCGCAATGACTGTACTACTACTCCAAGCCCACCTAGTACCACCAGACTGGAGCGCCAGCAGTAGGCAGACAATCGCTGGTAGTAGAGTCAGAGTACCCGGGAGATCCAACTGTTTGAGCTTTCCCATCCAACCTAACGATGCATCTGCAACTTTTCTTGCTTCTTTCAAGGAGAACAATATTATTGCAATTGTAACACCACCAATGGGTAGATTTATCCAAAAGCACCACCTCCAAGTCAATTTATCGGTAAAGACGCCTCCCAAAAGCGGTCCCACAACAGACGCAATACCGTACATAGAGCCTATAATACTAGTGTATATCGGTCGTTTTCGAAGCGGTACTGTAGAGGCAATGATGATCAGAGAACCAGAATAGATTCCAGCACAACCCGCACCTGCTATGGCTCGGCCGACTATCAAGGCATCGGAAGTTGGTGCTGCTGCGCAAACTAGCGATCCGAGCGTGAAAATCGCCACTGCTGATAAAAAGATAATCTTGACCGAGTACAGGGTGTATAGCTTTCCGAATTGTAGTTGGAAGGCACTGATGCTTTTAGCAAAATGGATGGATCTAATTGGTGTGTTGGCCTATCACCATAATGTCAACGAGTAGGCACTTCCGTACCAGCCGATATCACCCAGGCTGGAAAACTGATCTGTGATCTTGGGGATTGCTGTTGCGATTATTGTATTGTCCTCCCGATGGTATTAGCACAGTGTAGGGGTAACAATGTGGATTAGTGGACGTACCAAAGCGAAGAGTAAAACAGCAAGGCATAATGCCAGTGTGATAAGTGCCAACTTCGAGCCTTTTGGATAAACAGTTTCTTCAATTAATGGAAGCGCTTTCTCAACTGATGACTCGCTTTCTGTGACTTGAGTAGGACTTGGGTTTGTATCTGTGAACGAAATAACGTCTCGAGACTGTGAAGCGGGAGTGCCCGACTTCCATTGAATGCTTGCCACTTCAATGCATCTCTTCACAGTTTCGTCGCCTGCCATAATCTGTTATTTGAATTTCTTTGTCCCTGAACTTTGGACTGGCCAAAATTGATTATCGTCTTCATGAGGGAAGATCAAACACAGTGCATTGAGCTGCAACTTATTGGAAAATAATTTACGACATTTCATCCACCTGTGCGACGCTAGGCAATATACAGCGACCAACAACTAACAGAATGAAAGATGCAGTTTTTGTACTGTTTTTGCATGCGGCGTACGTGAAGACTAGGGATGTTCGACATATGTAGTTGGCAGGGGTGTTTTACAAGAAAGTAGTTGCACGAACGGCCAAAATAAGATATGCCACGCAAACTACGCGGGGTGGACTTTTACCCGATAAGAAAAATGCCCGACCTGCATATATTCCGTGATGGCTAGGTTTGGGGGTTGCTGGAGCGAAATCAGTAGGACACTACGATGTTGAATCCACGTGTGTCCTAGACAGGGTGCGTGGGGCACGTATGGGCTGCGGCACTACAGAGCCTATATGCTACATTCCTAGTACACTAAGACGTACGCGCGACCCGTAGCACTGTAAATTATGCGCCTAACGACTTTCCTCGCTGCTAACGCCCCACTTGGTCTACAAGCAGGAGTGTGCCACCTGGTTCTTTAATGTTGGTTACCAAGTTAATTGCTTGGGGGATAATTTCTACTTTCCCAAACAAAGCGTGTTGACAAATCGGGTATTTCCTAGCGAACTGTCGCATACTCTGCCATGCCCCAATCATGCGTGAACTATTATACCAGGCAATATTGATAGGCGCTCGGTTCGAAGTGGAAAACTTTTACTCAAGTCAAGCATACCCATAAATAATCGCATAAATGTCACATACTGGGCATAACGTAAGTTTCCTTTTCAATGAGATCCCATTTGGTGGCTTCGGCTATACCATAGCTAAATGCTAGGCCTAAATCTCGGTATAAGTCAGATGTGTTCCGGATAAAAAGTTAGTTTGGCAACGAACCGCTGTGGCTTGTGATTCAGCAGCGTCTGTACAGCAAAAGCTGGCGTCAACATGCATGTCAAGTGCATGATAGGTGTAGATGGAGGGATTTTTGCCTCGTTGGAAGAGGATCTTATCGGCAATGATGGTGTTTGAGAACGATTCTATTCGTGTACTGATCATGCAAAGTAATCCTGCCTACCCGAATGGTAAATCGGACGGACACTGTTGCATTGGTTGCATGCCTATGCTGTGTCCTGATTGGGTGGATTGGACTCGAGCTTTCGTCCAACATAAGAAGTGCATTTGCCTCCTCGCGTAGGTCTACCAACAACGAAGACGACTAGAAAATATCAGAGAAAATCCATAATCTCGATTAGCATGCCCATGAAGCTATTTGGGTCTTCATGCCGATTGTATTCATCGGATAGGCTATACGTTTCGGCAAGATCCTTCTATGCATGCTCGCGCATGCTAGAGCGTTCTCATTGCTATTCCCACATGGTTCGTAATACATCCCAGAGCAGGGAATTGAGTTCTTGTGCGCTTTCGAGGAATCAGGTGTGATGTCGAGGCAAGATGGAGCATTAGAAGGTCATCTCCGACTCAGCACAAGAGTTTCAAGGACTTGTAAACTTAAACATATCATCCTCTAAACCATGTCCTTCCGCAAAGAAATTTGGTACTTCTATATAGCTGACATGTACAGAACGCATTCACGCGTTCACACCAAGACACACAGATTTCAAAGGAGATTTCAGTCTTGAGCAGTCATGTTCGTAAACCGAGCAGCAACTTTGATTCCGACACTAAGTACCTTATGATGAAATGAATTTGAAATCTCAACGAAATTTCAATTCGCTACCTCTCTCACTTTCTATTATTCTCCTCATGCCTGATTATACTGCCTGGAGAACAACTTTAGACGCAGATGCAGTGATCCTGTATAAACTCAATATCACATTATCGAGTCGGATGGACGCCATTCTTAGGTAAGTGACGACACATATGCGAATGTTGAGATTATTTATGGCGAAGATGGCGGCCGACTTCGGGAACTGCTCGCAAAACGGATCAATAAACTATTGCATGGGGTGATATATGGTCTCTCACTGGAAGTTCATGAGATGCTCCGCTCCATTGTTGTAAGTTTCAGGGCGGTGCGCAGGACCAGGAAGAGGTAAGCGGAGCGAATTTGTTTCTTTGCATTCCTCTTTCACTTTTGGACGCAAAAATTGCTGAGCGAAAAGATACTGGGCAAATGAAAAATAATTTATTGCAGATATCCCCATTGCCGCGAACCAGTGATTCTCTAAACAGGTGATACGAATGAGGTAGAAAGTCGGAGGTTGGGCTGGACTAGAGGATTGATATTCTAACATTTCCTGGCCACTCCTGCGAATACCCTATGTCTTTATAGGAAAAATAAGCTACTAAAATTCAGATACAGTCCTTTCAGTTTTGACCTATTCGCGCCACGGAGAAGCATGCAACTGTGCCTTCATAATTCTACCTCGCAGTGACCAAGCCCTCGGCCGGAAGTCTCACATCCTGGCATCATCGGTGATTTAGAATCCTGGCAATACAGGATGCAGTTCACCTCCCCTGTCTTTAAAGCTCTAAGTGATGGTATTTGGAATTCATGCCCCCCACAGAAATGCAAGCCACTTCTACGCCATCTCTGTTGGACAGGGGTATTTGCTTTGTCCCATAGACGTCCGCGACCCTTCTAGTCTATTTTACCCTTTACAAGAGTTAAAGGATTCTGTAGAAATGCAGCAGGAGAATAAAAAAGCCACATGGTGACATGAGTTCGGATGCACCACAATGCGGAGCATTATTGGAGTTGAGAGCTTTCTAGGCATGGAATTGGATAGTTTTTTGAGATTTTATTTGCAGGTGAGATCTAGGAATTATATATATTTTTAATACATAAATGCATAAGTTATTACCTTGTATCGTAGTGAAACCTAATGCTGTCAAAATCTCTTACTAATGGTGGTCAACGTCATCGGGGAGCTCGGGATCGATAACCTAGCGACCCTTGTACAACAACTGCAACTAAGCGGGCACGATGACAGGGATGTGGGTGCAACCGTTGTGTGGAAGTAAATCGACTCACCCAATAGGATAGAAGGGCTTGCTTCAGAAATGAGCGCCTCCTAAACCTCTGGAGTTAAGGCAAAGGAATACAATTGTTGGGTAAGGTATCTACATGCGAAGTTAGTATGCGATACGTATTGATTTGGGAATACCGACAGCCCTCACTCGGGCCAGATTCGTAGCACACATACATAGCCGTCTCCATAGGCAAATTCTACGGCCATATGCAGCTCCCCTCCTCCCAAAAAAAACTGAATCATCAATACTGCATTGAACATAAGATCGTACAGAACTTAGTTGAAATGGATTTCTATTCCCCGTTTAACGGTACTCATACTGACGATATTCACGATGTTTTAACTGTTCAAACTACAAGTAATTTGGGGGTCATGATTTTCGTTCTGGCCACTCTTATTGCTACTCTCTACACTGCTATGACCTCATTGTATCCAGCTTTTGATTTTCAGGAGCCACCCGCTATTCCGCAGAAGATACCTTATGTCGGCCATGTCCTTGGGCTTGCCAGGTCAGGGATCACTTATTATCTTGAACTTAGGTCAGTATTTGTGTTCTATAATCTCTCGCTCTAGGCAAGCGATTCGACTAACTGTAATGATATCAGTGCCAAATCGTGCTTGCCAATATACTCCTTGCAGATGCTCACAAGCAAAATATATGTGGTCAATTCTCCAGAGCTTGTCTCGATTGTCCAACGCAACTCCAAGACACTATCACCTTATCCTTTCATAATGGCTTATCTTCAGCCACTGCTTGGTCTTGACGATACGACCCTTGCAATCATTAAAAAAAACATGTACTTGAGGGATAGTTACGCACAAGAGGTGCATTCTATGCATCAGCAGATAATGGCGCCTGGGGTAGCTCTGAATCAGATGCAAAATAGGGCCTTTGAAGAGCTTGCAAGTCTTCTCAATGAGATCAATGAACCTGTAAATATGAGTATATACTCATGGGTTCAAGCAATCTTCATGAAGTTCAATACAAGCGCAGTTTGGGGACCGGAAAATCCGTTCACAGACTACCCAGATTTTGCAAGGGCCTTCTGGTCAGTACGTGACTGTTTTCCATATTTTCTTACTAACTGCCAATAGGAACGTGGAAGCAAATTTCCATATGCTGATCCTAAACTTGCTGCCGAACTGGACCGCCTCTGGTGCTGCGCGAGATCGAGAAAAGTTAGTTGAAGTCTTCACCAAATACCATAATACAGGTGATCTCAGTCATGCATGCCAGCTTGTTCAAAAATGGGTCAGAATCGGTAAGAAGTATGGACTTAGCACTGATGCTTTGGCTCGCATCGATATCGGGCTCGCACAAGCTCTTCTCGTCAACACGGTACCAATTACGACATGGATGCTCCTGCGCATATTCTCAGACCCGGCTTTACTGGGGGAATTACGCATTGAAGTCAAGCGACTCTTGGTAGAAGACACCTCAGACCCCAAGAAGAGCAGAGGCTTGGTTGATTTTACGAGAATCAAAGAGGAATGCCCGCTACTTGTCTCAACTTGGCAAGAGGTGCTTCGAATGAGCTCATATCTCCCTTCAGGACGAACAGTACTCCAGGATACAATGGTCCAAGGCCGATATTTGCTTAAGAAAGACGGGACTGTATTCATCTTTTCAGGTGTGTTGCATTCCGACGCCAAATCCTGGGGCACAGAGGTAGCCAAGTTCAATCCAAGAAGATTCTTGAAGGGAGAGAATCAGGCGAAGGTGCATCCTGCCGCTTTTCGCCCATTCGGAGGAGGCCATGTGCTCTGTCCCGGAAGGGTCTTTGCTTTTACTGAGGTGTTGACTTTTGTAGCCACTGTTATCTTGGGATATGACATTCAACCGGAAAATGGCGTGTGGCCATCTCTGGAAAGGGATATCTATCGGCCCAGTCTTGGAGTTTACAAGCCCAAGCAGAATTCTACAGTTAGAGTTAATATCTCTAGGCGGCAGGCGTATAAGGATCATACTTGGGAGTTTCCGTTGCAACCGGAAAGCTGAGTAATTCTACGGTTTGGTGCACTCGGTGCAATTTTGGCTTGTCTTCGATCAATCTTTACGCAGTGAATAAGATTGTGCCGCAAATGTCAAGTATTCTTAAGTTCCTGTCTTGAAGCGATCTAACACACTTTACCAACTGTTTAGTCGTATAACTTTCATCAACATGGAAACATCTTTCATAGAACCGCCACCTGGGCGCTAAATTTTCCTCCCTACACATCCCTGTTTGCTAGAAATTGGTATATTATTATTATTATATTTCATACACCGATCGGGCTGTAGAGCCATGCGAATCTCCTATAACTAGCTAAGAAAAACCCTCTGGAGGATAAAACCCTACCTATAGTTCTGCTACGCAATTACCGTTGGTTCTATAGTAACTGACAGCCAATGATTTCGTATCTTTGTAATCCATAGTACCACACTTCAACCGGTTGTTCAACCACTACCTCTCTCTTTTAAGAAGAAGCCCTAGCCCTAAAATCCGCCCACAAATTCTAGCCTGTAGAACCCAATTTCCTGCACCAACACCAGTCGTAGCTGCGCGTTCAAGAATAGGATATAGACTTTCGTTTGTTGAATAAATTGTCGAGTGGTGGGAGGAAATCATCCAGAACTCGAGCAGAACACACAAAAATCAGGGTACCAAGCACGTCATCACAATTATACAGGGCACC
>Ga0335074_10005718_pt1 | contig 17216 bp, 21 predicted proteins | sample Lox_Sample_23_FD_206715 | JGI IMG/M metagenome (GOLD analysis project Ga0335074, IMG submission 206715) | Soil microbial communities from Loxahatchee National Wildlife Refuge, Florida, United States - Lox_Sample_2.3 | ecosystem: Environmental > Terrestrial > Soil > Wetlands | place: USA... | reverse complement strand
TATTGGGGATGCGCGGGGCATGGAAGCGCAGCCTCTCATCTTGCCAAACGTGAAAACGGCGCGCGGAACTCGCGATGTCATGGTACTTCCGTCGATGGCTGACGTAGTGCGTGGAGTTGACGCACATGACGGCTCTAGTATCTGGCAAGTTACGCTGGGAACGCCAATAACGGGGTCACAGAGCATTGACAGCCATCAAATCAATCAATTCTGGGGATGCCTCTCGACTGGGGTCATCGACGCAGACGCGCAGCGTCTTTACCAAGTTTGCTGGGTTTCGCCAGACAAAACCGGTAACCCGCAAACGGGACGTTATTTTATGTTTGTGCTGAAAGTTGCTGACGGAACTCAGGTAGTTCCACCGATTCTGATTCAAGGAAAGAGTGGAACCCAGGATTTCAACGCGACGATGCGTAAACAGCGGTCTTCCCTCGTTGAGACTAACGTCGACGGTGTGAAAACGGTGTTTGGTTGTTCGGGAACGATTTTCGAAACGCAAGCCAATGTTGCTTCTGGTTATTGCTTCGCCTTCGATGTCGCGAGCAATACGGTAAGCGCGATGCTGGCGATGACAGCGGGTGAGGGTGCTGGAGTGTGGATGGCTGGACAGGGCGCTGCTGCCGATGCACAGGGCTTCCTCTACGTACTCACGGGCAATGGGGACTTCGATGGGGCGACCCAGTGGGGCGAGTCGTTCTTGAAGCTGAAGTACACGCCTTCTTCAGGAGGAACTCCGGCGAGTCTGCGGGTGGTAGACCACTGGACGCCATGGACTGACCTTGTAAGAAGTGGACAAGCGGCCGCGCCCGCCGAGAAACTCGCCGGATTCAGTGCTCCCTCAGAAGCCATTAAGCCTGTAGGCAGCGGCATGAACATTGCGCTCAAGAACGCGAAACGGTTGGAAATGATCGGCGACCGAGGCACTCCCATCGTCCTCGTCTTTCCGGAGATGGCCTCGGGCAACTGGTCAGACGAAGATTGGGGATCAGCTGGCCCAGCTTGCATCTTCTCGATTGACGTTTGCATCGCTGCCGGAAAGGATGGTATCGCCTATCCAATACGAACGTCGAATCTGGGCGGAACGACTCTTGCCGACCTCGCCAATCCTAAGGCGAACTGTGCGAAACTCGCAGCGCCACCTGTCTGGCTGACCATGAGTCCGGGACCAGTCGATCCCTGTCCGACAGATCCCCGGTCATTGAACTTTTTCCCTTGGGGCGACACGGCACATCTCCATATGACGCCAGTGCAGTTCTTTGACCCAGTAATACAATCGTGGACGATTTTCGCCTGGGGCGAGAATTCGCAATTGCATAAATGGGCTGTTAGTTCGACGGGGAAGCTAACCTATATTGCGCAAAGCAACGAGTTTGCCAGCGCGAACGTGAGGGGGAATCCTCCAGGAGGAATGCCGGGTGGATTTTGTTCCGGATCGAGCAACGGAGCAGATCCCAACTCAGCGATCTTGGTCTGCACGATTCCTTACGGCGATGCAAATGCGCAGGTCGTGAATGGCCGTTTACTCGTCTACGACTCAGTACACCTTGCTGCCGACGGATCGCTGAAGGTTTTGTGGGACTCGCAACGTTTTGCTATCACGTTTCTGTTTAACAAGTTTGATCCTCCTGTGATTGATGGAGGCCAAATCTACGTGCCGAACTATAACGGCGGCGTGGATCTTTACCGCCTGGCGCAATAGAAGGGTTCGGTGAGGGTCATAGTTGGGTGCTACCGCTGTGGTTCCTGTTCTTCAGATGCATTTTGACTTGTGTTTTCATTAATTCACTTTCTGCCCGGAAGGGACGGGATGTCCTAGTTGTCTTGCCGAACTCTTTGACTACTGCGATCCCGACGACTGTGCGACCGCTCGGGGATCGAATCGAACGCACGTGTTCACTTGGCCGAAACCGTGGACAGAGGAGTCTTTGATGCCTTCAGTCGTACTCGAATCAACTTCATCCAGAGCCGCAATCGGGGGTGTATCGATGTGGTTTGTCGACCGAATCATGCCGATCGGCCGATAGAGGCGCGGTCTCCACGGCAAAGTCTTGCAGGCACCATAATTTGCAAACGATAGTCGAGGAATCAGGCTGATGCCAAGGCTTTCGGCGACCATGGCATGAATAGTCGACATTTCCTTGACCGTCATAGTTTCGCGAATAGCGAGGTTTGCTAGGCCGAAGATTCTTTGAATGTGTCGCTCGCACCGGCCAGGCAATTACCAGCGAAAACTGCTATAGAGCTTGCTTTCAACGGAAGATCCTCTTCGAAGTGAATCAAACGTGAGCCGGCTTCCTACTTCATGCCTACTACTTCCCGAGTCGTCGGCCATCCGGAGACTGACCATAAACGGACTATGGGAACTCAGAGGAGGAAGGAGCGGCGGCCTCCAAGCATGACTGCAAGCAGAGAGAGTAATAAAAGGATCGGCGGTCCGCCCGGCACCGCCATGCTTTTTCAGAAAGCTTGCGAGAATCGGGCCTCAAGAAACTCTCCGAGCTTGGCTGTTGCCCTGAACTGCGGGATGGGATCCAGTTCCTTGAACGCCGACGTGAACGGGTTGGAGAGACTCCAGATCGTTCGTAAGCGAAATTCCTCGTACTTCGGTTCGAAGTAGAGATCATGGACCGTCCGCGCGAGATGCTTTGGAGCTTCGAGTCTGCCCTCGACGAAAGCTTCGTAGATTACTACTTTGGCCGTGACATCGGTGAGTTCACATCCCTGCCAGGCTTCCACCTGTTTGCGCATCGGCTCGAAATTCCGCTGCATTCGGTCGACGCCTACGGAGATGCAATCAATGAGCGAGAACGACTTCGAGTGTTTCGCCAAGACCGGCGTAAACACCCGCGTTATGGCCATTCTCAAGACTTATCAACTACGAACTGACCTCGACGGTGGATCACAGAATGACAATCCGCGCACAGAGTAATCAAGTTCGACTCGACGTCCGCGCCAGCCTGACTGCGGAATTGTTGATGGTGTACTTGCAGATTCGACATCGTTCCACAGAACTGACATCGCCAGCCGTCACGACGCAGGATTTGCTGGCGCAGAAGTTCGTACTCCGCAAGATCTAAGCGTCCTAGTTTCTCATCGCGATCCAATTTGCTCACGCGGCTGGCTCGCCGAGCTCTGCTAGGAAGTTCTGTTTCTGTGCTGGTGAGAGAAACCGGAAGAATCGCTTGGCAGAGAAGAGCAGTGTTTCGGGATCGCCGTGATCGAGATTCGCGCCCGCAAGGAAGTCTGCGCAGATCATCTCTAAGCAGTAACTTCGCGACTGGTCGCTTCCCAGCATGCGCGAAGCAGTTTCAATGGCGCGTTCAATGACAGGAACTTGACTTTCGTAGAATTTGAAGTAGACAAGTTCCCAACGTTCTGCTATTTTCCCAGTAAGTTCTCGCTCCACTGCTCGCTGGAAATCTTCCTTAGGCAAGTCTCGAGCTTTGTGCAACCAGGTTGCACAATTGAAGTTCTGCCTATCCCGGCGCGCGATCTTCGCCAACTCCACACCCTTCGCCCATCCAATCTTCTTGAGTTCCTTCCGGGCTTGTGGCGGCAAATTCTCATGGATTGACATGAGATAGTACGCCTTTCGCCGCGAATCTGGGAAGCGTTTTTCAAGGAATTCATCGAAGGAATTTAGGTCCTGGATCCTCCAGTACTGGCCCGCTCTAACTTCGCATAAGTACCGCCCGAGTTCGACGAACTTGGTATCCCGCTCCGTTTCCTTCCTTTTCTCCCATGTCAAAATCTGATCGATCTTCGTCAGCACGAACATCGCGCGGGTTCGATTCAGCTTTGGAGGCATAGGCGGAAAATCAGTAATCAAGCTCGTCAAGCCAACCAAGATGTTCTGCTCCTGGACGTCGCACAAGATTGACGTCGATGATGTCCTGCTTTCCCAGGCAGAGCCCCACGTACGGACAGGTAGTGCACGGATTCTGGGGGAACCGAATTCCGCTGTGGGGCAAGAACTCCGCGGCCTCGATTCGGCGAATGGTGTTCCGGACCACGCGTTCGAACTGCTGCCGCTGGGCGTCTGTGATTGTTGTTCGCAGATACTGAATTTCGACGAGCCGTTTGCGGATGAAGACAACCTGAGCAACTTCTGAAATGCCAGTCATCCACGAATAACAAACCAGCTGCGGATCAAGAGCGAGCAACCCATCCGGTTTCTCGGCATATCGATTCGCCGAAGTCTTCCATTCCAGGACGCAGTGCGTCTCATCCAGTCTGCCGATCGCGTCCACGTACCCCACAAAGTCGCTTTCCCCTACACGGCGCGTGAACTTGACCTGGAGGCTTCGTCGTGGCCACGGGATCCGAACTCGATCGTCTTGGCAGAATCGGGTCAGCAGCATCAGACCCTGATCGAACATCCGATCCCACGTATCGCGGTTCGCGTAACGCAATTGCTCCTTCTTGGCGGCCGACCATTCTCGAAATAAAGTCTCTCCTGGGTCTTCGCGACGGAAAAACGCGTTGAGGGCTTGTTCGAATGCGCGTCCGAACAGCATTGATGCTCGCTTATCGTGCTCGACCCAGCCATCGAGATAGCGATAACGGTACCGCCGCGGACAAGTCAGAAACTGACTGATCTGGCTGTAGCTGTAAACCATCAGGCCACCTGCGGAGTGTCGAGATTTGCGGGAGAGAGCTCTTCCCAGCGACCCGCAGGAGCGAAACCATCGAAACGGAGCAGGGAAGCGCCGTTAAAGACGATGTGGCTGATTTTGACGACCCCGGTTAGCCCGACCAGTTGACACTCATCGACTTCATCACGACTTAACAGTTCCGAGTCGTAGCCGAAATCGCGCAGGAACCAGTTGAGCTTCCACAGCGCCTTCGGATTGCAGTACAGACGGCTCGAGATGGCATGCTGCGCAAAACGGTGTGGCTCAAGAACCACCATGCTCACAGCGTAGAAAGGCTTTTGCGCTTGTCGTCGGTACGAGACTCGCTGGACGCGGACCAGGAAGATGCCATCGGGTACCTGGTCTGCAGCACAGCGATCAGCGGCGTTGAGGCCCGTAATCTGACGCTTCATGCGGCACCTTCTTTCTTTTGGGGGAAGTAGCTGTTGAGCTGGCAGAGGAGGGCATTGCGATCTTTCTGGGCCCAATCGGAAAGATGGATGACGAAGTTCTCGACCTGGTCGCGGCTGGCGTCGCGCAAAGTCTTCACACCGCAGAAGTCGATGGCATAGGACTTAACCAGGTCGGGATCCAGCTGATGCTGCCGGATCACTTGGCAGAGTCGGTCGCGAACCGTGCCACTGGCATTGGTCGGCTGTGGCGGTAGCTTCTTCGGCTCTTGCAAAACCACAGACGGTTCGGCGTGCGAACCGAGCTCTTCGACGGAGCAGATGCCGATACCGTAGGCCTTGCGCAGAGCTCGATTGACGGCACGTGTTTCGGCCACACGCATCTCGGCCCCGTGGACTAGATAAGAAACATTAGAAGGATCGGCATCTCCGAAGCCTACGAACCCCCGGCAATTTCGGTTTTTGTATACGGTAGCTTTAAACACCCATCGCGCCTTTTTCGGATCACAAGAGTTTTGAATGGGGCGCGCATGGATTCCAATACAGCGACGTCGTGCGGCTAACCTTAGGAGGCCGGAGTGCGTTACGTACCATCCGCCCTCGATATATCTGAGATCGCCACCTATGACTGAGGTCTTGTGACGGTCGACCAAGATCTTCAATGCGAATCGTGACGATCTGGACAAGTGTCCATAAAGTGACTTTGCGAAGCGCAGCTCGCGTGAGAAAGTAACCAGTGTTGGTTTCATGGTCTGCTCCTGGAGGGGGAGCCTCGTCAACATATCGATAGAAATATTTTATATCTATAGAAATGAAAAAGTCAAGAAGACTCTCGCGAGCTAAGCCCCAGCTCGATCTCTCTGGGATCGGAAGAAGGATCCGACAGCTCCGTGGTTTTGACATGACCCAAGCCGAATTCGCACAACGAATTGGAGTGACACAAGGGTATCTCTCTGCCCTTGAACACGGGAAGAAGGAACCTGGATCGGCAGTTCTAATCGCGATACAGAGGGAGTTTAAGAAGTCCGTCGACTGGTTATTGAGCGGCAGAGAAGAAGAGAAACGCTAGTTCCCAAAACACCTCCAACGGTTCCGTTTAGGTAGAATCGTCCTGCCGGATCAATTCCCATTGCCCGACGCGCTGGAATCCAAGTCGCAATCAATCCGAGCAACGTCATCGTCAGCATTACCCCCACAAACACCACCGGGTCAACCGGCGTCGCTTCATACACAATCTGGGCCAACACACGCCGCCGCACCGCGATTGTCCCGTTTTGAAATCTAGCGTCCGCTGCCGAGGAGGGTGATGAGCCGGGTGTATTGGACGATTTAACCCGTCCCCCGAAGGCTAACCATAAATTGTTCCAGTGCAGCGAGCCTCAATGATCTCAAGCCGGTCTATCACGGCGAGAGTGGCGTCCGCATGCTGCGGGAATTGGCGCGCAGTTATCTGACCATCGTCAAAGATCTGACTCGGGTCATGAGTCGCGTGAAAGCTGTGTATCGCAGCTGGGCGATTCCCTGTGCCGGCCGGGATGTTTATTATCGTCGCCATCGCAGCCAGTGGTTGGACAAGATCCGGGAACCTGGTGTGCGCCGTCGAGCCGAGTAATTCTATCAGCAGTTGGACATGTTGCAACAGCTACGACAACAAGCGCGACGCGAGTTATTAGCCGAGAGCCGAAAGCACACTATCACCGCCAAGCTACGGCAGATTCCCTCCCTGGGACCAATTCGCTCCGCCTTGGCGGTGGCGCTGATTCAGACTCCGAACCGTTTCCGCACGAAGCGCCAGTTGTGGACTTACAGCGGACTGGGGTTAGAGACTCGCGACAGTGGGGAACATCAGTTCGTCCAAGGCCAACCGCGGCGGCGCAAAAAACAGGTGTTCGTTCGTGGCTTGAACAGGAACTACAACCACGATCTGAAGGGCCTGTTTAAAGCCGCGGTGTTCTGGCCTCTGCCGTTGCACAACGCCGAAAGGGAATGAGTATCCGCCTGGCTGTGGGTGCCGCGCCGCAAACGATCAAAGCTCTTTTTTTGCGGCAGGGCCTGACACTTACATGCTTTGGTGGTGCGATTGGATTGATTTCAGCGCGAGCGGTTTCGCACTGGATGGCGTCTCTCTTTTTTGGAGTTTCGTCCGGCGATTTACTAACTTATGGCGGCTTAGCTGCGCTGATCCCAATCGCTGCTTTGGCCGCTAGTTACGTACTATTCCGCCGAGCCACATCGTTAAATCCGATCGAGGGTTGCGTAGCGACTGAGCATTGGAGGTGGCATTGCGAGGCACAGTGAAGAGCACAATCGGTCGACCGTTTGAGGTTCCGGTTTCCGCCACGTGGAGCCGTACGCCCCGCCACCTGTGATTCTATGAGTCTTCATCATTAATCTCCTCTCGGCAGCAAGGCTCTCTCGGCGGTTTGCAGAGAAATTCGTGCATGACAAACTTCAATTGTTGCCAGAAAATGTCGATCTGTGCGCGAACAGACATGACCTCGGAATCTTATTTCGTGCAAGAGACTAGCCGCGATGCGGTTTCCATTGGAAGTCGTGTAACGGGTCGGCATGGAAGAGGCATAAACGATCACTGCAAATGCACGGCGAGGCTGTGTTCCGTTGCCACCAAGCGCATCGTAACTCCAGTGGGAACTACCAACGTGTCGCCCTTCTTCATCGGGAAAGCTCTGTCTTCGGTCTCCAAACATTGCTCTCCGTCGACCGTCTAGAACGCCTCCACCCCTGAGTGAAAATGAACTCGTGAGGTCATTCCCGCCGGAATGTATGCGGAAATAACGAGCATCGAATAGGCGTCCGCTTTCGGAAGTGGCGACAGATTTACCTGTGCCACATGTTTTCCGCCATGATGGTCATTGCTCTCCGCCCCAACGGACATCAGCCACCAAGCACCATGCGCTTCAAGGCGATGCTCGACGGCCGAGTCCCGGCTTGCGCCCTTAGCAGAGTCGAATTGATCGATGTGCCAGAAGACGGGCTCTTTCAGGGTGGCGGGCAATGGCTTCTTCTCGACTATACTGCACCCGATCTCACCTCTACGCTCGGGCGAATTCTCAACGCAGACCGGTTCTTCCTGAGTTCGACCTATTCCGGCAGAGGCGAGGATTAAGAAAACAATTGGTCCTCGGATTCGAAGCGATCTCATCAGGACTCCCCCAATCCTTCATCGCAGATGAAGGAATAAGAACCCCCCATCAATTCGGCTCGTGTAACTCTTTCGAAACCCCAGCTAGACGATCTCGCTCGTGACAGCTCAGGACGTACGAAGACGACTCCTTACGCAACGTCAGAAACTGAGTGAAATAATCTCTTGGTTGCTGAGCGTTGCCTGGATAGTTCGGCGGCGCGAGCCACCATATAGGGCGATTGTCTCGCAGCGGAGAGGCGCCTCCCGGCGATAGTAGGGTGAGTTCCTACGGCACCAAGCAATATCATGACCGCAACCCAGCTGGACATCGAGACTTCTCTAGCTCCTCCTCCGTTGCCTTTCTCGAACTCGACTCACTCTAACGATCAAGCGCTCAGGGATGGTATGCTCGAGTCGTATACTGCAGCGTGAGGGCAAAAATCCAACGCTCTTCCAAAGCTCTGCGCCGTCGTACATCACTCCAGTCGTTATTACTATTCCTCAAACCTCGTCGCAAAACATTGCTCCTAGGTCGCTGGCTTGATGTTCTGGTTTATGCGGAAGAAGTTTGTTGGATCGTACTTCTTCTTAATAGCGGTAAGTCGTGCGTAATTGTCGCGGAATGACGCCTGAACTCGTTCTTGTCCTTCGTCCATCATGAAGTTGACATACGCTCCTCCTGCTGAGTAGGGATGTAGCGCCTCGTAATAGCTCTTACACCACTCCGTTATTTTTCCGGCGTTAGCGGGCTCGGGATCGACGCCAACGATGACCTCCGCGAATAGGGCCTCGCGAAAACTGTAGGCTGTATCGTTCTTGCCAACACGCTGCGCCGCTCCGTTGACTGGGTATAGATGCATCGTTGAGAGCATCGTCGGCAGCTTCGACCCCTGTTCGACATGCTTCGCGATGGCCGCATCGGACAGTTCCGCAAAATTGTCCGCCCGCCAGTACCACTGGAGCCCGGGAACAAACAAACCATCGAAAGCGCTCTGCACTGCCGGAAATGGCGCAGGACCAACAGCGTCGAGCAAGGGCTTCCCTACACTTCGCATGGATCGCGTCGCTTTCTCGGTCGCCTCAGGAGTGCCAGTGCTGCACCAGACAATTCCACACACCTTTTTCATGTGGAGATTCTCGGGAAACGTCGGCGCAGGCGGAACTACGAGAAAGGCAAAGAACCCATTCACTTCCTCCGGAGCTGTCAGAATGAATTCGCGGTAGGACTTAAGAACCTCCGCCGCCTGATCAAGGGGCCAGAACGTTGGTCCAAACTGGACCGTACTTACCGGATGCAAGCGAAACTCGAATGAAGTCACAACACCGAAGTTTCCCCCACCACCTCGTACAGCCCAAAACAGGTCGTCGTTCTCCCGGGCACTTGCAGTGATGAATCGTCCGTCTGCGAGAACTATATCCACGGAGAGGAGGTTGTCGATGGTCAGCCCGTATTGACGCGTCAGATAGCCAATGCCCCCACCCAAAGTCAGGCCGGCAACTCCAGTGGTTGAGATGAAACCGCAGGGCGTAGCCAGTCCAAAGGCATTTGTGGCGTGATCCACGTCTCCCCAGACGCATCCGCCCGCAACGCGCACTGTACGCGCGGCCGGGTCAACGCGAACTCCTTTCATCTGCGAAAGGTCGATCACGAGCCCGCCATCGCAGGTCCCGAACCCAGCCCCATTGTGGCCACCGCCGCGAACGGCGGTCAGTAGTCCGTTGTCTTGCCCGTAGCGGACTGCAGCTCTTACGTCACTCACGTCGACGGCGCGCACAATAACCTTCGGCCGCTTGTCAATCATTCCGTTATAGACGCTGCGGACGGCATCGTAGACAGCGTCCGTCGGCTGGATCAGTTGTCCCCGAATGGCCGTTTTCAGTTGTTCGATAGGCTGTGCCATCTGGTTCTTCTCCTTTTTCTTTTTCGTTTCTTTCGTAGTGGAATTCCTACAATCAGCTTGGGCCCTAAAGAACACGCTCACCGAATGTCAAGTGGCGTCGAAGTCGCTGGCGTCTCTTTTCTTCTAGCGCGAATTGTGACGACGGACCGCAGATCCTCGGCAGACTGCCCCTCATAAAGGGTCTGCGTGAAGGAACTGTCGGTGATGTCGGAGAATATTTCCCTGAAAACAAGTTGCTTACCGGTATCGTCCGAGTCGTTCTCAAGCACCAGGTTGTTTCCTTGCCACCATGCCCCTCGTGTCATCACCGAGCAGCGAGGCGAGCTACTGCTGTCGCACCATGCAACATAAAATCTTCGGGCGTCCTTGTCCCACCAGAAGATTCCGACACCCGAAATCTCGCCTTCATTACCGGTGGAGTGATACTCCTCGATGAAGGACACCCCCCCAGGACCCGGTCTCCATACTTCCTCGCCCTGTCCATTGCCCCCCTTCGGTAGACGCTCGTTGGGCTCCACTTTTATTGCGATTGACCACGTACCCGAAACAGCCTTAGCGAGTCGTGTGATGTCGGGAGGTGCTACCGACGGAGACAACGTTGGCTTCTGCGAAAGGCAAAAAGCTGAAGCCAGTGCGATCAGCACGAAACCAAGCAACCACGGATTCAACCATTTGCGTCTTGCAACCTCTCTGTAAGGTCCTGCAATCGCTTCCCAACCGCCACTGCCTCTCTTCATTTCTACTTCACTCCTTCAGTTTCAAATGCGCACAAATCCACTGGGCCAGTAGTTTCGATATCGCACGATCTCGCGATAGCCGAGGAGGAGATAGACGAGAGAAGTGCATTCGTGTGGTTCGAGCCGGCCCCGCCGGACACCGTGAAGAAGATCACGCAGACCAGCGGAAAGAAACTCAGGCGCCGTCCGCGCGATAATTCCACCATCGGATGATCGCTCTGCTGCCCATACGACTTTTGTGGACGTGAGTTCACGAAGACTCTTCTCGAAGTTGATCCAGCAAACCTACTGCTGCAACTCTCGACGGCAATTGGACATAGGAAGTGTTGCAATCACAGCGGCAGCCAGCTTCATGATTCTGGTCGCACTGACGAAATAGAGGAATGTGCACCGAGTGAAACTGGAGTTCGTTCACGAGGAAGCGATGCTCAGGAACACTGCCTGATTCCTTATTCACGCATCACGGCTGGCCATGCCGTTCTTGAATTTGTGACGGGAACCGTTAGATTAGAAACGTGCAAAGAAGTTTCTGGGTGGACAGCGAACAGCAATTCCTCGCCACTGGCAGGAAAGTGTGGCGATAGCGCTCAGCCTTCGACTCCACGGGCCGCGAAGCTAGGCTGGGTGCGTCGACACACTCTGCAAGGGGAGGAACCGATTTGATGCTGAGTGATGAGGGAGTCGCTAAGATTACCTGGATCTCGCTCTCGTCGACCGGGGTATCGGGATCGTCCACTGTGGGCACACTGGCCACCCAGACCACTGTCCCCAACAATAAAAGGACAAATATCCAATGAGCGTACTTCAAAGGACATCACCCCAAGTGGCGACAATCTACCTTTAGTCTTGCATTAGTGTCAAGGGACGGGTTGCCGCGCCTCCCGTGGAAGGTGCTTCCGTCGCTCTCAATTCCTGCCCCGCAATCGGCGGCCGCTATAGTTTGCGCCGAGGCGCCATGCGACGCGCGAGATCGATCTTGGAATCTGGAATCAGAACGCAGCTTTTCGAGCGGTTTCTTCCAAATCTCGCAATTTTGGGGCGTTGCTGCCCTTCACGGAGTGCTGGGCAGAAGTAGACACAAACCTTCTTGGCTTGTATTCCGTTCGGAGATGACTCTGAGGGCGTCGTCAAAGCGCGGTTGCCGCACATTTTGTAAGAGCTGCTCCCAATGAACCATGCCATAGATGACCTTAAGATCGTTGTCCGCGAGATCGATCTCGCCCGCCCAGATCCGGTTATGAAAATCGCGGAATGATGGATGGGGGTCCTCTCGCTGGATCGGCTTGCCCCCCGAACCTAGCAACAAGAAGACTGCGGCTGACAACATATGCAGCACCTGGCGCATCAGGAAGAATCGCGCCAGTTCGTACTCATCGGGCGGTCGACCAAAGTACTCCTTAAGGTAATTGCGTTCGTCCTCGTCATTGGACACCACGAAGTTGGCAACAATCGCCAAGTCGAAATAGCGGTCGTTCACAAAAGCGGCCGTCCAGTCCACGAGCCACACGCGGCTACCGTCGAACAAGATGTTTTCCGGCTTCAGGTCCATGTGGCATGACACCAGATCCGCATCGAGGCGGGGGTAAGCGCCGCAGACTTGTTGATATCGGCGGAAGACATCCTCCACCTCAGTGTGGGAGAGCAGACCCGACGCGCGAAGTCTCCATATGAAAAAGTTGTGTGCGGTCGCGTAGTTAAAGACTTTGGGAAAAAGCGGCAGGGTGTGGAGCCTTTTCAGCATTGCGGGAAGCCGAACCATTGCCTCTGCCGCCGCAAAGGGCACGGCTTCAATCCAGTCGATAATCGCGACTCCATCTCCTGTGTTGGAATACAGGACACGAGGTGCCAGGCCCGCCTCCGCAGCCACCCTCATGCAATTGAAGATGCGTGCTGGGTCGTTCCTTTCATTTATGCGCGTCATGATCCGTAATAGGAATGGAGATCCTTTTACGATGATGCGAAATACAAGGTCCGAACTGAGACCTTTGGTCATCCCGCAAATGTCTTCGATAGCTGCTGTGCCGAAAGTTTCGCGCAGGCTACGAGACACTGCGGCGCTCTTCTCATGCGGAATCATAGACCTCCAGGTTTGTGATCGGACAGGCCCCGGCCGTGTGAGGTGTGCCAGTGGAAATTCTCACTGGCTGTGCAGGAATGGTGCCGACCGGGCGGATGGTTAAGTGCTGAAGGCACCGAGTACTCCAGCTAACTCCCCGGTGACGCCTCTGCTGCTGACCGCAACCGGACTTTTCGTTCCTCACAGTTTGATCCGGATGTCGTTGCTGGGCTGAAATCCCAACGAATCATACAGCTTTCGACCCTGTGGGCTGGCATGCAGGACCACAAAGTCGATCTCGTCCGCCTTACACCATTCGAGTGCCGCTTCGACCAGTGAGCCAATCCTCTGCGACGAAACTCCGATTCCGTATGAACATTCAGGATGTTGCCGGCGTGCGCTGGAATCCAACATGTGTGCCGGCCATCCATCAGCCAACCCATCTTGTATCCGATCACCCAGTCGGTTCTCATATTCTTTCAGAAGATTTCACTGGATCCTAATGACTAAAGGCGAGAAAAACCTCATATTTGCGATATGCGATACGGCGACCGAAATCGGGGGATCTTTTACGGATGGGTAATCGTCGTAACGCGCGACGATCTGCATCGCGCTTGCATTTACGGTGCATAACGTGGTTGCAGCAGCATCGAGTTTTGGCGCAAGCGTTCATGCCTGCATCCCGATTCGTCGAGGCAGACGTTATTGGCCCCGCCCTCTTTGGTTGTTCCGTAGAAGTTGCCGTCCAAGCCCTGAACGAGAGCCTCGAGGAGGCCAGGGTCTTTACCATTGGTGCCTGTAAAAGTTGCCAGGGTTGTGAAGGTGGTAGTTGCGGGCGAAGCGGTCGCCGTCGCGGCATGAGCCTGACCGAGGGCTGGGGCTGGAGTGGCCAGTGCTAATCCGAGTGCAAGTACTCCTGATAAGGTCGTTGTGAGGATCCTTGCGAGGTTCTCTGTATTCATCCCAATCATGTCTCTCCTTATAGAAATATAGAAATCGGATCGTAAGCGGAGTCTAGCCCTAGCTCCGGCCGACAATGTCGTGCGGATGTCACGCCCGTGTAAATATTCTGTTCACACGTCTGGCCAAATTTCTTTGCTCGGAATGGAGCGGGGAGTTCGAACCGCCGTACTGGGTGGAGCTGCAATGAGTCTTGGCAGGTGAAACAGAAGTCGGGCTCTGCAGGGATGCAACCATGCCGAGGGATAATCTGGCGGGCTCATCGAGCCGATGTCCAGCAGCGCGGGATGATCTTCTATCGCGCTGCAAACTGACGACCAGAAGGAGTCATCGGACGATAGACCCGCACGCCTTGAAAATCCCCGTATCCCAGGGGCGGAATCTACACTAACGGAGAACGCGGCTTCTCCCGGGTCGAAATCCTCGCGGTTGTGCTGCGCTTGCCGGTTTAGAACTTACGAGTTCGACCCGGTAGCCAAGGCTCCGGAGTTCACGGATCATTGGTCCGCTGCAGGATTGCCAGCAAACATCGCGTGCATGATGGCTGTACCAAGATCAACATGCTCTGCTTCCATCACAGCATGGATTCGTGCGTTTTCAATCATGGTTGGCGCGCCAGTGGGGGGATTTTGGTCGCCGGCCGCGCCGCTTGTCCAAAGAGGCCACCGCTGGTCCTTAATTTAATGATGGCTGCGTAACAGCAGCGCGCTTAAGGAGGGCCGATGCCCGCCCACGCCCGACGCGCTGCTCCAGTCCGCCGGACCGGTTAGCCCACTAACCTCAACTCAACTCCTACGGCGACGGTTTGACCGCGCGGCCCCCAAGGTCCCCCTCCCGGGAATGCCCACTTGCCCCTAGGCAAGCCCGGTTTTTGACTGGGGGAGCCGTCCTACGCTCCAAGAAACTTCCAAACGAACCCACCGCTCTTTAAGTCCTTTCAACCCAGCTCCTTAAATTGGACATCCATGGGACCGCAGCACCTGGCGGCCGCGTCGCTCGAGGAAGAACGGCGGCCCAGCCAGCGCTCCGCACCATCGCCCTACCGCCCCGTGCGCCAGGTGGCCAACGTCCTCCATGGCTTAGCCGGCGGGTCCCCTCCCGGACTAGCCCTGCCGGCTCCGCCTCGAAGCGGTGATTCCCACCCCGGGGCGGGCCGTCGAAAAAAATATTTCGATTTTAGGCTAAGGAAATCGAGCAGCTTCGGTATTCCCTATATAGGGGGATCCCGCCACGAGCTGGGCTCGACCGGCCGGATCCTTGGGTGCGAATGCTTCGCGCCCGAACCTGAATTCCAATCAAAGGAGGCAAATACATGCCTTCAAAACCAGACCGCACCAATCCGACGGCGGAGAACGTCGAGGAAAAGACCACCTCGACCATCTCTGCGCGCAAGACCAATAACACGTCGAAGACTCCGAAGAAGGTCCGTTCCCGCGTGCCTCGCCGCCAGTGGAAGAATTCCTTCTCCTCGAATCTGCCCGGTTCGTTAGCGCGCAAAATCGCTTACAACCCTGACGGGACGCCGAAGGAAACATTCCAACAGCTCTTTCGGAGCCTGCAACGCCGCTTTGATGCGAACGATGTCGTGGCCGCCCTGTCAATTGATCTGCTGCTCGCCGATTTCTGGCGCCTGTCGGAAGCCACGAAATATGAGAAGAAGCTGTTTGACGATCCGAGCTATTTATTTCACCCGCAAGGTTCCATGCCTACGCTAATGCGCTACGTCAGCTCGGCTCGCCGCAATTTCGATAGCGCTCTGAAGATGCTCCGCGAACTGGAGAAGGACGCCGTCGAGGCAGCAGCCTTCGAGACCGAGTTCGAGGAAGCCGAGCCTGAGTCTTCCCACTCCTCTTCACCGCAGACCTCTGCCGCCGCGGAGAAACCGGAACAGCCCGCCTCGCAGGTCGAGCCGCCGCCATCGGCGGATGGAACTCCCAGCTCCGCGCCGCCGACAAACGATGCGGCGGCGGAGGGCGGGGAAGAGCAACCTGAGGCGAACGACAACGCGCCGGAGGCGGCCGCTTCCGCGCCAGCGCCGCCTGCCGATACCGAAGCGGTGCCCAGCGCCACAGCCCCGCCAAAGCCGGCCGAAGCTGTGGACGCCGCCGCCGAGACGACTGAGGGCGATGTGCCCCAAGCCGCCTAAGCAGCGTGCCGCAGAGGCGTGCGGAAACACTCCGCACGCCCCAGCGTGGTTATTGCGTCGCCCAGGATTTCATACGCGCAGGAAAAGAAACATGAGCAGGAGGTCAGTGATGAGGAACAAAGGCCGCACTGCGGTCGAGGGGCGAAAGTCCGAGAGCAACGAGCCGTCGACTCGCTCGAAGGGCAAGAGAGAAGAGAGCGCGGATGAGGGGCGGTACACGACTGCCTCCGACCCAAACTCCGCTGGCAATAATAAGGAAGAAGGATCACTCACGCTGCCGCCGACGAAGCCACGACCGATCTCGCGGCGAAAACTCGCGGCGAACCGGCGCAACGCACGGCGTTCGACGGGGCCGCGCACGGCCGAGGGCAAGGGGCGCTCCCGCGGCAATGCTTGGCGCCACGGACTGCGAAGCGAGGCGCTGTTGTTCGGCTCTGATGGTATGCCAATCGATCCTGCGCTCCAGGCGGTGTACGAACGTGTGCGTTACCAATGCGGCCGGGAGGATGTGGAGACCGACGCGCTGTCGCGCTCCGTGGTGGTCGAGCTGGCAATTCAGCATCGAGCGACGGATCTGGAAGAGGGCTGCCTACGGAGTGCACTGGACGGCTCGCGTGCCGCCGTTAGCTTGGATCATTTCCAGCGCTATCGCACCACCAGCCGGCGGGCTCTGCTCAAGCAGCTTTCGCGATTGCATCGGCTCGGAACCCGCAATTTCGGCGTGAGCTCCGAAACAAAAGAATTTCGATCGTAGGCGAAAGGAACTTTTCTGACTAGCGGACATAGGGTAGAGGCACCCGTGAACGGTGCCTTTCATGGAGACGTTATGTCCAGAAGCAAGAAAAGGCTGAAGATTAAGACCGTGATTCATCGCGCCCGTCAGTATGTGCGGGAGGGGAATAAGACGGAATCGATTCACACGATCGTCCGCGACGCGCACTACACAGTGGCGGAAGCAGAAAAGTTGGCCGAGTTTATCGGGTACTTCAACGATGTCGAGTCCGATCGCCAGATCGTTTCCCGCTGGTGTGATCAGCACCGTATGTCGGGCTTTCTCTGTCGAGACCAGCACGCCCCGGAAGAAGATCCTTTTTTCGTAGCTCCCGCGGCAGCGCCGGCAACTCCCGTTCGTCGCCCGACTTGCACCTGCGGCGCGGCCGCATGTGACAACAAATGGCACGGTCTGGCAATGTGGATTCGTGATAACCCCGGGGAGTGGTTCCGTCT
>Ga0335074_10005717_pt1 | contig 17216 bp, 15 predicted proteins | sample Lox_Sample_23_FD_206715 | JGI IMG/M metagenome (GOLD analysis project Ga0335074, IMG submission 206715) | Soil microbial communities from Loxahatchee National Wildlife Refuge, Florida, United States - Lox_Sample_2.3 | ecosystem: Environmental > Terrestrial > Soil > Wetlands | place: USA... | reverse complement strand
CAACACTTTGGAAGAAGTGGACCGTTTGGTTGCGGCCTTGCGAGAAATCGTCGTCAACCCTGCCGATTGAAATTTCGCACTTACGCGTCGCTCGAGACGGGGGATACGAGACCAGAACCTTTGCCCGGGAAGGTATGTTACGGCTTGGGCGTTGCCGGCGTATTGGCCGAGGCTGGCACTGCCGATTCTGAGACGACCAACATCTCATATTCTTTCCCATCCACTTTGAATTTCATTTTGTCTTTCTTCAGCGTGAGTTCGATGGGCGCGTTCACAGGCAGCAACTCTTTGTGCGCTTCTTTTTCCTGGCGCACGTGATATTCGGTCGACTCGGTGCGAATGACATATTCCTGGCACATCAGGTCGGTCGTCTTCTTTTTACCTTGAGCCTGCGATCCGCAGGACACCGAATTCTCCGAAACAATCGTTCCCTGCATGGGCATGTCTTTCGCCGTGGCAATGGTGCCGAGCAGCAGGACTGCCGCAATCAGAAGATGGATTTTCATTCGTCACTCCTAACGGTCAGGGACTCATACCAGCCTATACACTTCAGCCCGGGAGCGGGTCCCGGGCTGGCTCGAACGAATCGAATTCGGCAAAACCCATCTGGCTACGGCCAGCGCTTTCCGGTATCCTCCCATCCCGCAGCGCGGACAGGTTGCGGTGCCGGGATCGAGGCTGTGGAAACGGGAATGCGCGCGGTGGCCGATGGCGCATTGACTGCCTGCGCCAAAGTGGGCTTCATATCCGATGTCGTCTCTTTTTCTTCGGAGAGCAGTGGAGCCACCAGGCGCAGGGCTTCCACTTCCTTTTCCAGACGGGTCAATTCCATCTCTTTCTGACGCAATACCTCGTAGACGTTCTTCATTGGGCCACCCTGGGAACTCAGCATAATCGCAACTATGTTGGAACTTTAGCAGAGTTGCTTTTCTTGTCAAGCGCTTCTGGGTTCTGGGCCGGCAGTCGCCCGGTTAGCGCAGCAGAAAGGCAGCCGCGGCACCGGCCGCCAAAAGCGCGAAAATCACGAACTTATGCTCCGAAACCCAGGACGCTGAGGGGTTCATTGCTGCCGTTAGAACCAGTTCAGGCTCGCGGGCAGACGCTTGGGCCCTGGTGCCGGTTGGCGGCGTTTCTGATGGAGACGAAGCTTCGACCTTTGGCACTTCCGGCACTGTTTTACGGGCGCTGCCGTTGGTTACTTGGGAAGATCTCGCGGCCGCTGGTGTTGATTTGGCCGTTTCCTGCGACGGGACAACGCCCGCTGCAGCCGCGGCTGCGGCGACGGGAACACGACCGGCCCGCGGAGAATTCAGCTGACCTCGCCACTTCTTTTCTTCGCACTCTACGCACAGGGTACGGCCAGGGGACACCGGGAAGCCGCAGGCGTCGCATTTCCGCAGATTTCTGAGGGTGGCCGGCACTTGACCACGCTCGGCTTGACCCGGCGCTCCATTCGATCTCGGATCGAGCGCGACGGACCACAACAGCGGCCGAACCATTTGCTCGGATGCGGAATCACTCGGCGAGAGCCTCGGCGCGGCGGATTCTGAATGGGCAGGACTGGATGCTGGCAGGGGCTCGATTTTCTTTTCTATTGAGACTTCCGGTATTGAAACTTCTGGCACCGAGATTTCTGCCGCTCCCTGCATCTCAACAGCCTCAATCGCTGGAGTTTGCTGCGGCAGCACCGCATCGGAGACAAACTCGGCTTCCACTTCGAGGACCGAATTCTCAATTTCCGCCGATGCTGGCTCGCGGCTGGCAGTTTCGGCGGCTGGCATATCGGCGGACGCACCTTCCAGCAGGCTTTCCGGCAGCTGTTCGGCCGCACGGGAAAGTTTGACTGCGGTTTCGACCATTTCGCTAAGACGCTTCAGCGCAGTCAGGTCGCGCTCGCCGAACGCATTCGCTTTCCCCGAAAATAATTCAAAGACGCCGAGCACTTCGTCGTCATTGACGACGGGCATGACGGCAAGGGATGCAATTCCTAGCTGGCGGCAAGCTTCGCGGTTCACGCGCGCGTCTTGTTCGACGTCGTCACAGCGCAGAACCTGGCGAGTGCGCACACTCTCGGCGGAAAGGCCAAATTCAGTGGAAAGCAGAGCGCCTAATTCAGGGGCGCTCGATCCGGCACTGGCGCGGCATAGCATGTCTTTTTTGCCGCTTCGCCGCAGGGCGATGGCTGCACCGCTGGATCCGGTAATGTATTGGGCACGGTCCGCCAGCAACTGCAACGCCGCGTCAAGGTCGCGCTGCGCGATGTCAGCTAAACTGCTGCCATTCTGCGTGGAAGGGAGGCGAGCGCTTGCATTCGCAGCTGCGACCGCGAGCGCGGCGGAAATGCTGGCCTGCGAGGTTCGAGTTGCCGTTCCCTGCTGCAATGCCCGGTCCAAAACGTGAATTGTACGGATGTAATTGGAGTCTCGCTCGGCATCAGCTTAGTGTCAAGGAACTATGCGCGCAGAGGTGCTAATACCAGTGAATGTCTCGAAGGCTTGGGCAGTTCGGCGGTTGACGCATCTGATCCTCAAGCCACGAAGTGTGGCTTTTTTGCCACAGCCGGAGTTTCCGGACAGGCTGTAGTCTACTTTATTATCCCTCGTCCCCCGCTTTGATTCGTGAGCAAACAATCCGCTCCGCCGTGGAATGCTCCGGCATTGGGCTGCATAGCGGCGCGCCGGTTTCGATGCGCATTCTTCCGGCTCCGCCGGGCACGGGAATCGTCTTTCGCCGCACTGATCTGGACGGCTTCGAGATCGAAGCGGTGAGCCGCAATGTCGCCCGCGTGAGCTACGCCACCAGCTTGATGAAAAAGGGCGTACTCATCTCCACGACGGAGCACCTGCTCTCGGCCTTCATCGGTATGGGCATCGATAACGCCATCATCGAACTGGATAACCTCGAACTGCCCATCCTCGACGGCAGCGCGCAGCCATTTGTCGAGATGATCCAAAGAGTCGGCATTCGTAAGCAGCGGCGGCCGCGCACCTATCTGCAAATTTGCCGGGAAATGGAACTGCGCGAAGGGAACAAGTTTATCGCCGTATATCCTGCCCAGAGCTACGCTGTTTCTTATTCCATCGATTTTCCCCATCCCCTGATCGGCAAAGAAACATTCAAAGTGGAGTTGAGCAACGGTAGCTACTTGCGACACATCGCGCCGGCGCGAACGTTTGGCTCGCGCGCAGATGAGCAGGCGATGCGCAATATGGGACTGATTCGCGGAGCCTCGAAAGAAAACTGCATCGTGCTGACGCGCAATGGACTGGAAAACGGCCCGCTGCGGTTCGGCGACGAATTCGTACGCCACAAGATTCTCGATCTGGTCGGCGATCTGGCTTTGCTAGGAAAACAGATTCTTGGCAACATCGTCGCCGACCGTGCCGGCCATGCGATGCACACTGCGCTGGTGTCGCGCATCCTGCGTGACAAATCACTATGGGAAGAAGTCACGGTCGCAGAACAAGAATCGAACCGGCCGCACCGAGCGTCCTCCCATGCGGCGGCTGGGTCGGCGGTCTAGCTATATCGGTGCTGCGCGTCGAGTGGCGAATTAATCCGCCGGTTCGCAAGGTCGTTCTGCGGGAGAGCTCATTCCATCCGATCGCTCGCGAAGCAGGCGTTCCAGTTCGGCGCGGGTTTGATCAATAATTGCGGCCGCGAACTTTCTGGCGGATTCCTGCCTCTCTTTGGAAAGATCTTTGACGCGCATGTTGAGCAGAGGGATATCTTGCTCGAACCAGCGCAGACTTCTTTGCATCTTAGCAATGCGAAAGTCTTCGTTGAGCATAGGATGCCTTCAGAGTAATTGCACTCGGTCTATCCATGCTGCCACGCCCGGGGAATGGCGCAAAGTCACAAGGTAGATACACCGACAATCAAAAGCCGGCCGGGCGAAATTATCTGCGCAAATAGATCTCCGCCGCACGGACCAAGGCGTGCCGGAGCGCTATCTTCGTTCCTTTCTAGTGGACGGTTCCGGAATCTGCAGCAGCAATCCGGTCTTTGGCTCCGGGCATTTCTTCTTCCAGGCGCGCGTCGAGCCAGCGTTCGAGTTGTTCGCGCGCAGTTTTGGGAAGGTTGTGGAAGCGCAGCCCAGCCCGGCCTTTGATATCAGCCCACACCACTTCTGCTTCGACATCGAAATTGGTAGCGGTTTCCGGCAGCGTGAATTGCAGTCGGGAAATCGCGCCCTTGGGCAAAGCTTCGTGCAGAATAAGCGCGATTCCGCTCTCGCTTAGATTCGTGCTGGTGGCATTCATCGCCTTGTCTCCCATGAGGATCTTCACCAGCATCTTCACGGGATGGCGGAAGTAGCGCCGACGCTCGCGCACCATGAAATTTAAGGCAGCGTGGAAGCAGCGCGATGCATTCAATGCGCTGATGGGCTTTTGCAGTACGAAATTTGCTCCCATCCCGAAAGCTTCCTGCGTCGTGGTTCTCTTTCCGTTCAGGACGGCGAATGTAACGGAATTCTTATTGCTGGGTGTGGCGCGCAGCCCTTGCAGCACTTCCAATCCGCCCCGGAGGTCGTCACAGTCGACAATGACGGCGTCGAATTTTTCAGAGATGAGAATGTCTGTAGCCTTACGGGCTTCATGGCAAACTTCGACGTCGATCGAAAGGTTCTCCAGCGTCGGCCGGATGATACGCACAAGTTCCGGGTCCTGACTCAGAAGCAGGGAGTCCAGCGTCATATTCTCGATTCTACTGGCCCGGCCTCACCTAAACGAAGGTACGAAAGGTCACGGGCCAATCGAATGCTTAGGTTGCGATCTTCCAAAACATCCCTGCAACGCAGAAGCTCGAATCGCAATACTAGAGTGACGCAAGTGCTTAGGATGAAAGGGCTTCATTTTGCAGCAACCTGAATTTGTAGCAGCTTGGATCAACGCAGGGGTTGTTTTCACATTTGGAGCGGTGAATAAGTTCATGATCGGTATCGTTTTCGGCCGCTGCCATTTGCTGCAAACAGGACCGTTGTGCGGCGCGTGATTGCGCCGGACTTTCCGCCGCTGTAATCACGACCCACCCCGACAACTGCATTTTTTGAATTCGGGGAACTCAATTTTCCCCCGTGAGACCGCGAGAGGATTAGTGCTAGAATTTGCGTCAGAGAAAGATTTGTTGGGGTTTCGAAGGCAACATCGGTCCGTCCAAAAAGAATCCATCCTGCCCGAAGTGAAGGTCGTTATGAATCCGGGAACCAGCGCGTCGACACACATTCTCAGTGGTTGGAAAGATATTGCGAACTATCTCGGTAAAGGCGTCCGCACCGTGCAACGTTATGAGGGCGAGTTGCACCTTCCTGTGAGAAGGCCGGCTGGCAGGGCGCGCGGCTCAGTGGTAGCGACGAAAGTCGAACTGGATACGTGGGTAGCGGCCAGTCCGGTCCGCGATGAATTTCAAATAGATCGTGCGGACCCGCTGTGTGCAGTGTCTCGAGCGGCTGTTCGAGAAGGAATCCGTGAAATGCGCACACTGCAGGAACAGATGAAGGGTTTACGCGCCGAAATGAGGCATTCGATCTTCTCGTTGCAGCAGAACCTGGAGACCCTCAAAGGGGGTGTGGGAAAGACGGAGTCTTATTCAATTTTGACTTCGGCGCTCGTCGATGGCGCACGCTGCGGTGACTTAGTAGTCGATCTGATCGCCTATCCGGGATTGCCGAAAGCCAGTTGAGCCACTGCCGTCCGCCTCCTAGTTCCGGCCCCGAGCAAACCGCCGCACCACGTTTGCGTGCCAGTGATCGGAAAAGTTTATACCTTCCAAGTGTCTTGGCTCAGCCTGAACTGGAGAAGCGACGTTCTCCGTTAGAGTAGGTTCCGCCCCTGAGAAGGGGGATTCTCAAGGCATGTGGGTCTATCGTCCGATGACTCCCTCTCCTCAGTGTGCAGCGCGAGAGAAGAGCCTCCGCACTGCTAGACATCGGCTCGATGAGGCAGCCAGATTATCCGTCAGCATGGTTGCGTCCCTGCAGAGCCTGCCTCCGTTTCATCTGGTCACAGTCATTGTAACTCTTGATAGCCTCACCACTTGCTTTCCCTTCCGTGAAGCACAAACTCTGTCCGGTCCACCCAAACCTGTCTTGCATACTGATCCACCGGTCTTGGTGGATGTTTCTCGAAAGGTGAAACTTTATCGGTCCTGCGGGATATTGTCAGTGGACGCGAAATGACTGACTTTTCGTCGCTCTACCAGAAGTATGCACAGGACGTTTTTCGCTTTGCTTACTTCCTAAGCGGGAATCGGGCGGACGCCGAGGACATTGTGTCAGAGGCGTTTGTGCGCGCTTGGAGCGCCCCTGGGGCAATCCGGCAATCCACCGTGAAGGCTTACCTTCTGGTCATCGCACGGAATTGCTATCGGCAGGGCCTCCGGCACTCGGGACGGCGCTTGCCCCTGAAACAGGATATCTCCGATCCCCGGCTGGCCCCGCACGACTCAGCCGAACAGCGCGCCGAGTTGGAGTACGTGATGCGCGACTTACAGCAATTGCCTGAAGTGGATCGAACCGCGTTACTGCTGTCAGCAGTCGAGAAATTTTCCTACGAGCAGATCGCGAAAACGCTTGGGTTGTCCTTGGGAGCGGTCAAGACGAAAATCCATCGTGCCCGGCTCAAGTTGGTGCAGGCACGCGAGCAACGGAGGTGAACATGGAAATCACGCGCAACATCATCCAAGATCTACTGCCGCTGTATCTCGCCGGAGAAGTATGTCCGGAAACTCGCGTGTTGGTTGAGGAATTCCTGGCGCGCGACCCCGCTCTGGCCGCCGTAGCTGCCAGCCGAACACCTGGTTCGTTAGAAAAAATACTGACTGGAGGAACTATCATGCCCTTGCCGCAGAATCACGAAGCCGAAGCCCTCGCACGCACGCGAGCCAAGCTGCAGCGAACGGTTTGGATACTGGCGCTGGCGATCGCCTTCACGTTAGTTCCGTTTTCGTTCACCTTCGATGACGGTCATATCACGTGGATGATAGTGCGCGACGTACCGCGCATCGCTTTGGCGTACTGGGTGCTGGCAGCGGGTTTTTGGATCGCCTACTTCGTGAGGCGGTATCGACTGCGTTCTGTCGGCCTCTGATTTGAGTCTCGCTTTCAGCTCCCAAGCCGGGGACGCCCGCTGTCACTGGGCAAAACGGCTAGTTCAACAGTATGTGGACCGCTATAAATCGACATGCTGCTAATGGGTTTCGTCGGATTCGGGGGCGTTGTCGGGCGTATCCAACTTTTGAGCGATCGCATGGGGCGTGGCGGGCGGTGGCTGGAACTGACCAGCATCTTTTCCGGCCATGGCGGCGGACATGAAGTTCATCCAGATCGGAAGCGCGGCGCGGGCGCCGGTTTCTCTCGCGCCTAAAGACTTTTTTTCATCATAGCCGACCCAGACGCCGCAGGTCATCGTGGGAGAAAATCCGACGAACCAGGCATCGGTGAAGTCGTTGGTCGTTCCCGTCTTGCCGGCGACGGGGAATGGCAGCCTGGATGCGGCGATCCCTGTTCCATGCAGAACAACTTCGCGCAGCATCGAGGTCATGATGCGGGCGGTGCGTTCGCTGATCACGTCTTTGACTTCAGGAAAATCCTCTTCGAGCACTCGGCCTTCGTAGTCGGTAACCCGCGTGATGTAACGGGGGATCACGCGGACGCCATCGTTGGGAAAGACACTGTAGGCGGAAGTCTGCTCTATCAGCGTGATTTCGGCGGACCCGAGAGCGACGGGAAGATAGGGCGGAAGTTTGGAGGTGATGCCGAAGCGCTCAGCATAGTCAATCACTTCTTTGATTCCAACTTTGTTAGCGAGCTTCAAGGCAGGAATGTTGCGCGATTGCGCAAGGGCGCGGCGAAGCGTGATGATGCCTTCGAATTTGTCGTCGTAGTTGTGCGGCGAGTATGGACCGGAGGGGGTTTCGAAGCTGACGGGCTCGTCGAGAATGGTGTCGTCGGGGGTGGCTCCCTGATCAATAACGGTCGTGTAAACGTACGGTTTGAAAGAGGAGCCGACCTGGCGCAGCGCTTGTGTGGCGCGATCGAATTTGGAGTCGTTGAAGTCGCGTCCGCCGACGAGAGCCTTGATTCCGCCGGTGGTGTTGTCGAGCGCGAGCAACGCGCCCTGGGCTCCGGAATCTTGTTCGAGGCTGACTTTGGCCGCGCCGTTGGGGCTGAGCGAGAGAATCTTGACGTAACAGATATCGCCGGTCTTGAGAATGTTCACGATTTTCTGGCCGGTCCAGGCTACGTCGGGCTGAGCCAGCGCAGCCGTGTAGCGGCCGAATTTCAATGTCGCGATTCCGGGACCGGCGGCGGTGACGAGGGCATGTATGTAGCCGCCGACTTCGGGTTCGTCGTCCCAGTCGGGGTGGGAATATTTTTCGAGAGTAAGGCCCTCGTCGGCGATATTTTCGAGATGGCCCTTCCACCCGTGGCGCCGCTCGTAGGCGGCGAGGCCGTCGAGAACGGCTTGATTCGCGGCTTTCTGTAGATCGACGTCGAGCGACGTGTAGACCTTCAGGCCACCTTCGTGGACCTGATCAGCGCCGTATTTGGATTCGAGATAGCGGCGGATTTCCTCGACAAAATAGGGCGCGAGCGAATTGGGATCGTGGGCGAGATGCAGGACCAGCGGGGCATTGCGCGCGTCGGCGGCCTGCGTGGCGGTGATTTTGCCATCTTCGAGCATGGCGTTGATCACGAGATTGCGACGCTTCTCGGCGCGGTCAGGATGGTTAATTGGAGAGTAAACGCCCGGCCCTTTGGGCAATCCGGCGAGCAGTGCGGCTTCATCGAGAGTGAGCTGCTTAGCGGGCTTGCTGAAATAGAACTCGGAGGCGGCTTCGAATCCGTAGACGCCATGGCCGAGAAAAATCTGGTTGGCGTAGAGGGTAAAGATCTGCGGCTTGGTGAAATGGCGCTCGATCTGAATGGCGAGCATCGCCTCCTGCACTTTGCGGTGGTAGGAGCGATCGGGCGAAAGGAAAAGATTGCGGGCGAGCTGCATGGTCAGCGTGGACGCGCCCTGGACTTTGCCGCCGGATTCGATGTCGCGATATGCAGCGCCGACGATACGCCAGAAATTGATGCCAGAGTGACGGTAGAAATCCTTGTCTTCGATGGAGACGAGGGCCTCGCGCAGCACGGGTGGAAAATCGTCGTAGGTGGCAACTACTCGGCGCTGTAGAGCGAAGGAGCCAACGACGCGGTTATGGTCGTCATAGATTTCGGTGGTCGAGATGGGACGATAGGCCTCGAGGGCGTCGACCTGGGGAAGATCGGTCGTGTAGACGATGAGCAGCCCGGCGGTAGCGCCGATGAGCGCGGAGAGGAGCACGAGAAGCCCGAACAGGACGCGGCCGACGAGCTTGCGTCCGCCGATTTCGAGCTCGGGCAAATCCTGGTAGAGCGATTTCATGAAGGTGAAAATTCAGGATAGCACCACGGGAGCGCGACGGGTTCGGGTTGATTTCGTCGAGGATCAAAAAATCGAAACCCCCACCCTGACCGCACAAAACGCGGCTAGGATGGAGCACCGGCTTTTATGCAAATCCTTAGCTGAATTCAGCTCGCGCGGCTCTTCAGAACTTCGACCGCCTTGTTGAGTTGGTCGTCGACTGTACTCTTCGGCTCGGCGTCATCCTGAGGAGCGGTCTGGTCTTCGTCGTCAGAAACGAAATTGTCACTCTGGTCAGCGACGAGGACATTGGGCGTGACGGCGTCATCCTGAATGGCCTTGCCGCTCGGCGAATAGTACTTAGCTACCGAGAGGATCAAGGCGCCGCCGTCGGGCAAATCAAAAGTCTTAGTGACGGAGCCGTCGCCGAAAGTCTTGTCGCCGACGACATCGCCGCGAGCGTTTTCGAGAATTGCGGAGGCCACGATCTCAGCGGCTCCGGCTGTGCCTCGATTGACGAGCACGGCCAACGGCAAATTGGTAATCGCCTTCGAAGGATCTGCGTTGAAGGACTCACGAGGAAATTTCTGCCCCTGGAGATACGTAATCGTGCCGTGATTCAGGAACAGGTTGGCAACGGCGATGCCTTCGCTCTCTTCGCCATCGGCGCAGTTACGGAGATCGAGAAGAATTTTCTTGGTGCCGGATTTTTCCAGCGACTTAATTTTGGCGGCGATCTCCTGCGCCTTGCCCTTGGTCAGAGCTTCGATCTTGATGTAGCCGATGCCATCTTCCATTTCCTTGTCGGTGACCGGGGGAATTGGAACGATGGCGCGCGTGATGGAGATTTTCTGCGGCTCGGCGGGCTGACGTCCGTGAACGATCTCAGCCTCGACGCTGGTTCCGGCAGCACCGGAAAGCAGGTTGCGAATCTCCTGCAGAGACATTTCGCGGGTGCTCTTGCCTTCAATGGTTTCGAAGATGTCGGTTTCTTCGATTCCGGCTTTTTCGGCCGGGGAACCGGGCAGGACGGCGACAACGTCGGCGTATCCGAAGCGCTTCGAGATGATAGCTCCGATATCAGCTCTTCCCTGAGACTTGTGATCCTTGTAGGCCTTGTAAGCGTCAGGCGTGAGATAGCTCGAGTTTGAATCGAGGGATTCGAGCAGGCCATGCAAGGCGCCATTGGTCACCTTGGGGATGTTGGGCTCTTCCACATATTCGCTCTGCACGCGCGAGAGCACTTCGCTGTAAACCTGGAGTTGGCGGTAAGCGCCGTCATTGGAGGAGGCGTGGACGCCTCCCATGGAGCCGATCACAATGAAGACGAGTACGGCGAAGGAGGTGGCAAGGATCACTACTTTAGTTTTCATGGACATCCGTTTGGCCGTCTTTTGGAAGAGGAACTTCCACCGGGACTTTCACCATTATATCCGGTAGATGCGAATTGGGGATGGCTGGCTGCTCGGATTTGTGGGAATTGCGGTTACCGCTGGGAAGGGGCTTGCGCCTGCCGGGGTGGATTCAGGCGGCAAAATGGACCTTCCCTGGCCTTGGCCCTAGAAACTCCCTGCAGTGCGAGTGAGCGGACCTGATAACTGCGAGGAATTCGGGCACAAAAGCACTTGTGCTTTCTCCATTGTTGCGCGGGTCAGGCGGTGGCCCAGACCGTTCTGTTGAGCGGGTAACAATCCTGACGGTTCAGTCTCACCCTCGGTTGGCGTTGTCCAGGACTGCTGGGGGGAATGAACCCGGAGGTATCGTTAGTGAAGTTGGCAAAACCGCAATGACCCGTGTCCCATTGTCGTTGGAGTGAATCTGCAGAGTACCGCCGAACTGGCGCAATCGTTCTCGCATTCCGCGAAGCCCGACCCCGGTTTGGGCTGGAGTCAATGTTCCGTGCTGCAGTGCGGAGATTCCTTTGCCAGCGTCCTCTACTTCAACGTGCAGAGAGGACTCGCCCTGTTGCACACGAATTCCAGCGGTAGGACTGTTCGCGTGTCGATGCACGTTGGCCAGACATTCCTGCACCACTCGGAAGATGCAAAGCTCCATATCTTTGGATAACCCGCTAAATGTCTCGGGAATGTCCAGCGTCACGAGGATATTGCTGCGCTGAGAAAAGCCTTCGACGTAGCAGCGAAGCGCAGACACGAGCCCGGCTTCATCGAGCAGAGGAGGGTGCAACAGGTGGGAAATCGTCCGAATCTGCTTGATCGCTTCTTCGACCAGAGCGGTATTTTCGGCGAGGAGTTTAGCTGCGTCGCGGCCGAGAAGATCGCACTGGGGCTTCAAGAGAGAATTGTTCATGCTGATTCCCGCAAGCAGTTGGCCCACGCTGTCGTGCAATTCGCGGGCAATCTGTCTTCTCTCGTCGTCTCGCAAGGTGATGATGCGATTGTTCAACAACTCCAATTCGCGGGTTTTACGATATAAATCTGCAAAGACCTTTACCTTCGCCCGCAGCAATTCTGGAACGACAGGCACGGAAACATAATCCACGGCTCCGTACCGATATCCCTTAATGCGGTCCAGATCTGAAACGAGAATTCCCGAAACAAAAATTATCGGCAGATTGTGAAATCGCGGATGCTCGTGGATCATTTGGGCAGTCTCAAACCCATCCATCCCCGGCATGCTCACGTCCATGAGGACCACCGCAATATCCGTTTTCAGCAACTGCTCAAACGCTTGCATCCCTGAATTCGTCTTGACGAGATTTTCGCCGAGTTCACTGAGCATGGCCTCATATGTCAGCAATTTGGAGGGATTGTCGTCTACCAATAAGATATTGATCGTGTCGTCCATAGCATCACCGGATCAGTTGTGATGAATTCGCTCACAACGCTGCAGTTGGGCGCTGCAGTGGCCAGAGTTAGACAACTCTTTACTACGCAAACCATCCCAACCCCATACAGCAAATCCTGTAGTTGCACAATGAAATGCAAAAAACAATGAGCCCCAGTTGAGTCTCCTGAGGTGAGTCCGTCGCAGAGTTCTCTTAACTCTACGTGGAAATGAAGGGCGCCAGATTGCCAGCCAACCTGGGCACCGGGGTCCACTACGGTAAGAACCTGAGTCCTTTCCACATTGGCGCTGGGTATGGAGCGTGGAATTGGAATCACTTGCGACCGGGAGTTTTTTGCAAACGGATAGCGGTTTTTTCTAAGGAAAGTTAATCACTTTGAATAAAGCATTCACTGCTGACCAGTGCGCCGCTGCTCTCGCATCACATTCGGCGATGAGAATAGAAGACATTCAGCGGATGTATGAGCTATGTGCCCTGCTCGATAAAGAACAGGATCACAACACGTGTAGGCGACTGATCGATGAACTCACTCAAATACTGGAGCGGACAAGAGACGATTTAGAGGAAAAAAAAGAGTAAGGCTGGTGTTGGCACGGGGCCAAATACTCTTCGAAACAATGCTGCCGGAATCGGCGCGCGAGATACGAACTGAGGCGGCGCGATTCGGCATACCTACGGTGAAGGCATGAGGCTGGCTGGTATGTTTGCGGTATATCGGAGGGTTTGCATCCGTGAGAAGATGAAAGTTCCTTCGGGGCGCAAGTGAAATTGCCTGCCGGGTCTGATTCATGGGGCCGCTCAGAGTACTTGTAGTTGACGATGACGAACGGGTGCGCGGTATCATCCGGGATTTTGTCTCGTCGCGTCCTGGACTGGCAGTGTGTGGAGAAGCGGCGGACGGCCTCGAATCTATTGAGCAGGCGAAGGCAAAGCGGCCGGATATCGTTCTGATGGACGTAACCATGCCGAGGATGAACGGCTTGGACGCGACGCGCATTCTGCGACGCGAGATTCCGGAACTCGATGTCATCCTGGTGAGTCAGAACGACGCTCGTATCATGTCGCGACAGGCGGCTGAGGTGGGTGCGCGGGGCTACTGCTCGAAGTCGGATCTGCGCCGCGACCTTTTGCCGATGATCGAGAAGAGCTTCGAAAAGCAGAAAAACAATCGCAACAGCATAAATCCGTCTCAATTTCAGCGGAGCCCGAGCGAACAGACGAGTAATTTGCTGGCTGCGATCGTCGACTCCTCTGACGACATTATCATCAGCAAGAATCTGGACGGCATCGTCACCAGCTGGAATAAAAGTGCCGAACGCATTTTCGGATATACGGCGCGGGAAGCGATCGGCAAGCCGCTCACCGCACTGATCATCCCGAAAGATCGCCAGGAGGAAGAAGCCGAGATACTCCGTCGGATTCGGAGTGGGGAGCCAGTCGATCACTTCGATACCGTGCGCCAGCGCAAAGACGGCAGCTTGGTCGACGTCTCGGTGACGATTTCACCGATCAAGGACTCCACGGGGTGCATCATTGGCGCTTCAAAGGTGGCGAAGGACATCACAGAGAAAAAGCGCTGGGAGCGGAATGCTTCCCTGCTTGCCGCCATCGTCGATTCTTCCGACGACGTGATCGTCAGCAAGAATCTCGACGGCATCATCACCAGCTGGAACAAAGGTGCCGAGCGGACGTTCGGTTACATGGCGAGCGAGGCGATCGGAAAACACATAACGCTGATCATCCCGGCGGAGCGGTTGGCGGAAGAAAACGAGATTCTGCGGCGCCTGCGGCGGGGCGAGCGCGTCGATCATTTCGAAACCGTGCGCCAGCGCAAGGACGGCGTTCTGCTCGACATGTCGCTCACGATCTCGCCCATTCTCGATGCTGCCGGAAACGTAGTTGGCGCTTCGAAAGTGGCGAAAGACATTACGCTGCAGAAACACGCGGAGCAGATTCTTCGGGAAAGCGAAGCGAAATTCCGAGCGGTCTTCGAGCAGACCACACAATTTGCCGGCATCATCAGCAAGGACGGCGTGTTGGTCGAAGCCAACAAGCTCTGCCTCGATACCTGCGGATACAAGGCCGAGGATGTTCTGGGCAAGTACTTCTGGGAGACGCCGTGGTGGAGGAATTTCAAGGAATCGCAAGAGAAGATTCGCGCCGCCATTCCGGTGGCCCGGGCGGGAACGGCCTATCAGGACATCCTGCGCTATTCGTTTGCGGATGGCAGTGACCGCCTGACGCATTTTGTGCTCTATCCCATTGTTGACGAGAAGGGCGAGGTGATTTTCCTGCATCCCACGGGGGTTGACATTACGGATCAGAAGCGCAACGAGGAAAATTATCGACGGCTGGCCAAAACGCTTGATGCCGAGGTGCGGGCCCGCACCAAGGAACTGGAAGAGAAGAACGCCGATATTCTGCGGCAATCGGAACAGGTTCGCGACCTTTCGGTGCGGCTGATGAAAACGCAGGATGAGGAGCGCCGGTACGTTGCCCGTGAGTTACACGATAGCGCAGGGCAAACGCTTGCGGTGTTGGGCATGAGCCTGGGTGCGTTCCTCCGCAAGGCGGAAACGGTCGCCCCCGAACTGGTCAAGGATGGACAGCGAATCGAGCAGCTCGTGCAGCAGCTGCATCGCGAGATCCGGACGACCTCTTATCTGCTGCATCCACCGTTGCTGGATGAGAACGGGCTGGCATCGGCTCTCAGCTGGTATGTAGACGGACTGAAAGAGCGCAGCGGGCTGGAGATTGCGCTGGATGTTCCTGAGGACTTCGGCCGGCTTCCAGCGGATATGGAGCTGGCGATCTTTCGGGTGGTGCAGGAAGGGCTAACCAACATCCATCGGCATTCCGGCAGCAAGAACGCGGAGATACGAATCGCCCTCGCACAGGATCGAGTGTGCATCGATATTGAGGATCGGGGCCAGGGAATGTCGCCGGAGCGGCTGGCGGAAATTCAGTCGCGGGGATCCGGGGTGGGCATTCGCGGCATGCGCGAGCGAGTGAGGCACTTTCAGGGCGAAATGAAGATCGAATCCAGCGGGTCGGGCACGCACATTGTTGTCAGCCTTCCGATTCCTCCGACAATTTCAGCCTCAGAGAACCATACGGCGCAAGCAGCGCTGAGGTGAAGCGTGCCGTCGAGCGCCTCCCCAGCAATTCGGTATTCACCGATTTGTCGTAGGCTATGGCCTTAGAGGATAGCGACATTTCTGTAATTGGGCTGCGGAACTCCGCTCAGGACAGCCTGGCGGCTCCTTACATAGGAAACCCGGGCGGGTTCCCAAGCCCCATCGTTGACAAACCAATTTACTGCTTGTGCCAGGTTTGGCCACCGTCGGTCGTGATCCAGATTTCGGGAGCAGATGTGACGACGGTGCCGTGTTGTGGATCTGAGAATTCCACGCTGAGAATGTCGCCAGTGAGAACTGCGTTCGAGGGCGACAGGAAAACGCGCGTCCAATGATTGCCGCCGTCGATCGAGTGGAATAGGGCGGCGTTGGAGCCGCCAGCCCAGACGTCGTTTCCGGCTGCGGTCACGGCGCGGAAGAAAATCGGAGTCACGGAAACTTTTCCGGCGAGTGGGGCGCCTATGGCGTTCTGCTTCACACTCGTGGTCGTCACCGAACCGCCAATTCCGGGTGCGCCTGCCACGAGGGGTGCGGCGGGCGCGTTCACGTTGATATCCTGCCAGGTTTTGCCCTGGTCCAGTGAACGCTGCAAACCGCCTATGGCGGTAATCGACCAGCGCGGCGTTGCCAAAATAGAGGCGGCGCCAGCTTGTACCGGTTCAACGTCAGCCGGTTTCGCTCGCGTCAGTGGTCCTGAGTTGTAGCCGAGGAACTGTTCTGCCGAGCCACTGGCCGGGGATGCTTTCGCGATTTGCGAGTCTGCGGTTTGTGCATCTAAGGACGCGCCCTGGGCTTGGACTTCGACGGTCTGCGATGTGAAAGCTGAAGCCTTGGGTGTTTGCAGCTTTGCGACGGCCATCAGCTGGGAAGGCTCGGCTTGATTCGGGTTCCGCGGCTGTGATTCCGCGGCCTGAAGTTGGGGGCGCGGTTTGCCTGCGAGCTTGTCGAGGGCTTTCTTCGCGAGAGATGCGGTTCTCTCTGAGATCTTCTGCGTGGGCTCCAGATCCGGCGACGCCGCGACTTCTTTTTTCATCTCGGTGGCGATCGGTGAGGGCGCGAGCTGCGTGGCGACTGCCGCAGAATTCGCGGGCCGATGATGTTCGAATTCGACGACTCCGAGCGCGATGAGGGCGACGCCGGCGGTAGCGAATCCCCAGCGGAATGCAGGCCAGGTGAGCCAGGAGCGGCGAACAGAGACGGAGACAGGCACGACGCTCCCGGTGTCTATAGCTGGCAGAGCCAATGCGAGGATCTCGCGGCAGTCGGCGCAGGAAGCGAGATGAGCAAGCACGTCTGCGCGCTCGGGCTTGAGCAGCGAGCGCTCCGCAAAAGCCGTGAGTATCTCTGCGTCGGGATGATTCACGACGGCGGGCGTGGCTCTCAGCCGCTCGCGAACGATTTGTGGAACGTTTTGCATCTCGGCAATTCCGTTATCGTTTCACAAACCTTAGCCTGGGTGCGTGACTGGCGCGCCGCTCCGGCTCTGCGGCAATATCCCGGCAATCAGGAATAGAAGACCCGGCGCTGCAACCAGGAAAAACCACGGGCCGCGAGGCGCGTGTCCTGACCGGAGCAGGTTCCAAATGTAAAACGCCAGGAGGCATCCAATCGAGAGCAGCCCGCCCAGCCTCTCGCGCCACCATGCGAGAGCGAGCCCCGCACAAACACCAATCGGAAAGAAGACCAAGCCGATCCACTCCTGTTGGCTCGGCCGCGGGCCGCCTCCGGCTTCTCCAATCGCGAACGCGAGGATAAACAGTATGCTGAGGACACTCCAGATTCGGGCGATCCAGCGAACTATGAATCTCGTAGACTGGGCTGTCATATAGCCTCCCGCTACCCTATCGAGCAACCTTTCCCAAACTATGTTTTCAAACC
>Ga0335074_10005716_pt1 | contig 17216 bp, 17 predicted proteins | sample Lox_Sample_23_FD_206715 | JGI IMG/M metagenome (GOLD analysis project Ga0335074, IMG submission 206715) | Soil microbial communities from Loxahatchee National Wildlife Refuge, Florida, United States - Lox_Sample_2.3 | ecosystem: Environmental > Terrestrial > Soil > Wetlands | place: USA... | reverse complement strand
AGGCAAGTCTACAAGCAGAGACGCTCTGCTGCCTTGGCCGAGTGGCGCGCTCTCGCAGCATAGATCGCCGCTCGCGAGATGGCGGTCGCGTTGTATATCGACGAGCCTCCGTTACTTTGACACCACCATCGGCAATGCGCTCAACGACATGTTGGCGGAGACCGAAAGCATCGGCGCAAGCCCCATCCGATGGCGATCCTCCGGAACGAGCGCGACGCCCGCTCGCAAAGCGGCCGACGCCGAGCGGATCCTCGCCGCCCGTCCATCGATGAGGATCTCGCCGTCATCGGCCGGCGCGAGGCCGAACAGAGCCTCCGCGAGCTCCGAGCGTCCCGCGCCGACAATGCCGTAGAGGCCGACGATCTCACCGGCGCGCAAACCGAAGGAGACCGGCCCGAACGCGCCCTCACGGCGCAATTCGCGCGCTTCGAGCCGGGTTACGCCCGGCGTCGCCGGCGCATGCGGGAAGAGCGAGGACAGGTCGCGTCCCGCCATGGCCCGGACCAACCCCGCTTCCGACCACTCGCCCGTCGGCGAGCTCGCTACCTTCCGGCCGTCACGCATGACGGTGATTCGATCGGCGATCGCGCGGACCTCGTCGAGCTTGTGGGAGATGTAGACGATCGCCGCGCCGCGCGCGGCCAGATGGCCGACGACGGCAAAGAGCTCTCCCGCCTCGCGCACTGTGAGGGAAGAGGTCGGCTCATCGAGGATTAGCACTCGCGGCGCAAAAGCCACGCCCTTGACGATCTCGACGAGCTGGCGCTCGGCAATGCTCAGATTGCCCACCTTCACTGCCGGCGGCAGATCGACGCCGCAGGCGGAGAGCGCCGCCTCGGCCTCGCGGTTCATCCGCGAAAAGCTGATCGAGCCAGGGAGCAGTCCCCGCGGCTCGCATCCGAGAAAGACGTTCTCGGCGACCGTGAACTCGGGGAGTAGACTGAGCTCCTGATGGACGAGCGCGATTCCTTCGTGGCGAGCATGCGCGGGAGTTCTGATGTCGACCCGTCGGCCGTCGATTGCGATCGAGCCCTCGTAGTCATCGAAAAAACCGGCGAGCACCCTCATTAGCGTTGACTTGCCGGCCCCGTTCTCTCCGATCAAGCCGTGGATCTCGCCGCAGTTTAGGTCGAGGTCGACGCCATCGACGGCGAGTGTAGCTCCAAAGCGCATCGCCACGCCCCGCAGCGAGACGAGATTCTCTCCGGCGCGCGCCGCCGCCGGCTGGAGCGAAGGGAGAGGGGCAGCGCTCACGAGAGTCCCCGAAAGCAAGGCTTCCGCTCGACATTATCAAGCTGGCTGATTGTCGACAATCACTTTTGGACACAAGCATTCGTGTCATGATAAAGGGTCGCATCTCTGACCGCGCTCGATAAATTGTAAACAATATTCAACGGCAAGTGATTGTTGTAGATGGCCAACGCGACCGCCTCGCTCGCCCCATTCCGGTCCGGGAACGAGACCGACCCCGCCGCCGACCAGATCGCGCGCACGATCGAGCAGGACATTTTCGGCGGCCGCCTTCAGCCAGGGGAAAAGCTTCGCGAAGAAGAGCTCGCCGAGCGCTTCGGCGCCTCCCGCCATCACGTCCGCGAGGCGCTCGTCCGCCTGCTTCGGGTCGGAATCATCGTCAAGGAGCGCAACAAGGGCGCGTCGGTCCGGCGCTTTGGCCGCGACGAGCTGAGGCAGATCTACGAAATCCGCGAGATCCTGCAGCGCCAGGCGGCGCTACGCGTTCCGCTGCCGGCGAACGCCGCGACCATTGAGCGACTTACCCGGATCAACGAAGAATTCGAAGCCGCGGCGCGGGCGGCCGATTTCCGCCGCATTCACGAGGTCAACGACATTTTCCACGCCGAACTCTTCGGCTTGTGCAACAACGATCTTCTCGTCTCACTGATCAAGACCTACATGGATTTGACCTACGCTGTGCGAGGCGCGGCGTTCAGCAATCCGCAGAATCTCGAGAAGTCCCAGGCGCAGCACCGGATCATGATCCGCCTCCTCTCCGACACGGATTCGTGGGCGCTAGCGCAAATCTGCGTCGACCATATCCAGATCACCAAGGATCAGTATCTCGCCGCGATCATTGAACCCGCGCCGGCAGATTGACGACGTCGCTGCGCCTCAGTCAACGGCTCGTCAGATCCTGACATTTGCGTCGGCGCCCGCCCGCCGCGCCCGCGGCGACGGCGCGAACTGCGCCTCCTGGCTCCATCCGCATGACGCTGTCGCTGGCCTTCCTCAACCCAGCCCTCAGCGACGCGGCATGCGCGGCAACCCTTCCTCCCGGTTACAGCGTCACGCGGCTCATGGATCTTCCAGTGCGCTTTGCCGATCAATGGCGAGCACTAGGTCTGATACGCCCCGCCTGATTCGATTGCCTTTTTCAGCCTGAACCGCCGAGCGCTCCGAAGCTTCGCGGGGCGCACGATCGTCAGAATGCGCACTGCAGCGTTGCTCGCTTCGCCTTCCCGCCGCCACGGCAGCCTCCATGCGCCGCTTCGAACGGTCTCAGGCAACTCGAAATTCGCTATCTTTCGGACGCCGTCGCCAAATTCCACTCGTAAACTGATGAATCGCCGGGTGCTTCGGCGCGTCCCATGGCGTAACCCACGCCTTCGGCCAAATAACCGGTTTTCTGGCGCATCGCTCTCGTTCGGCGTGCCGATCCCATCGGAGGGCGTCCGCCCATTCCCACCATTTACTCTCGGTCCGAAATCGGGCCCGACGCACCCCCGATACAAAGTTGCCATTCAGAGGTTGCGTTTGCCCCGCGTCAATGCTTGTTATGTCGCTTTCCACACTCGCGTTCGGAACCTTTCCGCCACCGACCGCCGGGCCAGATCATCGGCGCGCCGCTGCGCCTCCCGTCTCACGGTTCGCTCATCGACGCTGGTTACAACGCCATCGCGCATGACAAAACGCCCGTCGATCATCACCGAGCATGTTTCGTGTCCGAGAGCGGAATAGACGATGGCAGAGACGGGGTGATGAACAGGGGTCATGAAGGGGGACTCGCACCCGATAATAACGATGTCGGCCTTCTTGCCAGGCTCGATCGAGCCCACTTCTTTTTCGAGGCCGACAGCACGGGCACCATCGATGGTCGCCATTTCAAGGGCCTTCTCAGCCGTCAGTATGGTTGCGTCCTGACTGACGCCTTTCTGGATTAGGGCGGCGAATTTCATCGCCTGAAACAGGCTATGGTTGTTGCTGCTCGCCGGACCGTCCGACCCCAACCCAACCGTGATGCCTTCCCTCAGCATTGCGGGAACCGGCGGCACGCCCGAGGCAAGATAGAGATTACTGCATGGATTATGCGAAACTTTGGCGTCATGGCTGCGCAGGAGGCGGATGGCCGTTCGATCGCAATGGACGCAATGCACCGCCAGCACGTCCGGCCCGAGAAAGCCGATGTCGCTCAGGAACTCAGTGTCACTCATTCGGTACCGCGCCGCGGCCTGCTCGATCTCAAAGTGCGTCTCCGCCACGTGGGTCGTAATCAGCGCATGTTCCTCGTTGGCCAGCAGCCGGGTTCCACGCAAGCCCTTCTCGTCCACAGTCCAAATCATGCAGGGCGCGACGCCAACCTGTACCCGGCCACCCGATCTGTTATGACGCCGAACCAGCGCACGCGTGTCGCCTAGCGCGATTTCCGGCTCCTCGATCAGCGCGGGCGGCACATCGAACTCCTGACCAGTCGTCATGAATCCGCGGCAGACGAAGCCGCGCATGCCCGTCTCGTGAAAGGCCTCCAGCACTGCCTCAGTCATGCCAGGACGGGTGTGCACGTACATAAAATCAACCAGTGTTGTGACGCCAGAGCGGATCGATTCCACGCAGCCGTGCCGCGCGGCGGCCTTTGCGTCTTCACAAGTCAGGTGCACGGCGCTTGGTCCGGTCATGCATGTGAACCAGCGTTTGAGCTCCATGTCGTCGCCTAGCCCCTTAAGCAGGGTCTGAAAGAGATGGGTGTGCGTATTGACCATCCCGGGCATGATGATCTTTTCGGCGCAATCCACGACCTCGGCTTCGGGGTGGGCGCGGATGAGGGCGGCCCGGCTGCCGACGGCAGAGATGCGATTGCCGCTCACAGCGACGCTCGCACGCTCGAGCACCTCCCGGCGGTCGTTCATCGTGATGAGCCACCCGTCGGCAAGAATTGTGCTGCGCTGTGTTGTGATGCGGTCAGTTGCGGACATAGGGTATCATTAGGGCTGCGGGTTGCCTCGCCTTGCTGCCGAACAGGCCCGAGATTGCGAGGATCGTAACGACGTAGGGCAGCGACAGCAGAAGCTGCGGCGGAATTCCGGAATTGAAGAGCTGTAGCGACAGCTGAAGTGCGTCCGCCGCCCCGAAGGCCAGTGCGGCAGCCGCAGCCTTCCATGGGCTCCAGCGGCCGAAGATCACGATGGAAAGGGCGATGAATCCCTGCCCCGAGACGATCGTATCCCGGAACATTCCCACCTGCGCGAGGACGATATAGGCGCCGGCCAGCGCCCCCGTCATGCAGGATAGCATCACGCCGACATAGCGCATGCGTTCGACGGGCACGCCGGCCGCGTCCGCAGCCTTCGGGTTTTCGCCTACCGCGCGTATCGAGAGGCCGAATCTGGAACGAAACAGGACGACATGCGCGACGGCGACCAGAGCGAACGTAAGATAGAGGACGGGCGGGTGGTTGAAGAAGATCCGGCCGACGAGGGGAAGACTGCTGAGCCACGGCAAACGCAGTGGCTCGAGCATCGGCACGATTTCCGGGCTTGCCGCCGCTCCGAGGCTCGCCTGATAGAGAAAGCTCGCAAGCCCGACCGCGAACACGTTGAACACAATTCCCACGACAACCTGGCTGGCGCGCGCAGTCACGTAGAGTAAGGCAAGGAACAGCCCGATAAAAAGGCCGACCAGAATCGCAGCGGCGAATCCGGCCCAGACCAATCTGGTCTCGTAGCAGGCGAGATAGCTCGCAAGCGCCCCGAGAAGAATGGATCCTTCGATCCCGACATTCAGCACGCCTGACCGCTCGCCGAATATCTCGCCGACTGAGGCGAGCAGTACGGGACCGGAGAGGCGAACCGCGCCCGTAAGCCATGTCACAAAAAATGCGCTGTCGATCATGCCGCCGTTCATACGATGGCCTTTCGGCGGGCCCGGCTCCGGAGGGGGAAGAAGACGATCTGGTAACGGCGCAGAAGCTCGCCGGCGAGTACGAAGAGCACGATCAGACCTTGTAGGACGAAGGCTATCGAGGAGGGAACGCCGACGCTGCGCTGCATCGCATCGGCCCCGACGGTCATGCCGCCGAAAACGATGGCCGTCGGCAGGACCGCGACCGGATTGAGCCGCGCGAGCAGGGCGACCACAACGCCCGTGAATCCGACGCCGCCGCTCATGCCTTCGACGAGCCGATGCTGGACGCCGAGCAGCTCCACCAGGCCAGCGATCGCGCCGAGACCGCCGCCGAGAAATGCCGCGAGGATCAGCCTGCGTCCGACCTCTATGCCGCCGTAACGCGCGGCGGCCGGATTGAGGCCGGCAACGATCATTTCGTAGCCGACAGCCGTCTTGCGCAGCAGCGTCCAGACCAAACCGCAGGCAACGAGCGCGATGAGAACGCCAGCGTGAGCCCGCGTACCGGGGATGATAAAGGGGAGCCAGGTCTCGCGAGGCAGACGGGCGCTTTCAGGCAATCCGCCGGGGGCGCGCATCGGCCCCGACACCAGATACTGGACGAGGAAGATGGCGACATAGTTCGTCATCAGCGAGATCAGTACCTCATTGCCGCCGAACCTCGCCCGCACGACCCCGACCAGGCTCGCCCACGCGCCCCCGACCGCGAAGCTGAGAAGCAGCGCGAAAGGAAGAAACACGACGAGCGACAGAGGACCGGTAGCCAAGCCGGCGCTCGCGTGGAGGCCGAGCCAGGCTGCGGCAGTCGCGCCGAGAACGAAACAGCCCTCGAATCCGAGATAGCCGAACCCTGCGCGCCAACTGACTATTGTCCCCAACGCGATCAGCGTCAGCGGAGCGGCGCGAACGAGTGAGAAGCCGAAGCCGCGCGTGGTGGCGAAGGCCTCGCGTAAGAGCGCCCAATAGCCGGCCAGCGGATCAGCGCCGACGGCTATGAAGAGAGGGGAGGCCAGCGCCATCGCGGCGACGATGGCGACAACGGTCGTAACCGCGACCGCGGCTTGCGAATTCGAAGGAGAAAACCGCTCTTCGAAAAATCTAGCCAAGCGTTTCGCACTCCTCGGTGCGGCGCGCCGCTCGTCCTGCCATCAGCATGCCGATCGTCTCAGCGGTCGCCTTGCCGGCTGGGAGAACGCTCAAGATGCGGCCTTCGAACATAACCGCGATCCGGTCGGCAAGGTTGAAGATCTCGTCGAGTTCGGCAGAGATCAGGAGGATCGCCTTGCCCGCGGCACGCTCGGCGAGGAGCTCGGCCCAGACCGTCTCGATCGCTCCGACGTCGAGACCACGCGTCGGCTGCTCCACCACCAGCGCGGCGGGATCGCGCGCAAGCTCGCGGCCGAGCGTCAGCTTTTGGAGATTTCCGCCCGAGAGCTTGCCCGCCGCAAAGTCGAGGCTCGGCGTCCTGACGCTAAAACGCGAGACGACGCGGGCGGCGTGGGCGCAGATTGCCGACTCGTCGCGAAAGATCCGGCGTCCCCACGTAAATCTGCGCTGCGAGCCAAGCAAAGCGTTATCCGCGACCGTCATCTCAACGATCGAGCCCACACCGCGCCGGTCGGCCGGAAGATAAGCCAGACCCATCGCGCGATGCTCGGCGGGGGTGGCGCGCGTGACGTCTACGCCACGCAGTTCTATCCGGCCACTCTCGACCGGTCTTAGATTCATCGTCGCTTCCGCCAGTTGGGACTGGCCGTTTCCGTCAACGCCGGCGACGCCGACGATCTCGCCCGCGCGCAAATCGAGGCTTACGCCCCGGAGTTTCTCGTAACCCGCGTCGTCTCGCGCGCGCACATCTATTATCCGCAAGACGACCGGCCCGGGCTCTCTCACCGCCTTTTTCGCGCGCAAGGCCACGTCGCGGCCGACCATGAGACGCGCCAGCTCCGTCTCCTGCGTGGCCGTTGTCGCCATCGAAGCCTCGACGCGGCCGGCGCGCATCACGGTCACGCGATCGGAGACATCCATGACCTCGCGCAGCTTGTGGGTGACAATGACGATCGCCTTGCCTTCGGCGGCCAGACTGCGCAGCACAGCGAAAAGCCCGACCGTTTCCTGTGGCGTTAGCACCGCGGTGGGCTCGTCGAGGATAAGGACGCGCGCTCGGCGATAGAGCAGCTTGAGGATTTCGACGCGCTGTTGGACGCCGATCGGCAGATGCTCGATCCGCGCCGCAGGATCCACGGCAAGTCCGTGACGCGCCGACAGTGCGCGAATCGCCTTTGCCGCGCGGACAAGATCGAGCCATCCGCCCCGCTCGCCGGGAAGGCCGAGGATGACATTCTCCGCGACCGTGAACGGCCGCACTAGCATGAATTCCTGATGGATCATGCCGACGCCGTGCGCAATCGCCGCTCTAGGACTGACAATGACGACTGGGGCACCGTCGATAAGGATCTCGCCTTCCTCGGGCTGATGAAATCCGTAGAGGATTTGCATCAGCGTGCTCTTGCCGGCACCGTTCTCGCCGAGAAGGGCGTGGATCTCCCCCGCGGCCAGGTCGAAGTCAACGCCGTCGTTTGCCCGCACGCCAGGAAAGCGCTTGACGATCCCGCGCATCTCGACAAGCTTCGCCATCACACTTTAGGCCGCTCCGGCTGTCGACGCACCCGGCTACTTTATCAGATCGGCCGCGGAAATTTTGTGGGCGCCAAGATCCGTCCAAACCTTCTGGAAGGCGCTCCAGCTCGCGGGCGAAATCAGCTTCGGGTTGTGGTCGCCGTTGTCGCCCGCCTTGAGGAGCCACATCTCGGTGACCGTCGGCTTCCATTCGGTTCCCCCGGCGAACTTGCCGTCCGCGACCGATGTCGCGGCCGAGATCACCATATGCGATAGGTTCATCACAAAGCTTGTGACCATCGAATCCGGCGCCAGCTTTGTCTGGTCGGAGTAGCAGCCGATTACCTTGGCGCGGCCGACGACCGCACCTTGGATCGCGCCGAGGCCGGTGACGTCGGCGGCATGCCAAATCACGTCGGCCCCGTTGCCGATCATCGTCGCGGCCGCCTCCTTGCCCTTGGCGGCGTTGTTGTAGTCGCCCGTCACGATGCCGAGGCCTTTGACGCCTGGAACCGTTCGCTCGGCCGCCGTGATGAAAGCCTTCATCATCCCCTGCTGGGTCGGATTATCGCCGCCGCCAACGAAGCCGACGGCCTTTTTCTTGTCGGAGCAGAGCGCGGCGAGCGCGCCCGCCCCATAGGCGGCGTCGAGATAGGCGAGGTTAACGAACTCGATGTTGTCGGGAATTTTCGGGGCCGGCTGGAAGGTCGAAACGAAGAACTTCGTCTTGGGATAGTCCGGCGCGATTTCGAGCAATGCGCTACCGAATTCGAAGCCGTGGCCGATAATTAGGTCGTAACCGTCGTCCGCATAGCCGCGGGCAACCTCGGGAATCTGAGCTTGGGAGATGTTCTCAGCATAAGCGGTCTTGAAGCTCGGTCTGGCGGCAAGATCCTTGATCCCCTCGTAGGCGAGTTGTCCCCAACCGCCGTCTGAGATGACGCCAGATAGCAGCAGGGCGACCTTCGTCTCCTTGTCCGCCGCGAATACACCGTTCGCCCCACAGGCGACAGCCGTCGTTGAAACCAGAGCGAGATTGAAGCCGCGTCGTGAGACTGTGCGCATGAGTTCCTCCATCTAGTAGAATAAACGAACGGCTGTCTTGGACGCCCTAAATTTCGGTTCGTCGCAGCGCTCACGACGCTGTCGCGGCGAAAGAGAACGACGCGCGCAGATTGGCGAGCGGATAGCGATGGACGTCGGTTGCAAGATTCACAAGCGCGGAAGCCGCTCTCTCGACAATGGCCTCGCCGGCCTCGCCGGTGGCGCGCGCCGCGTCGCCGCACGCGCCAGCCGCGTTGAGGTCCTGCGCCTGCCAACCAAAACCCACCGGGCCCTCCGAACGCAGGACGGGGTTGTCCTGCTCGATTCGCTCGGCGAGAGACGCGAAATTCCGCGCCTTGGTCATGTCGACGAGGTTAGGATGGAGGCGCCGCATCACGCTGGTCTCAATAGCCCCCGCATGAATCCCGTACTGGAGCTCCGTCGCGTCAAAGAGGTCGCTGAGGTCGACAACCTGAAACCAGGAGCAGGCGATCGCGAACATGCCGAGCCTCACCCGCAACTCGCGGCAGACGATATCGACCAATTGGGGCTGTCCGCCGTGCGAATTGAAGAAGATGATCTTGCGGCAACCGGATCGGTTCACGCTCTCACCGATCTCGAACCACGCGCGGCCGAGCGTCTCGTAGGAAAGGGTCAGCGTGCCAGGAAAGGCGCTGTGCTCATTGGACTTGCCGACTGGCAGGCTCGGAAGGACAAGAAGCGGCAGGTCTGCGGGCGCAAGCTCGAGCGCGCGCGAAACAATGCCCGCGTTGATCGCGGCGTCGACGCGCACGGGAAGATGCGGCCCATGTTGCTCAACCGCGGCGACCGGTTGAAGCGCGACCACTTCGCTCATGTCGAGCGCGGCGAACTGCGCGGTCGTAAGGTCCCACCAGTGACGCGACGAAAGCCTCATCCCGCCTCCTTTAGCTGCGCGGCCAGGTCGCTCTTCGCAATCTTGCCAGTCGGTGTCATCGGAAACGCCTCGACGACCATCACGACGAGCTGCGATAGGTCATAGGGCAGCTCAGCGCCGATCGAGGCCTTGATCGCGGCTTCGTCGAGATTGGCAGGCCGGTCGAGCCTGATCGCCGCGATCGGTCGCGCGCCAAGGGCGGCGTCGGGCAGGCCGACAAGCGCCGCTTCATACACGCCTTCGATGCGGCATAGGGCCTCCTCCACGTCCCGCGGATACCAGGCGGTGCCGTTGACCCAGATAAGCTCCGACCGCCGGCCACGCATGGTAAGATAGCCGTCGCGATCCATCACCCCGAGATCGCCTGTACGGAGCCAACCACCGCGCGTCGCCTCTGCAGTCTTGTCAGGCTTACCCCAATAGCCCGACATGAACCCACCGCGCAGCACAATCTCGCCGATCGATCCGGGCGGCGCCTCCCGGTCCTCGCGGTCGACAATCCGCACCTCCTTGTCGGGCAGCGGCGGACCGACGCACATCAGCCGGGCGTCGTCAGACTCGATTTCCGGCAGGCCGAGCGCCATAAAGCCGCCAAGTTCGCTCTGGCCGAAGCTCTCCACCAAAGGCAAGGCGAGTTCGTCGCGGAAGGCTTTCTTGAGCGTTGGCGGAACTGGACCACCGCCGGAGAGACCGAGACGAAGTCGCCCCGGCGTCTTTCCGCGAATACGGCATTCGGCCAGAACCTCCTGGAGAAGACTAGGGTTGGCGACAAACAGGGTCGCCCCCGCGGCCTCGATCGCGTCGTATCCAGCTGCCTGCGACCATCGACCCATGACGTGAACGGCGGCCGTCCGCCCGAGCGGAGGCATTAGATTGGCGACCAGCTGATAGGAGCTCGACAAGGCGGTCGGTCCGAAGGACACGTCCTCGCCGCGGATGCGTAACCGCTCGGCGATACACCGGGTTGCACGCACTGTAGGTTCGTGGCGCAAACAGGCGCCTTTTGGTTTCCCGGTCGTGCCGGACGTATAGGAGAGATGCGCGATTGCTTCGTCGTCCCACGGGTCGGGCGCGGGCTTGAAGCCCGCCGCCATCAGGTCGGGCAGGGAATGGGCGCCTTCCTGCGGCCCGTCCATACAGACAAGATGATGAATGGAGGGCGCTCCGGCCGCGGCGCGCCGGACCGGCTCGGCCGTGTCATGGGTGTAGATGACAACGGAGGGTTGGTGATCGGCGAAATAGTAGGGAAGCTCGTTAGCGAACTTGACGTTGACCAGAGCCGCGATCGCGCCGATGCGCCAAGCTCCAAACATGGAGATGAGATAGTCGAGTCCGTTATGGGCGAAAATCGTTACGCGATCCCCCTTGTCGACGCCGAGATCGGTAAGCGCGCCGCCCATGCGATCCATCGCCTGCGCTGCTTCGGCGTAGGTGAGGGTTCTGTCGCGGTCAACCCAGCGCCACGCGGTCCGTTCGGGCTGTCGCATGGCTCCGTCCAGAAGAAGCTGATGAATGAGCATCTGGCCCGATCGTGGTTCGCCGAAAGGGCTAGCAGGCCACGGCGCCCGCCCATTGGAAAGGCCAGACGGCGGATAGTATTTATAGATGCCGACTTATGACGGGACTCGCTGTCCCTCTACCCGATTTCTGCGGTCTCCATTTCCGCAACCTCCAGGCTTTGGCCGGCGAGCCCGTTGAACCGTACGATTTCGCGCGCGACACGACGCACGATGTCCCGCAGCCATCGGCCCTGCCGCGAGTTGTGCGACCGCTCATGCCACAGCATGTGGAACCGCATGCGGCCAAGCTCCGGCGGCGCCGCCAGGAGCACGAGGGGCATCGAACTTGCGAGATGTTGGGCAAAGGGCCGGCCGGTCGTGAAAACCAGATCGGTACGGGCCAGCATAGACGGGGCGATCGTATATTCCGGCACCGAGACAGCGATGCGTCGCTGTAGGTGGAGTTCCCGGAGCCGTCCGTCTATCGGGCTCCAGGCGGCGACCGACCACGGCGTCGGAGAAATGTGGTCGAGCGTGAGATAAGTCTTCAGGTCCAGCGCCCGCACCTGCGCCAATGGGTGGCCAATCCGCACCACGCAGACAATCTCCGCCGTGAGCAGCGGCGTGAAGCGTAGCCGTTCCGGCAGGGCCGGCCAATTGCCGATGACGAGATCGATCTCGCCGCCCTCAAGGCCATTCATCAATTCACTCTCGGGCTCCATCGAGCAATAGTCGATCACGATTCGCGGCGCGGCGTTTCGAATGAGCTCGGAAAGGCGCGGCAGGAAAAAGGGCGCGAAGCAGTTCGCCGCGACGATGCGCAGACGCCGTTGCGAACTCGCCGGATCAAAGACCTCTCCGGGCGCGACAGCAAGACTGATTTCGTCGAGAATTTGGGTGATGACGGGCAGAAGCGCTGCGCCCCGCTCTGTCATCACCATATGGGTGCCGCTTCTGACGAGGAGTGGGTCGCTGAAAATGTCACGCAACCGCTTCAGGCTTGCGCTGACGGAAGGCTGGCTGAGCGCCAAGAGGTCCGCCGTCCGCGATACACTGCACGATGTAAGCAGCATATGGAGGATCCGAAGAAGTCGAAGATCGAGAGTCTCCTCGAGATTGCGATTCATTTCGCGTGGCCGATTGAACGCTTATTCTTGCTACCCTAGCGCCTTCAAAACATCTTGTTAATAGCGCAGAGCCTCCGTTAGCTGCGCCCATTTTAAAGAGACTGCACTAGCGTCGCGGGGTTCGACATCGATCCGCGTCATTTCCGTAGAGATGACTACTCGTGGCCGCACCAAACCTCCGAGCACAATCAAAGCGAGCGTGATCCGCAACGGCTTCCCCGCTCCGCCGCAAACGACTGCTCACGCCGTTCCGCCGTTTCATAGACTCAGCCTGAAGGTTCGCAAAGGTTGAATCGACGCATTCGCGGCTTGGTTTCGGAAGGGCACCTCCTGACACATTCCTGCATGCGGGTTCCGCGGGAGCTTCAGCTTCGGGCGAACTCGAGACTAGCGCAATGAGAGGGACAAGCGATGCTCGCTCAGGACCCAAGCTGCCCCCTGGCCGCATTTACCGCGAGTGTCCGCACTACCGCCTTGGCCATTGGAATCGTAACCTGGCGTCTCCCCTCGCTGACTTTTATGGTGCGATAGGCCTCTTCGAGAACGATGGTTTTGAGCCGCTCTTCGTTGAGCGCGGGAACCTTATTGCGGGCTCCTTTCGGGCGGCCCTTTGGATTGCCTGACCGGCCGGGCTTGAACAGGGTGATCGCCGGCGGCTTGCTATAACCAACCTCGTAGGCCGGCTGTTGAGGAGGCGGCGGTTTCAGGCGGACTTGACGGTCGTTTGGCATCGGCCGTTCATCCTTCCGCGGAACGCCGCCGTCGCCACGGCGTAGGCCCGGCGGTGCCTAGCTAGGCCGATCTTAGCGCTCAAAGGAATCCCTCCGATTGCGCCCAAGTCAATTTATCCCGCCCGCCCAAATGTCTACAGGCCCTCGACCGCCCCGCCCGTCGTCGACGCCCGAAAGTCTGAACCGTAATTTTTTCGCTTCGCGGCTCTTGTCAACGGGTGCGCGGCGATGACACCCTACGGACGCGGGCGCACTACCGGCGCCTCCTGCGCGGGACGGCCTCTTCCACATGCCAAGCGCGACAATCGACGAGATTCCAGTCGGCCTGCTCTATTCGCGTACCGGCCCCTATGCCCGGATGGGCGCGGAAATGCTCAAGGGAGCGGTTCTGGCGATCGAGGAAATCAACGCGGGCGGTTACGGCTTCCGTCTTAAACCTCTGTCCATCGATCCGGGCGGCAACCCAGCGCGATACGAGGACGCCTGCCTGAAGATGGTTCACCAGCACGCGATCACCCATCTTGTCGGATGTTACACTTCCGCCTCGCGCAAACAGGTGCTGCCGCATTTGATGCGAAGCAACGCCCTGCTGTGGCACCCGGCGCGCTACGAAGGCTTCGAGGCCTGCGAGAACATCGTATATGTCGGCGCAGCGCCCAATCAGCATGTCGTCCCCCTCGCGCGCCACATGATCAACTCGATCGGACGGGACGTGTTCTGCGTCGGCTCGAATTACATCTGGACATGGGAGACAAATCGCGTCCTGCGGGAAATCGTGGAGACGGCCGGAGGCTCGATCGTCGGCGAACGGCTCATTCCGTTCGGCGCTGTCGATGTCTCTTATCTTGTTACCGCAATCTTGGAAAGACGCCCGGCAGTGGTGTTCAATACATTGGTCGGCCGATCGAGTTACGCCTTCTTTCGCGCCTGGAACCGGAGGCGGCTGCGGCGCGGTTTCGACATCCCGATCCTCTCCTGCAGTCTCAGCGAACCGGAGCTGAAGCTTATCGGGCCTGAGGCCTGCGTCGGCCACGTAACCTCGTCGGTTTACTTCGACACTGTCAATCGCGCGGAGAACAGGGCCTTCGTCGCGCAGTTCCGAAGGCGATTCGGAGATCGGCATTCGCTCTGTTGCGACGCCGAGGCATCCTACGTCTGCGTGATGCTGCTTGCCCGCGCGATCAAGCGTTCGGGCCGCGCGTCAGTCCAGTCCGTCCTCGATGCGGCCTATCTCGACCGGTTAGAGGCGCCGAGCGGAGCCGTCTGGCTCGATCCGCGGAACAATCACTGCCACCTCACGCCGCGGATCGCCCGGTCGCGTTCCGACTTCCATTTCGACATCTTCTGGCAGGCGGAGCGTCCGGTGCGGCCTGATCCATATCTCGCCGAGTTGGACCTCTGCGAATTTGCCGAAGCAGCGTCGCACCAGAGGCAACGGAGCTTCGGGGCTCCTCATCTTAGGGTAGTCAAGTGACGTCAATCCCTTTGCCGCGGGTTCGCGAAAGGCGCTGCGCTATCTACTCCTTGGATTCCAGGACGGTCCGCGCGCTGATCCGGCAACTGGATCTCCTCTGCGTCGCGGCCGAGATCAATCCGAGCGTCGGCGATCCACCGGCCGAATTCGCCTTTCTCGATATTGACACGATGGCCGATGACGCCAGTAGGCTTCCCATCGGACTCGGGAAACTACCTTTCATCGCCCTGATCGGAACGGAGACGCCGAGCCGGCTCGAATGGATGATCCAGCGCGGGCCCTCGGCGGTCCTGATGAAGCCGCTCGGCGGGAACGGGGCCTACACCGCGATCGTCGTCGCGCTCGCCGCTAGCCGCCGGCGGGAGCAGGAATTCCTGAAGGTGCTTAAGCTTGAGGAGCGCATTCGCGCACGCCGGATTGTTGTCGCGGCGATCGTCCGGCTCATGAAACAGTACGGGATCGAGGAGCCCGAAGCCTTCGCGCGGCTCCGAAATGCCGCTCAACAGCGGCGGATGACGATCGAGATGTTGTGCGCCGAAGTCGTGGGCGACAATTTCCTGCCGGTTCGCCTCGCGACGAGCCGATAGTCCCAATGAATGGAGCCTGCGATGATTTCTCTGACCGCGGTGATCCGGTGCAAGCCGGGCGCGACGGCGCTCATTCGTGACGCGCTGAAAAAGGTCGCGGAATTCGCGACCAAGAACGAGCCGGGCACGGTCTCTTATTTTCTCGCCGAAGCGAACGACGGCGTGTTTATCACGCATGAGCGTTACCTCGACCAGCAGGCGCTGGACGCGCACAATGAAGGCAAGGGCGCTAAGGGCTTCTTTGCCCACGCGGAAGGCTCGCTCGGCAAGATCGAGGTTTATACCGGACCCGAAATCTTTCCTGGTGAGGGTCTCAAGAGCGCGGAACGCCTAAGGTCAGAAGCGGACTGTCGATCGCCGCGCGCGTGAAGTCCTCGACATGGTCGAGCAGCCGGTTCGCAGCCGCTACCGCTTCGGGTTCGTTGTCAGTCGCAATGGAGTGCAGCACGTCGGCGTTTAGCCGCGCCGCGGTTGCCAGCTGGCTGGCGTTCGTCTGATAGGCGAAGAAGAAGCGCCGGCTGAGGGCGTCGATGGCTTCGACCGAGGCGGCGAGAAACTTGTTCCGCGTACATCCCACCACGAACCGACGCATCGCGAGATGTCGACGCAGATAGTCTTCGACATTGGCGTTCGCGATCGTATCGATGAGCTTCCTGCGATAGTCGGCAATCCGAATCCGCTCTCTCGGGCTTGACCGCCGCGCCGCCCGAGATGCGATCACCGGCTCCAGAGCGCGACTCATCTCGACGACCATGATCTGCTCCGGTACCAGGATCTCGGTGATAATCACCCCGTAGCGCGGCACAACCTGCACGAGCTGTTCGAGCGCGAGCCGCTGGAGCGCCTCCCGCACCGGGGTCCGGCCAATTCCAATCCGCTCGCACAGGGAGGATTCTGACCACGTGCTACCCGGCGGCAACCTTAGCGTTACGATCATTTCCTCGAGGATCGTATGGGCCTGCTCCGAAAGACTGGCCGGACTCTCAGCCTCGCCGACTGGAGTCAGACTCGCAACAGAGCGACGATGGGATTTTGCCCGCAATCGAATCTCCACCAGCGTCGGCCGCAGGGATGCTTTCGTAGCGAATTCGGCCCGGATCCGCCCGACTCCTTGCGGCGAATGATTTGGATACGATCTCCTCCGCCGAGATGCCCAGGGTCGCAGGCGGGGCGTAGAACCAGCCGAAAGCCGCAGATCTTCGACCGGCTGGGCTCCGTTTCGCCTCACACTCTCTTTCTCCGCTCCTTCCAGATCGCGGCCTCAGCGCTCGACGGCGCTGAAGTCCCCCATTGCGCTCGCATCGGTCAAAGCCTGGGCACCGAATTCACGAACGATCGTTCCCTTCTGGATCAGCAGGACCCGATCGGAAAGGGCGCGGATGACGTCGACGTTCTGCTCGACCAGCACAACGGTCAGGCCGCGCCGCTTCTTCAGCGCCTTCAGCCGATCGACGATTTCCTCGATGATCGAAGGCTGGATGCCCTCGGTCGGCTCGTCGAGCAGGACGATCCGCGGCCGCTGGACCAGGGCGCGGGCCAGCGCGAGAAGCTGCTGTTCCCCGCCGCTCAGCGCCCCGCCGGGACGATCCAGATAGTCCTTGAGGCGCGGGATCTCGTCGAGCACTTCCTCGAGTTGGCCGTCCGGGCGCGCCCCGACCGCGGCGCTGGCGAACAGCAGGTTCTCGCGCGCTGTCAGGCCGGGAAAAATCCCTCGCCCCTGGGGCACGTAGCTCATGCCGGCGCGCGCCCGCCGGTGGGCGGGTGCCCTCGTGACGTCCTGCCCGTCGAAGACGATCCGCCCGCCGGTCGCGGGAAGAATTCCGATCAGCGTCCTGAGCAGCGTGGTCTTGCCCATCCCGTTGTGACCGAGAATTCCGACAAACTCGTCGTCCGCCGCGGCCAGCGAGAGGCCGGCGAGAATCGGGATCGATCCGTAGCCCGACTGGAGATTGTCGACCTCCAGCATCTCAGGCCCCCATCGACCGGCCGAGATAGACGTCGCGCACGGTCGGGTCGGCGACCACCTTGTCGAACGTGTCCTCCATCAGGATGCGTCCCTGGTGAAAGACGGTGACCATCCGGGCGA
>Ga0335074_10005715_pt1 | contig 17217 bp, 15 predicted proteins | sample Lox_Sample_23_FD_206715 | JGI IMG/M metagenome (GOLD analysis project Ga0335074, IMG submission 206715) | Soil microbial communities from Loxahatchee National Wildlife Refuge, Florida, United States - Lox_Sample_2.3 | ecosystem: Environmental > Terrestrial > Soil > Wetlands | place: USA... | reverse complement strand
GCGGCCGATCTCGTACAGCTCCGTGCGGAGCACGTGGACGGGATGGCGGTCGACCAGCACGACGGGCAGCTTCCCGCGCGACCGGCGCGCCACCGCCTGCGCGGTGGCGAGCCCCGCGTAGCCGGCGCCCAGGACGACGACCGGCCCCGAAACGGGTCCGATCGGCTCGACCGCGCTCATCGGTCGGCGACCGCTACGGGACCGCCAGCCGGAGCCGGGCGGGTCGACTCAGTACGAGGGCGGACACGGCGAGCGCCCAGATCAGGATCGGGAACACGATCAGCCGCTCGATGAGCCCCGGGTCGAACGTCGCGTTGTTCGTCTGCGTCGGCGCGTAGTACGCGAGCGATACGAGGGTGATCAGGCCCAGGACGAGCGACGGCGCACGGAGTCCGCTCCACCAGGTCGCGGGCCGCATCGTCGCGGACAGGAGCGCGAGGGCGAGCCCGCCCGGGAGGAACACCATCAACGAGACGAAGTCGTGTACGGGCGGGTTCACGTTCTCGGGGAAGACCCCGACCAGGATCGCCGCGATGCTCGCGACCAGCAGCAGGAACAACCCGACCGGTCGAAGGCCGCTGCGGGGGAACGCCGTCCAGAGCAGCAGGATTCCGACGAAGGCGAGGACACCGAGGAGAATGATCGAAACGTTGAACACCACATGCCACGGGCTCAGCGCCGTGTTCCCGAGGTCGCTGATGTAGTTCGTCAGCAGCGAGTAGCCAGGATACCCGGCCTGGACCACGCCCATTGCGGCGATGAACTGGAGCGCCCCGATCCCGACCAACGCCGCGCCGACCCGTTGCCCCCGGCTCGTTCGTGCGTTCGGAGAAGAGTCCGCCATGACCGGTTGCTCCGGCGCGCGGAGTAGGAGACCGGCCTCATGAAGTCGCAGGTGGACGTCTACCGGGCTCGGCATAGAGCGACGCCCGAGGCCCGGTCCCCCAAGAGGCCTGCCCAAATACTCCCTCGGGCTCGTGGACTCGGGCTGTGGGGTCAGCCGCCGGCCGCCCGATCGCGGACGGGAACCGCAGCACGCTGCCGATGACCCCTGCAAAGCGGTGGCGATGTCGGCGGACACGGAGGCGCGCGCGGGCCGGGCGAAGGTCCCGAACGAGGGGCAATTCTCGGTCCCCGAACGACTCCGGGGCCGTCTCGGGACGTGGATCGATGTGGACGAGGTCGGGCAGCCGGGATTCTGGCGTTGGCTTGAGACGGTCCTTCCGCTGCTACCGGCGCCGGAGGATCCCGGACCGGGGTTTGAAACGCTCGGGGTTTCGGAGTCGACCCGCGTGCGGCAGCTCGCCCGCGACCTGGTCGACTGCGCTCGGGACCGGGCCCGACTGACGGTCCTGTGCGACCGATACTTCCGGGACAACCAGCTGCTCGCCGTCCGGCTCAAGTCCGTGGAGGCGGCGCTGGAGACGACGCGATCCTCGGGCCGGCTCACCGATCCCGGCGAGGATCCCGAGTCGGACGAGGCCGCGGAGCGGTATCTCCCGAAGCGGTGAGCGAACCATGAGAAGTTCGTCCTGGACGGACCCGGCACCACGGGAGGGCCTCCGCCGCATCCTCGTCGCGTACGACGGGTCGGAGTCGTCCGCGCGGGCGGTCCAGTTCGCCCTCCACGGGCTCGCGGGACCGGCCACCGAACTTTGGATCGTGTACGCTTCGGAGGCTCCGCGGTCGGTCGCCGAGCCCCGTACCGAGGAGGAGCAGGGCTCCGAGTCGTCCGCGATCGAGGAGAGCCTTCGAGCAATCCAGTCCCGCGAGGACCCCGGCGGTCGCCGTATCCACGTGTGGGTCCGCGAGGGCCGCCCGTCCGCGGTGGTGCTCGCTGCTGCGGCCGAGGTGAACGCCGAGCTGATCGTCGTCGGAACCCGCGGGCTGCGGGGCGCGCGTCGACTCGTCCTTGGGTCGGTCTCGAACGAGCTCGTCACGCGGTCCGGGCGTCCGGTCGCCGTCATCCCATAGGCCCATTCGGCGGTCGGCTCACGCGGCCGCGGCGACATAGATGACCACGACGAGGGTGACGAGCAGGATGTACGCGAGGTACCGTCCCAGCCGACCGGGCATGATCGCCGACTTCAGGAACGCGGAGAGCGCCTCGCCGGCCCGGATCAGGTTGTCGTAGAACAGCTTGAACGCGTCGAGGACCTCGAGGTCAACGTTGTACGCGACCGGCGTCGCTACCTCGGCCTGAGTGACCGACCCGCGGTGGGAGCGAACCTCCCGGGTCAGGAGGACGGAGCTCATCATGATCCGAATCCCGGTGGAGTAACCGAACGACGTGTATGTCTCCTCGGTCTGGGCCGGAGCGCTCCCCGCCATCCACGGCGCGACCCGGCGGCTCGGGCGGCGCTCTCCGAGCAGATAGTAACCCACGCCCACCATCGCGCCCATGCCGAGCACGATCGGGATCATCGGGGGCGAGAGGATTCCGAACGGCGACCCCGAGACGATCGACCAGCCGTTCGGGACCGACAGGAGCTGCCCGACCGGCGCGGCGACGGAGAGCCCCGAGAACGTCGCCACGGTCGGGACGAGGAACGAGAGGACCCACGGCGCCGCGACGCCGATCCCGAGGACCGTCGCACCGACCGCCGCGATCGGCACGGCGAGCCCGCGGGACCGTTCTCGACCGGCCGCGCCGGCCGGCCGCCACAGCAGGGAGAACCCGACGAACTTCACCATCGCCACCAGGATGAGGCCGGCCGCGAGCGCGACGGCGGCACCGGCGAGGAGCCCCACCAATTGCACCCACTCGGGCGAGAAGCGGTACGACTGGAACAGCGCTTCCAGGACCATCCATTCGCTCACGAACCCCGCCAAGGGGGGGGCGGCCGCGAGGCTGAGCGTTGCCGCAACGGTCCCGGCGTAGGCGCCCCGCTCCACCTCCCGGATCCGACCGCCCACGGAGTTGAGGTCGAACGTCCCCGCCGCGTGCTCCACGTACCCCGCGCTGAGAAAGAGACCGGTCTTTGCGACCGCGTGGGCGAGGGCCTGGAAGAACGCGGCGAACAGCGCGAAGACGTAGAGGTCGAGGAGATCGTTCGACCGCGCGATGAGCGCGATCCCGAGCGCGACCAGGATCAGTCCGTTGTTCTCGATCGTGCTGTACGCCGGCAGTCCCTTCGTGTGCTCGCTCACGGACGCGAACAGCGCGCCGAGCACGACGGAGACCGCGCCGATCGCCAGCATCACCGCACCCCACCAGATCGGGGGTGGGGACGGAAGGACGCTGAGCAGCCGGAAGAGGCCGTACGCCCCCGCGAGCGTCAGCGTGGAGCTGAGGACGGCCGAGGCGTTGGAGGGCGCGGAGGAGTGCGCGATCGGCAGCCACTCGCTCATGTGGAACGGAGCGACGCCCATCTTGAGTCCGAACCCGATCAACCCGGCGACGAAGACGACCACGGCGAGGGAGCCGCCGGCCACCGCCGAGATCTCGCCGAACGATCCCGTCATGCCCCGGAGACCGGCGACCGCGACGATGACAAACAGCGTGCTCGCCTCCCCGAACGCGAGGAACACGAAGGCGGCGGAGAAGACCCGACCGCTCCGTCCGCGCGCCTGCAGGATCATTCCGTAGGAGGCGAGGGTCATGGTCTCCCAGCCGAACACGAACAGCAGCCAGCTCGAGGAAGAGACCAGGAGCGCGATCGCCCCGAGTGTGATCGCGTAGGTCACCGCGAGCAGTGGCGTCGACCGGTCGTCGTAGACGTACGAGTAGGCCGAGGTGGCCATCCAAACGATACCGGTCGCGAGGGCGAAGAACGCCGAGAGTCCGTCGAGCTGGAGCCCCTCGGCGTCTCCCAGCGGACCCCACCAGGTGGCGCCGTGGATGGTTCCGGAGACGAGCGCGAGGACCCCCGTGGCCATCCAGAGCCCCGACGCGACGGTCGCGGTCGCGTAGCCCCATCGCCGACGGACGAGCGCGACCCCCGCCGACAGGAACAGGAGGACGACCGCGGCCGACAGCAGCCACCCGGAGAGGTTCACGGCGCACCTCGGGAGGTGCCTCGGACCCGCCCGGTGACCCGGAGCAACCCGTCCAGGATCTGGACCGGGGTCGGCGGACAGCCGGGGACGAACACGTCGACGGGGACGACTTCAGCGAGCCCGGGCAGGAGTTCGGGAGTTCCCGCGAAGACTCCGCCGCTGATGGGACAGGCACCGACCGCGACTACCGACTTCGGTTCCGGTAGCGCCTCGTACGCTCGGCGGAGCGGAACGACCATCGCCCGCGTGGGCACCCCGACGACGACGAGGACGTCGGCATGCCGCGGTGAGTTGGTGAAGAAAATGCCGAGGCGCTGCAGGTCGTAGTAGGGGTTCGCGAGCCCGAGGACCTCGAGGTTGCATGCGTTGCAGCTCCCCACGTCCACGAGGAAGACGTGCAACGACCTACCGAAGTCCGGCAGCGGCGGCGGTGCGTCCGTGTCGGCCCGCGCGGCGACCGAGGGAACGACCAGCGCCTCGCGGGACCGGGTGGAGGCTTCGACGGCCCCGGCGAACCGCAGGCCGGCCGGGATGCACCGCGCGCAGCGAACGCACCGGCCCTGGTCGACCTGACCATCGGTGATCGCGGCGACCGGGCAGAGCGACGGGGGGATCGCGGCCTGGGAGACCCCGGCGTCGAGCACGGGGGGGCGCCCCGAGAGCGGAACTTCGTCCTCGGAGGCCGGTACTTTCGGGTACCGCGAGGTCACGATGCCGCGGGAGATCGACTGCCCTATCCAGCTCGGCATTGTTCTCACCCGTCCGTTTCGCTGAAGACGAGCCCGAAGCTCTCGAATGCGAAGTGGAAGTCCGTGAACACTGCGTCCCGCATCCCCGCGGCGAACAGCGGCCAGTTTGCCTGGCTCGGCGACCGGAATCCGACGTGCGCGACCTTCCCATCGCGGGTGGCGACATCGTAGACGAGGTCGCCGCTCGGCGCCTCGACCCGGGCGAGCGCCCGGTGGTCCGCCACGCGCCCGTCCGGCGGCTCGGTCGTCGCGACCGTGGCGGGCCAACGTTCGAGCATCTGCTCGATCAGCAGGAAGCTCGAGCGGACCTCCTGGGCCCGCACCACCACGCGCGCGAGGGCGTCGCCGGCCGACTCGTGAGGAAGCGCTACGAACAGGTCGTGGTACGGGGGCATCGGCACCCGCAGCCGGTCGTCCCATGCCACCCCGGACGCCCGCAGGGTCGGACCGACCGCGCCGCCCCGCACCGCATCCTCCCGACGCAGGACGCACGTCGACTGGATCCGATCGACGAACGTTCGAGACTCGAGAAAGAGGCTCCACAGGCGCTCGAACTCATCGGACAGGGCGCGCAGGTCCTGGTCCAGACGGCTCCGGTCGTCCGCGTCGAGCCGTCGCGCGGGGCCGTGCGGCAGAAGCGCTCCGAACAGCCATCGATGCCCGAAGGCCCGACCCTGCAATCGCAGGACCTCCTCCGCGAGCGCGTGCGTCTGCGCGAGCCCGACGTTCTGGGACGCGGCCTCGGCGACGCGGGCGAGGACGTGGACGTGGTTGTAGATCCGCTGGAGCTCTTGTCCGAGCGCCCGCACCGAGGCCTCGGTGGAAGGAACCGCGATCCCCTCAGCGCTCTCGGCGGCCCCGAGGAACGCCGCCACGTGCGCGGCGGAGAAGTTGCCCGCCATCCGCTCGATCACGAGCGCGGCATCCTCCACGGACCGTCCGACCACGCGCTCCCGTATCCGGCGCGACTTGTATCCGGCAACTGGCGTAAGGCTCAGCACCCGCTCGCCGTATGTCCGGACGTCGAACCGTCCCGCCTCGGGGACGCCCATCGAGATCGGGCCGTAGGGGAATGTGAACACCCCGTACCCTTCCACGGCCGGAACTGGGCCGATCGGGGCGGGTCGGTCGGCGATGCCCGCGATCGCCACCGGCTCGGGCGGTTCCGGGTCGATACCGGAAGGAACCACGAGGACCGCGGCGCCGCTCCCGTAGTCGTTGCGGAGCTCGAAGGACCGGTCGTCGGGCAGGTACGCTCGCGCCCACTCGTCAGTTCCGCCGACCGTGGCCGGGTCCGCCCGTCGCCACGGAGCTCGCGTCACGGATGCGTGCCTCCCAGCAGCGAGGCCGCGGCGCGGAGACCGGCCGCGAGATAGGGAACTGCTGCGACTCCCAGGACGAGGGCGAACGCCACGTTCAATCCCGCGATCCCCCAACCGTCGTCCGGGAGCTTCGACCCGCTCTCCGCGGCCGACCGGGGCTCGCCGAAGATCATCGAGCCGATCTGTGAGTTCACCCCGAGGAACGCGACCAGGATCGCGACCACGACCACGCCCGCGACCCAGACGAGGCCGATCGCGAGCGCGCCGACGACGATCAGGAGCTCCCCCACGAACGTTCCGAACGGTGGCGCGCCGGTGACCGCGGCCGACGAGAGGATCCAGACGCCGCTCGTCCACGGCATCCGTCGTCCGAGGTTCCGGACCTCGTCGATGCGGGTAGTTCCCGTCGCCCGGAGGACATCTCCGGAGCAGTAGAACGCGGCGGACTTCGCGAACGCGTGCGCGACGATCAGCACGAGCGCTCCGTAGAGCGCGATCCCGCCGACCGCGATCCCGATGACGGCGAGCCCCATGACCTCCATGCTCGAGTACGCGAACAGTCGCTTGAACGACCGCTGCCGCTGGAGGAGGAACGCCGCGACCAGCGCGGTCGCGATGCCGAAGGCGAGGACCAGGTCCGTGAGGAGCGCCGGGGCGGGCGACGGGAGCACCCGGTAGACGCGCAGGAACGCGTACAGCGCGGTCGGCAGGAGGACGCCCGAGAACATCGCCGAGACCGGCGACGGTGCTTCGGAGTGGGCGTCGGGCAACCACGAGTGCATCGGGAAGAGGCCGACCTTCGTCCCGTAACCGACCAGCGCCAGCGCGACCGCCATCTCGATCGGCAGCGAGAGGGGCGGGGGATCGGCGGCCAGCCGGAAGCCGTTGAGCGTCCCGGTAGCGGTGTACAGGATGAGCAGGGCGAAGAGCGCGATCGTCAGCCCCGCGGACGCGATCAGCGTGTAGCGCCACGCCGCTTCGACGCTCGCCGGCTTGCGCTCGAGCACGATCAGGAGGGCGCTCGCGACGGTCGTGGCCTCGACCCCGATCCACATCAATCCCAGGTCGGTGACGACGAGGACGGCGATCATCGCGAACGCGAACGCGCTGAGCAGCGCGTAGTATACCTGCGGGGTCAGGAACGGTCGGTGAACTCCCTGGAGGTACCGACGGGAGTACCAGACCGAGGTCGCGTAAATCCCCGTGACCATGAACAGGAAGATCTCGCTCACCGGGTCAAGCCCCAGATATGCCCCCCAACGGGAGGTCACCAGTCCCGAGAGCAGCCCGACCGCCGCGGCGACCGCGAGGATCGAGGCGACCCGCGAGACCGCCTGGCTCACGCCCGCGAACGGGACGAGCGACAGGACGGCCGCGGCCGACGGCGCCGCCAGCAGCACGAACAGCGCGAGGGTCGCTGGGTCGAACGTCATCCGGCGAGCTCCTCCAGCGCCGCCTCTTCCGGGGTACCGGTCACATCCCGCTGGATCGAGAGGATGACCCCGACCAGCACGACGCCCAGCACGTCAAGGAAGACCACGACCTCGACGAACAGCGGGAACTGCTGGGCGAACAGCGCACCCGCGTAGACGACCGCGTTCTCCTCTTCGAGGTACCCGATCACCTGGACGATCGTGTTGGAGCGCGTCGCGAGCATCAGGAGCCCCTCGACGAGCAGGATGAACGGGAGCGCTGCGCCGGGCTGCGGAAAGACCGTCGCCAGGGTCTGCTGGAAGATGAACCACGCGACCACAGCGAGCGCCACGGCGGCGAGGGCGTGCCCCGTCACGCGGTGTGCGGCGTGAATCTCCCGGACGCGCCACCGGAACGCCCGGATCTGCCGGCGCAGCACATACGGGATGAACAGCGCGCGGACCGCGACGGCGAGCCCGGCGAGGATCGCGAGGTCGATGCTGCGCTCGGTCCACGCGAGCCACCCAAGGAGGCCCGCGAGCAGTAGCGACTGGAGGGCGATCCCCCGGATCAGTGGGTCGACGAACGACTCCGACTGGAGGTAGAGCGCCGTGAGAAGGATCCCGACGCCGATGAGCGCGATGATCTCGGCGGTCGTGTCCACCTAGGGCACCCCCAGGACGGCGTAGGCGAAGACCGCAAGGACGGCGAGCGAGAACGAGAGGGCGAGGAAGTCGCGTATCTTGAACAGGCGGACCTTTGCGACCGTCGCTTCGACGATCACGATGACGCCCACCAGGAACAGGAGCTTCGCGAGCAGGAGCCCGATGTTCGCCGCCGTGCCCTCGAGCGTGACCGCACTCGACATCCCCCACGGGAGTGCGAAAACGTTGACGAACACCGAGTAGAGCAGGAACTGCTTCAGCCACCCGTTCCACCGGTTGATCCCCAGCAGCCGCCCGGAGTGCTCGTAGATCCGGCCGTCCTCGAGCATGCCGAACTCCATCAGTCCGGCGCTCTCGACCGGAAGCTTCCCGGTCTCGGCGAGGAGCAGGAGGAAGAACGCGGCGGTGACCAGCAGATGGGTCGGCGACAGGTACGCGGAGACCGACGCGGCAAGCAGGTTGTTCGTGACGTACGGGTTGTTCGTCCCGGTGATCACCGCCACGGCGAAGAACACGATGATCAGGGTCGGTTCCGCAAACGCCGCGAAGGAGACGGTTCGGCTCGCGCCGAGCGCCGCATAGTTGCTACCGGAGTCGAGCGCCGCCAGCAGCGTCACGGTGCCCGCGAGCCCGAACAGTAGGCCACCGCCGAGGAAATCCACCGTCGGTGCGAACGGGATCGGGTACGGAGTGATCACCGGGACCACGATCGAGATCAGAAGGTACGCGCCGAACGTGACGAAGGGGGCTGCCAGGAAGATGGGAGCGGATTTGTTCGGTCGCAGGGTTTCCTTCCGGAGGTACTTCGCGAGGTCGAAGTACGGTTGGAAGATCGACGGTCCGGACCGGGACTCCGTCCACGCCTTGAGCCGAAGCGCGACACCCGCGAGCAGAGGGGAGAGTAGGAGCACCGTCGCGGCCTGCGCGACGTTCACTACCTGTGGACCCCAGTCCATTGCTGCCTGCTCCGTGTGGTGGGAGTAGGCGTCATTGGCTGGGCAGCGGTTTGCCGGAGTGACCGGCGGGCGGACGCCTCCGCCGAGATGAATGTATGGAGACGCCTACTTAGCCGTAGCGCATCGCGGGAAGTCGCCGGAGGCCGGTGCGGACCTGCCGGTGCCGCCGGGGAGCCTCCCGGACATGGCCCGGAACGTTGGGGGGTGCGACCAGAGTCGGGCACCGCTGACCCCGAAGGCGGTTGAGGTTGACCGACGGCGAGGGCCGTCACGCCGTTGCGCCCTCGAGACCGGGGCCCGGGGCGCGGACGGTCACCGAGGCCCGCTCCGCCTCAGCCCCGTTGAGGATGGTCTCGAACGCTTCCGGGGTCAGCAGGGTACGTCGACTCCAGAAGCGGGGACCTCGCAGCGACAGGGACCGGCCTCCTCGGAGCATCTCGGGACTCTGCCGGTAGTCGCAGAGCACGAGCCCGCGGACACGGTCCCACGGGAGGTCTTCGCGCCGATCGCGAGCGTAGGTCCGGCGGATTCCGCCCCGATCCACTATCAACCCGATCGCGCCCGGAAGCAGGCGGTGAATCCCCAGCAGTCCGAGCCCCACGGCCCCTCCGAGGCCGGCGAGCAACGCGAAGTCCACTCCCGCGACCCCGCCGGGGAGTGCGCCGCGCGCGAGCGACGGGATCGTCGTCCACCCGAAGGCAACCAACAGCACGGCGAGCGACGCGGTCACGACTGAGACGTAGACGAGGCCGCCCCGCTTGGATTCGGCGTCCGACGAGCGGAGGCCCCGGAGATCGAAGCTGCTCGGACCTGGGTTAGCCCGACCGGCGGGTGTTCCGGTCGGGGACGCGGGGGCAGGGCGCGTGAAGGACACGCTAGGAGGCCGGCCCTGGGAGACGAGCATGCCAGGGAGAGTTTGTCCCGCCCTCCGGTGGGGCTGTTACCGGTTTCGCGACGTCGCGGTGGACCTGCCGGGACGTCGAGCCCGGGTAGGAAGGTAGCGTCGGACCGTGAAGACCGCGTCCTCGTCCGGGGGAATCTCGACCCGATGCCCTGCCAATTCGAGGGTTCTTAGCGCCGACTCGAGGGCCCGCAGGCGTCGGCTCAGCGTCTGGTTGTCGCGAGCGTACTGGTCGGAGATCACCGAGAGGCGTGCGTGTTCCCGAGCGTAGAACACCAGGCGGCGGCGGAGGTCCTGGACGCCCTCCACCGCGATCGGGTCGCGCGCGTCGCGCGTGGACCCTACCGGCCCCGGGCTGGGCAGCAGGGGCACCACCGCCCGCAGCCACAGCCAGAATCCCTCCGGCCCGACCTCGTCCACATCGATCCATGCCTGCAGCCGACGACGAAGATCGAACGGAATCGAGAATTCCGTCCTGCCGGCGTCCTCTTGTTTCCGCGACTTTGCTATGACGTACGTCAGCACCGCAGCTGCCTCCTAGGGGTCATCGGCAGCCCACTGCAGTTTCCGTCCGCGATGGCGGACGGTGGCTGACCCCACAGCCGGTGCCGGCCACTCGGCCGGACTATTTGTTGCATTCCCGGGCTGCGGTAGTCGCAGGTTACCAAACGCACTTGAATGCGAATGCCGCGGTACACTCTCTCATGGGCCGGATGCGGTTCCGCGGCGCGTACGGACCACAGCTACACGTGTGACCCGGTGAGGACGCGGCACGAGGCGTGAACGTCGGACGGCTTGCCGAGGGGGTCCGGGGGCCGGGGCGCGCCGGATAACGGTATGTAATCTGCGCGGTCTTGTGGACTTGGCGATGGAGCCCGCCTGACCCTGCCGCTCTGCGGATGATGGCTCCTACGGCAGTGATCGATGCTCCGTTCGAGTCCGCATCTGCCGTCCTCGTCCGTTAGCACCGAGCTCGATTTCCTCCGCACGGTCGCCGGTGCGTTGCAGCAGACCGATTGCGAGGCCGCCCTCGCCGCTGCGCAGGATGCCCGAAATCGCGGGTTGCTCCGCGTTGCGGTCATCGGCCAGTTCAAGCGGGGAAAGTCGACGCTGTTGAACGCGTTCATCGGGCGCGAGGCACTGCCCGCCGGTGTCCTCCCGCTGACCGCCGTACCGACCGAGGTTCTCGACGGACCGGGAGAATTGACCGTGGACTCGGAGCGCACGGGGACGAGCGTCGAGCCGCTCGACGCCCTCGCCGAGTTTGTGACCGAAGCCCGGAACCCGGACAATGCGCGAGGCGTTCGGCGCGTCCAGGTCCGAGTCCCACTTCCCGCATGGGCCCGGGACGTGGTGTTCATCGACAGCCCGGGAATTGGATCCGCGCATGACCAAGCCACCGAGACCGCTCACCGGATTCTCGCCGAGGTCGACGCGGCCATCCTCGTCCTCTCGCCGGACCCGCCCGTTTCCAGCGCCGAACTGGAGTTCGTGCGAGAAGCTCAGACCTTCGCGTCCAAGCTGTTCGTTGTGATCAACAAGGCGGACCTGCTTCCGGGCGACGCCCGGCTGACGTTGATCGACTACACGCGACAGGTGCTCCGAGAACGGGCGGGGCTCGATGATCCCCGGCTGTACCTCCTTTCCGCGCGCAACGTGCTGCAAGGTCGACTCGGGTCGCCGCCATCCGAGTCCGCGGACGAGGGTTGGGCCACCCTCGTCTCCGACCTCGACCGCTATCTCGGGCGGGACCGACGAACCTCGGTCCGCGAGGTCGAGCGCCGGCAGATCGCCCTCTACGCGGGACGTCTGCGCGGCATTGCGACGTTGAACCTGAAGAGTGTCGCGATGTCCGAACACGAGTTCGAGCGCGCCGCAGGTGCCGTTCGAACCCTCCTGGACAGCATCCCGGACGAGCAACACGCGGCGGACGCACTCCTCGACGGGGACGTGGCCCAACTGCTCGCGGGCCTCGACCGGCAGCTGGCCGACTTTCGGGAGCATCAGCGAGACCCGATCGTCCGAGAGCTCGACACCTTCCTCGGTGCCTCGCGAGCGACAGGCGCGTCAACCCTCGTGCGGGAGTTCGACCGGCGGTTCCGGCAGGCGCTCGCGCCACGAGTCGCGAATCTCCGGGACTCGCTCGCACGGTACGTCCACGCGGGGCTCGAGGTTGCGTTCCACCGGTACGAACGACGCGTCAGCGCCTTGCTCGAGTCGATCGACCGCGCGGCGGCAGCGTCGTTCGAGGTTGACCTCGTCCCGGTCGCCGCGCGGGTGCCGCTCGCGGATTCCGACGCATACTACCCACGCGTTACCGGGCTCTACGACGGCACCTTTGCCGGACAGACCGCGCTGCTGCTCCCGGCACTCTTGGTGCGCGGTCGGATCCGACGCGGTCTCGGCCATACGGTCTCTGAGGAGCTGGACGCTCAGTCGGGCCGCATTCGCACCGATCTCATCGACCGAACGCACGCATCGAGGCGTCGATTCAAGGCGATCGCGGCGGAACAGATCGAGCGAGTCGCGGGCTCGGTCGAGAACGCGGTTCGTGTCGGGCGGGCCCACCGCGAGGAGGGGGCCGAGCCAGCCCGCGCGTGGCGCCTTCGAGTTGAGAACTGGGTACGAGAACTGGATGCTCTGGTCGCCGAGAACCCGGGGAGCGGCTCGACGCGGCTCGAGGCGCCCGGAGGGTCGGTCTAGCGTGGGCGCCCTGTCCGACCACCCACCGTCGGGTGGGCGCAGACCTTCCCGGGAATCCCTCCGACAGCGGCGAACGCGGGTTGGGGGAACTCAGCATCCCCGAGAGTCGGTCGCCCCGAGCTCACCCAGTTCCTCCCCCGTGCCGGAGACCGTGAGTGTGCTTTTTCCGGGTCCATCGACCGAGCTTCCGGCGACGGCTCCCTCGGGTGACGAAACCTACGTGGACCTATGCCTCGATCAGATCTTCGCCGCGGTGGAGAAGGACCGGGACGCCTATCACCTGGCCCCGTTGTTCGCCGCAATATCCGACGACCGCGACACGCTGCTCTATCGACAGGAAGTGGCAAGGGATCTTCAACTTCCGGAGCTGCGGAGGGCGGTCGAGGGTTTCGCCCGGGGGCTCCGCGAGATGCGGGAAGAGCTCGCCCGATCGGAGAAGCGCCACCACCCGCTGCAGCGGGCCTGCATTCGGCTGGGTGCCGTGGTGTGCTATGTCCGCCGGGTCGTCGAACTGGCGGCAACCCTCGACTCGCTCGACCCCGAGTCGCGCGGGATTCGGTCCATTCGGTCGTATCTGCGCACCTATGTGGCGTCGGACATCTTTCGGACCGTCCAAGCGGAGGTCGAGGCCATCGCCCACGGGCTGAGTCGCGTGGAGTACGAGGTCCGTGTCCAGGGCCTTCGGGTGGAGGTGGCGCCGTTCCTTGGCGAGGTCGACCTCAGTGCGGAGGTCGAGTCCACCTTCGAACGATTTCGCGGCTCGCCCGACCGGGAGCACGGGTTCGTGTTTCGCGACGCCCCCGATCTCGGCCCCGTGGAGGAGGAGATCCTCGACCGAGTCGCGCTACTTTATCCCGAGACATTCGGCCGCCTGCGCGCCTTCGCGGCGAATCCTCGAGACTGGGTGGACGCAGTCCTCCGCCGGTTCGACCGGGAGGTCCAGCTGTACCTCGGTTACCTCGAGATGATCAAGCGCATCGCGAGCGAGGGACGCGAGTTCTGCTACCCTGTGCTGGCCACCGACGGGAGCGACGAGCGGGCCGAGGGGATGTTCGACCTGGCGCTCGCGCTGCGGGGAAGCACGACGGCCCGAGGGGTCGTGTCCAACGATTTCGCGGTCGCAGGTCCGGAGCGGATCCTCGTCGTCTCCGGTCCGAACCAGGGCGGCAAGACGACGTTCGCGCGGGCATTCGGACAGCTCCACTACCTGGCACTCCTGGGGCTCCCGGTTCCGGCCCGGTCCGCGTTCCTTGCGCCGCACGACCGGGTCCTCACCCACTTCGCGACCGGGGAGCGCTCCGAGGACGAGCAGGGCCGGCTCCGGGCCGACCTGGTCCGCCTCCGATCGCTCCTCGACCGGTCGACCTCGCGCAGCGTCGTCGTGCTCAACGAGAGCTTCTCGTCGTCCACCGTCGCCGACGCATTGCTGGTCGGCCGGGCGGTGCTCGGAACGGTCGCGGCGCGCGGCACGATCGGGGTCTGTGTCACCTTCCTGGACGAGCTCTCGCGCCTCGGCCCGTGGACCGTGAGCCTCGTCGCCACCGTCGCGCCGGACAACCCGTCGGTTCGCACGTTCCGAATCGAGCGGCGCCCCGCCGATGGCCGGGCGTACGCGGTCGCCCTGGCCCTCAAACATGGGCTAGCGTACCCCGACCTGTGCCGTCGGCTCCAACCATGAACGTCCGTCTTCTCTATCCGGACCACGACCTCGACCCGAAGGGAGCGCTGCCGGCGCACGCCAACGCGATCACCCGCGATCTCGACCTTGACGTTCTGTTCGACACGATGGCCGGAGGCGACCGGTACCTGCGCGAGATCGTGGTCCGCGGTGTGCTCAACGGCGTCGAGGATCCGGTGCTCGTACGGCGTCGCCTCGCGGCGCTCCAAGATGTTCGGGAGAACCCGGCGGTCATTCGGGAGATGTACGACTCGGCCGTCGCGACCCTCGAGCGGGAGCGCACCTTCTGGGGGTTCGGGAACTACCCGGAGTCCGTGCTCCGCCGCGGGTTGGAACTGTTGGCGGTTCACTCGGGGACCCTGGCCCGTCTTCGTCAGGTCGCGACGGACGGGGAGCAACGGTTCCACTCGGAAGCGTTCCACGGGCTCTTCCGCCGGTTGCTCGCGGAGCTGCCGGACACCTACCTGGAGCGCATCCGGGAGGAGATCGACCAACTGCACTTCCCGGGCGGACACTGGATTAGCGCTCGGCTCGGTGGCGATGGGCGACCGATCGACTACGCGCTGCGGCGCCCGTCGGCCCCCCGAGTCGGACGGTGGCGACGGTGGTTCGGAGCGCGACGCTCGCCCCTCGTCTTCGAGATCGCCGAGCACGACGAGTCCGGGATCCGGGCGCTCTCCGACTTTCGGGAGCGCGGACTGGCATCCGCCGCGAGTGCGGTCGCGAGCTCGAACGGCCACCTGAGAGACTTCTTTTCGACCCTGCGCGCGGAACTCGGGTTCTTTCTGGCCTGCCTGAATCTTGAACGCGCACTCGCGGATCGAGGGTACGCCCTCCGTGCGCCGGAACCTCTCCCGGCGATCGATCGAGCCTGGTCCGCGACCGGACTCTACGACCCGTGTCTCGCGCTCCGGACGGCGCGTCCCGTTGTACCCAACGACCTCGGCGCGGACGGGAGATCGCTCGTGGTCCTGACCGGGGCGAACCAAGGCGGAAAGTCGACCTTCCTGCGGGCCGTGGGAGTCGCACAGCTGCTGATGCACGCGGGCATGCTCGTACCCGCGCAGAGCTATCGTGCCGGCGTCGCCTCGATCGTACTCACGCACTTCGCCCGGGAGGAGGACCCGAGCCTCACGAGCGGCAAGTTTGACGGCGAGCTGGAGCGCATGGAGGCGATCGCCCAGTGGATGCGACCCCACGGAATGCTCCTCGCGAACGAACCGTTCGCTTCGACCAACGAGCGCGAAGGCTCGGAGATCGCCGACGGGGTCCTGCGAGCATTCCGCGATTCGGGGATCCGGGTGGTCGCAGTCACGCATCTCTTCGAGCTCGCACAACGGCTTGTTGCGGATCGACGCGACGACGTCCTCTTCCTGCGGGCCGAACGGGACCCGGAGGGACGCCGCACCTTCCGGATCATCCCGGGGGCCCCGCTCTCGACGAGCTTCGCGGCCGACGTCTACCGCGAGGTCTTCGGAGTGCTTCCGCTCGGCGCGGTCGGGTAGCTCGCACGTGCTGGACTCCGGCGCGACGCAATTCGCAACGTTCTTCTATCGAGACATCGCGCGACGGATTCTCATGGTTCGTGCCATCGCCGATTATGTAGGGACCGCCTCTTAGCCGTGAGCCATGGCAACACCTGCCACGGCAGCGACCTCGACAGAGCCGACCAAGGACCCGTTCTGGGCGCCCGCGAGCGTCGTGGGGCTTTGCGGGTTCGGAACGACGACGATGATCGCCGGCATGGGGATCGCGTCGGAGGGGATCAACTGGGGCGTCGACAATGGCGCGGTCTTTCCGATGGCACTTGCCTTCGGTGGGAGCGCACAGTTCGTCGCCGGTGTGATCATGCTCCGGCGGGGAGAGATCTTCCCCGGCTCCGCGTTCTGCGGGTACGGGGCGTTCTGGTGGGCGTTCACCCTGTTCCTGAGCGGGATCACGGTCAAGGCATTCGGGCCGACGGCGCCGTACGACATCGCGTGGTTCATGGTGGTGTGGGCGCTGTTCACGCTGACCTTCGCGATCAACTCACATTATCACGGCATAGGGATCGCGTTCATTTTCTGGACCTTGGTCATCGCCTTCGTGCTCTTGGCCGTCTGCTTCGGGATCCTCGGCAGCGGGCATGCCCCGTCGAACGGGCTGTGGGAGGCGACCGGGATTGACACCTTCATTTGCGGGTTCGCCGCGTGGTACGTCGCGACCGGGATCATCACGGCGCAGCATCACGGTGGACGGAAGGTGCTCCCGTACTGAGGCCAGTTCCTCTGGGCCAACCCCTTCTTTCCTTTCTTGTCCAGGTCCGGTCGGATCGTCCGACGGCCGCTCCGGCAGCTGAAGAGGTGGGAAACGATGCTACATACGGCGGAGGGGTTCGCCACCGGTCGGGGCTCTGCGATCCGGAACCGCAGCGGGCCGTGGATGACCCCGGGACGGAACCACCGGTGACCGCAGTTCGGAAGCCCCATCGCGCGGGCGCCCCGCCGGTCGACCCGAGTGCGTCGTCTCGGTCGGCCGCCCGGGCGGGTCTCATGCGGTCCGCCCGCGATCGGAACTTTCGCGGCGATGAATCCCGCGACGTTCACATCGAGCTGCTCGCAGCGGTCGCGGTGGTGGTCGACGGTCGAGTGCTGCTCCTGCGCGAGGAGGACGAGCCGTACCCGGGCCTCTGGGTCCTGCCCCAGGGGTACCCGCATCCGGGCGAACGGCTGGAAGACGCGGCGGTGCGGGAAGTCGCCGAGGAGCTCGACCTGGACGTTCAGCTTGAGGCGTTGCTCGGGGTGTACGAGGATTTCGTCCCGCAGTCCGAGGGTCGCGAACCCGTGCGACAG
>Ga0335074_10005714_pt1 | contig 17219 bp, 15 predicted proteins | sample Lox_Sample_23_FD_206715 | JGI IMG/M metagenome (GOLD analysis project Ga0335074, IMG submission 206715) | Soil microbial communities from Loxahatchee National Wildlife Refuge, Florida, United States - Lox_Sample_2.3 | ecosystem: Environmental > Terrestrial > Soil > Wetlands | place: USA... | reverse complement strand
CAGGCCGGCATTGACCTGGGTCAAACCTGCTGTCCGACCGCGCCGGCGCGATTGAGATACATCAATTCGCGCCGCGGCGGCGCGCCCTATGCTGTTGTCATCTCATGAAGGCAGGCCGGCCATGCGTGACATGTCGGACATCATTCGCGACCAGACCCCCCTCACCTATTCGGCGCGCACGACGGTGAAGCATGCCTGCCAAGGCATGCGCCAGCGCCGCGTCGGCGCGGTGCTGGTGATCGATGCGGAGCACCGCCTGCTCGGCATCTTCACCGGGCGCGACGCGGTCGGGCGCGTGCTGGCCGAGGGCAAGGACGCCGCCAGGACGCTGCTCAGCGAGGTGATGACCCGCGCTCCCGCGACGATGGGACCGACGGGCAGCGCCATCGACGCGTTGCGGCTGATGCATGATGGCGGCTTCCGCCATGTCCCCGTGCTTGCCGACGGCAAGGTCGTCGGCATCGTCTCGCACGGCGATTTCCGCGGCCTCGAGACCGCCCGTCTCGACGAGGAGACTGGCCTCTGGGAACGCATCTAGAATTGCCGCGCCGCGAAGGACGAAGCCGATGACCGCATCCGGGGAGAACCTTGCCGCCGCCGATGACCGCGCGCTGGTGCCGCTGCGCGGCCTGCTGGCGACGCTGCAGGCGGCCGAGCCGTCGCCGCCCGGCGACGAGCTGGAGGCCGATGCGCGTCGCGCCGAGATCATCGACCGGATGCTGCATGCCGCGCAGGCGCGGCTCACCGGCTCGCTGTCGCCGGCGGCCCTGATGCAGCCCTTCGCCGATTGGGCGATGCACTTCGTCAATGCACCGGGAAAGCAGTTGCTGCTGCTGGAGAAGGCGCTGCGCAAGCTGGTGCGCTTCAACCTCTATCTGGCGCATGCCGCGACCGACCCAGAGACGCCTTGCTGCATCGAGCCGCTGCCGCAGGATCACCGCTTCGCCGACCCGGCCTGGAGCAAGCCGCCGTTTCTCTATATCTATCAGGCTTTCCTGCTGCAGCAGCAATGGTGGCACAATGCCACCACCGGCCTGCGCGGCGTCTCGGCGCATAATGAGCGCGTCGTCGCCTTCGTCGCGCGCCAGCTCCTCGACATCGTCTCGCCGTCGAATTTCGTGCTCACCAATCCCGAGGTGCTGCGCCAGACCTTTGCCGAAGGCGGCCGGAACTTCTACCGCGGCGCGCTCCACATGATCGAGGATTGGGAGCGCGCGATCGCCGGCCGGAGGCCGGTCGGCAGCGAGGATTTCGAGGTCGGCCGCAACCTCGCGGTGACGCCGGGCAAAGTGGTCTACCGCAACGAGCTCATCGAGCTCATCCAATATGCGCCTTCGACCGAGACGGTCCGGCCGGAGCCGGTGCTGATCGTGCCCGCCTGGATCATGAAATACTACATCCTCGACCTGTCGCCGGAGAACTCGCTGGTGCGCTATCTCGTCGGCGCCGGCTTCACCGTCTTCGCCATCTCCTGGCGCAACCCGACCGCGGAGCAGCGCGAGCTCGGCATGGATGATTATCGCCGCCTCGGCATCGGCGCCGCGCTTGACGTCATCGGTGCGATCTGCGGTCCGCGCCGGGTGCATGCCTGCGGCTACTGCCTCGGCGGGACATTGCTCGCGACCGCCGCGGCGGCGATGGCGCGGGACGGTGACGAGCGCCTCGCCAGCGTCACGCTTTTCGCCGCGCAGACGGATTTCACTGAAGCGGGCGAGCTGACACTGTTCACCAGCGAGAGCCAGGTCGCCTATCTCGAAGACACGATGTGGGAGCAGGGCTATCTCGACGCCCGCCAGATGTCCGGCGCCTTCCACATCCTGCGCTCCAACGATCTCATCTGGTCGCAGCTCGTGCGCCAATACCTCAAGGGCGAGCGCGCGCCGATGAGCGATCTCATGGCGTGGAACGCCGATGCGACGCGGCTCCCCTACCGCATGCATTCGGAATATCTGCGCCGACTCTTTCTCGACAATGATCTGGCCGAGGGTCGGTATCTCGTCGATGGACGGCCGATTGCGCTCGCCGACATCCGCTTGCCGATATTCGCCGTCTCGACCATGACCGACCATGTCGCGCCCTGGCGCTCGGTTCACAAGATCCACCTGCTCACCGATGCCGATGTGCGTTTCGTGCTCACCTCCGGCGGGCACAATGTCGGCATCGTCAACCCGCCAGGACATCCCGGCCGGCGCTATCGGCTGGGGCATCGGCCCGAGGATGGCCGCTATGTCGATCCCGAGGCCTGGCTGGCGGTGACGCCGGAGCGCGCGGGCTCCTGGTGGCCGGCCTGGATCGATTGGCTCGCCGCGCATTCCGGCGCGCCGGAACCATCGCCGCCGCTGGGCGCGGCGGAGCGCGGCTTGCCGCCGCTCATGGATGCGCCGGGGCGTTATGTCCTCTCCCCCTGAACCCGCCGTTCCGAGTGACGCGAGGAGATCCCTGATGCGCGACGCGTTCATGCGCCTGCTCGAGTTCCGCCATGCCTGCAAGCTCTTCGACGAGACGCGGACCCTCGCGCGCGCCGATCTCGACTACATCCTCGAGGCGGGACGCCTCTCGCCCTCGTCGCTCGGCCTCGAGCCCTGGCGCTTCCTGGTGATCGAGGATCGCGCGCTGCGCCGGCGCCTGCGCTCGGCCTGCTGGAACCAGTCGCAGATCACCAGCGCCAGCGCGGTCATCGTCATCAAGGCGCTGAAAGCCGAGCTGAGGCTCGAGACCGGCTATGCCAGCCGCATGCTGCGCCGGCTGGTCGCCTCGGACGCCGAGCTCGAAGAGGCGCTGGAGATCTATCGCAGCATTCCGCATCAGAGCCGCGCCGCGTGGAGCGTCGCGCAATGCCACATCGCCGCGGCCGACATGATGCTGGCGGCAGCCGCGCTCGGCATCGACAGCTGCCCGATGGGCGGCTTCGAGCCCGAGGCGGTGGCGCAGCTGCTCGGCATCGACCTCGGCCAAGTCGAGATCGCTTTGCTGCTGGCGCTCGGATACCGGGCGCAGCCGCAGCCGGCACGCCACCGCCTGCCGCTCGGCGCGCTGGTGGAGTATCGCTGATCTCCCGATCTGGGCCGTAACGCAACCTTAACCAGGAAAGCTTTAGAGACTCCCGGAGCAACGGGAATGCAACGAGATGAGCTCCGGGTCGCTCCTTTCGACGGATAGAATCCAGCGGCCTCCAGACGCGGTTGGCTCCCTGTTCCGGGCTGCCGTTACGGCGATCTTCTTCGCGTCGGGGGCGGCGTCCCTTATCCTGCAAGTCATCTGGTTCAAGCAATTGCAGTTCGTGCTGGGCAGCACGACATTGTCAGTCAGCGTTACCATCGCCAGCTTCTTTTTCGGCCTCTCCATCGGCAGCGCCTTCGGCGGTCGCCTCGCCGACGCGGTTGCCCGCCCTCTGAAGGCCTACGGGTTTCTGGAACTCACGCTGGCGCTGGTTTCCTTTGCCGTTACGGCCTTTCTCTCGCACTGGTCGACCTGGGTGGGCTGGCTGTCGCCGATGCTGAGCCTGGATTCCCCGGCTCGGCTGCCGCTTATGGTCATCTTGTCATTCGCGACATTGGCACTGCCGACGATCTTGATGGGCGCGACACTGCCTTGCCTTGTCAGAGTCGTGGCGCGCTCCCGGATGGAGCTCGCCCATCGAATCGGCCTCCTCTACGGTTTCAATACCTTGGGCGCCGCCTTCGGCACGTTGAGCGTCGGCTTCGTGCTCATCGGGTGGTTGGGCGTCACCCGATCGAGCCTGGTCGCATCGGTCGTTTACGCTTGCGTCGGCGGTTTCGGCCTCCTGGCCGCGCGCCGCGAGCAGCCTTTGCCGGTGGCGGAGCGCAAACAAGCAGACCGACGCGGCGACGGATCTAAGGGCAGCTTGTTGATTTGGCTTTTCGCCGGTTCCGGTTTTGTCTCGATCGCCTACGAGGTCGTCTGGTTCCGTTTCCTGACCAACGTCAGCACGTCGAGCGTCTACGCCTTCTCAGGCATGCTGGGCACATACCTCATTGGTTTGGTGATCGGCGCGCTGATCTGTGCCCGGTTTCTCGCCGCTCACAAGGATCGATTGCTGCGCTACTTCGCGGTCACGCAATTCGGCATTGCGGTTGCCGCGACGCTCACTCTGGCGATCCTCGGCAAGGCCGGCACGATTGGCCAGGCGTTGCAGCCGATCGTCTCGGCGCTGGTGCCGGCCCACGCGCAGATGCTGCTGGGAGACGATGTCTCGTTCTTCGTCACGTGCTTTGTCGCTCTGCTTCTGCCGACCACGCTCATCGGCATCAGCTTTCCTCTCGCCAGCGAGCTGACGGCCGTGCGGATGAGCGCGTTGGGGCGACAAATCGGCACGCTCTATGCTTTGAACACGATCGGCGGCGTGTTGGGATCCCTGACGGCGGGATTCGTTCTGATCCCCTATCTCGGCAGCCAATGGGCGCTGGCTGTGTTGATCTCAACCAACATGCTGCTGTTCGCCGCCGTCACCCTATCGCAGCCGGGCTTGCCCAAGAGCTTGTGGCGACCAGGGGCGATCGCCTTGACGGTCGTCGTCGTGTCGTTCGCGGTTTTTGGGCCGCACTATCTGGAGCGGCAATTGACCGCATTCGTCGGCGCCAGAGTCCTGGAGCTCCGGGAGTCCAAGGAAGCAACCTACACCGTCCTCGAGTACGACGATGCAGCGGCCGGAAAATTTCAGCAGCTTCTGGTGAATTCCAGAAGCTACGCCAATAATCGCCCGGAGGGGAGACGCTATATGGCGGCCATGGCGCACTACCCTCTCCTGCTCCATACCGGCCCCTCCGACAGCGCCGCCGTCATTTGCATCGGGACTGGAACGACGGTCGGCGCCGTCAGCACCCACGATGAATTGCGCGCCATCTATGCCATCGATCTGGCGCCGGCGGTGTTCGACTTTGCCCGATATTTCGTGCCGATCAACCAGCGCTTCTATGCGAATCCCAAGGTGCACGAGATCGTGGCGGATGGCCGCAATTACCTCCTCGGCACGACGAACAGCTTCGACGTGATCACCATGGAGCCGCCGCCGCCGATCGATGCCGGCATCGTCAATCTGTACACCGAGGAATTCTATGCGCTGGCAAAGCGGCGGATGCGCCCGGGCGCCATGCTTGCGCAATGGGTGCCGTTGGATATCGGGCGCGGTGCTCTGCCGAAAATGATCCTGAAGGCCATGATGGCGCAGTTCAAGCACGTGTCGTTGTGGCTACCGGACAGAATGGAAGGTGTAGCGATCGCCTCCGACGAGCCGTTGCGGATCGATCGCGACGTGCTCGCGAAGCGCATGGCCGAGCCCGCGGTGGCTGCCGATCTCACCCAGATCGGGCTGCGCTCGCCCGATGATCTGCTGGCGACGTTCGTAGCCGCGGATGAAAGGCTCGCTGCCTATCTTGACGATACGCCGAGCCTCACCGATGACCGGCCGCGCATCGAGTATTTCAATCGGTATCCCGTGAGCCCGATCCGCGTGGCGGATCTGAAACGCCTGCGTGAGCCGGTGGAGCTCTATTTTGCCGCCGGCGCGCCCGAAGACGGACAGCTGGACACCGCGCGCCGCGTGGTCGAGGCGATTTGGGACGAGCATGAAGCGACCGCAACCGGGGATCTGGCCGCCGCCCGGACGGCGCTCGGCACCGCCTTGAAGCTGGAGCCGGACAACATGTATCTCCGCTATCTCGACCGCGAGCAGCGAGCCATGGAAGCATCAGCGCAGCGGTAAAGAGCGTACGTCAATAGAGTCCGGGAATGAGGCGCGCGGTGCGGGCGCGATAGGCATCGTAGGCGCTGCCGAATTGCGAGCGCAGCAGCCGCTCCTCGGCGCTGATCCGCGCAAGCACCACCGGAAGCGTGAGCGCGACGAGCAGCAGGCCCACCCCCGACCGGAACGCGAGCGCCCAGCCCGCGGCGTTGACGAGGAGGCCGAGATAGCTGGGGTGGCGGATGATGCCGTAGATCCCGGTCGTGACCAGGGCATGACCGGGCTGAATCGCCACCAGGCCGCTGAAGCGGCGGCCGAGCACGAAGACCGGCCAGAGCCGCAGCGCCCCACCGGCGGCGAAGAGAACGACGCCGAGCCAGCGCAGGGCATTGCCGTCGAGGACCCAGAAGCCGATCCGGTCGGTATAGGCCGGCAGATAGCCGGCGATGAGGCCGATCACGCCGAGGGCCGGGATGACCCAGCGGTTGCCGCGATCCTCGCGCACGCCGGGGCTGATATTGCCGCTGCTGAAGAGCGCCGCGCCGGACAGAGCCAAGAGAATGACCGTCAGCGCGATGAAGGCAGGGCGGCAGAAGAAGTTCTGAAATCCGCCCGCGCCGAGAACGGCAAGCCCGAGAAAGACAAGCGTGCTGAGGATGGTGAGGACTGCGCGGGTCATGACCTCTCGCGCCTCACACGGCCGGTCGCGTCGCCGTCCCGGTTGGCGGATGCGTGACGATCGATCTCAGGGCCGGAACCGGCTTGCGCAGGCGATCGAGATCGGGGCGCGGGCGCTGCAGCGCCGGGATGCGCGCAAAAGCGGCTTCCAGCGCGGCGCCGGCGCCCAGTACATCGCGATCACCACGAAAGCGGCCGATCACTTGCAGGCCGAAGGGCATGCCGCGCTGATCGGTGCCGCAGGGGAGGGACAGCGCCGGGTTGGTGACCAGGGTCACGACATAGGTGAGGGCCAGCCAGCGATAGTAATTCTCGAGCGGCTTGCCGTTCATTTCCTTGAGATAGAGCTCGGTCCAGGGGAACGGCGAAATCGGCGTCGTCGGCGACAGCACCAGATCGTAGTCTTGAAAGACCGTCTGGAAACGCTGGAAGATCCGCGTCTGCTCGCGCTGCGCCCAGGCACAATCGGCGAGCGTAAGAGCGGCGCCGAGCTCGTAATTGGCGCGCACATTGGGCCCGAGCGATGCCGGGTCCTTGGCATAGGCATCGCGATACGCGGCAACGAAGCCTTCGGCGCGGATGACATCGAAGCAGCGATGCGCATCACCGAAATCGAACGCGACCTCGTCGCAGCCGCGAAACAGATGCCGCATCGCCGCGATCCTGCCGCGAAAGGTTTCGGCGATCGCGCGATCGACCGCGCAGACGCCGAAATCGCCGGTCCAGGCGACGCGCAAGCGGCTGAGATCGAACCGCGGAAGCGTGGCGAGCGCCGCGGCATCGAGATCATAAGAGAGAGGATCGCCGATATCCCGGCCGGCGGTGACCGCGAGCTGCAAGGCAACATCGGCGATGGTTCTGCCCATCGGACCCACGACTGAAATCGGCGTCCAGCCGAGCAGACGCCGCTCGCTCGGCACCAGGCCGGGCGATGGCCGGAAGCCGACAACGCCGCAGATGGCGGCGGGAATGCGCAGCGAGCCGCCGGTATCGGAACCGCTGCACAAGGGCAGCATGTCGCACGCCAGCGCCGCCGCGGAGCCGCCCGAAGAGCCGCCGGCGTTGAGCAGCGGATCGAACGGGTTTCCCGTCGCGCCCCAGACGACATTGCGCGTATTGGCTCCGGCGCCGAATTCCGGCACGTTGGTTTTGGCGGTAACGATCGCGCCGGCGCGGCGCAGCCGCTGGACGAGTACGGCGTCGCGGTCCGGCACGTGGTCGCGATAGAGCGGCGAGCCGTGAGTCGTGAGCAGCCCTTCGGTGTCGTCGAGATCCTTGATGCCGACCGGCAGCCCGTGCAGCGGACCGAGCTCCCTTCCCGCCAGCACGTCGCGCTCGGCCGCGCGCGCCTCGTCCCGCGCGCGGTCAAAGCAGGTCGCGGTGACCGCGTTCACGGCGGGATTGATCGCCTCGATCCGCTCGATGCAGGCCGCGAGCAATTCGACCGGCGAAATCTCCTTGGCGCCGATCAGCCGGCGCAACTCGACCGCCGGCTGGGCGAGCAAGGTGGCGCGATCAGTCATGGAGCAGCACCGTCATGGGTCACGCCCTCCCGAGGCGACGCGGCGACAGCATCTCCGCCGTGACGCCGGCAGCCAGAATATGGTCGGGGAGCGGTAGCCCGCGGACAAGGGCCGCGCAAGCCTCGCCCATAGCGGCCGATGTCTGCATGCCGTAGCCGCCCTGAGCCGCGACCCAGAAGAAGCCCGCCGCGCGCGCATCGAAACCGCCGACCAGGTCGCCATCGCTCACGAAAGAGCGCAAGCCCGCCCAGCGCCGCGCCGGACGGCGGATCTCCAGGGTCGTGAACCATTCGATCCGGTCGATGCCGGTGGCGATGTCGAGCTCTTCCGGCTGAACGTCCTGGGGATCGACCGGATCGGCATTGGCGGGAGAGCCGAGCAACAGGCCGGCGTCCGGCTTCACGTAGAAGCTCTCATCGGCGGCGATGAGCATCGGCCAGCGCGCCGTGTCCATGCCCGGCGGCGCGGCAAAGGTGAAGGCCGAGCGGCGCTTGGGCACGAGGCCGAGGGGCGCGACCTGCGCCAGCGCCGCGAGCTTGTCGCACCAGGCACCGGCGGCATTGATCAGGATCGGCGCGCGACAGTCGCCGATCCCGGTTTGGACAATCCAGTCGCCGCCGCCCACGCGCTCGATCGCCGTGACCTCGGCATCGCAGAGGATCGCGCCGTGCGCGCGGCGGATGCCGCGCAGAAAGCCTTGGTGAAGGCTATGAGCATCGATATCGGTGGCATCCGGCTCGTGCAGCGCGGCGACGATGCGGTCGCGGCGCAGCACCGGGATCATGTCGCAAGCGCCGGCGGCGTCCATGCGGAAAGCGTGCGCGCCCGCCTCCAGGAGATGCTCCTGTCCGGCTTCGGCCACGGTCAGCGTACCGCGCGGCGACAGGATCGGATGCTCGGCGAACCCCGGCGGCGGGGCTTCGAAGAAGGCGCGGCTGGCGCGGGTGAGAGCGCGGACCTGAGGCGTGCCGTAGGTCTCCATGAACATGGCGGCCGAGCGTCCGGTCGAGTGATAGCCGGGCTGGCTCTCGCGCTCGAGCAGCACGACCTTGCCATGGGGCGCGAGCCAATAGCCGATGGACGCACCGGCAATGCCGCCGCCGACAATCAAGAAGTCCGCCTTCATCGCCCGGCTCCGCTGCTGTCACGACCGGCGGCGACCAAGTCCGGTATGGTATTGGGTCGCCCATCGGAATTATCATATATGAGAAACCAGATTCTCATATATGAGAATAAGCGATAGCTGACCCATATCATGCGCGTGCCTCGTCCCTCCCCTCTATCCGCTCCGCCGCCGGCCATCGACCGCGCCGATGTCGGCGCCCGGTTGCGCCGCCGCCGGCAAGCGAACGGCCTCACCCTCAAGGAGCTGTCCGACCGCTCGGGCGTCACGCTGTCGATGATCTCCAAGGCGGAACGGGGCGAAGTCGCGCTGACCTACGACAAATTCGCGGCCCTCGCCCGGGCGCTCGGCATGGATTTCCGCGATCTCTTCGGCCAGGCCGACGAGACCAGCGCGGCCGGCGGCGTTTCCTTCACGCCGGCCGGCCAGCACGTTCTCTATCGCAGCGGCAATTACGGCTACGGCATGCTCGCCGCCGATCTGACCGGCAAGCGCATGGTGCCGATGCGCGCCACCATCAGCGCGCGCCGCGTCGAGGACTTCGCCGATTACATCCGTCATCCCGGCGAGGAATTCGTCTATCTCCTGACCGGCACGCTGCGAATCTGCTTCGAGGACGGTCGCGAAGCCATGATGCAGCCCGGCGACAGCCTCTATTTCCACAGCAGCACGGGGCACATCTATTTGTCGGTCGGCGCCGGCGATGCCGAAGCGATCATCGTTTGCACCGACGAAAGCGGTGAGAAGAAGGGGCTGGTCTAGCGCTCCCGGCGCGCCATCCTGACACAGCGAGATCGAGGGCAACAATCATGCGCATCTTCAGTGGCGCGTTGGCGACGGAGACCAACACCTTCGGACCGATGCCGACCAGCGTGCGGTCCTTCCATGAGCGCGGTTATTTCCGCGCCGGCGAGCATCCGAACCAGATGCAGATGCATAGCGGACCGCTCTGGGCGGCAAGGCTGCATCGGCGACCCGACTGGACGCTGATCGAAGGCATGGTCGCGGCGGCGGTTCCCAATGGCCTGGTCACGCGCCAGGCCTATGAAGCGCTGCGAGACGAGCTGCTGCGCGACCTGCAACAAGCGCTTCCCGTCGACCTCGTGCTGCTCGGCCTGCACGGCGCCATGGCGGCGGAGGGCTATGACGATCCGGAGGGCGATCTGCTCGACCGCATTCGCCGCATGGTCGGCGCGGAAACGATCATCGGCGCGACCCTCGATCCGCACTGCCATATGAGCGCGGCAATGTGCGAGACCGCCGATCTTCTGATCTGCTGGAAGGAATACCCGCACACCGACATCCTCGAGCGCGCCGAAGATTTGCTGCGGCTTTGCCTGGCGATGCAGGAAGACGGGCTGAAGCTCGGGCTCACGCTGGTCGATACCGGCATCGTCACCAAGATCCACACATCGCAGGGCGAAGGCCGCAAACTGGTCGATCGCGTCGCGGCGCTCGAAGGGCGCGACGGCATCCACTCCGTGTCGATCGTGCATGGCTTCTCCTGGGGCGATGTGCCAGAGATGGGGACCAAGATCCTCGTCTATAGCGATGCGGCGCGCGATCCCGACGGCGCCAAGCGTGAAGCGCTGGCGCGGGCGCTGGCTCAGGACATCGTCACGCTGAAAGAGGCTTTCACCCCCCGCGGCCTCGGCATCGCGCAGGCGCTGGACGAGGCGGCGGCGACCGCAGGACCGGTCGTGATCGCCGACGGCGCCGACAATGCGGGCGGCGGCGCGCCCAGCGATTCCACCTACTTTCTGCGCGCGCTGCTCGAACGCAAGATGGACGCGTGTCTGGGTCCGCTGTGGGACCCCGCAGCCACCGCCCTCGCCTTCGATGCCGGGATCGGCGCGCGATTGGATCTGCGGGTCGGCGGCAAGGTTTGCCCGCTGTCCGGCGACCCCGTGGATGCGCGCTGGACGGTCGCAGCGCTGAAGCGCGACATGGTGATGACGGGCCTCGCCGGCGTTCCCGCGAAGCTGGGAGACTGTGCCCTGATCCGCTGCGACGGCGTCGATGTCGTCCTGACCTCGATCCGATGCCAAGGCTTCAACATCGATTTCTTCACCCAGCTCGGCTGCAATCCGGCGACAAAGAAAGTCGTGGTCGTGAAATCGTCACAGCATTTCCAGGCATCATTCTCGAAGATCGCCGCGCGCATCCTCTATTCCGACGCACCCGGCGTGGTAACGGGCAACCTCAAGACGCTTGCGTTCCACAACGTGCGGCTCCCGCGCTGGCCGCTGACGGAGCCGGGGCCGGTCGAGGTTCTGGCCAATCTCGGTCCGCGGGGCGATCGCGCCGCTATTGCCGGGCGGTATTAGAGTAGCGGTATTTTATGCGTATCTGATTCAACCTGCTCCCGAGATCGTATGGATTCCCGCTTTCGCGGGAATGAGGGAATAATTTGATTTTGCTTTAGAATTCGTCGCCCCCGCGAAAGCGACGCGAAAGCGGGGGTCCATTTCTGAGCCGCATAATGTCAGCGAAAGCACCTTTGCGCCGGATTCCTTCACGCGCTCTTGTGTGGACCAGGCGAAAGGGCGCTGCGTTAGATGTGCAGCAGCCGTCGCCGGACAGTAGCAAACGACCTTAAACGATCTTAAGGCTCGCCTCGAACGCAGAGCGGCCATTGAGATTGATCAATGGCGAACCGTTTCGGGTCATGGTCCAATCCCGGCGCAACGCACGAGGCGGATAGAGGCGGATAATGGCATTTACCATCGAAGTGAACGGCGTGAAGCGGACCGTCGATGTCGACGGCGAGATGCCGCTGCTCTGGGTCTTGCGCGATGTGCTCGACCTGAAGGGCAGCAAATATGGCTGTGGCGCCGGTTTGTGCGGCGCCTGCACCGTGCATCTCGACGGTGAACCGACGCGTTCCTGCCTGACGCCGATCTCGCGCGTCGGAACCGCGCAGGTCACCACCATCGAAGGCATCGGCGAGACGCTGCTCGGCCGCCGGGTTCAGAACGCCTGGCTCGATGTCGACGTGATGCAATGCGGCTATTGCCAGGCAGGCCAGATCATGTCCGCGGCGGCACTGCTGGCGAAGACGCCGCGTCCCAGCGAGCGCGACATCGACAGCGCCATGACCGGCAATGTCTGCCGCTGTTGTACCTATCCGCGCATTCGCGCCGCGATCAAGAAGGCCGCCGGATTGAGCACGGCCGATGCGAGGATGCCATGAGCGTCTTCGCCGGCATGTCCGCCGCTGCGGCAGGGCGCAGCGAGCGCGCCCAACCCTCGCGACGCGCCGTCCTCAAGACCGGCGCCGCTTTCGGCGGCGGCCTGCTCCTGCACGCGGTGCTGCCCGGTTTCGCGCGCGCGGCCAGCGCCGCGTCGGAAGCGCAGGGCGCGGCGACGCTCAACGCTTTCGTCTCGATCGCGCGCGATGGCAGCGTCACAATCATCGCGAAGAACCCGGAGATCGGCCAAGGCGTCAAGACGATGCTGCCGATGCTGATCGCCGAGGAGCTCGATGTCGATTGGCAGGATGTGCGCACCGCACAAGCGGACCTCGATACCGCCAAATACGGCCAGCAAGTGGCCGGCGGCAGCTGGGCGACGCCGCTCAATTGGGAGCCGCTGCGCCGGGTCGGCGCCGCGGGGCGGCAGATGCTGGTCGCGGCGGCGGCGCAGAGCTGGGGCGTTCCGGCGGATGAGTGCAGCACCGATCATGGCGTCGTGCAGCATGTCAAAAGCGGCCGGAAGCTTGGCTATGGCGCCCTCGCCGAGAAGGCCGCGGCATTGCCCACGCCCGATCTCGCCAGCGTCCGGCTCAAGGACCCGAAAGACTTCAAGATCATCGGTCAGCCCTTGCCGGGCGTCGACGATCCGCTCGTGGTGGCGGGAAAGCCGCTGTTCGGCATCGATGTCGCGGTGCCGGGGATGCTCTACGCGGTGTTCCAGAAATGCCCGGTGTTCGGCGGCAAAGTAGCGAGCGCGAATACCGACGCGATCAAATCCCTGCCCGGCGTGCGCGCGGCTTTCGTGATCGAAGGCGGCGACAATCCGCAGGGCCTCGTCGGCGGTGTCGCCATCGTCGCCGAGAGCTGGTGGGCGGCAAGCTCGGCCCGCGACAAGCTTCAGGTCACGTGGCACGAGGGGCCGACCCGCACGCAGAGCAGCGCCGGCTTCGCCAGCGCCGCCGCGGCACTGGCCAAGAGCGCGCCGCAACACGCGCTGCGCCGCGACGGCGATGCGGCAGCGGGGTTCGCGCGCGCCGCACATGTGCTCGAGGCGAGCTACACCTATCCCTTCCTGGCCCATATCGATCTCGAGCCGCAGAACTGCACGGCGCATGTTCACGACGGCAAGGTGGAGATCTGGGCGCCGACGCAGAATCCCGCCCCCGGTGCACGGCTCGTCGCCGCGACCTTGGACATCGGGGAAAGCGACGTCATCGTCCATATGACGCGTGTCGGCGGCGGTTTCGGGCGACGCCTGCGCAACGACTTCATGGTCGAGGCCGCGTTCATCGCCAGGACGGTCGGCGCGCCGGTGAAGCTGCTGTGGAGCCGCGAGGACGACGTCCAGCATGATTTCTACCGGCCCGCCGGCTTTCATTTCCTCAAGGGCGGCGTCGACGCCGACGGCAAGCTGGTCGCGCTCAGCGATCATTTCGTGACGTTCGGCCACGGCGAGCGCGTCGCCGACGCGGCCGGCATGGACGCGACCGAGTTTCCGGCCGGGCTGGTGGCGAATCTCGATTATGGCCTGTCGCTCATGCCGCTGGGTGTGCCGACGGGGCCGCTGCGCGCGCCGGGCGCCAATGGCATCGCCTTCGTCTTTCAGTCCTTCCTCGACGAGCTCGCCCATGCCGCCGGCAAGGATCCCGTCGACTTCCATCTCGCCGTGCTCGGCGACCGGCGCGTGCTGAAAAGCGCCGCCTTGGTGAAGGATCCCCGGCGCGACTTCGATACCGGCCGATTACGGGGCGTGATCGAGCTCGTGGCGGAGAAATCGGGCTGGGCGAACCGGCACAAGCTGCCCAAGGGAACCGGGATGGGCATCGCCTCCTATTTCTGTCATCTCGGCTATTTCGCGGAGGTCGTCCAGGCGACGGTGGCACCGTCAGGCGCGGTGAAGGTGGACAAGGTGTGGGTTGCCGGCGATGTCGGCAGCCAGATCATCAATCCCAGCAATGCCGAGAACCAGGTGCAAGGCGCGGCGCTCGACGGGATCGGCGCGGCGCTGGGCCAGGCGATCACGATCGAAGGCGGACGCGTCGTCCAAGCCAATTTCGATACGGTGAAGCCGCTCAGAATGCGTCAGGCGCCGCCGGTGGAAGTGCATTTCCGCGTCACCGATAATCCGCCGACCGGCCTCGGCGAGCCGGCCCTGCCCCCGGTCCTTCCGGCGCTGGGCAATGCCATCTTCGCGGCGACGGGAAAACGCGTGCGCAGCCTGCCGATCAACAGCGCAGAGCTGAAGTGGAGCTAGCCCCGCGTCGCTTGACGGCTTGATTTGCATCAACAACGGGCGGCCGGCAAAGACGTATCGTCCGTCAACGGCGTTTACGTCGTTGGAGGCACGCATGCGCATGCGCAACATCATCTGGAGCGCTGCCGTCTTGTCGATGGTGGCCACCGCCAGCCCGGCGCTCGCTCAGCATGGCGGCGGAGGCGGTGGTGGCTGGCATGGCGGGGGCGGCTGGCACGGCGGCGGTTGGCACGGCGGCGGTTGGCACGGCGGCGGCTGGCATGGCGGAGGTTGGCATGGCGGGGTCTATTTCGGTCCCGGATGGGGCTGGGGCCCGGGGTGGTGGGGCTATCCCTACGCTTACGGCTATCCCTATCCCTACGCCTATCCCGCTCCCACCTACGTCGCTCCCGCGCCCTATGCTTATCCGGCCGCGCCGGCCCCGACGGCACCGGCGCCGAGCGTCTGGTACTATTGCGAGTCCAGCAAGGCCTATTACCCCTATGTCCAATCCTGCAAAGAGGGCTGGAGACAGGTACCGGCTCAGCCGGCGCATTAGACGCCCGCCGCGCCGCAGATCCGCCGCCGCTCTCTAGTAGTGAATCTCGTATTCGGCTTGCCAGCGCAGCGTTGTGCGCGGCACCGCCGAAGTCAGGCCGAAGAGTACGCCGCCATTCCATTCCAGCGTGCCCGGTCCGAGATTGAAGATCTTGCCGAAGAGCTGCGGCCCGCCGCGCTGATCCTGTTGGCTCCAGCCGGCGAAATGACCGAAGGGACCGGGCTGGCCGTACACCTGAAGCCCGGGCTCTACGGCGAAACGGCGGCCAAACTGCAAAGTCCAGGCCTCGATGCGCGTCTCGAGGGCGTAGAGAAACACCGGACGGCCCGACGCATGCTCGCCCAGATCCTTTTCGAGGAAGAGATTGACCGAGGTGCTGGTGCCCCAGAAATCCTTGCGCAACACCGGCCCGAAGGTGGTTTCGTTCGGCGTGTCGCGCAGCATCGCCTGGCCGTATTCGGCGAAGAAGCCGGCATCGAGCCAATATTCGCCGCGCTCGGTGAACTGGAACAGGTTCTCGGAGGTGAGCTGGCTGAAATAAACCGCCTGGTTGGGACCGGGCTCGCGATTGAATTCCCCCTCGAGCTCGGTCTGCCACCAATGCGTGATGCCGTACTCGATCTCGGAGGTGTAGCTCTGCTCGCCGTTCTTGGCCGGGTTGGGATCGTAGCCGGCATCGCCGACGTGCTCGACCGCCAGTTCACCCTGATTGACATCAGGGGTCCAGACCTTGAAATCGGCCCAGGCCGGAGCCGACGCCGCCAGCCACAGCGCTGCGCTGAGCAGCGGGCCGACCGAGTATTTCGCCTGCATCTTCCCCCCGAACTCCCGCAAACCAGACGCCGAAGCGTCGCGCCGTTACGCGCGCGCCGTCGGCTGGCGTCGCAACAGGCGCATCAGCGAGCCGATGATGGCGAGAGTCGCGAGATAGAAGACGAGCTGAATGCCCTCGGGCTGGGCCGTGTAGCCGGTAAGGACGTGCAGAACTTGGCCGAAAAGACTGTTCTCGGTCAGCAGGAAGGACGTGTCCCAGAGCCGGTTGCCCAGCGCCGGGACGATGCCGGCCTGGACCAGAAAGGCGGCGCCTTGCGACGCCATCCCCGCGGCCAGCAGCAGGATGAGCCAATTGGTGACGGTAAAGAGGTGGCGCGTCGGAATGATCTGCAGGCCGAAATAGATCGCCGCGCCGGCGCCGACGCCGGCAACGAGGCCGAGCGCGCCCCCGACCAACATGCCCGAGGCGCCGCCGCCGGACGCGGCGATGCTGTAGAGGAAGAGCACAATCTCCGAGCCTTCGCGCAGCACGGCAATGCCGACGACGAGCGCCAGCGCATAAAGCGGCCGCGTTCCTGCCAGCACCTCCTGGCCGATGCGGGTCGCGTTCGCAGCCATTTCGCGCCCATGCCGGCTCATCCAGATGTTGTGCCAGCCCAGCATGGTCACCGCGGCAAACAGGATCGCGGCATAGAACAGCTCCTGGCCCATGCCTTGGACGGCGTCGGCGATCTCGCCGGCAAAGCCGGCGACGAGAACCGCGCCGAGCACGCCGCCGCCGATGCCGCACGCGATCCAGCGGTAGCGGCGCGGCACGCCGCGCGTGGCCGCGAGCACGATGCCGACGACGAGCGCGGCTTCGAGGACCTCGCGGAAGACGATGATCAAAGTGGCGAGCATCCGGGAGCCCTTGCTATTTCGCGATCAGATGACCGCGCGTCGAGGGATGGAAATCGTCGAAGAATTCATAGCTGCCGCGATCGAGCGGCCCGACGAAGACGGTGATCTCGCCGCCGGGCTGAACCACCTTCTCGCGGTGAAAATCGACGCTTTCGAACTCGGAAGTGGTCTGATCCTGGTTGCGGACGGTGATCTTGACCTTCGTCCCGGCGGGAATTTCGACGGTGCTGGGCACGAATTGGTGGTCCTTGATCGCGATGACGATGCCCGCATCGTCAGCCCAGGCCGGCCCGCCGATCAGCAGGACGAAAAGCACCGCACCGAGCGCGAGACGAGCCATCACCCTTTCCTCCACCGCATGCAACTGCGAAGCATTTGCAACTTAGCCTCGGCGTTGTCACGGGTCAAGCGCCGGGCGCGCAGCGGGCGAACGGCTCTTCGAACGCTCGCTTTCTTGCGCGTCGGGCGTAATGAATGGGTGCGGGGCCAGTTCATTCGGTACGGCTCGAGGGGCGCGCGCTCCCGGTTTTCTGC
>Ga0335074_10005712_pt1 | contig 17221 bp, 13 predicted proteins | sample Lox_Sample_23_FD_206715 | JGI IMG/M metagenome (GOLD analysis project Ga0335074, IMG submission 206715) | Soil microbial communities from Loxahatchee National Wildlife Refuge, Florida, United States - Lox_Sample_2.3 | ecosystem: Environmental > Terrestrial > Soil > Wetlands | place: USA... | reverse complement strand
GCCTGCCACCCCGATGACATGCGCTGGTTCGCCGAGAACGTGTTCCTGCCGACGCTGCCGCGGGTTCGCCAGCAAGGGCTGGCGATGCCAGGCCGGGACGGGCTCCTGGTACTGGCGGCAACTGAGGGCATGCCACCAGGCGTCGCGGTGCTCGACACGCCCGACATTGACTCTGTCGTTCAGGCGCACCGCGACTTCGCGCACCAGTTCCTTGATGCCTCTGATCTCTGGCTGTTCGTCACCTCCGCCCGACGGTATGCGGACGCGGCCGTCTGGGAGATGCTGCAGGACGCGCGTGATCGCGGCGCAGCACTGGCGGTCGCACTCTCGCGCGTGCCGCCCGCGGCGACAGCGGAGCTCACCGCGCACTTCGAGGCGATGCTGGAGGCCAACGGCCTGCGCGAAGAGCGCCGGTTCGTTATCCCCGAGACCACGATCACCGATTCGCAGCTGCCAATCGAGGTAGCGGCGCCGGTCCGTGACTGGCTGGCCGACACCGCGAGGCGCGACGACCGCCGTGTCGCGGTTCTGACTCAGACCATGTCCGGAGTTCTCGACACCTTCCGAGTCAGGATTCCTGCTTTCTCCGACCAGGTGACCGAGCAGCTTGCTCTGCGGCGGCAGCTCCGGGAGATCGTCGACACGGGGGTCGCCTCGGCACTGGCTGAGTTCGACGACGTTATCCGGGACGGTTCGGCGGTCCAGGGTGAGGTGCTTGCCCGGTGGCAGGACTTCGCGGGCACTGGCGACCTGCTGCGTACCCTGCAGATGCGGCGCGGCCGCGGTTCGGCCCGGCGGAAGGGGCAGGGCATGCCCTCCAGGGCCACCGCGCTCGAGGACGCGCTACTGGTAAGCCTCGAGTCGATGATCGCGGCCACCGCAGACAGGGCAGCTGAGCGCATAGTCGACCGGTGGCAGGAGACTTCCGCTGGGGCGGGATTGCTGGCCGGCCTCGGCAAGGAGCCTGACGCCGACCGGTCTGCGTCAAGCGAGGAGGACTTCGTCGCCACCGCGCTCGCTGACCTGGGCCTGGTCAGCGGAGTGGGCGACGAGGTCCAGCACGATGATCCCGCCGCGCTGGCGCGAGCGACCCCGAGCCTGGCGCCGGCCGCCAGGCGGGCGACCAGCGCGTGGCTCGAACACGTTGTGCAGCTGGTCAAGGCCCAGAACGTGACGAAGCGCTCGGTGGCGAGGGTCGTGACCTTTGACGAGGTGCCGCTAGCCCTGGTGCTTGCTGTCGGTGTACTCGGCTCTGCCGCTGCCGACGGGCCGGCCGGCTACGGAGGTAGCGCTTCAGACGCGGCTGCGGCTGCTGCGCCACAGCGGGTGCTCGAATCGCTGTTCGGCGCAGGATCGCTCCGTGACCTGGGCACGCGGATCAGGCAGGACCTGCATGAGCGAGTCAGTCAGCTCCTGGCGGTCGAGGCAGCCCGATACTTCGCTGTCATCGACTCGGCCGGCGTGCCGGACGAAACCGCTGCCACCGAGCTGCTGCAGGCCGGTTACGCGCTGGAGGAAGCCCGATGACGGCCACGCTGACCACGCCCATCACAGCCGACGAGCGTGCGGGTCTGTCCGCCAGGCTCACAGCGCTCGCACGCCTGGTGCAGATCGGTAGTGCACGGACCGGGCCGGATGGCTTCAGCGAGCAGCTCCTAGCTGACTCAGGCGACCTCCTGACCCGAGCCGGGCAGCGGCTGATGCTGTCCTCTCGCCACACCGTCGTGGCGCTGGCCGGGGGTACCGGGAGCGGCAAGTCGTCGCTGTTCAACTGCCTGTCCGGAGCTGACTTCTCCACAGTCGGGGTCACCCGGCCGGTCACCAGGGACGCGCACGCCTGCGTGTGGGGGGTGACCGGTTCCGGCCCGCTACTGGAGTGGCTTGGCGTGCCGAGGCGCTACCGCTACGCCAGGGCGAGCGCGCTCGGCACAGGCGAGCAGTCAATGGACGGGCTCATCCTGCTGGACCTGCCTGACCACGACTCCGTTGTGGGCCACGCGACCGACAAGGTCGACCACCTCGTCGGCTTGTCGGACCTGATGGTGTGGGTACTCGACCCGCAGAAGTACGCCGATGCCGCAGTGCACCGGCGCTTCCTGGTGCCGCTGGCCGGCCACTCCGAGGTCGTGGCAGTGGTGCTGAACCAGTCGGACCTGCTGACTGCCGCGCAGATAGAAGACTGTGTTCAGGATCTGCGCCGGCTGCTGGACATGGAGAACCTGCATGACGTGCAGATCCTGGTCACGTCAGCGAAGACCGGTGCGGGCGTCGAGGAACTGCGGAAGCTGCTGATCGAGGCAGTCACAGCCCGCCGCGCGGCAGTGGCCCGGATCTCGGCGGACGTGGACAGGGTCGTGGCGCAGTTCGAGCCCTATGCGGCAGCGGTGCAGACGGCTGACTCAGTGGTGGCCGATGCGGCCGTGGCCTACGCCTATGACGAGACGCTCCCGGCAGACACTGCCGCCCACCTCGCCGCATCGTTTGGCTCGGCGGCCGGTGTGTCCGCGATCAGCGACGCGCTGCGCAGCGCTCGTGAGCTTCGGGCAGCTGACTATGTTGGCTGGCCCGTCGGCTGGGTAGCCGAGCGCATGACCAGCCGTGATCCGGCCAGGAAGATCAGGCTTGGCAGGCTGTGGGATGAGCTGCAGGGTGTCAGCGCTGGCCCGTCTGGCGCGCAGCAGGCCGAGATCGACAACGCCCTCACGCAGCTGGCTGCCGAGCGCGTGCCGCCGCTGCCCAGGCCTTGGTCGCGCACGGCGCGCGCCGCAGTCAGGTCGCGCGCGGCGGACATACCAGGGGCCATCGGCACGGAACTAAGCGCGGCGCTGCCGGCCAGCGCATCGGCTGACAGGTGGTGGCGCCTGGTCGGTGTCCTGCAGGGCCTGCTGCTTGGCTGTTCGCTGGTCGGCGTGGCGTGGTTCGTAGCGCTGCTGGTGCTAGGCGTGGGCGGCGTGGGGTCGGGAGTGCCGAAGTTGTTCACCGAAGCCTTGCTGCTGCCGGCGGCTGCTGCACTGGCGGCGCTTGGCCTGGTCGGAGGCTGGCTGACGGCGCGGATTTGCTCCGCGAAGGTCAGCGAAGCCGCTGTCCGGGAGACAGAACAGCTGCTTGACGATGTCGGCGAGCGGCTGACTGGCGTCGCGCATGCGCTCGTGGTCGGCCCCGCTGAGCTTGAGCTTGCAGAGCTGGGCAGGTTCAGGGCTGAGCTGCGGATGGCCGCCCGCTGACGGTTGCAAGGCGCTCACCGAGTGCCAGGATGCCCTCCGAAGACGGTCGGGCGCTTGCGTTTGCTACTGACAGCGCCGCCGTCTGGTCCACAGGCTGGTCGGCTCCCCGGCCGGTTATGCACAGTCCGCCTTATGACCCGGAGCTGGCCGTTGTTGCCTGCGCATCCTTGGTCTGGACGCAGGCGGCGCCGGGCCGCCAGCGAGAGGCGCGGGCGCTGCCTGATGCGACGGGTCGCCGCGCGGACTGTTGAGGAGGCCAGGACATGGTCAACGAGGCTCATTTCAGTGTGACCGGATACGTCGCCACAAACCCGAGGCTGGGATTCACCAGGGACGGAACCCGAATGCTGTCCATGCGCGTGGGCTGGACGCCCCGGCGGCTTGACCGGGCCACCGGAGACTGGGTGGATCAGCCGAGTTCATTCATCAGCGTGCAGTGCTTCCGGAAGGTCGCCGAGCATGCCGGGTTCTGTCTGCGGCGCGGCGACCCGATCGTGGTCAGGGGTACGTTGCGCGTCCGTGAGTACCCCGACCAGACCGGGGCGAAGCGGATATCGGTCGATGTGGTAGCAGACACGATCGGGCACGACTTGTCACGCGGCATCAGCATGTTCGCCCGACCGGCCGCCTCGACCGAGCAGACGGCCGCGGAGCGAGCGCAGGCCGAGGGAGGAGGCGAGCGGAGCCCGCTGCCGGGAGACCGCCCGCAGGCCGTGGCGTCCGGGCCGTCCGGCGACAACTCCGCACCCGGATACCTCCCGGGCGCGCCCGACGGCATGCCGTCCGGCACCGGCAAGCCGCTAGCGATCGACGCGGCGCCCGACCGGGACCTGGACGACCGGGATTACGAGGCGGACGACGAGGTCTTTGACCTGGAGGAGCCTGCCGGAGTGCAGGCCGAGACGGCCGAGCCGGTACCCGCGCTGGCCTGACGAGGGCGGAAGGGTGCTGACCTGGCGCGGCGCGGCTCGGATCGAGCGCCACCGCGCTGCGCCGGTCAGCATCCTGGCGTTGGCCGGAGTCTGCCCGGCCCGGCCTCGAGCCCAAGCCGGCGGGCCGGGACAGGGACCCGGGTCCGCCTGAGGCGTGCCGCGGCCGGGCCGCGCCGTCGAGGTCGGCCAGCGCATAGGCCGACCCCCGGTAGGCCGGGCTCGACGTATGCCCGGCCCGACGTCGTGCCGGGCCTGCGCTGTGCCGGGCCTGCGCTGTGCCGGGCCTGCGCTGTGCCGGGCCTGCGCTGTGCCGGGCCTGCGCCGTGCCGGGCCCGCGCCCCCGCGTCGGCTGTACTCGGCTGCCGAATCCGGGCTGCCGAATCCGGGCCGGCCTGTCAGGCGGGCCCAGTTAGGCCGACCGCCCGCTGGCGGGCAGGCCTGGCGAGTTCCACCTGGTCAGGCTGCAGCGCCATTGAGCCGCAGTTCGTAGCCCTGCCTCGCAGCCCCTAGGCTTAGTAGCATGCCGGAGTTCATCTACCAGATGAGCCGTGTCCGCAAGGCGCACGGCGACAAGGTCATCCTCGATGATGTGACGCTTGCGTTCTTGCCAGGGGCCAAGATCGGGGTGCTGGGGCCTAATGGGACGGGTAAGTCGACGCTGCTGCGGATGATGGCGGGGGTGGAGCAGCCATCGAATGGTGATGCGCGGCTGATGCCGGGGTTCACGGTGGGGATCTTGGATCAGGAGCCGGCGCTGGATGAGTCTAAGACGGTGCTGGGGAACGTCGAGGAGGGCGTGGCGGAGACCAGGGCCCTGCTGGATCGGTATAACCAGATCGCTGAGCAGATGGCGACCGATTATTCCGATGAGCTGCTGGCGGAGCTGGGCGGGCTGCAGGAGCAGCTTGATCATAAGGGCGGCTGGGATCTGGAGAGCCAGCTGGAGCAGGCGATGGATGCGCTGCGCTGCCCGGCGCCGGAGTCTGAGGTGGGCGTGCTGTCGGGTGGTGAGCGGCGTCGGGTGGCGTTGTGCAGGCTGCTGCTGGCGGCGCCGGATCTGCTGCTGCTGGATGAGCCGACCAATCATCTGGACGCGGAGAGCGTGGGCTGGCTGGAGCAGCACCTGGAGAAGTATCCCGGCACGGTGGTGGCGGTGACGCATGACCGGTATTTCCTGGATAACGTGGCGGGCTGGATCCTGGAGCTGGACCGGGGCCGGGCTTACCCGTATGAGGGCAACTACTCGACTTACCTGGCGACGAAGGCGGCCCGGCTGAAGGTGGAGGGGGCTAAGGACGCCAAGCGGCGCAAGCTGCTGACCGATGAGCTGGAGTGGGTGCGGTCGAGCCCGCGGGCGAGGCAGGCTAAGAGCCGGGCCCGGCTGGCGCGGTATGAGGAGATGGCGGCCGAGGCTGACCGGAACCGCAAGCTGGACTTTGAGGAGATCCAGATCCCGCCGGGCCGGCGGCTGGGCACGGTGGTGGTGCAGGCGGACGGGCTGGCTAAGGGGTTCGGCGACCGGGAGCTGATCGAGGATCTGTCCTTCAGCCTGCCGCAGGGCGGCATCGTCGGGGTGATCGGGCCGAATGGTGTCGGCAAGACGACCCTGTTCAAGATGATCATCGGCGAGGAGCAGCCCGACTCCGGAACCATCAAGGTCGGCGACACCGTCGACATCGCCTACGTGGACCAGGCGCGGGCCAGGATCGATCCGGCCAGGAACGTCTGGGAGGTCATCTCCGACGGCGAGAGCTACATCACGGCCGGCAAGACCGAGATCCCCAGCCGCGCCTATGTCGCCGCGTTCGGCTTCAAGGGCGGCGACCAGCAAAAGCCGGCCGGGGTGCTGTCCGGCGGCGAGCGTAACCGGGTCAATCTGGCGCTGACCCTCAAGCAGGGCGGCAACCTGCTGCTGCTGGACGAGCCGACCAACGACCTGGACGTCGAGACGCTGGCGTCGCTGGAGAACGCGCTGCTGGAGTTCCCCGGCTGCGCGGTGATCACCAGCCACGACCGCTGGTTCCTGGACCGGATCGCCACCCACATCCTGGCCTGGGAAGGCGGCTCGAACTGGTTCTGGTTCGAGGGCAACTTCGACGCCTACGAGAAGAACAAGATCGACCGGCTCGGAGCCGAGGCCGCCCGGCCGCACCGCGTCACCTACCGCAAGCTCACCAGGGGCTGAACGCCAGCAGGCTTGCGGCCATTAGCCGACTCCCGCTGCTGACTGGTTCCGGCTGCTGACTGGTTCCGGCTGCTGACTGGTTCCGGCTGCTGACTGGTTCCGGCTGCTGACTGGTTCCGGCTGCTGACTGGTTCCGGCTGCTGACTGGTTCCGGCTGCCCGGAGGGCGGCGGCGCGAGCCGGGCTGCAGGCGAAGGCGACGTGAGGTTCAGCTCTGCAGTTGGATGTCGCTACCGACGATCACGCCGTTCGCCACCGTGTAGGTGCCTGTATAGAGCTTGACCGAGCCGTCCGACTGCAGCGCCCGCAGTGTAACCGTGACCACGCTGCCGTCGACCTTCGTGATTCTCACCGTGTCGTGTGCTGTGCCGACGTACCCGTTCTCGAACGTCGTCAGCGAACCCTGCCTGCCGCCTAGCTCCCAGGCTTTGCCGTAGCGGTGCTGGTTGATCGCGGCGTAGTAGGCGAGGACTGTGCTGGCCGGGCTCAGCCCAGTCCCCGGAGACGTCCTGGCCGGGGGCGATGGCGCAGTCGGGTGGTGATCCGCCAGCTTGTAGGCGATCCCGCCGGCGATGGCGGCACAAGCGACGGCAGCGATCACGGTCAGCGCGATATCCCGGCCGCGCCGCCCGAGGCCGCCGGCACGGCCGCGCGGCCGCGACGACCCGCCGAGGCCATGCCGCTGCGTTTCCGGTTGCATGCTGCCGCTTCGGCCGGGCCCGGCGCCAGCTGGGCGGCTCGGGCCACCGGCCGGGCTGGCTGCACCACCGCGCGGGCTGCCCGGACCACCGCGCGGGCTGCCCGGCTCGCGTGGTGACGACGGCCGCCGCGCATCCGGACCTGCGCTGAAGGGCCTGTCTGGGGTGCCGGGAACGTGGCCGTCCCAGCTAGTCACCGGCACCGGGAGCACGCCTGGATCGGGGCGAGCCGCGTAATCCGCCAGCGGAGGTGCCGCCAGGCCTGCGCCCGGCTGCAGGTATTCCTCCCGCCGGCGCGAGACCTCCGGCTGCGCCCGATCCGGCTGGCCCCGATCCGGCTGGCCCCGATCCGGCTGGCCCCGATCCGGACGCCAGGTCGTCGGCTGCCCGCCGCCGTCCCCAGCGAACGCCGCCTCCGCGCGCTGCCGGCCATCCTGCCAGCGCGCCTCGCGCGGCTCGTGGGATACCCCGGCCGCCCCGGCCGCCCCGGCCGCCCCGGCCGCCCCGGCCTGGCGCGGCTGCCGCGCTGAGCGCCAGCGCGAAGTCCCGGCAGCTGGCAAACCGGCCCGCCGGTGACTTAGCCATCGCCGTGGTGATGACCTCGTCCATCGCTGGCGGCAGGTCCGGCCTGAGCTTGGTGAGCCGAGGAGGTGCGGATTCGAGCTGGGCCCACATGAGCGCCATGCTGTCGTCGGACTGGAACGGCGGCGCGCCGGTCAGCATCTCGACGACTGTGCAGGCCAGGGCGTACTGGTCGGCCCGGCCATCGACCTGCTGACCCTGGATCTGCTCAGGCGAGACGTAGTCGAGCGTGCCGAGGAACTGCCCGGTCGCGGTTAGCGTCACCGACGCCAGGGAGTGCTTGCTGAGCCCGAAGTCGGCCAGGTACGCGTGGTCAGAGCCGTCACTAGCCTGGGCTAGCAGGATGTTGCCAGGCTTGACGTCACGGTGGACCAGCCCGTAGGCGTGAGCGGCGTCCAGCGCAGCGCCGACCTGGCTGGCAATCGGCAGGACCCGGGCCGGCGACAGCCTGCCCTCGGCCCGGATGAGCGAGCGAACGTCGCCGCGGCTGACATAGCGCATCGCGATAAACAGAACGCCCCCGGCCTCGCCAGCCTCGAACACCGGGACGATGTGCGGGTGGTCCACGCCGGCCGCCGCGTGCGACTCACGGATGAAACGCTGCCGGAATGCCTCGTCCTGGCCCAGGTGCGGGGCCAGGACCTTCAGTGCCACAAGCCGATCGAGCCGCAGGTCAAGCGCCCGGTAGACCACGGCCATGCCGCCGCGGCCGACCTGTTCCTGGATGAGATACCCGGCCAGCTGTTCGCCCGGTTGCAGGCCTCCGGGGTCGGAGCGAACATCCTGTGTCACTGCTCAGAGCCTCCAGCGGCGGGCCTGTCCGGCACCCTGGACTTAACCGCTGGCGAGCGGCTGGTTGCGCCAGGTCAGAACTGTGAAACCCAGTATCTTGGGATGTCCCGCCGGCCGCAAATGCCATGGGCCAATCTACCTGGGATTGTTCCGTTGGCCCGGTCAGGGCCGTCTTCGGCCAGAGGGAAGGGCGTGACTCACGTACTGCTGCCCCATGAGGGGCATCGATCCGTGACTCACGCCCAAACGGCCCCGGTGGAGGGCTGGGCGAGGGCTGGGCCAGGGCTATAGAGCTGGGCCAGAGCTGGGCCAGAGCTGGAATCAGCCCGGGGTCAGGCCGAGGTCGGGTCCGCCGCCGCGCTCGCCCGGCTGGTTCACCAGGCTGTGCGCGGCCATGACGAGGTACTCCCACAGCTGAGCATCGTGCTCGGGCGCCAGGTCGAGCTCGTCCAGGGCCGTGCGCATGTGCCGCAGCCAGGCGTCTCGCTCCTTCGGCCCGATCGCGAAGTGCACATGCCGCATCCGCAGCCGCGGATGGCCACGCAGCTCGTTATAGGTGGCCGGGCCGCCCCAGTACTGGATCAGGAACAGCCGCAGGTGCTCCTCGGCCGGGCCCAGGTCGCGGCTCGGATAGACCGGGCGCAGCTCAGGATCGGCGGCTACCTCTTCGTAGAACCGGTGGACGAGGCGGCGGAAAGCCGGCTCGCCGCCAATGGCCTCGTACAGGCTGGGGGCTTGGGTCTCGCTCATCTCGGGCTCCAGACTAGCCGCTGGCCGGCAGCCGATGATCACGCCAGGAGACCCCGAGTGCCGGGCATTCTCAGCCGATCCGCAGGCCGGTCTGCGCCGCGGCGAACGCCAGGCTCTCCGCCCCGAGCGCAATCGACCGGCTGATCGACCGGGCGCCGTGCCCGACCCGCGCCTCGGTCCGCAGCAGGATCGGGCGCTCGCTGGCCGACGCGCCGGAATCGTGCTGCAACGCCGCGCACATCTTCCTGGCGTGCAGCGGATCCACCCTGGTGTCGCCGTCGAAGACCGTGAACAGGACCGCCGGATACCGGACCCCCGGCCGCACGTGGTGGTACGGCGAGTACCCCAGCAGCCAGCCGAGCTCCTCGGGGTCCGCGGCTGTGCCGTACTCGTCATTCCAGGTCTCGCCGAGGCCGAACCGCTCGTACCGCACCATGTCGAGCAGTGGTGCCTGGCAGATCGCGGCCGCGCTCAGATCCGGCCGCTGCGTGATGCTGGCGCCGACCAGCAGGCCGCCGTTGGACCCGCCCCAGACCGTCAGCTGCTCACTGGAGGTCCAGCCGTCAGCGATGAGCTTCTCCGCCGCGGCGTGGAAGTCGTCGAACACGTTCTGCTTGTGCGCCCGCATCCCGGCGCGATGCCACTCCTCGCCCTCTTCGCTGCCGCCGCGCAGCCCGGCGACCGCGTAGACGCCGCCCGCCTCGACCCAGGCCAGGATGGCGGCCGAGTAGGCAGGCGTCAGGCTGATGTTGAAGCCACCGTAACCGTTGAGGATGGCCGGGCGCCTCAGAGCGGGAACGTGGCCGCCGCTGCCAGTCCCGCCCGCCGCCGCGCGGCCGCCCGCATCGGCGGAGATCACCACCATCCGCACCGTGGTCCCGTCGGCCGAGGTAAACGCGACCTGCTGCGCCACCGCGGCCGGGATGCTCACGGCACCGGGCGCGCGCTGCCACTCCTGCAGAGTGCCGGCCGCGGCGTCGTATCGCAGCACAAGGCCGGGGGTTGCGAAGTCGGTGTAGCTGAACCATGCCTCGTTCCCGCCCTCGGGTCGCTCCGTCAGGGCGCCGACGGTGCCCAGGCCTGGCAGATCGAGGGTGCGGATCTGGTCGCCAAACGCAAGGTCGTGGACGCTGACCTCGCTGATCGCATGCCGTTGCCTGGCCACGAGCAGGACCGGCTCGGCGAGGCCAGGACCATCGAGGATGGCGAAGTCGGTCAGCACCGCGTCCGGGTCAGCCCCGACCAGCTCCCGCCAGCTCGCCTCCTCGGGGAAAGCCGGGTCGGCGGGCTCGGTCACCATGATGCGGCGCCGCGGTGCGCCAGCATCGGTCAGCAGGTAGAAGCGGCCGTCCCGTCCGGCCACCGGCCAGGTCTGGGCATCGACGCCCTGCTGCATCACCTGCAGGATGGGTGCGTCCGCTGCCGTCTCGGTCAGGTCCGCGACCCACACGTCGTTCCGCGGCGCCGTGCCGGCGGCGGCGGTGATGGTCAGCCAGCGGCCGTCGTGGCTGACGGTGATGCCGTAATAGTTGGTCTTCTCCAGGCCCTCGCCGAGGATCATCCGGTCCTCGCTCACCGGCGCGCCAACCTGGTGCAGGTAGACGCGGCGGTGGAACTGCTCTTCGCGGTCTGGCACCTGGTCGGGGGGCAGCCGGCGGACGTAATAGAACGTCTCGCCGCCGGGCAGCCAGCCAACCGGCGAGTACCGGCAGCGGTCGATCGGTCCGTCGATGACCGCGCCGGTGGCAACGTCGAGCACGCGCAGCAGTGACTCCTCCGTGCCGCCCTCGGAGAGCTGGTAGGCCAGCCGGCCGCCCTCGTGGTCAGGCTGCCACCGGTCGAGAGTGGTTAGCCCCGTCGGGTCGATCGCGATCGGGTCGATCAGTACCCGCTCGCCCTCGGCCGCGGTCGCGGTATAGAGCACGGCGTGCTCCTGGCCTGGCTCGCGCCGCGTGAAGAACTGACGCTCGCCCCGCCAGACCGGCGGGCTGACCTCGCCGGCCGCGAGCAGCTCGCCGATTCGCGTGGTCAGCTTCGCAACGCCGGGCAGTTCGGCCAGGTAGCTCGCATACAGCTCGTCCTCGGCCTGCTGCCACGCTTTGGCCTGCGGGCTGGCCGGATCCTCGAGCCAGCGATACGGGTCACCTACCTCATGTCCGTGGATGGTCTCGGTGAGATCGAGGCGGGGGGCATCCGGGTAGGGGCGCAGCGTCATACCGGAACTTTAGAGCCGCGGGGGTTGCGGGGGATCGTCCCCCCGAGGTAGCCCGCGGAGGGGTTGCTGGGGTTCGGTAACAGGCGGGTGTCGCCGGCGTGAATTCGGGCCGCGGCAGCGCCACGTTCGCAGGCCAAAGCAGATAGATGTTGGCGATCAAGGCGACGGGCAGTCACACTGGTCACGGGTGCCCCGGCGGCACGGCGCCGGCCAGCACGTGAACGGGAGGTGCAAGTGCGCCGGGTACTGCTGCTCAATATCACCTATGAGCCGCTGACCACCGTCGGCTTGCACCGCGCGGTCTGCCTCGTGCTCGGGGAGAAGGCCGAGATCGTGCACAGCGATGTCGGCGGCCTGGAACTGCACTCGTCCTCCACGAAGCTGGCAGCGCCGTCGGTCATCCGGCTGCGCCGGTACGTGCGCATCCCGCATCGCAGCCGCGTTCCGCTCACCAGGGCGGCGCTGATGCGCCGCGACAACTACCTGTGTGCCTACTGCGGGATTAAGGCCGACACCATCGACCACGTCATACCGCGCAGCCGGGGCGGCGCGCATGCCTGGGAGAACTGCGTAGCTTCCTGCACGCGCTGCAACCACCGGAAGGCCGACCGCCTGATCGAGGAACTCGGCTGGACGCTGGCACGAGATCCGGCCGCGCCGCGCGGGCCGCATTGGCGGCTCATTGGCGCCATCAATGACGGCGACCCCCAGTGGGTCGCCTATCTTTCTGAGGCGAGCGCTGCTTAGCGTGAGCAGCTGACTACAGCCCGCGCTCAGGCCTCGCAGGGAGCGATGTTAGCGTCCTGTGATGCTCAGAGCGCCGGAGTTGGCTGGCACCGCTTGGCGCAATCTGCTCAGCGCGCGGGCTGTTCGCCTCGTGGTGCCGTGCAATCGTGCCGTCCGCCGCCCGTCTGTCCTGGGGAACGTCACCACGTACCCCTCGCAGCTCGTGGCCGGACGGTGATGGGCCCGTTGCCCGGAGGGTGGCCCTCGTGGGGCGGCTCGCCGGGCGGCTGGCCCGGCTGGGGTCCCTCTGGCCGGTGGCCGTCATGGGGTGACCCGTATTCCGGGTCGCCGCCGGGATACCGGCCGCCAGGATGGCGACCGCCGCCCGGCGACTACCGGCCGGGCGACCGGTTCCCGTGGCAGTCCCTGCCCGAGACCGGGCAAGGTCGGGCTGGCAGGCCCAGGCGCGGCGCCAGGCGGCGGCGGGGTTCCTCGTCTGGTGGTTCGCCTGGAGGGCAGCCGGCCTCCGGGCACCTGGCCTCCGGGCACCAGGCCTCCGGGCACCCGGGCTCCGGGCACCCGGCCTCCGGGCACCCGGGCTCCGGGCACCCGGCCTCCGGGCACCCGGGCTCTGGGCACCTGGCTCGCGGTGACGCCAGCCAGCGAGTCGACCCGGCACGGTACGTGGGCAGGCTGCTGGCCTGGCAGGGCGCGGCCTGGCTGGTCCTTTGTGCCGTCGGCCTCAGCGTGTGGCTTGGCACGCTCCCGTCCGGTCTCGTGCTCGGCAGCCCGAGTGGCGCCACCCTGTGGAAGAGCGCCGAACTGCTGGCCATCGCTCTCGGCGCAGTGATCGGCTCGGCTCAGGCGAGCATGGCCTGCCGGCTCCGGGGCGGACGAGGTCTCGCCCGGGCCGCGGCTGCCACGCTCCGGGCCCTGACCGTCGCGGCTGGCCTCGCCGCGGGCGCAGTGGGCGTGCTCCTGGTGGGCAGCGTCATGGAGCTAATCGTGCTGAACGGCCCATTACCGGCAGGTGGCCGACGGTGGTCCCGGGCGGGGAGCGGTGGGCTCGGGCCGGGAGCGGTGGCCTCGGGCCGGGAGCGGTGGCCTCGGGGGCCGGGGAGCGGTGGCCTCAGGCCGGGGAGCGGTGGCCTCGGGGGCCGGAGCGGTGGCCTCGGGCCCGGAATGGCTGCGGTGCGGCGGTACAACGGCCCCTCCATCTCATACCTGGAGGGGCCTGCGCCTATTGTCATGCCGCGCCCGGACCGTGCCCGGCACCGACACGCCGGCCGGCCGCCGGGAGCCGGTGCCACCCGGCCGTGGCGCGCCGGCAGTTCACCGCCGGGGCCCTGCCCGGTAGCGTTTGGCTATGACCGAGACCTCTACTCCTGGCGGCCACTCCGGGTCAGCGCCCTTCGGGCGGATGCTCACGGCGATGGTCACGCCGATGGATGCGAACGATGCCGTCGACTACGACGGCGCCGCACGGCTCGCCCACTACCTCGTCACCGAGATGCGCAACGACGGCCTGGTGATCAGCGGGACGACTGGCGAGTCACCCACGACCTCTGATGCCGAGAAGGCCAGGCTGCTGGCCACCGTGCTCGAGGCGGTCGGCGACCGCGCCACGATCGTGGCCGGCGTCGGTACCAACGACACCGCGCACTCCTGCGAACTGGCCCGCGCTGCTGAGTCGGCAGGTGCTCACGGGCTGCTGGTCGTGACGCCCTACTACAACAAACCGCCGCAGAGCGGTCTGGCCGCGCACTTCAGCAAGGTCGCCGACGCAACCGGGCTGCCGGTACTGCTCTACGACATTCCCGGCCGGACCGGGACGCCGATCGCCACCGAGACGCTGGTCCGCCTCGCCGAGCATCCCCGGATCGTGGCCGTGAAGGACGCCAAGGGCGACTTCGGCGCAGGATCCTGGGTAATGGCGCGGACCAATCTCGTCTTCTACAGCGGCGACGACATGCTGAACCTGCCATGGCTGTCCGTCGGGGCGGCCGGGTTCGTCAGCGTGGCTGGCCATGTCGCCGGCGACCGGCTGCACGAGATGATCGACGACTACGCGGCCGGCCGCACAGCCGACGCGCTGCGGCTGCATCGCGAGTTGCTGCCGGTGTACACCGGGATCTTCCGTACTCAGGGCGTGATCCTGACCAAGGCCGCTCTGAGCCTGCTCGGGCTACCTGGCGGCTCGGTGCGGCCGCCGCTGCCGGACGCGACCGCGGCCGAGGTGGAGCAGCTGAGGGACGACCTCACGGCGGGCGGTGTCAAACTTACGTGAGCCATCCGCACCCTGAACTAGGGACGCCGCCACCGCTGGACCCTGGCGGCCTGCGCCTAGTCGCACTCGGCGGGCTCGGCGAGATCGGCCGCAACATGATGGTCTTCGAGTACGCGGGCCGGTTGCTCGTGGTCGACTGCGGCGTTCTGTTCCCGGACTCCGACCAGCCCGGCGTCGACCTGATCCTGCCGGACTTCACTGCCCTTGAGGGCCGCCTGCACCAGGTCGAGGCACTGGTCCTGACGCACGCGCATGAGGACCACATCGGCGCAGTGCCGTACCTGCTGCGCCAGCGTGGCGACATCCCGGTTGTCGGATCGCGGCTCACGCTCGCGCTGCTGCGCGCCAAGCTCACCGAGCACCGGATCACTCCGGTGGACGTGGAGGTGGCGGCGGGCGGTAAGCAGCAGTTCGGTCCGTACGAGCTGGAGTTCCTCGCGGTCAACCACTCGATCCCTGACGCTCTCGCGGTCGCGATCAGGACTCCGGCCGGCCTGGTCCTGCACACCGGCGACTTCAAGATGGACCAGCTCCCGCTCGACGGGCGGCTCACCGACCTTGGCGGCTTCGCCCGGCTCGGCGCGGACGGCGTTGACCTCCTGCTCGCCGACTCGACCAACGCCGAGGTGCCCGGCGTCGTGACCTCCGAGCGCGAGATCGGCCCGGTGCTGTCAGACGTATTCGACGGCGCCGAGCAGCGGATCATCGTGTCCTGCTTCGCTAGCCACGTGCACCGGGTGCAGCAGGTCATGGATGCCGCGGCCGAGCACGGACGCAAGGTCGCCCTGGTCGGCCGGTCGATGGTGAAAAACATGGGCGTGGCGCGCGACCTCGGCTACCTCAAGGTGCCATCGGTCCACGGCGGGCTGCTGGTCGACCTCAAGGAGGCCGAGGAACTTCCGCCCGACCAGATCGTGCTGATCTCGACCGGCTCCCAGGGCGAGCCAATGTCTGCGCTGTCTCGGATGGCAGGCCGGGACCACCCGATCCGGATCGCCGAGGGTGACATGGTGATCCTCGCCTCCTCGCTGGTGCCCGGCAACGAGGCGGCTGTAGCCCGGATCATCAACGATCTGACCAGGCTCGGCGCAGTGGTCATACACCGGGGTAACGCGCTCGTGCACGTCTCCGGCCACGCTCCGGCAGTCGAGCTGCTGTATGTGCTGAATGCGGTCCGGCCGAGCAACTTCGTTCCCGTGCACGGCGAGTGGCGGCACCTCAAGGCGCATGCCGGCCTGGCCGCGCTGTCCGGTGTGCCGCCGAAGAACATCGTCATCGCCGAGGACGGCGTGGTGGTCGACCTGGTCGGCGGGCAGATAAAGGTGGCCGGGAGCGTGCCGGCCGGTTACGTCTATGTGGACGGCCTGTCGGTGGGCGAGATTACTGAGGCGTCGCTGAAGGACCGGCTGATCCTGGGCGACGAGGGCTTCATCTCGGTGGTCGTGGTGGTCGACTCCACCAGCGGCAAGCTGGTTGCAGGTCCGGAGATTCACGCGCGCGGCGCCGGGATCGACGATGCCGGGCTCGCTGAGGTGCGGCCGCTCATCGAGGAAGCGCTGGCGGGCGCCGCCAAGGAGGGGATCTCCGAGATGCATCAGCTCCGGCAGCTCGTTCGCCGCACGACCGGCCGCTGGGTCAGCGAGAACTACCGGCGCCGCCCGATGATCATCCCGGTGGTGGTCGAGACCTGACGCCGCGGCGCGCTCGCCTGCCGCCATGATGGCCGCTAAGTAGCCGGGAGCACGTCCGTGTGACCGAAGTCGTCGCCCTTGAACAAGAGCGGCTCGCCGGTCTCGGCCGCTAGCGCGTAGGCGAAGCAGTCGCCGAAGTTCAGCTGAGCCGGATGACCGCTGCCCCGGCCGAAGTCGCGGTAAGCATCTCGCGCGGTTCTTGCCTGCGCGGCGGTCACCGGCTCGATGGAGACGGCAGCCTCACGCATGAACTCGTCGAAGCGGCGCCCGGTGACGGGATCCGCGCGGTCGCTGAGGACGATCGCACTTTCCAGCCAGTTCGCGGCGGAGATCCGGCACACCGGCGCGGCTTCAATGGCGTCGGCGTAGCCCGGCGCGTCCGGCTCGGCTCGCAGGATCGCGACGACAGCTGAGCTGTCCAGGATCACTTCGGCAGTCCCTTGTCGTCGTAGAGGATGTCGCCGTGACTGGCGGATCGGTACGGCTCACTCAGCCTGGGCGCGAGATCCGCGCCGATTGCCAGCAGTCGCTTGGCCAGGCCGGTCCGGCCGTGGCGCTGAACTCGCCCGAGCCGTTCCCTGACGGCGACAGTGACTGCCTCCGTCAGGCTCTCGCCGGTGGCTGCCGCGAGTTCGCGGGTGAGCCGCTCCGCCTCCTCGCTCTTGATGCTCATGCCCATGGTATAAGTCTAGCATCACTGTCTAGAACTCGATAAGACTCGGCCCGCCGCGTCGTCCATCGCTGCTGATGAGCTTCCAGGCCGCCGGGCTCAGGGAATGGGGTTCGTCACCCAGCGTGCAGGGCTGGTACCTAGCAGCTGCAGCCGCTCCATCACTTTCGTTGGCGAGAGCTCCTGGTGCGCGCCGTACTCCACGACCTGGGCGAACAGTCCGCCGGCGTTCGCGGCGCACAGCACGACGAAGGACGGGATCGGCGGCGGAAAGCGGCCGCCCGGGGCCTTCGGGTCGACGATGCTGCCCCCCGGATCGCGCGGGTAGTAGGCGAGCTTGAACGTGTGGCCGTGGATTATCACCCGCCGCTGCGGGATGCGCTTCGAGATCTCGCACCGGTTGTTGCCGCCAGCCGCCGGATCGACGGCGATCATTGGCTGACCAGTCAGCTCGCTGAAGGTCGCAGTCC
>Ga0335074_10005711_pt1 | contig 17225 bp, 11 predicted proteins | sample Lox_Sample_23_FD_206715 | JGI IMG/M metagenome (GOLD analysis project Ga0335074, IMG submission 206715) | Soil microbial communities from Loxahatchee National Wildlife Refuge, Florida, United States - Lox_Sample_2.3 | ecosystem: Environmental > Terrestrial > Soil > Wetlands | place: USA... | reverse complement strand
CGCTCACCCGCCCCCCGGCACCCGCTCACCCGCCCCCCCGGCACCCGCTCACCCGCCCCGCCGGCACCCGCTCACCCGCCCAGCCCGCGCCGAGCCCCCGCCCAGGCAGGGGCCATGGCGCCCCGAGCCAACCCACAGCGCCCCAATCACCCCGCCAAACCCACACCACACTTCCCGCCTCACCAGGTCCGCAGCTGCCCCGCTCGGCGCGAGCCCTCACTCACGCCGCACCCCGCACCGACCAACGCCCCCGTGTTGCGGCGTCGGATTTCATGATCGTTGCGACTCTTTACGGGCTCGGTGCAGTTGATAACCCAGTTTCGACCGGTTCGTTCCCACCGAACCCGTAAAGAGTGGCGGTCGGCCCTGACCTGCTATCCGACGTGGGCGTCCACGCGGGCCTTATGTCCGAATTGGGCGCCCGAACGGATGGGAAGCCGGGACGGTCACGGATTCCGTGGCGGGTGGCGAGCCCCGGCCCGCGAGGCCGTGAACACTGTCGGCGGCGCGGCCTAGGCTGGGGTCGTGGCATCGTCAACCAGCACCATGCTTGCCTGGGAAACCCTCGACACGCCGGTCGGGCCGATGTCGGTCGGCTGCAGCCCGGCCGGGCTCAGCCAGGTCCGGTTCGGGCCCCCGCCGGGCGCGCCGACCCCGCCAAGTGCGCCAGCCCAGCCGGACGCGGCAACCCCGGCGGACGCGGCAACTTCGCCGGGCCCGCCAACCCCGCCACCGGAAGCCGCGGGAACAGCGCACGCGATGAGCAGCGCCCTGGTCACCCAGGTCCGTGAGTACTTCTCCGGCGACCGCCGCACGTTCGACGTGCCGGTTGACTGGACCGGCCTTTCGGGGCGGCGACGGCAGGTGCTGCAGGTGCTCTTCGAGACGGTCGGCTACGGCCAGACGGTCAGCTACGGCGCGCTGGCCGACCGGGCCGGCCTCACCGGCCACGACGCCACCCTGCCAGCCCGCGCGGTTGGCGGGATCATGGCGTCGAACCCGATCCCGCTGGTCGTCCCGTGCCACCGCGTGGTGGCCGGCGACGGGCTCGGCGGCTACAGCGGCGGAACCGGTCCCGAGGTCAAGCGCTGGTTGCTGACGTTCGAGGGCGCGTTGCCGCCGACGCTCGACTGGGAGCCCGCCCGGCTCTACGCCTGAGCCCGGGCCGGCCGAACGCCTGAGCCCTAGCCCGCCTGAGCCCGGGCCATCCCGGCCGGACGCCTGAGCCCCCAGCCCGCCTGAGCCCAGCCAGAGCCGCGCGTCACGGCTCGGTCAGCCGGTGCCGCTCCGCCGCGGCCAGCGCACCGCCGGTCAGGTGCAGAACCCAGAAACCCGACTTGGGCAAAGACAGGTCTTCAGGCGGCGCCGCCCCGAGCGCAGCGCACGCGTCGGTGATCAGCGCCGGCAGGTTCTCCCCGTGCGCGCAGATGACGGCGGGCACGCCCGCGGTCACGATCTCCGACACCGCGGCCGACGCCACGGCATCGGACGTCACCGCCGCGGACCCCGTGTCCTCCTCGCTCAGTCCGACCGTGAACGCGGGCTCCAGCGCGACCGCCGCCCCGGCCAGCGCGGCATAGGGACGGACGGTCGCCACGCAACGCTCGGCCGCGGAGCTGATCACACGGCGCGGAGCGAAACAAGAAAGCAGGGCCCCCAGCCGGTCGGCATCGGCGGCGCCGCGGACATCGAGCGGCCGGTCCAGGTCGTCGCCGGGCCATGTTCCCTTGTGACCGGCCGCGGCGTGCCGCAGGAACACCAGCGGCACGGTGTCGGCCGGCCCGGAAGCGAACTCGTCCAGCATCGTCACATCGTGCGCGTAGCTGAGCCGGGCCCGGGCGTCCGGCAGCGGCAGCCAGGCCAGCGCGTCCACCTCGTCGTTGGCCCGAAACGGGGCACTGGGGGCACCGAGGGCACCAGCCGTACCCGGAGCACCGGAACCGACCGCCCCGGGCCTCCCGGTCCAGTACTCCACCAGCTTGGGGCGGCCGAAGCTGTCGTACCGGGCCGACGACAGCGGCCGGCCGAGCACGGCGCGCATCCCGGTTTCCTCGGCCACCTCGCGCACCGCCGTCAGCAGGACGTGCTCGCCACGCTTCCGCTTGCCCTTCGGAAAGCTCCAGTCGTCGTAGCGGGGCCGGTGCACCAGAGCCACCTCGACGCCGGCGTCCGACGGCCGCCACAGCACCGCCCCCGCGGCGCGGATCTCGCCGTTGGCATCGGCCTCAGCACCGTCCGAACCGGCCTCAGCCATCGGCACCGCGGCCCTGCCTGGTCCGGATCAGGTATTCCTGGATGTCGTTCAGCGCCTTCCCTGACTCGTCCAGGTGATGCCGGGTCCACGACCCGTCGGAGTCCAGCCACCACGAGGCCGTGGCGTCATCCATCGCCATGTCGATCAGGCCGCGCAGCTCGGCCCGGTGCGCGGGATCGGTCACCCGCACCAGCGTCTCCACCCGCCGGTCCAGGTTCCGGTGCATCAGGTCGGCGCTGCCGAGCCACACCCCGCCGTCCCCGGGGTCGCCGTCGCCCAGATCCTCGCCGTTGCCCGCGCCGAACGCGTAGATCCGGGAGTGCTCCAGGAACCGGCCCAGCACGCTGCGGACCCGGATCGTCTCCGAGACCCCCGGCATCCCCGGCCGCAGGCCGCAGATCCCGCGGACCCACAGGTCGATCGGCACCCCGGCCTGTGAGGCGCGGTACAGGGAATCGATGATCACCTCGTCGATGATCGCGTTGCACTTCATCCGGATCCGGGACGGCTTCCCGGCCTCGGCCAGCCTGGCCTGCGCGGCGATCCGCTCCACCAGGCCGGTGCGGATGCCGGCGGGCGCCACCAGCAGCCGCCGGTAATCCGACGGCCGGCTGTAACCCGTGAGGTGGTTGAACAGGTCCGTGACGTCCTCGCCCACCGTGGTGTCGGCGGTGAGCAGGCCGAAGTCCTCGTACATCCGCGCGGTTTTCGGGTGGTAGTTGCCGGTCCCGATGTGGCAGAACCGGCGCAGCGAGCCGTCCGACTCCTCGCGCACCACCAGGATCATCTTGCAGTGGGTCTTCAGCCCGACCAGGCCGTAGACCACGTGGCAGCCCGCCTCCTCCAGCTTGCGGGCCCAGGCGATGTTGGCGCGCTCGTCGAAGCGGGCCTTGATCTCCACCACCACCACGACCTGCTTGCCCGCCTCGGCCGCGTCGATCAGCGCGTCGACGATCTCGGAGTCGCCGCTGGTCCGGTACAGGGTGTGCTTGATCGCCAGCACCCGGGGGTCGGCCGCCGCCGAGGTCACGAGGCGCTGGGTGCTGGCCGCGAACGAGTCGTAGGGGTGGTGCACCAGCACGTCGCGCTCGCTGATCGCGGAGAAGATGCTCATATCGGTCGGCAGGACCGTCTCCGAGGGCACGAACTGCGGGTACTTGAGCTTGGGCAGGTCCAGGTCGGCGATGGCGTTCAGCCCGGACAGATCGAGCAGCCCGGGGACGCAGTACACGGCGCGGGCGTCCACGTCGAGCTCGGTCACCAGCCGGTCCAGCACGTCGCTGGACATCGACTCGTCGACCTCGAGCCGGACCACCTGCTCGAAACGCCGCCGGGTCAGCTCGCGCTCCATCGACTTCAGCAGGTCCTCGGTCACGTCCTCGTCGATCTCGAGGTCGCGGGTCCTGGTCACCCGGAACACGTGGTGCTCGATCACGTCGAGGCCGGCGAACAGCTCCGGCAGGTGGGCGGCGATGACGTCCTCGACCGGAACGTAGCGCTGCGGCGCCACCGTGAGGAACCTCGGCAGCAGCGGCGGCACCTTCACCCGGGCGAACATGGTCGCGCCGGTCATCGGATCGGCGATCATGACCGCCAGGCTGAGCGAGAGCCCGGAGATATAGGGGAAGGGGTGCGCCGGGTCGACCACGAGCGGCGTGAGCACCGGGTAGATCCGCTCCCGGAAATACCGCTGCATGGCCTGCTGCTCGGCGTCGGCCAGCTCCTTCCAGCGCAGGATCTCGATGTTCTCCCGGGCCAGCGCGGGCAGCACCGAGTCGGTGAAGCACTCGGCGTGGCGGATGGTCAGCTCGCGCGCGGTGCCCAGCGTGTTGTCCAGGATCTGCGCGGGCGACCGCCCGCTGGCGTTCTCGACCGGCAGCCCGGCCGCCATCCGCCGGATCCGCCCGGCCACCCGGACCATGAAGAACTCGTCCAGGTTGCTGGCGAAGATGGCCAGGAACCGGGTCCGCTCCAGCAGCGGGAGCGTCTCGTCCTCGGCCAGCTCCAGCACCCGCTGGTTGAACCGGAGCCAGCTCTCCTCGCGGTCCAGGTACCGGTCGGCCGGCAGCTCGCCGCCGCCCGGCTGGCCGGGCCGGTCCACCGCGACCGGGGCGCGTTCCGTGACTACCTCCAAAGCCTGTCCTGGCCGGTTCCGGTCGTCGTCATCGCGGCCGGCGACCCTGACCTCCACCGCCGTCGGCGCCGGTCTGGCGCGGAGCCCCTGGCCCGCGTCGTTCTTCCCCCCACCATGCGACGATGCCACCTGACCGGAACTCATGCACCTATTGTCCCCAGTGTCGCCCGTGGTCAAAGGCCGCGGGGCGGCTATCTTGCGCTTCGCCCGGGGCGGGCGGGAGGATTCGGGCGTCCAAGGCGAACGGAGATCACGCATGCGCATCGGCGTCTCACAGGACGAGCCGGCCGGCCCCGAGGCCCTCATCCGTCTTCGCGATCAGCTCCAGCGCGCGGCCGACGACGGCTTCGCCTCGTACTGGATGTCGAACATCTTCGGCCTCGACGCGCTGACCGCGCTGGCCGTGGCCGGCAGCCAGGTGCCCGGCATCGAACTCGGCACGGCCGTGGTGCCCACCTACCCGCGGCACCCGGCCGTCCTGGCCCAGCAGGCGCTCACCACGGCCACGGCGCTGGACGGCCGCCTCGCGCTGGGCATCGGCCTGTCGCACCAGATCGTCATCGAGGACATGTACGGGTACAGCTTCGAGCGGCCCGCCCGGCACATGGCCGAGTACCTCAACGTCCTGCTCCCGCTGCTGGACGGCCGGCAGGCCTCGTTCAGCGGCGAGACCCTGAAGGCGCAGATCGGGCTGACCACGCCGCGCCCGACCCGGGTGCCGGTCCTGCTGGCCGCGCTCGCCCCGCGGATGCTGCGGCTGGCCGGCCGGCGCACCGACGGCACCGTGCTCTGGATGACCGGCCCGGCCACGGTGCGCGACCACATCGTGCCCGCGATCAGGAAGGCGGCCGCGGAGGCGGGCCGGCCCGACCCCCGCGTGGTGTGCATGCTCCCGGTCTGCGTCACCGAGGACACCGACGGCGCCCGGGCCCGGGCGAACCGGGTCCTCGCGATCTACGGCCAGCTGCCGTCCTACCGCGCCATGCTCGACCGGGAGGGCGCCGCCGGGCCCGGCGACGTGGTGCTGACCGGCGACGAGGATGCGGTCACCGCCCAGATCCGCGAGCTCGAGGAGGCGGGCGTGACCGACTTCGTGGCCGCCGAGTACTCCCGCGGCGACGACGCGGTGCGGACCAGGGCGCTGCTGAAATCCCTGGTCGGCTAGTCACCCAACGAACTCAGTGCAGGCCCGGCCGGTTGGCCAGGTCGGCCAGCAGCGTGGTGAGCTGGCGTTCCTCGGTCACGGCCCGGCCGCTGGCCTGCATCAGCGCGGCCAGCCTGGTGTCCCAGGGGCTCTCCGCCGCCGGCCCCCTGAGCGGCTCGGCGTTCGGGACCAGCGCCGCCCGGTAGTCGTCGGCCCCCATCAGCCAGGGCGCCGCGCCGAGGCGCCGGATCGCCGCCGCCGTCGCCCGCAGCCCCGGCCAGTCGAAGTCGCTGTGCCAGTGGATCCTGGTCCCGGTCGAGACCGCGGCCTGCAGCAGCCGCAGGCACGCGACCGACGGCTCGCCCTCGGTGCACACCAGCGGCGCGCTGTCGGCGCCGAGCTGCCCGGCGGCCGCGCGCAGCACCGCCGGGTTCTCGCACACCCGCAGGTCGATCGCCAGCGGCATGATCGGCATGACCGTGAGCTGGTGCAGCGTCACCCGGAACGGCTCCCCCGCCTCGGCCGCCTCGGTCAGCCAGCCGCCCAGCCCCTCGCCGCCGGCCCGGATGTTGAGGACCAGCACCTGGCTGGCCAGGTCGTCGGTGACCACGCCGGCGGCCGTCCACAGCGCCCGCTCCGCGTCGCGGCCGGACGGTGCCGGGACCCCCTCGCGCAGCGCGACCGCCCGCAGCACCAGCACGGCGAGCGGGGTCGCGTCCAGGGCCTTGGTGTCGCCGGTGACCGCCTCGGCCAGGGTGGGCAGCAGCACGGCCGGCTCGTCGGCCCCGGACGGCAGCCGCTCCAGCACCGCCGTGGCCTGGGCGAGCAGGTTCCCCTGGCCGTGCCGGACCAGCCGGGTCAGGCTGCCGTCCCGGCTGACCTCCTCCAGCCAGGCCAGGTGCCACTTGGCCGCGGCCAGCGGGCTGCGCCGCGCCCCGTCCAGCGCCTCCTGGAACTGCCGGATCTCGCTGGCCCGCTCCGCGGCCCGGTCCCGGACCGGCCCGGTCAGCGCCTCGACCGCGGCCCGCAGCCCGGAGCCGATCCCGGCCCGCCGCAGCGCGGCATCCACCTCGGGCAGCGGCACGCTGAGCGAGGTGCCGCGGGGCACCGCGTGGCCGAGCAGCCGTACCGCGGCCCGGCGCTGCTCGGCCGTGGCGCCCACCAGCGTGACCGTGCCGTCGACCGGCTCGCCGCGCTCGAGCCGGACCCTGATCCTGTCGACCAGCCAGCTGAGCTCCGGCGCGCCCAGCAGCTGCCTCAGCCGCTCGGGGAGGCCGGCGGGTGCGTCCATGGGCACATCCATAACGGGATAGCAGTATGCCGTGAACGGCGGTGGCCTGCTGCGTCGCTGGGCTACCCGGCCTCATTCCCGGTACCGGTAAAGATCACGCAGCAGCGAGATCTCCGCCCCGTGGTGGATCAGCTCGCGGTTGATGTGCAGCACCAGGGCCGCCATCGTGAGGTCCGCGAACGGCCCCTCGGCCGGGCCGCAGGGCCGGGCCAGGTCGTCGGCGCCCAGGCCGCGCACGCCCGCGATCCAGGTCGCGTACCCGGCGTCGAGCTGGGCGAGTGCCTGCGCCGCGGTGCCCGCGTACTCGTGGGTCTGGTAATCGACCGGCGGGCCGCCGAAGTGCGAGGCGTTTCGCATGCCGAAGCAGCCAACGATCACGTGGGCCAGCCGCCAGGCGATGGTCGTCACCGGCGGCGGCTCGGGCTGCGGGAACGAGAAGTCCACCGTGTACTCGCCCCGGCCGGGCGCGTCCGGCGGCGAGGCGCCGGTGCGGCGCCGGACGCTCCAGCACCCGGCGACCGGCTCCCAGAAGTACTCCTCGTCGGTCAGGCCGTCCAGGCGAGGCCGTAGCTGATGCTTCCAGTGGCCGTCGAGCTGGAGCACGAGCTCGGCGTTCCAGTCAAGGTCCATGCCGGTCACGCTAGACCGGTCCGCCGACATTCAGCGGTCCCGGCAACGGACCGGACGGCTAGGAACGCCGGACGAACCCGCAGGCCCGGTCCAGGTGCTCGCGGCTGGGCAGCTTGACCCGGGCGCCGCGACCCAGGGCGGCGGCCAGCTCCCGCTCCGCGGACTCGATCCGCAGCCAGTCCTCGTAGCTGACCGGCTCTATCCCGCGGGCGGCCAGCAGCTCCTCGAACCGGGACGCGGCCTGCTCGGCGGCCTCCGGCGCGGTTTCCGGGTAACGGAGCATCCCGGCCCGCGGCAGCGGGACGTCGCCCGGGCCGGGGCCGCCGGCCAGGTCGGCGAGCAGCGCCCGCACCGTCTGCGCGGCGTCGGACTTGTTGGTCCCGATGACGCCGGTCGGCCCGCGCTTGAGCCAGCCGGCCACGTACTCCCCGGGCAGGGGGCGGCCGTCGGGCCCGGTCACGCGGCCCTCGACGTTCGGCACGATCGACGAACGCTCGTCGAACGGCACGCCGGGCAGCGGCACGCTCTGGTAGCCGACGCTGCGCAGCACCATCTGCACGTCGAGCGTCTCGGTCTGGCCGGTTCCGGTGAACGCGCCGTCGGCGTCCAGGCGGGTGCGCTCCAGGGTCAGCGCCGACACCCGCTCCGGGCCGTGGATCTCGACCGGCCGCAGCCAGAACCGGACGGTCAGCCGACGCCCGGATCCGGACGGGCGGCGCGCCGCCCAGTCCTTGATCACGGCGTAGTTGCCGCGCACGTGCCGGTCCTCCGCGGCCAGCCGGGCGCTCTCGCCGGTCGGGTCGAACGCGTCCAGGTCGGCCTCGCCCGGGTCGACGACCACGTCCACGCCGGGAAGCTCGCCGAGCTCGCGCAGCTCCTTGGTGGTGAACTTGGCCTGGGCCGGGCCGCGGCGGCCGATCATGTGGACCTCGCGGACCTTGCTCGCCATCAGCGCGTCCAGCACCGGCTGCGACACGTCGGTCTCGCGCAGCTCATTCGGGTCCCGGGCCAGGATCCTGGCCACGTCCACCGCGACGTTGCCGACGCCGATGACCGCGACCGACTCGGCGTTGTCCAGGCTGAACCGGCCCGGGTCTACGTCGGGATGGCCGCAGTACCAGTTGACGAAGTCGGTGGCGGCGACGCTGCCCGGCAGGTCCTCGCCGGGGATGCGCAGCCGCCGGTCGCGCATCGCGCCGGTCGCGTAGACCACCGCGTCGTAGCTGGCCAGCAGGTCGTCGCGGGACACGTCGTCGCCCAGGTGCACGCCGCCGACAAACCGCACGCCGTCGTGCTCCAGCACCGTGCGCAGGTACTCGGCGATGGACTTGATCGACTTGTGGTCGGGCGCCACGCCGTACCGGACCAGCCCGTAGGGGGTCGGCAGCCGGTCGAGCACGTCGACCCGGATCGGACGCGGCGGGTCGAGCGCGGCGGCCTGCTTGACCAGGGCCTCGGCCGTGTACAGGCCGGCCGGGCCCGAGCCGACCACAGCAACCTCGAGTGTCTTCATAACACTCGATTGTCCCTCACGCGGGCTGTCCGTGGGCCAGCTCCGGAGTGAGCCGCGCCACCGCTTCGGTGATCGCCCGGGCCAGGTGCTGCGGGGCGAGCCCGACGTCCTCGAGCAGCGCCGCGCGCTCGGCGTGCTCGAGGAACTCCTGCGGCAGGCCGAACGTCCGGGCCGGGATGTCCACCTCGTGGTCGCGCAGCAGGCGGCACACCGCGTCGCCGAAGCCGCCCGCGCGGCCGTTGTCCTCCACGGTGACCACCAGCCGGTGCTCCCGAGCCGCGTCCACCAGCGCCCGGTCCACCGGCTTGACCCAGCGCGGGTCGACGACTGTGACGCCGATGCCCTGGTCGGCCAGGCGCTCCGCGGCCTGGACGCAGGTCACGGCCATCGGGCCGGCGCCCAGCAGCAGCACGTCCCTGGCCGCCCCGTCGGCGGGCATGCTCAGCACGTCCATGCCGCCCAGCTTGGCCACGGCCTCGGCCTCGGCGCCGACCGTGCCCTTGGGGAAGCGCAGCGCGGTCGGGCCGTCCGAGACCGCCACGGCCTCGGCCAGGAGCTCGGCGATCCGGGTCGCGTCGCGCGGCGCCGCGACCTTGAGCCCGGGGACCACCTGCAGGATCGAGCCGTCCCACAAGCCGTGGTGGCTCGCGCCGTCCGGGCCGGTCACCCCGGCCCGGTCCAGCACCACCGTCACCGGCAGCTTGTGCAGCGCCACGTCCATCAGCAGCTGGTCGAACGCGCGGTTCAGGAACGTCGAGTAGATGGCGACGATCGGGTGCAGGCCGCCCATGGCCAGGCCCGCCGCGCTGGTCATCGCGTGCTGCTCGGCGATGCCGACGTCGAAGACCCGGTCGGGGAAGGCCCGCGCGAAGCCGTCCAGCTTGGTCGGGTGCAGCATCGCCGCGGTAATCGCGACCACGTCGGGCCGCTGCGCGCCGACCGCCACCAGCGCGTCGCCGAACACCTCGGACCAGCTGCGCTTGGGCGTCGCCGCGACCGTGGCCGCCGCCAGGTGGGCGGGCGGCGCGGCCGGCACCTGGTGCAGGCAGTCCTCCTCGTTCTGCTCGGCGAGCGGGTAGCCCATCCCCTTCCTGGTGATCACGTGCACGATCACCGGGCCGCCGAAGTCGCCCGCCCGGCGCAGCGCGTGCTCCACCACCTGCTCGTCATGGCCGTCGATCGGGCCGAGGTACTTCAGGCCGAGGTCCTCGAAGAGCACCTGCGGCTGCAGCACGTCCTTGATGCCCTTCTTGATCCCGTGCAGCGTCTCGTAGAGCGGCGGGCCGACCAGCGGGGTGTGCGACAGCGTGGTCTTGATGTAGTCGAGCACGTTCTCGTATCGCTGGGACACCCGGACGGCGGCGAGGTGGTCGGCCAGCCCGCCGATCGTCGCCTGGTAGGAGCGGCCGTTGTCGTTGACCACGATGACGATCCGGCTGTCCTTGGCGACCGCGATGTTGTTGAGCGCCTCCCAGGCCATCCCGCCGGTCAGCGCGCCGTCGCCGATCACCGCGACGACGGTCCGGTGTCCCTCGCCGCGCAGCCGGTAGGCCTTGGCCAGGCCGTCGGCGTAGCTCAGGCCGGTGGAGGCGTGCGAGTTCTCGACCAGGTCATGCTCGGACTCGGCCCGGCTCGGGTAGCCCGACACCCCGCCGCGCTGCCGCAGCGTCCCGAAGTTCGCGTGCCGGCCGGTGAGCAGCTTGTGCACGTAGGCCTGGTGGCCGACATCGAAAACGATCTTGTCCACGGGCGAGTCGAAGACCCGGTGCAGCGCGATGGTGAGCTCGACCACGCCCAGGTTGGGCCCCAGGTGACCGCTGGTCCTGGACACCGTCTCGATCAGGACGTCGCGAATCTCGCCCGCCAGCTGGGGCAGTTCGGCGACGCTGAGCGCTTTGAGGTCCCGCGGACTAGAGATGGTCTCCAGCAGAGTCACTGGCTCAGCTCCTCGGTGGTCTCGGGCCGCTGTCGGCCGGGTGTCCCAGCGCGCGGGACAGTCGATCCGGGAATCCACCGATTCTAAGTCGGCCGGGCCTATCCCGCCCTTCCCGCCCTGACGACCTCGTCAGGCAGGAACCTGTTCAGCCCGTCGGCGACCTCCGGGGCCAGCTCCCACAGCCCGGACCGGCCCAGGGCCAGGACCGGCCACCGCAGCGGGCGCGGGTGAGCGAGCTGCCAGTGATAGGCGCCCGCCGTCGCCCACTCGCCGCAGGCGCACCGGCCCGAAGCGGGATCGCCCGCGGCGACCGCCGAGCAGACGCCCTCGAGGCTGACCACGGCGATGATGCCGCCGATCGCGGTCACCGGGTCGGCCGCGTCCCAGGTGGCGCTGACCGCCTCCCGGAGATCATGGCCCTCGACCGATCCCGGGTCGACCCGCAGCGAGGCGTAGATCGCCAGCGGGCCGCGGTACCCGGTGGCGCAGGACCGGTTCAAGATCGGCTTATATCCCCGGGCGATCGCCCACGCCCATGGCTGACGCACGCTGAGCGCACGCACCACCTGCCACCCCCACTCGAGTGATTCCCCACTCACTCAAATTCCCCAACTCCCTCAACACGTCCGGGCGGCGGTGACGGTTCAGCGGGTTCACCCGGTTTCCCCCGTGGGGGCAGGGTCCGGGCCCGTCCGGCCAGCCAGCCGGACCACTGCATGGCCGCGACCACCCCGAGCAGCGCCAGGATCGGCGCCGTCCAGCCGCCGGTCGCGGCGTGCAGGAACCCGACCGCGAGCGGCCCCGCCGCCGCGATCAGGTACCCGCTGCTCTGCGCGAAGGAGGACAGCGAGGCGGCGCCCATCGGGTCGGACGCCCGGGCCATCGTGAAGAAGATCCCCAGGCCCAGCGACGCGCCCTGGCCCAGGCCGAGCAGCAGGGTCCAGGCCGCGGCGGTGCCGGTCGGGGCGAGCAGCACGCCCACCAGGCCGCCGGCCGCGGCCACCGCCATCGCGGTGACCAGCAGCCGCTGGTCGCGGGCGCGCTGGGCGAGCACCGGCATCAGCATCGCGGTGATCGCGTTCCCCACGTTCATCAGGGCCAGCAGGCCGCCCGCCGCGGCCGCGCTGACGCCCCGGTCCTGGAACAGCGTGGGCAGCCAGGACAGCGTGCCGTAGTAGACCATGCTCTGCAGCCCCATGAACGCGGCGACCTGCCACGCGAGCAGGTGCCGGTGCACGGCCACCCGGGCGGCCCGCCCGGCGCGGTCCGGCTGGGTGCGGTACCGGACCTGCGGCAGCCAGGCCACCGCCGCCGCGGCGGCCGGCAGCGCCCACAGGCCCAGCGTGAGCTGCACCGGCCAGCCCGCGCCGCCCTGGCTGCCGCCGGCCGCCTTGAACACCGGCACCGCGATCAGCGACGCGATTACCGCGCCCGCGCTGAGCATCAGCAGGTAGGAGCCGATCAGCAGCCCGGCCCGGTCCGGGCGGCGGCGCTTGACCAGGCTCGGCAGCAGCACGTTCATCAGCGCGATCGCCCCGCCCGCCAGGACCGTGCCGGGAAACAGCATCGAGCCGGGCAGGGCTCCGCGCAGCAGCAGGCCGCCGGCCAGCAGCACCAGCGCGCCCAGCAGCACGCGTTCCTCGCCGAACCTGCGGCTCAGCGGGGCGCCCAGGCCGGAGAACACGCCGAAGCAGAGCACCGGGACCGCCGCGAGCACGCTGATCGAGGCCGAGGACAGGTGCAGCGCGGCGGACAAGTCGGGGAAAACCGGGGGCAGGCTGGCGATCGCGGCGCGCAGATTGACCGCGAGCACGAGGATGCCGGCCGTGAGCAGGACCATGGCGCGGGCACCGGGGAGGCCGGCCCGGAGCCCCGGCCGGGCCCCGTCGGGGGTATCCGCCGCGGGCGAGCTTTCTGATTGACGCACCCAAAGACGCTACCGTTGCGACGTGAGGGGAAAACAGTGAGCAACGAGCAGCCAGACATCGCCGACCTGCGGCAGGGCCTCGACCAGGTGGACCAGGGGATCGTCCGCCTGATCGCGCAGCGGCGCGAGCTGATCGCGGCCATCGCCCAGGTCAAGGAGCAGGGCACGGCCGCGATTCAGGACCCCGACCGGGAACGGAAGGTGCTGGACGGCGTGGTGGCGGTGGCCGCCGACCTCGGGGTCTCCGCCAGCCTGGTGCGCGCGATCTTCCGCGAGCTGATCAGCGACTCGGTGGCGCAGCAGGCGCGGCACCTGAACGGCGATGCCGGCGGGCGGGCCCGGGTCGCGTTCCAGGGCACCGCGCATTCCTACAGCGACGCTGCAGCGCAGAAGTACCTGGCCGGACGCGGCCTGACCGGTGACCTTACCGGCTACCGGACGTTCCGGGAGGCCGCCGACGCGCTGCTCGCCGGTGACGCCGATCTCGCGGTGCTGCCGATCGAGAACACCACCGCCGGGAGCATCAACGAGGTCTACGCCGTGCTGCGCTCGCACGAGCTGTTCATCGTGGGCGAGGAGACCTGGAAGGTCGACCACTGCCTGGCCGCGATCGCCGAGGTCCCGCTGTCCTCGCTGCGCCGCATCCTGTCTCATCCGCAGGGGCTCGAGCAGTGCTCCCAGTTCCTCCTATCCCTGTCGAACGCGGAGCCCACCACCTACTTCGACACCGCCGGGGCGATGCAGGCCGTGGCGGAATCCGGCGACCCCACCGTCGCGGCGATCGCCTCCGCGGAGGCCGCCGCCGCGTACGGGCTCGTCGTGTTGCGCCGGGGCATCAACGACAGCGATGACAACTTCACGAGGTTCGTGGCGCTGTCGGCGAAGCCGGCCGCCGTGGACCAGCGAGTTCCCTGCAAAACGAGCCTGATCCTGGTCACCGGGCACGAGGAGGGGGATCTGCTGCGCTGCCTGGAGGTACTGTCCGGCAGCGGCCACTCAATGACGAAGCTCGAGTCCCGGCCGCGCCCCGGCCGTCCCTGGGAGTACATGTTCTTCCTCGATTTCGAGGGCAACGCCGCCGAGCCGAGGACCGCTGCCGCCCTTGACGAGCTGCGCTCGGCGGCCCTGTTCGTCAAGGTACTCGGCAGCTACCCGGCCAAGGCGCTGCGCGCCCCGGCCAGGCCCGGAGACCTGCCCGGTCCGCCGCAAGAAGGTGAAACCGCCGCCAGGGCCGGGGGCGACCCGGCGGAAATGCTGGAAGCCGTGGCGGCCAGGCCCGCCGCACCCAGGTCACGCCACTACAAGCTGGTCGACCGGGCGGCGCGGCAGGCGGACACGGTCATCCGGGTCGGCGACGTGCTGGTCGGCGGCGACGGGTTCGTGGTCATGGCCGGCCCGTGCTCGGTGGAGAGCCGCGACCAGATCGAGGCCACCGCCCGGTTCGTCCGGGACCAGGGCGCGCACGTGCTGCGCGGCGGCGTGTTCAAGCCCCGCACCTCCCCGTACGCGTTCCAGGGACTGGGCTGGGACGGGCTGGACCTGCTGGTCGCGGCCGGGCGCGAGACCGGCCTGCCCGTGGTCACCGAGGTGATGGCGGTGGACCAGGTGCAGCGGATGGCCCGGGCGGCCGACATCCTGCAGGTCGGCGCGCGCAACATGCAGAACTTCGACCTGCTGCGCGAGATCGGCAAGGTGGACCGGCCGGTGCTGCTCAAGCGCGGGCTGTCCAGCACGATCGAGGAATGGCTGGCGGCGGCCGAGTACGTGGTCGCTCAGGGCAACCAGCAGGTGATCTTGTGCGAGCGGGGTATCCGGACGTTCGAGAGCGCCACCCGCAACACCCTCGACCTGTCGGCGGTCGCCGTGGTCCGCGAGCGGTCACACCTGCCAGTGATCGTGGACCCGAGCCACGGCACCGGTCAGCGCCGCTACGTGGCGCCGATGGCCTGGGCCGCGCGCGCGGCGGGCGCGCACGGGCTGCTCATCGAGGTCCACCCCGACCCGGACCGGGCCCTGTCCGACGCCGACCAGAGCCTGTCGTTCGACCAGTTCGACGCGCTGATGCGGCGCCTGGCCGTCATTCCCGGCTCGGCCAGGGAACCGGCCAGGGCCGGGTAGCACCAGCACGTCCCCGCCGTCCACCGCACGCCGGCGCGGCGCCGTCAGGACGCCGCTGCTCCCGTCCACCATGACCATCTCCGCCCGGTCTTTGCGCGTACGCCCGACATTCGCCTTTGAGCCTGAGCCGGGCCGGTAGCATCCGCGTAGCGCGGAGGTGGCAGCGACGGTTGGCGGCTGATGACGGAGCTGGAGTTTGGCCTGCTCGGGCCGTTACTGGTGCGTCGCGGCGGGACGGTCATCCCGGTGCCGCGGGGCAACCAGCGGACGATCCTGGCCGAGCTGCTGCTGGCCGCCAACCAGGTGGTGGCGGTCGACCGGATCGCCGAGACGCTGTGGGGGGCCGGGCCGCCGCCGTCGGCCCAGGTGACCATCCGGAACTACGTGAAGCGGCTGCGCCGGGCCCTGGGCGACGAGGGCCAGGCCAGGATCATCGCGCAGCCGCGCGGCTACCTGATCAACGTCGGCGCGCAAGAGCTGGACCTGACCCGGTTCGAGGCGCTGCTGGGATCGGCCCGGGCGGCGGCCGCGGAACGGTCGTGGGACGACGCGGCGGCGCGGGCGCGCGCGGCGCTAGCCCTGTGGCGCGGCCGGCCGCTGGCTGACGTTGAGGCCGATGTGCTGACGGTGCGTAACGTACCCCGTCTTGAGGAACTACGGCTGCAGGCACTGGAAACGCGCATCGACGCCGACCTGCACCGGGGACGTCACGCCGAGCTGACCGCCGAGCTTGCGGAGCTGGCCGGCGCTCACCCGCTGCGCGAGCGGCTGCACGCGCAGCTGATGCTGGCCCTGTACCGCAGCGGCCGCCAGGCCGAGGCGCTGGCCGCCTACGGTCGCGCCCGCCGGACCCTGGTCGATGAGCTCGCCGCCGAGCCCGGTCCCGAGCTGCGCGAGCTGCACCGCCAGATCCTCGCCGCCGACCCGGCCCTGACCCCGGCCCGGCCCGCGACGGCGGCCGCGCCGGCCGTGCCGCGGCAGCTGCCGGGCACCGCGGCGCACTTCTCCGGCCGGGCCGGGGAGCTGGCCGCGCTGACCAGGATCCTGGACCGGGCCGCGGCGGAGGCGCCGGGGACGGTGGTGATCTCCGCGATCGGCGGCACCGCCGGGGTCGGCAAGACCGCGCTGGCGGTCCGCTGGGCGCACCAGGTCGCGGACCGCTTCCCGGGCGGGCAGCTGTACGTCAACCTGCGCGGCTTCGATCCCTCGGGGACTCCCGTGGCGCCGGCCGAGGCGATCCGCGGGTTCCTTGACGCCCTCGGCGTGAGCCCGGGCCGGATCCCGGCCAGCCTCGAGGCGCAGACCGGCCTCTACCGCAGCCTGATCGCGGGCCAGCGGCTGCTGATCCTGCTGGACAACGCCCGCGACGAGCGGCAGGTCCGGCCGCTGCTGCCCGCCTCACCCGGCTGCCTGGTCCTCGCGACCAGCCGGAACGAGCTGGGCGGCCTGGCCGCCTCCGAGGGCGCCCGCCTGATAACCCTCGACGTCCTCACCGACGCCGAGGCGCGCGCGCTGCTCGCCGTCCGGCTCGGCGCGGAGCGGGTCGCCGCCGAGCCGGCCGCGGTAGCCGAGATCACCCGGCTGTGCGCGCGGCTGCCGCTGGCCCTGGCCATCGCGGCGGCCCGGGCCGGCGCCCGCCCCAGCTTCCCGCTGGCCGCCATCGCCGCCGAGCTGCGCGACTCGCGCGGCCGCCTGGACGCCTTCGACACCGGCGACCCGGCCGGCAGCGTCCGGGCGGTCTTCTCCTGGTCCAGCGGGCAGCTCACGCCGCCCGCCGCGCGGATGTTCGCCCTGCTGGGCCTGCACCCCGGCCCCGATATCTCGGTCCCGGCCGCCGCGAGCCTGGCCGGCGTCTCGCCCGGCCGGGCCCGCCAGGCCGTGGCCGAGCTGACCCGGGCGCACCTGCTCGCCGAACCCGCGCCGGGCCGGTTCGGGCTGCACGACCTGCTGCGCGCCTACGCGGCCGAGCAGGCCGCCGTCGCCGTGGACGACGACGCCCGGAGCGCGGCCGCAAGCCGGGTGCTGGACCACTACCTGCATACCGGCCATGCCGCGGCCGTGCTGCTCAGCCCGAACCGGGCCGCTCCCGCCCTGGACCCGCCGCTCGGCGGGACGTCGGCGGAGACCTTCGCCGACCGCGACCTGGCGATGGCCTGGTTCGAGGCCGAGCACCACGTGCTCCTGGCCGTGATCTCCTCGGCCGCCGGCGCCGGGCTGAGCGGTTACGCCTGGGAGCTGGCGTGGACCCTGTCCGGGTTCCTGTACTGGCGGGGGCACT
>Ga0335074_10005710_pt1 | contig 17225 bp, 17 predicted proteins | sample Lox_Sample_23_FD_206715 | JGI IMG/M metagenome (GOLD analysis project Ga0335074, IMG submission 206715) | Soil microbial communities from Loxahatchee National Wildlife Refuge, Florida, United States - Lox_Sample_2.3 | ecosystem: Environmental > Terrestrial > Soil > Wetlands | place: USA... | reverse complement strand
GTCCGCGCGCTACAAGCACCGCGCGTCAGCGCGCTACAAGCACCGCGCGTCAGCGCGCTACAAGCACCGCGCGTCAGCGCGCTACAAGCACCGCGCGTCAGCGCGCGATCGAGGCCGTGCTGGCACCTGCCGCGGTTATCAGGTCAGCCGGCGCCAGCTCGATCTCCAGCCCGCGCTGTCCTGCGCTGCAGAAGACGGTGGCGTGCGTGAGCGCGCTCTGATCGACCACGACCGGCAGCCGTCTCCTGAGCCCGACTGGCGCGATGCCGCCCGTTACGTAGCCTGATGCTTTTTCTGCTTGTCCGGCATCTGCCATGGCCGCCTTCTTGCCGCCGACCGCGGCCGCAAGCGCCTTCAGGTCCAGGCTCCCTGACACTGGCACGACGCCGGCCGTCAGCTGCCCGTCGACGTCGGCGATCAGCGTCTTGAACACCCGGTCCGGCGGCACGCCGAGCGCCTCGCTTGCCTCAGCGCCGTAGGACGGGTGCCGCGGGTCGTGGGTGTAGCGGTGGACGGTGTGGCCGATGCCCAGACTGGCCAGCACCTCTGTCGCCCGTGTCCCGCCGCGCGCCGCCATGCAGGCCAGACTAGATGAGTGACCTCCTGGGTGCTGCACGTCGACCTCGACCAGTTCATCGCGGCCGTTGAAGTGCTGCGGCACCCTGAGCTGCGCGGCCGGCCAGTCGTGGTGGGCGGCGACGGCGACCCGGCCAAGCGCGGCGTGGTCTCGACGGCGTCCTATGAGGCCCGCGAGCACGGGGTGCACTCCGGGCTGCCGCTGCGCACGGCCGCGCGGCGGTGCCCGGACTGCGTGTTCCTGCCGGTGGACCGCGAGGCTTACGAGGCGGCGTCGCAGGAGGTGATGACCGCGCTGCGGAGCATGGGCGCGGTGACCGAGGTGATGGGGTGGGACGAGGCGTTCGTCGCGGTGGACAGCGCCGACCCTGAGGCATTCGCGCGCGAAGTGCAGGCACGGATCAAGGCAGCCACGCAGCTCGACGCCACGGTTGGCATCGGCGAGAACCGGCTGCAGGCCAAGCTCGCCACCGGCTACGGCAAGCCGGCCGGCGTGTACCGGCTGACCCACGAGAGCTGGTTCGACGTGCTCGGCGATCAGCCGGCCAGCGCGCTCTGGGGTGTTGGCGCGAAGACCGCAGCCAAGCTCGCGGAGCTCGGCATCGGCACCGTGTCCCAGCTTGCTTACGCAGACGTCCCGGCAGTCGCGGCCAGGTTCGGCCCGACGATCGGGCCCTGGCTAGTGGCAACCGCGCGCGGCCTGGACAGCTCGGATGTCTCGGACGAGCCGTACGTGCCGCGGTCACGCGGCCGGGAGATCACCTTCCAGGAAGACATTACTGACTGGGAACGGGTGCGCTCGGAGCTGGTCACCCTCGCCAGGCGGGTGTCACGCGACGTGGCGGCCGAGGACCGTCCCGTCGCCCGGATCGTCGTCAAGATCCGGTATAAGCCGTTCTTTACCAGCACGCACGGCGTTCCGTTCGACGGCCCCGACGCGGGCCCGGCCGCGATCGAGCAGGCCGCGCTGGCAGCGCTGGACCTGTTCACCGACAGGCGGCCGGTGCGGCTGCTTGGCGTCCGCGCCGAGTTTGCCGCCCGGGATGAAGCAGGGTGACCGACCTGGGCCATGTCACGGGGGGCGAGCCTGCGTCGTCTTCGAGTCTGATCGGATAGCCGGAGAGCAGCAGGAGGCATTGCGATGCGCGTATTCGTGGCCGGGGCGACCGGCGCAATCGGGAGGCAGCTAGTCCCGCAGCTGCTGGTGGCCGGGCACCAGGTGACCGCCACCACGAGGAGCCCGGCCAAAGTCGACGGGCTGCGCGCGGCCGGAGCCGACCCGCTGGTACTGGACGGGCTGGACGGGGCCGCCGTCGGTGCTGCGGTCGCGACGGCCGAGCCGGAGGTGATCGTGCACGAGATGACCGCGATCCCGGCTGACATCAGCTTCCGGAAGTTCGACCAGACTTTCGGCCCGACCAACAAGCTGCGGACCGCCGGCGTCGATCATCTGCTGGCCGCCGCAGCCGCACAAGGTGTGCCCAGATTCATCGTCCAGAGCTTCGCGGGCTGGCCTTATGCGCTGTCCGGCAATCCGGTCAAGACCGAGGACGACCCGCTGACGGGGAACCCGCCGGCAGCCATGCGCAGCAGCCTGGACGCGATCCGCCATCTGGAGCGCGCGGTCACGTCGGCTCCGCTGGCCGGGCTGGTTCTCCGCTACGGCGGCCTGTACGGTCCCGGCTCATCGGATGCCCTGGTCCCGATGCTGAAGCGGCGGCAGGTGCCGATCATCGGCGGGGGCGGCGGAGTCTGGTCCTTCGTGCACGTCGCCGATGCCGCGGGCGCGACAGTGGCGGCGGTGCAGGGCGGCGGGCCTGGCATTTACAACATCGTCGACGATGAGCCTGCCAGGGTCGCTGACTGGCTGCCGGTGATGGCCAGGGCTGTCGGGGCCAGGCCGCCGCTTCGGGTGCCGGCCTGGGTCGGCCGGCTGGCCGCCGGGGAGGCAGGCCTCTACATGATGACGAAGAGCCGCGGCTGCTCCAACGCCAAGGCCAAGGCCGAACTCGGCTGGCAGCTGATCTGGCCCACCTGGCGGACGGGCTTCGCCGACGGCCTGAACCGGGCGTACCCGCCGTCATGACTGCTGCTCACCAGGGCCCGGGCGGCCGGGACACTGGCGCGGTCTACCAGGAGCTGCGGCCGCTGATGTTCTCCATCGCCTACCGGATGCTCGGCAGCGTCACCGAGGCCGAGGACGTCATGCAGGAGGCGTTCCTTCGCTACCACCGCGCGGTGGCAAGCCAGGGCGAGCCAGACTCGCCGAAGGCCTACCTGTCCGCGATCGTCACCCGGCTGTGCATCGATCAGCTGCAGTCGGCCCGGGCGCGGCGCGAGTCCTACGTCGGCGAGTGGCTGCCCGAGCCACTGCTGACCGGCCCGGTTACGCTCGCCGGGCCGGCCGGCCCCGACCCGGCGGCCGCGGCGGAGCAGGCGGACTCGCTGTCGATGGCGTTCCTGCTGCTGCTAGAGCGGCTCAGCCCGCTCGAGCGGGCAGTGTTCCTGCTGCACGACGTGTTCAGCTATGGCTACGAAGAGGCCGGCGAGGTTGTCGGGCGTAGTGCCGCTGCCTGCCGCCAGCTGGCGCATAGGGCACGCGAGCACCTCGAAGCCGAGCGGCCGAGGTTCGACGTCGCCGGCCGGGACCGCGACGAGCTCGCCGACCGCTTCTTCGCCGCAGTCGGCGATGGCGACATGGAGGGCCTGCTGGCCCTGCTGGCCACCGACGTCGAGGTGCACGGTGACAGCGGCGGTGTGCCGCCGTCCTGGCCGCGCCCGATCGTCGGCCGGGAGCACGTCGCGAGACTGCTGGGCGCTCTGGGCAACCAGATGCGGCACGCAGGTACCTCGCTGGAGAAGGTCGAGATCAACGGGCAGCCAGGCGCGCTCGTCCGGTCGCCAGACGGACTCCTCGCCGGGGTGCTGAGCATTGACGTCTCCGGCGGTGAGGTCCGCACTGTCCGGTCCGTGATCAGCCGCGAGAAGCTGCGGCATCTCGGCCCGCTCGCCGACCTCAGCCAGCTACTCGGCGGGCGGCGCGCGCAGCCCCGTTAAGGTGTGACTCCTAACCCGGCACGCGTCGCTCGGGGGCATGGCGTGGGCCCGGGGCAAGGGAGAGACATGGTCGTCGTTCCGCTGGCTGCGCGCTACGTCGCCGCGGTCGCCGGGCTGCTGCTCGTGGTCACCTCGGCGACGAGCGTCATCGGCACGCTGATCGTGCCGAGATCGGTATCAAGCTGGCTGACCGGGTTCGTCGACAAGCTGGTCGACGCGGGCTACAAGCTCGGCACCAAGCGGGTAACTGATCTGCACCGCCGCGATCGGATCCTCGCCACTCAGGCCGCGACGCTGCTCATCAGCCAGCTGATCGGCTGGCTGCTGCTGTTCTTCGTCGGGTTCTCGCTCATGTTCTGGCCGCTGGTGCATGGCGGCCTCACCCGGGCTTTCAGTACGGCCGGACCTGCTTTGTGGGAGATCGGCGAGGACCGGGCGAGAGGCGGACTTCAGGAAGCCATCCTCGACATTGCGGCGCTCTTCGGGATCGTGACCATCACTCTCCAGATCGCCTATCTGCCCTCGCTCTACGCCGAGTTCAACCGGCGCGAGACCGAGGTGGCGCTGCTGGCTGCACGCGCTGGCATACCGACCTGGGGACCGGAGCTTCTCGCCCGGACCCACTACGCGCTCGGCAGCGGCGTCTCCGCCGTGAACACCTTGCCCGACCTGTACGAGACGTGGGAGCGCTGGGCAGCGGATCTCGCCGAGAGCCACACCACGTACCTGCCGCTGGTCCGGTTCAGGTCGCCGAGGGGCGGGTCGTCGTGGGTGACGGCGCTGCTCGCCGTGCTCGACTCTGCCGCGATGATCCTCTCGGTGTCGCCCGGCCAGATCTCGGTCGTCCCGGCCCGGCTTTGCCTGCGCTCAGGTTTCACCTGCTTCCAGCAGATCGGGCTGGCGATGGGATTCGACCTCCCGGAGGAGCCCGCGCCTGACGCTGGCATCAGCCTCACCTACGACGAGTTCCTGGAGGCCATCGACCGGCTGAAGCAGGTCGACTTCCCGATCGAGCGGGAGCCGGCCGAAGCGTGGCCGGACTTCGTGGGCTGGCGCGCGAACTACGAGAAGGCGGCGTACGCGATCGCCTACGAGCTAGACGTCGTGCCCGCCCTGTGGTCGGGGCCGCGACGGCATGGCGATGCCCCGATCCGGCCTAAGCGGCCGTCGCCGGGCCGGCCGCCAGCGGCCGGCGGCTACCGGAATCCGAGCCGTTAGCCCCTGGCGCTCGTGCTGTCCAGAACTGGCGCATCAGCGATCAGCGCATCGGCCGCTGGGGCATCAGCCGCGTGCCCGGCAGCCCCGGCCACATCAGCAGGCCGGGAGTCGGCTTGCGGTCCATCGGCCGCCGGCAGGGGTGTTCCGAGTTCCGGTCGCGGCACGCCGCCGAAGGCTGGCGCCAGCACGTTCGCGGCAGCCCGCACCGTTGCGTCCCGCAGCGTGTCGCCAATCAGCCGGGCGGCGTACGTCAGCAGCCCCTGCCGCTCGCCGTCTGTCTCCTGCTTCGCCGCGGCCGACAGTTCCTCCGCCAGCCGGCTTGCCAGCGCCTCTGCGGTCGGCCACTGACCGACCACGCGCCGGGCCTCCGGAGTGACCTTGAAGACATACCAGTAGCGGGCATCGCCGCCCGTCGTCGTCTTCCTGAAGTCGACGTACACCGGGTCGAGCGCAGCGAGCGCCCTGGCTACATCCGACGGCTCCAGGCCGGTCCGCACCGCGATGTCGGTGACCGTGACCATAAAGCTCTGCTCGAGGAGGCTGACCGTGGCGTCCAGCACCGGCAGGTCTCTGGCTGCCCAGGTGTCATGCACGAACTTCTGCCTAACCGGGACCTGGCCTGAACCTGCCTGGCGCGGGCCGGGTCCCTCATTCGTCGGGTTGTCGTCCTGGCCGCTAGCCAGGGCCGATGTATCCGGCAACCATGAGACTAGCGAGAATGAGAGGCGGGGGAGCGCCAATGTTCCTCGCTTATGAGCGCGACACGCCGCTTCGCGGCGCTTCGACTGGTCTCGACAAGCCCTGCCTGGTAGCTAAGCTGTGGCGGCCCCCAAAGCGGCGGGCCAGACCGATGTGAGGGGAACAGCATGAGTAACGACACCGGAGTTGAGCGCACGCTGGTGCTGCTCAAGCCCGACGCCGTGGCTCGAGGCCTGGTTGGCCGCATCCTGACGCGCTTCGAGGATGCGCTGCTCAAGGTGGTCGCTGCCAAGATGGTCTGGATGGATGCCGACCTGACGAGGCGGCATTACTTCGATCTTGAGGAGCGGTTCGGGCCGTCCGTCTACAACGCGATGGCCGAGTTCATGCAGACCGGGCCGGTACTCGCGGTCGTGCTCGAGGGCGTCGAGGCGGTGACCTGCACCCGCAAGCTCGTCGGTCCGACCTACCCCGACCAGGCGCCAGCAGGCACGATCAGGGGTGATTTTGCGCACATGAGCCGGGCGTACGCCAACGAGCGCGGCATCGCTGTGGCTAACCTGGTGCACGCCTCGGGGAACGTGACGGAAGCGGCGCACGAGATCGAGGTCTGGTTCGGCAAGGAAGATCTCTTCGAGTACTCGACGGCGGCGCAGCGCTACATCGCGTAGGCGTTTGCAGGATCCAGCCTGACCTGAGCTTCTTCAGGCCGGCAGGTTAGGTTCGTCGTCCGGCAGAGCACGGGCACCTGCAGGCCGGCGACGTCCTGGGTCAGCAACTTCAGCGACAAGGCCAGCAAGCAGGGCACCGGCAGCACGATCGTGGAGATCTCGCCGGTCGGCCACCGGAGCTTGTTCGCCAGCATCAAGGCCAGCAGACTGGCCGGCACCTGCCCTGGCGGCGTGGCCTGACAACAGCGCTCGTGGTACTTCCCGGCGGCTGGGCGAGGTCAGGGAGACGATCAGCGGCCATGGCATCGATGGCCCCGCGGGATGCCACCGCCGTTCAGACCGGCCATGGCGCCGACCTGTTCGTCACCAGCGTCCTCAACGGCACGATGGCGGGCAACGGCAAGTGGTGCGCCCCGGAACAGTGCTGCGGCTCAAGCTCATGCTCCGGGCGTCGGGGCCGCCGCGGCTGCTGGCGTCGAAGATAATCGCCAGGGGCTACGCCGAGCAGACCAGTGCGGCGGCGTACGTCCGCGGGGCCGCAGGTACAGCGGCTACTCCAAGTCGTCGTTGTCAGTGTCCGGCCCGGCCTCGCCCAGGCCGGCCGGTGCCTCCGGTCCCGCCGGGGCCGTTGCGGCCGGTACCCAGCGCTCCAGCCAGCCGAACTCCTCGGCCAGCATGTCCAGGACGGACTCGCGGGCTACGTAGCCGTGACTCTCATGCGGCAGGACTACCAGGCGCGCGGTGCCGCCCGTGCCCTGAATCGCCTGGAACAGGCGCTCGGACTGGATCGGGAAGGTGCCCGGGTTCGCGTCCCGCTCGCCGTGGATGAGCAGCAGCGGAGCGGTGATGCGGTCGGCGTACCTGAACGGCGACACCTGGTCGTAGACGCTCGTCGCCTCCCAGAAGCTGCGCCGCTCGGTCTGGAAGCCGAATGGCGTCAGACTGCGGTTGTAGGCGCCGCTGCGCGCGATCCCGGCCGCGAACAGGTCGGTGTGCGCCAGCAGGTTGGCGGTCATGAAAGCGCCGTAGCTATGGCCGCCCACCGCGGTCCGCTGTGCATCGGCGACGCCCATCTCGGCGAGTGCCGCAATGTGCGCGGCTGCGGCCGTGGTGATCTGCTCGATGTAGCTGTCGTTCATCGTCTCCGGGTCGCCGATGACCGGCATCGTCGCGCCCTGAAGTACGGCGTATCCACGAAGCACGAACCACACCGGGTCGGATGCCATCAGCCGGGTGAAGCGCTCGGTCGTGCCCCGGACCTGGCCCGCGGTGCCCGCGTCGCCGTAGTCGAGCGGGTACGCCCAGATAACTAGCGGCAGCGGGCCGTCGCGCACGGAGTCGTATCCGGGCGGCAGATGCAGGAGTCCGGTGAGCTGGACGCCGTCGCCGCGGTCGTAGCTGAGCAGCCGCTTCTCCATCCCGGTCAGCTGCGGATGCGGATCCGGCCAGAACGTCAGCTGGGCGCGGTCGCCGCCAGGCAGCTGCGCGACAGCAAGGTTCGGCGGCTCGGTGCGACTCTGATGCCAGATCAGCACCGACTCCCTGTCGTCCCCGGCGAAGCCGAGGACCTGCTCGTAGGCATCGGCCGGGCTGCGCCACAGCCGCTGGGTGGTGAGGTCGGCGAGGTCGAGCCGGTCCAGGAAGGGCCGGTCGCCATCCGGGCTAGCTCCGTCGCCGCGCAGGTAAATCTGATTGCCGTCCTGCAGAACGGTTCGGGTGCCGTCCAGATGCACGGTCGTCAGCGGCACACCGGGATCCAGGTAGGCCTCGTCGGCCGAATGATCAAAGATCACCCGGCTCTCCCCTGGTGCGGCCAGATCGCACAGCCGCGACGTGAGCCATCGCCGGTCCCGGTCGTGCTCGGTCACCAGCAGCTGGCCGGCCGTCGTCATGTCAAACCAGCCCGCACACCGCTGCTGAACCCAGATGGCGGGTTCCGGAGCCTCGGCGAACGGCGCCTGCAGCCGGAAGATCAGGTCCCGGTGCTCGGCCTTGACCATCGGGTCGCCGCCGTCCTGAGCCTCGGTCCAGACCAGGCTCGCTGGCACCGACTCCTCCCAGGACACCCGCCGGGGCCCGGTCGGCACGCCTTGCCTGGGCACCTCGTCGCTGACCGGCAGGTCGGCGACTACTCGCTCAAGCTCGCCCGCAGCCGACCACACCTCAACGCGGCGGGCGAAATACGGCCACGGCACCCGGAACGAGAACGGCCGCTGCAGCCGGTATACGAGCAGGTGCTCGCCGTCCGGAGAGTCGCCAACGTGGTAGTAGAGGCCAGGCGGGCCCAGCTCGGTTGCGGTCCCGGTGTACGGGTCCACCCGCAGCGGGACGGTCATCGCCAGCGACTCGAAGACATCCGCATCGGCGTCCGTCTGCAGCAGGTCGGTGAACGTGGCCATCTGCGTGCGCTTGCCGGACGCCTCCTCCACCCTGGGCTCGATCGGCTCGGCCGCGAGCGGCTCCGGCGGCGCCGGGGAGCCGAGCACGAGCAGCGAGCTCCCGTCCCTGGACCAGCGCACGGTCGAGCCGAGCGAGGTCGGGTCGCCGCCGAGAACGTCGCGGACCCGCAGGCCAGGCACCTCAGCCGCGGTAGCCGCCTGCGCGTCAGCCACCCAGACCGCGATGCCGTCAGGCTCGTCCACAGTGAAAGCGAACCGACGGCCGTCCGGCGCCCAGGCCGGCGTGCTCACGGACTTGCCCGCGGGCAGCTCGATCCAGCGTGGCTGGCCGGCCGGCAGGGCGATGACCGAGAGCCCGGTCAGCCGCCGAGTGCGCTGCCGGCCGCCGATCGCAGGATCGAGCCGCAGCCCGGCCAGCGCCAGGTACGGCTTGGCGAGAAGCGCGACCGGCGGATGCGACTCGTAGTGCAGCAGCGCGACGAACCTGCGCCCGGGCCCGAGAAAGGCAGCCGGTGTGGGCGGGGCATCGATGATCGAGACGATGTCGCTCGCCGGGGTCAGGTACGCCACGCTTGACTCTCCCTCTCAGTCGCTCGCCAGGCCTGTCATCGCCTGACATAGGCTCGCGCGACACCCGGCCATGGCGCAACTCGAGATCGATCATGCGGGGGGAGCCTGCAAGGCCTGCGCCAGAGTCTGTTCCCGGCTTCTCCGGCTGCCATGCGTGCGCGCCAGGGCAGCCCGGCCGGGTGTCAGCTGGTCGGGCAGCCCGGCCGGGTGTCAGCCGGCCGGGCTGCGGGGCTATCTACTCGGGGGGCGGCAGCCGCCTGGCGCCTGCCGCTAGTACCACCCGGTGGCGAGCTCGTGGTCCCAGGCAGCCCTCGGGCTGCCATAGTTCGCCTTGATGTAGCGCAGGCCCCACAGGATCTGGGTATGCGCGCTGCTCTGCCAGTGCGGCCCGGCTGAGGCCATCTTCGAGCCCGGTAGTGCCTGCGGGATGCCGTACGCGCCCGAGTAGGCGTTGAACGCGTAGACGTTCCAGCTGCTCTCCTCGTCCCAGAGCGGATCGAGGTACCGGAACTGCCGCTGCGACCAGCCGAACCGGTGGAAGAGCCGCCGGGCGATCTGCCGGGGAGTAAGCCGGGCAGCCCTGCCAATCTTGCCGTGTCCGCTGGCCTTCAGCGGGCTTGCGCCAGCCTTCGCGGCCGTCGCCAGGAACGCGTCCAGCCGCGGTGGCTGGCTGCTGGTGAGAGGCGACTCGCCCGCGAGGGCTGGTCCGCTGACAGCTGCCCGGCTGGCAACTGGCGCGGTACCGGTGGCGATCGGACTGCGGGCTGACCAGCTGAGGCCATCAGCCAGCTGACCGGTCGCGGTCAGGCGCGTCGCCGGCGCGGACTGCGCCGCGACGCCTGCTGACCAGGCAGTGACGCTGCCGGCCAGGGCCGCGACGGCCACTGCCGAGCCGGCTAGCGCGCGATGGAGTTTGACTGACTTAACGGTGCTGAGTGTCCGAAAACGGGACAACATGAACCTTCTGTCGGGCGCGACCATGCGCGCTCGGCTTCCACCCGGTGCTCAAGGCCCCGCCATCAGGCGGGGCCGGCAGTGCGCGGACTGTGTCGCAGGTTCAGGGCGACGTGGCTGCTCGCCGGCGGCCATCTCGCGCACGGGGTGCTATCAAGCGCATACTCTGCCTTACCTTCGCACCCCATGAAGGCCAAAAATGCTAATGAAAGGCTATGAGGTAAATCACATTTATGAGATTGTTATTTGAAGAATTGTCCGAATAATGTGATCCGGACTGAATTAACGTTGTTTCTGAGGCCAGTGTGACTAGAGATGCTTCTGGGTCTCTCCCAGGTCAGACCCTCGGCCGGCCTTCCCTGAGTGCCTGCCGGGGCCCGCAGACGTCCGAGTGAGCAGGTGTGCCGGCGCCGCAATTGCTTGCCGCCGCAGCGATGCAGATCTGAACGTACGCATCATCACGATCAGGCTGTTATGGGCGATCGGCCAGCGCGCTGGGGGCAGATAACGACTTGGCCTGCTCTACCAGGACACCCGGTGCATAGGTTGGGTAAATTCTCGGCCACGGCCGCCGCGCCTTTCGCGCTTCCGCACTTGCAGTCACCGGATATTCGCGGCCCACCTAGCCCAAATCACCCCGCGCGCCGCCCTAAGTAAGCCAGACCCCGATTACAGCGTCGCCGGGATGGTGTTTGATAGAGATGGTTGCATTCGTATTTTGCGTACGCGATGCGTGCCGTCGGCGGCTGACTGGCGGGACTGCCAGACGGCGGGACTGCCAGACGGGCGGGCGACGCGTTGTCGTGGCGACCCAGGATCCTCGTCCGTGGATCCCGGAGATTCACCCAGTAGGAGAAGGCACATGCCTCAGGGCACCGTGAAGTGGTTCAACGCCGACAAGGGCTATGGTTTCATCGCCCCTGACGACGGCAGCGCCGACGTCTTCGTGCACCACTCCGCGATTCAGGTTGACGGCTTCCGCAGCCTCCAGGAAAACCAGCGGGTCGAGTTCACCGCCGGCCAGGGCGCCAAGGGCCCGCAGGCTGAGCAGGTCCGTCCGCTCTAACAAGGTCCGGCTGAATCGGCCGGTCAGGAAAACGCAAAGCCGCAAGCTCTGCATATCGACAAGGGCGGTCCCGGACATCCCGGGACCGCCCTTGTGTGCTGGATTCAACAGAAGATCTAGTCATCGCGACCTGAGCATCTTCGGCCGACAGCCACTATTAGGGGCTGACGATCATGGCGCACGACGGCCGGCCTGCAGGGTATCGTCGCCGCGTCGGGTGGTAACGGCCACGGCGCGCTGCAAGCGGGGTGTGGCCGGCCGGATCTGCGGAAGGCATGCGGATGAGGAGAGCCCTGCTCAACAGCGCGCTGGCGGGGATGGGGACGACGATCTTCGCCGAGATGTCGGCGCTGGCAGTCGAAACCGGGTCGGTGAACCTGGGCCAGGGCTTCCCGGACACGGACGGGCCGGCCGAGGTCGCGGAGGCCGCCGCAGCTGCCGTGCTGGCCGGGAGGGGCAACCAGTACCCGCCCGGGCCCGGCATTCCCGAGCTGCGAATGGCGATCTCGGCACACCAGAAGCGGTTTTACGGGCTGGAGGTCGACCCGGAGACCGAGGTGCTGGTGACGGCCGGGGCTACCGAAGCGGTCGCCGCCGCCATGCTGGCTCTGCTCGAGCCGGGTGACGAGGTGATTGCGCTCGAGCCCTACTACGACTCCTACGCCGCGTGCATCGCCATGGCCGGCGCGACCAGGGTGCCGGTGACGCTCCGGCCGCCGGGCTTCCGGCCGGACCTGGATGCGCTGACGGACGCGATTACCAGCCGGACCCGGCTTATCCTGCTCAACTCGCCGCACAACCCGACCGGGATGGTCGCGACCCCCGACGAACTGGCCGCGATCGCGGCTCTTGCCGTCGAGCACGACCTGCTCGTCGTCACCGACGAGGTCTACGAGCACCTCGTCTTCGACGGCCAGCACATCCCGATTGCGACGCTTCCCGGCATGCGCGAGCGCACCGTCACGATCAGCTCCGGAGGCAAGACCTTCTCCTTCACCGGCTGGAAGATCGGCTGGGTGACCGGGACGCCCGAGCTCGTCTCCGCCGTCAGGACCGCCAAGCAGTTTCTGACCTACGTCAGCGGCGGCCCGTTCCAGTACGCGATCGCCATGGGACTCGGGCTGCCCGACTCCTTCTACGCTGACCTGGCGACCGGGCTCCGGCGCAAGCGCGACCTGCTGGCGGACGGGCTGCGGGCGGCCGGCTTCGAGGTCTACCTCCCGGCGGGGACCTACTTCATCACGACCGATATCGCGGTCCTCGGCGAGACGGACGGGCTGGCGTTCTGCCGTAGCCTGCCCGAGCGCTGCGGCGTGGTCGCGGTCCCTAACGTGGTCTTCTACGACGACCACGCGGCCGGCCAGAGCCAGGTCCGGTTTGCGTTCTGCAAGCACGACGAGGTGCTCGCCGATGCCGCGGCGCGGCTGACCAGGCTCACCGATCACTAGGATGAGGCCTCAGCATGACCGCTGAACCGCATCGGCCAGACTGGAAGGGGCGCCGTTGACCGCCACCCACGACAATGGCCGGCTTGCGCCGGGACCCGCCGCCGACATCTACCAGGCGCCCAGGGTGGACAAGCCATGGGGTCACGAGATCCATTTCGCCAGCCATGACGACCTGTACGTCGGAAAGATCATCCAGGTGATGGCCGGGCATTCGCTGAGCCTGCAGTACCACGTCCGGAAGGACGAGACGATCAGCGTCCTGTCCGGCGAGGCTCTGATCGAGTACGGGCCAGCGGACGGGGCGCTCACCAGCCGGCAGTTCGGGCCAGGGGACACGATTCACCTGCCGCCGCGGACGGTGCATCGCATCACCGCCATCACGGACCTGACGTTTGCCGAGGCGTCCTCGGCGCAGCCAGGCTGGCGTGAGGATGTAGTCCGGCTCGAGGACAAGTACGGCCGGGCCGGTACCAGCGCGCCGTAGGTGCTCAGGTAGACCCAGTGCTCAGGCGGAAGCCGTGCTCAGCTGGCGGCGGCCCGGGTTCGAGGGCCGCTGTCAAGCGCCAGGAAAATCTGCACCCACTGGTCAGGGGTTACGTAGGCGACCACAGTGCGCCGATCGACGCCTGCCCCGGTGCACGCAGCCGCGACCTTGTCAGCCGGATACGACCGCCGCAGCGAGGCCTGCACTGAGCCGCCGACGCCGGAGAAGCCAGTCTGGACCAGGCGCCGGTAAGCCGCCAGGCGGCCCGGCGCGATCAGCGGCTCCGGCCGCCGGGCGAGCCGGAGAATGGCCGCGTCCACCCGCGGCACCGGCCGGAATTCCGTTCTGCTGATGGTGCCGGCCAGTTCCCAGCGGAACCGCGGCCAGGTGGTCACGGTCAGCTGGCTCCACCGGCCGTACCCGCCGGTGCGCTTCCGGGCGTACTCAAGCTGGGTGATCAGCGTCGCGGTGGTCATCCGCGAGGCGCCGAGGCACCAGTCAACGATCGGGGCGGTCAGCGAGAACGGTGCGTTCCCGACCACCTGGAATCGGCGTGCTGGCGGCCGCGTGGTCAGGAAGTCGCGCATCACGACCCGCACGTTCGGCCGCCCGCCGACCCTGGCCATCAGCTTGCCGGCCAGGTTCCTGTCGACCTCGTAGGCGATGACCTCGCCGGTCATCCGTGCTAGCCGGGTCGTGAGGATGCCCTCCCCGGCACCGACCTCCACGCACAGGCCATCGGGCTCCAGCCGGACTGAGCGCAGGAACAGGCGAGCTGCTTCAGGGCTGCGGAGGTAGTTCTGCGAGAGCTGACGCCGCCGCCGGTCGGCGTCGGTGCGAGCGCCGCTACTCATCGTCCCAGCGTAGCGGGCCAGCCTGTCGGCACGTTCTGGCAGCAGCCGGGGACCTAGCTCAGCTAGAGCAGGCTAGTCGTCGTCGGGCCTGCGAAGCCGCTTGAGCTGTGAGCGCCGCTGTTTGTCGGCGAGCCGGCGCTCGACCGCACTGCGCGTGGGCCGGGTCGGCCGCCGCGGCGGGCGAGGCGGCGCAGTGGCCTCTGTCAGCAGAGCACTGAGCCGCTCGGCGGCGGCCTCACGGTTTCTCAGCTGGGACTTGTACTCGCTCGCAGTTACCGTGATGACCCCCTGGGACAGCCGTCTGGCCAGCGAAGCCAGCGCCCTGTCCCGCAGGACCGGTGGCAGCGCGGCCGAGCCGGCCACGTCGAACGACAGCTCGGCCTGGCTGTCGGTGGTGTTGACCGACTGGCCGCCAGGGCCGGAGGAGCGCGAGAACCGCCAGGACAGCTCATCAGGCGGGATCGTGATGCCACGCACGGTCACGGCGAGACGGCTCGGCACGGCAGGCATGTTGCCTGCCTATCACAGCCGGCCGAACTGTCAGTCAGGGGTTTTAGCCTGATCCCGCCGGAACCGGCGCCGGCCAGGTAGCGTCCGTGACTGCTGGCAGTGGACAGTGCTGATCACGGGGCCGGCCAATGACGAGGCCGGCTGGTACAGCGGGTCGCTAGGTGTGGAGAGAGCAGGCATGAAGGGTTTCCGGAAGTTCCTGATGCAGGGCAACATCATCGACCTCGCGGTGGCGGTCGTCATCGGCGTGGCCTTCAACGCGATAGTCCAGGCACTGGTCAAGGACATCATCACGCCACTGATCACTGCCGAGGTCAGCCATCGCGTCAACTTCACAAACCTGCACTTCGACGTGGGCACTACGGCGATCACCTACGGCGCGGTGATCAACGCGGCAGTGTCCTTCTTCGTGATCGCGCTGGTGATCTACTACCTGGTGGTGGCTCCGAATGCGCGGCTGACCGCGATCGCGACCCGGAACAAGGCCGCCTCCGACCGGCAGTGCCCCGAGTGCCTGAGCGCGATCCCGATCAACGCCAAGCGCTGCATGTACTGCACATCCGAGGTGCCGCCCGTCCCGATTCCAGATGTCCCCGTTCAGCGACGCCGCCGCCACGGCAGGCGCCCGACCGGCGGCCGCGCGGCGGCGACCTCAGCGGACGGCGCCGAGCCCACCGTGCCTTCCGACTGAGTTATTTTGCATCGGCGTAGCAGCTGACGGCGGCCGTTGTCATCGGGATGCTCACCTGCGTGCTGCCGAACACAAGCCGCGTTGCGTCGGCCGCGGCCGTCTCGATCGCGGCAACGACGCCAGCAGCAAGGCCGGCCGGGCAGTGCACGATGACCTCGTCGTGCTGGAAGAAGACGAGCTGCGGCCGGCCGGCATCCGCTTCCTGACCAGCCAGCCTGCCGCGCAGCAGCGCGAGCAGGACAGTCGCCCAGTCCGCCGCACTGGCCTGCACGACGAAGTTGCGGGTGAACCGGCCACGCGCACGGGCGGCCGCACCAGCGCCCGGATCGCGCGCCTGGTCCGGATCCCCCGGCTCGCTCGTCAGCGAGAGCCAGGCCGCCGAGGGAGGCGGGCAGGTCCGGCCCAGAACTGACCGGACCACACGGCCTTCCTCGCCTGCTCTGGCCGCGCTCTCCACGAACGCCGAGGCCTGCGGGAACCGACGGCGCAGCAGCGCCAGCGACTGACCTCCATCCCCTCCGGTGCCGCCATACATGGCCGACAGGAGGGCGACCTTCGCGGTCGCGCGGTCTCCGCCGATGGCGCTGGCGACGGCGGCATACAGGTCGCCAGTCCCCGCCAGCTGCGCGAATGAGCGGTCGCCGGCCAGAGCAGCCAGGATCCGAGGCTCTAGCTGGGCGGCGTCCGCGACCACGAGCGTCCAGCCGGGATCAGCCACCACCGCGCGACGCAGCAGTTTGGGTATCTGCAGCGCGCCGCCGCCGCGCGACGCCCACCGGCCGGACACGACGCCGCCGACCACGTACTCCGGCCGGAAGCGGCCGTTCGTTATCCATGCGTCCAGCCACGCCCAGCCGTTGGCCGTGTGCAGTCTGGCCAGTTCCTTGTACTCAAGCAGGAGCGGGATCACCGCATGCTCGATCCGGCGCAGCTCAGCCGACCGGGTCGACCGGACCCGGATGCCAGCGACCGCGAGCGCACGCTGCAGCTGGGCGGGCGAGTCAGGGTTAACAGGACGGAGCGCACCGAGCGCCAGTGAGATCTCGGCAGCCAGCTCGGTCAGCCTGGCCGGACGCAGCTGGGGCCCGGCGGCGGCTGGCGGACGAGGCCCGAGCTGTTCGGTGAGCAACCGGTCGTGCACGTCAGCTCGCCACGGCAGGCCGGTCGCGGACATCTCGGCTGCCACCAGCCCGCCCGCGGACTCCGCGGCGGCCAGCAAGCCGAACCTGCCCGGATCGGCATCTGCCGCGATCCCGGCCAGCTGAGCCGAGTGGGCCGAGATCAGGTCGGCGAGCTCGCGTGCTGCGGCCAGCCCGTCGTCATTACGGTCGAACGGCAGCTGGCCGTCCGCTTGCTCCGGGGCAGGCAGCTGCCCGTCGGGCGAGCCGTCCGTGCTGGCCGCCGGGCGTGGCCACCGGTCCGAGCCGTCTCGAGCCGCCAGCAGGGCTCCGGTGAGCTCGCAATCGTGGCAGCGCTCTACCTGGCTTCCGGCCCGCAGCAGTGCCGGGTAAACCTGACGGGTAGCCCGCCACACCCAGCGCGTCGGCTCAGCGCGCTCCTGCGCGGCGACGGCAGCCGCCAGATCGGGAACCAGCTGCGGCGGCGCCGCCACGCTGCCATCATCGTGCAGCCGGCGAAGCAGCCCGCTCCCGCTGGGGCCAGGGACTAGCGCTATCCGCACAACCAGATTGTCAGATTGTGCGGCAAGGCGCCGACATCCGGGTGCCCGGCGCCGAGCCGGACAGCGCGCAACGGCGGCGCGCCGGTGGACCGACCGGCAGCCGTTGAGCACGCTGGAGCGCCGTAACGAGACCCTCCGCAGGCCAGTGCAGCAGGGCGTCAGGCCGTAGGGTTCGGCCACATCGGGTCCTGAGTCGGCATCCGGCAAAACGCCCGGCCGGGACGCTGCCGCGCGGGTTAGACCTTAGAGTTCTTCGCGGCCCGGCCGGTTGGCGGCCAGCCGCTGGCCTCGTGCGCACCAGGCGCTGACCGGCGCGTTCTGGATAGCCGGGCTACCGAACGTGACCT
>Ga0335074_10005709_pt1 | contig 17225 bp, 12 predicted proteins | sample Lox_Sample_23_FD_206715 | JGI IMG/M metagenome (GOLD analysis project Ga0335074, IMG submission 206715) | Soil microbial communities from Loxahatchee National Wildlife Refuge, Florida, United States - Lox_Sample_2.3 | ecosystem: Environmental > Terrestrial > Soil > Wetlands | place: USA... | reverse complement strand
GGGCGTAGCGCAGCTTCTTGGCTCGTACCCGCACCTCGTGGAATTCCGCCATCGACGATTGGGCGGTCAGTCGGCGCGCGGACTTGCGCAATTTGCGGAAGCGCTGGTGGATCAGGTCGGGAACGACGGCTAGCGCGGCGGCATTGCGTGACGAAGCGGATGACGTCGCAGGCGGCGTCTTTGCAAGCTGATCGGGCAGGGTGTCGAGCCAGTCCCGCGCGCGTTTCGCATCCAAAGCGCGCAGCATGGTGGATCGCGCCCGGACTCTTTCCGACTGCAGGTACTGCAGCAGCGGGTCGAGCCGGTCGCGCTCGCCTTCGGGGAGGCTGCCGCGGAACGAGCTCGCTGCCTCGAGCCGAATATCCGCGTCGCGAACGAGCCCGAGCGCATCCAAGAAACCCTTGAGCGTCTGGCGGCTGTTCCTCACGCCGGCAGGCAGGTAAGTGTGAAAGAGACTGAGGATCGTCTGCATGCGCCGCGCGGTCACCCGCAGCCTGTGCAGTGCCTCCGGGCCTTCGCCGAGCCGGGCGGGGGGCTCGTTGGCCTGCCACTCCTCGTGCAACCGCCGTAGCGCCGTGGCGGCGAAATCGCTGGCACGGGTCGAGGCATCCATGACGGGCGGCGCGGGCTGCGGGTCCCGGTCCGGCCCCGCACCACGCGGCGGCCCGAGAGAGGCAGAGCGCAGTCCGACGGCGAACTTGTTCTCCGTTGCGGGGAACAGTCCGCATTCCGCACGTATCCGCTTCGCGAGCCGCTCGAGCGGGGCCGAATCGTGGCCGGTCGCCTCGAGCTCTACCCGCGTGAGGAGCATCGGGCGCCGATGGCCGCCGCCGCGCGAGAACCGTGCCTCATCGAGGGCGATCTCGCCTACGGTCGCATCGGGATTACCGTTGCGGACGGCGAAGCGCTGCCGGGAGGTCCGGACGTCGAAGAGGGGGCGGAGAGGCTTTACGCCCGCGACATCGCGGACGCGGCTGCCGACCGGACCGGTGGCTTGGGCGAGGGCTCTGAGGCCGCCCTGTGATAGGCGCTCCGTGATCTCCCGCCGGTCGGCGACGTCCTCGCGCGCCGAGTGGAGCCCCTTCAAGGTCGCCTCGACATGGCCTGGCTTGGCACGCAGCCGCAGAGCGAATCCGGCCCGGAAAAGGCGCCAGTCCTCGGTATCGAGGTAGGTATCGTGAAGCTGCTGCGCGGGCAGCGGCCCGATGCTCAGGCGATCCAGGCGCGTATGCTGGTCGAGCCAGCGCCGGACCACCCCCAGATCGGGGGCGTTGAGCTGCCACTCGACCTCGCGCGCCTCGCCAGTGGCGTTGGCGGGGGCGGTGGTCGGAGCAGGGGAGGACTGATGGGGATGCGATGGCATGGGAGCGGCGTAGGATAAACCCAAATTGACGCTTCCACGGCCGGTTCCGTATGATTCGCGCCCCCGTGCGACGGGTCTCGCGGCGGCGATGCCGGGCACGTGGCACGAGGCCGAGGGGCACGGCATGATGCCTGGCGATGAGACGAGGACGACGCGCGTGCGGGCGAGTGGGCGATGCAGTCCGCGTGCCCGTAGCTCAGTTGGATAGAGCACCGGCCTTCTAAGCCGGTGGTCGCAGGTTCGAGTCCTGCCGGGCACGCCACCCTTCGCCGCTGCGCGGCTTCGGGTGGCAGGCCAGCCGGGGATGTGAGAGAGGTACGATGGGCTTCCAGGGCCCGCTGGCTTTTGGAGACCTGTCTCCCGAAGCCCGCAGGCGTAGGGAGACGACGGTGGACGTAGCTCAGCTGGTAGAGTCCCGGGTTGTGATCCCGGTTGTCGTGGGTTCGAGTCCCATCGTCCACCCCAATCCCCACTTAAGTGCCTGTTTTTGGGGTTAATCGCGCCTATCGAGGGCAGATATAACCTGAGTTGTTACACGGTCTGTACCACAATGGTGAAGCAGATCGTGAAAGCAACAAAAGATAAAAACGTATTTCAGCGCGGCAAGCGGGGCGTTCATTACGTGCGCCGCCGCATCCCTCGAGCATTGCTCGGCGCGTATCGGCGCGGTCAGACCGAGATCGTGTGTAGTCTGCGCACGAGCGACCCCCGGGAGGCGCGCTCGAAGGCGATCCTGGCGCTGGCGGCGATTGAGCGCGAGTTCGCCACCAAGCGCTCTCAGATCGACATCAGCCGCACCTCCGAGCACCCCCTCAGCGTTCGAGAGCTCACGGACGAGCAGCTCACCGCCATCGGGGATTTCTGGTCCCAGCAGGTTCTGCTCGCGGATGAGCGGTGCCGCGAGGGCGGCCTCGATGACGGGGAATTTGAGGAGCTGGGGGCGCAGCTTCAGGGTCAGCGTACGGAGTTCGCGGGAATGCTCGCCCGGGGGCGCACGGCTGCCATCCTGCCCACGTTGCGGTCGTTCCTGCACCTCTGCGGGATCAGCTTCAATCCTGAGCCGGATGGGGCGGCGCACGCCGCCGGTGCGTTTCTTCGCGCCGTGGTGCGCACGCTCGATGAGCAGCTCGCCCGGCATCGAGGAGACCCCGTCGAGCAGCCTGCGGACGCGGCACCGGCGACACATCCACTTTACGTCGTTGCACCGCACTTGTCGCCGACCGCCGCCCCGAAGAGCAGTTGGGGCGAGGTGTTTAAGAAGTGGTCCGATCACGTCGACAGCCGGCCCAAGTCGACGATCATTGCTTACCAGACTGCCTGGACGGACCTCGAGCACTTCGCGGCCAAGAATAACGTGCGCACTCCCGGGGAGGTCACGCCGCTTCTCATGACGCAGTTCGTCGATGACATGCGCTCGCGCGAGCGTTCGCTCGCGGTGAGCACGGTGAATGGACGGCTCTCGAAGGTGAAGGAAATCTACAAGATCGCCTGCGGCAAGCACCTGCTGACGGAGAACCCGGCCACCCATACGTTGGGTGTGCGCCAAAGCGCCGCCGCGCGGCGCCGCAAGAAACGTTTGCCCTTCAGTGTCGCGGATCTCGAGCTGATCTTCGGGTCCAAGATATTCACCGCGCAGTACCGTTCTCAGGGGCAATCGGGGGAGGCGAGCTACTGGATCCCCATTCTCATGTACTACTCGGGGGCACGCCCCGAAGAGATCGCGGGCCTTGCTCTCACCGACTTGCGCAAGCATCCGCAACATGGGTGGTACCTGGATATCGTTGATCGGCCGTGCGCGGAGGATCGGGGTCTCTTTGAAAAGGATCCGACTGCGGGGGCATCGAATAAAGACGCCGTCGAACGCGACGATGATGATGACGATGACGAAATCCCCGAAAGTCACCGGCGAACGCTGAAGACTGGACCATCCGTGCGCAGGGTACCGCTCGCGCGCGAGCTCATCGAGTTGGGACTCCTCCGATACGTAGAATGGGTGCGCTCAAGCGGCAGCTCGATGTTCTTCCCGACTCTGCGGAAGGACTCGCATGAGAAGTTGAGCGGCTCGTTCGGAAAATTCTTCGGCCGCTACCTCCGATCACTCGGAATCGATGAGCGCCGCAAGGTCCTTTATAGCTTCCGACATAACATGAAGGACTTCCTCGAGTCGGCGGGCATCCGCTCGAAGTACCTGAAGCGCTTTCTTGGGCACGCGAGCGGCGATGGCGCGGTGACGGACGGCTATGGCTCGGACGTGCCTCTTAAGCGCATGGTCCGGCGTTTCGCGCGCGTGCGGTTTCCTGGAATTCCGGCATTGCCGTGGCAGCCCTCGGAGAAGCCGCACCGCGCGAGACGGTGATGTCTGCGGCGCAACTAATCCCAATAAACTTTGAAGCGAGCTGAGCGGGTCCGAAGGGGGGCAGATAGACTGCGTTGCACGAGAGTCTGGCCCGCTCTGCCCATGCGACCTAGTCTGAAGTTGTCCCCCAGTACACGATAAAATCCGTTGCCACTCAGAGAGTTGACGGATTATGGGCTGTGAGCTGAGTGGCTACACCGTGATTTGTTGCAGTAGCTGCAGCGCGCGATGTTGAGTGTCGGTCGGTGTCGTGACGATATGGAAGGCGGGGGAGGCGGTTTTCGCGCCGCGGGTGAGACAGGTATTGCGCACGACCGTCGCCAGGTCCTGAAGGAGCGTGCGGAAGCTGTGCACCGGGGAGCCGTCCGCGAGGGTCCGTTCGGTGATTTTCTCCAACGCTTCCGGTGAGCGTTGGGCTGGGGCGATCGGGTCGCGGTCGATCTTGGCTTCGAGGTCCTCGTCGGCAAAGAGCAGCTCGCGCCAGGCTTCCCGCATGTGCCACTCGACGTAGTAGGCGAGCATGCACAGGAAGATGTGGGCGCGTACCCGATCCTCGAGCCGGTGATGGATGGGGCGGATCTTCAGATCCACGGTCTTGATCGAGCGGAAGGCACGCTCAACCTCACAGAGTCCCTTGTAGCTGCGCACCGTGTCGGCAGTGCTCAACTGCCTCTTCGGCACGTTGGTGCGCAGCACGTACACGCCATCGAGCGCCGCCTCGGCGGCGACCTGCGCCTCGAGCACCTTGAACTCGAACCGCCGCTCTTCGACGGTGAGCTCGAAGTGCTTGGCGACCTTGTACTTGTTCACCACCCGCCCGATGCGCACCCCAATTTTGGCCGTGCCGCTTAAGCGCCCGGCAGCGACGCTGGCGCGCACCTTCTCGAGCTCCTGTTTCGTCGCCTCAAGGAGTGAGAGGTGCTTGTGCGCGCGCAGCCTGGCGAGTTCGGGGTTGCGACAGGCAATCAGTCGCTCTCCCGGATACTCCTCGTGCGTGAGCTCAAAGAGCCGCAGCTGATCAAACAGCCCCAGCTGCAACGCCTCCCCCTGCACGAGGGAGCGGATCTGACTGCTCTTGAGCGCGGTGATCCAGGAGAGTCCCTCCAGCTCGCTCAGTTCCCCGATCGCCTTGTGCGAGATCATGCCCCGATCGCCCACCAGCACTACCTGCTCAAGCTCGAACTCCTCGCGCAGCTTCCTCACCTGCGGCATCAGCGTTTTGGCATCCCCGGTGTTGCCCTCGTAGACCGAGACCGCCACCGGGCAGCCGTTGCGCGCGCTCAACAGTCCGTAGTTAACCTGGAGCTTGTTCTTCTTGCCGTCGCGGTTATGACCGATCTTCGCCAGAGGGCAGTGCGTGCCCTCGAAATAGCTCGAGGACAGGTCATACAGCGCCAGCGCCCCTGCGCGCAAATGCCGTGCGGCGAGCTTGCGCTCGATCGCCCCCTGACGCTCCAGCAACCAGTCCATCGCCGCGTACAGATCGTGCTCGTCGGCTCCCCCCACTCCATACTCCTCGGCCAGCGTCGTCGTGTGCCACCAGCGCGTGGTGGCCAGCTTCGTGTGCGGCTCGAGCACCCGCGCGGCCACCAGCGCGCACACCCGCTCGCGCTCGGGGCTCCCGCGCGAGGCGAGCAAGCCCTCAAACCCCAGCCGCTGCATGGCTACACGGACCGCCTGCACCGCCCCATGCGCTCGCGAGCGCACCACCTCGAACAGCTCCGCCACCGGCCGCACGGCCGCTCCGGCGAGCACCGCGCGGATCGCCTCGATCTGCTCATCGGAAAGCCCCGAGAGGTTTGCCAGCGTGCGTTTGCGCACCTTCTTGCCTTGGCGATACGACTCGCGCAGCAGGTACGTCGGGCGCGAAGTGCGGTTCGGGACGGCATCGATGTGCATGGCTACATGATGCCGTAATGGCTTCCATTATGCAAGCTGAAAGAGTCGATTTACATGGCTACACTATGCGCCGTATAAATCCCACCTCAATCGCTCAACTGACGGAAATCTCAGACCTCCGGCCGCCTCAAGCGCCCGGCGATGGAAAACAACTTCTGCCTAGTCAATCCTCGCCCGGCCGCGTCATCTCGAGGTACTGCTGCGCCAGACGCTCGACGAACTGGGCCGAGATCAGGAACCCTCGCGCCGGTGTTGGCGAGTTCCGTGGCACGGGCCCACTCTTTCTTGGCGGCCGCTTGGCACGCATGAGCGAGCTCGCGCCATTCGAGGAGCGTGAAAGGCGACGGGTGGGCGTCTTTCATCTCTATCGCCTGGCCATGGATCAATTTACCTCGGACGAAGCGCTCGCAGAGAACAGCGCTCGGCGCACGGCCGCCCGGGGCGACTCCAATCTCTACCTCCGTCGCAACGGCCACGAACTCACCTTGACCGTCGAGCACCGGGCCGTCCCCTCTCTACTACCGAGCCAACTTGACCTCGCGCAACACTGCGAATCCTTGGCGTTGCAGCTGCGCGCCGCCGCTAAATCGGACTGCTAAGGCTCTGCTCCCAGCTCCGTCGACGACCGGACCTCGCGCGCCCTCAGTCACGCCGATCGTCCCGTTCCTGCCTCTCATCTGCGTGCTCAGTGCGGCGTGCACAAAGCAACCTTGGGAACCACCTCAAAAACCCAGCTCCCACCATCATCAAAATGCGTGCCCCTGCTCATAAACTCGGATGATGGGGTCGAGCAGAAACTCAGCCGGCTGAAATTACCGAGCAGCCCAGAGAAGGCTGACAGGAAGCCACTCAACCACTCGGTTCCGGAGCCGGTGGGATCTTTGTCGCCGAAGATCTCTTTGATCTGTCGTCCGAGCATTGCGCTCCTCCCGTCAGCGGACAGACCGGAAGCTGCTGCAATCTCCGTCGCAACTTGCGGGCCGCGGACGGCACATCGCTGTATCACTGAATAGGTCGCAAAAGCTCCCTCACATAGCGCGGCGCGCTACGCCCATCGCCCCGCCTCATCGAATGCCAACCGCGGATTGCGCGGAAACGGTGTGCCGGGCTTCCCATATCCTAAGTTGCAGATAAAATTAGAATGGATGCGCGATTCCGTAAAGAAGGCTTGATCCACGGCTTCGTTGTCAAATCCGGACATGGGCCCGCAGTCAAGACCCAGAGCGCGCGCGGCGAGGATGAGATAAGCTCCCTGCAGAGTGCTGTTACGCATCGCCGTCACTTCAGTAACTTCTACCCGCTGAAAATACTGGCGTAACATTTCCCCTCGTTCGGGAAATAACTTTGGCATTTTGTCTGGAAACTCGAGGTCATACCCGATGATCACCGTGAGCGGAGCTGCCAGGATTTTCGGCCGATTGGCCTCCGTCGCAAGGGCGGCTAGTTTTGCTTTGCCACCCGCACTTCTTACCCATCGGAAGCGCGCAGGAGAGGAATTGGCAGACGTCGGGCCCCACCGGAGTAGCTCGTAAAGCTCATGGACCGTCCGCTCTTCGACATCCCGTGGGCTCCATTCGTTGTAAGTTCTGGCCAATCGAAACATCTGGTCAAGAGATGCGGCCGGTAATGCGCTATTCATGATCAAGTGCCTCTCGCGTTAATGCTTCAGACAGGAGAGATTAAGCGCCTTCACTCGCCTCGGTGTCCAACTGGAAACGAGTGAATCTGCAGACAGCGTAGCTACGTGGCGTCTCCACGTCACATGCGGTGATTGGAGCCCTATCGCTCACGGCCCCTCAACTCCGCGGCGCGGCGCTTCTCATGAGGTGGATCACGTGCAAATTCGCCGAGCTAAAACCAAAAAGCGCATTCGGCGATGTATGCTCTTCTACTTCTTGGTCTCGAGTTCATCGTATTAACACTGCTCGGCGATTGTGCAGGCTCCTAAGCCTGATGCGCTCGATCGACCTGACCGAGATCAAGGCTAGCTTGCCCACACAGCAATGGACACACCCCCCGCGAGGATTGCATAAAGCGCGAATGCTCTCCAGAGCCTCGCCCCACACGTTCGCTGCTTTGTCACACACGCCGTTGAAGGGTCTACCGTTCATTGAGATGGCGCGCTTCGTTACCGCGCCCCTTTGCAGGCGACCACTCCCAGACTTGGCGGTCGGTCGTCACGATCGAGCCGCCGGAGGGCGATGCGGACCGTCGACGGGCGAGGCTGGCACCGACAATTCGCGCTGGCGGTCGGTCCATGGCCCGTAACAGGCTTGGCTGGGTGGGGGGATCGAAAGCACATCGACTCGCGTGACGTCGTTAGGCGGCCGCCGCCATGAGCTTCGGCCGAATAATACGATCGAGCTTCGAAAAACGGGGGAATCTATGCAATCGATTAGATACGAAAGGCTCCTGGCGTTTGGCCTGTTGGCACTCTGTTGCAATGCGAGGCTGTTTGCCGAAGACGCAACTGCTGATGTCGACGCCAACAAGCCCAACGCGCCCGCGCAGCAATTGAGCTCTGCCGAATCGTCAGACACCAGCCAGTTGCAAGAAGTCACGGTTACGGCAACTCGGCGCGCTGAGAACCTGGAAAATGTGCCGATTGCCGTGACGGCTTTGACGGCCAACTCGCTCCAAGAGATGGGTATCTCGAATACCGAGGGGCTTCAGTTTGTTGCGCCTGGCTTATCCATGTCGCGGCAGCTTGCCTCCGCCTCACCCTTTATTCGCGGCGTGGGCTCGGCGAACGCATCGACGCCTGGTCTGGAGGATCCGGTCGCGGTGTACGTTGATGGAGTTTATTACCCTATCAATGATGGCAATGTGTTTAACTTCAACAACATCGAAAATGTGCAGGTGCTCAAAGGACCTCAGGGCACGCTGTTTGGTCGCAACGCGACCGGAGGCGCCATCGTGGTCACAACCCGTGATCCGCAGGTCGAGCCCGAATTTGATGGGAGCGTCAGTTACGGGAATTACGGAACTGTGGAAACGTCCGAGTACGCGACGGGCGGAAAAGGCGACGTTGCGGCCAACATCGCCGTTTACGCCATTCATCAAGCGGATGGTTTTGGCAAAAACCTCGTGACCGGCGACGACGTTGGATTTAACCGCTCGGGTTCCGTGAGAACAAAGGTCGAATGGACGCCAACCAGCGCAGACGTTCTTCTACTCGCTTTCGACTTTGGGGAGGACCATTCAGACATTGGAAATGTCACGCAAATCGCCCCGGGGAATCTGGGTCTGGACCTTCAGCCGCCCCCGGCAAATCCGCAGGACACCCGGACGGATGAGAATCCCTTTTCGCATGGCAGGAATTGGACGGCTAGCGTTAAGTACTCCCACGCATTCGACTGGGGCAAGGTAAGCTCCTTGAGCGCATTTCGCGACGTCACGAATGCGTATGGCGTATCGATCGATGCGACACCACTGAATCTTCTGTTTACCAAAACGTCTGATTTCAGCCGGTCAGCCCAGGAGGAAGTCCTTATTACGGGCACCGCCGGCCGTCTGAAATGGACAACAGGTACCTTTATCTACGGCGCAGATCAAGGGCTACATCTCAATATTGGGGACAGCCCGATTCCGGCAATTAACTATTTTCAGACTAGCATCCAGGACACGCGTTCCTATGCGGCTTATGCGCAGGGTACGTATGCCATTACCAATGACACGAACATCACCGCGGGAGCCCGCTATACGTCCGATCATAGATTTGCCAATGGTGACAGCGTTGCAGGCGTGGGCAACAGTGTACCGCCTGGTACCGTCACTCTTCTGGTGGGTAACGAGAGTAAGACGTGGAACAGCCCAACTTGGCGGTTGGCGATCGATCACCAACTCAGTCAAGACATAATGGCCTATGTTTCGTATGATCGTGGTTTCAAGAGCGGCACGTACAATACCAGTTCACCACAACAGCCGGCAGTAAACCCGGAAAAACTCGATGCGTACCAGGCCGGTCTCAAGTCTGAGATCCTGAACCACACTCTTCGGGTGAATTTGGCGGGCTTTTACTACAAGTACAGAAATATCCAGTTGGGAAGCGCCGCGTCGAACGGACAGAACGAGCTGCTAAACGCCGCCGCTGCCAGAATTGATGGTGCCGAGCTGGAAGTACAGGCCGTTCCCCCCACGGCATTCGGTCATCTCGGCATTACCAGCAACGTGGCCTACCTGGATGCTGTGTACACCAGCTTTCCAAATGGGCCTATATACGAACCAAGCATGGCTGGTGGCAACACATCTACATACGGAAATCTGTCGGGGAAGACGGCCATTCACTCTCCGAAATGGACAGCCGCGACCGCGGTATCGTATTCCTTACCCGTCGGTCCGGGAGATTATGGGGTGAGCGCCAACTACTACTATAGCGACAGCTTCTTCTGGGACCCGGACGATATCCTGCGACAGCCGGCGTACCGCATTCTCAATGCGGAAACCTATTATCGATTTGGACCGGAAGAGCGATACCGCATTCGTATCTTCGGCAATAACTTGACACGTACGGCTTATGAAACGTTCGGAGATGGGACCGCGTTCAGTAATCTCGTCTCTTATGCGCCTCCACGCACATACGGCGTGGGGTTCGACTGTACGTTTTGATCCAGCTTCGCTGCGGGTTGCGCGTCGCCGTTAGGACAGGCTGATGACCACTTTGCCTAACAATCTCTTCGATGCCTGATAGCGATATGCATCGGCCGCCTGCTCAAATGAATACACCCGATCGATTACGGGTCGGATGCTACGTTGGTGTGCCCAAGCGACAAAGACGTTCCGTCATACGTCGGCTTCCGACGGCAATCCTGCGCAAAATCGCAGCCTTTAACTTCAGAGGAAGCGCGAAGCAGTCGGGATCTCCGGTATAAGGCGGAGAGCACCTATCATTGCGATTTCACCACCGTAGCCGACTGCCCGTAAGGATTGCCAGAGCGTACCCGAGCCTCCGATTTCCAAGACATGGGCGAGTCCGGCTGGTTCAGCCAATTGGGCGGCGCGGGAGCGCCAGTGGGGCTCCCGCATGTAGTTGATGCCGTGGGGTGGCTACGCGAAGCGGAGAAGGCCCCATGAGGGCATTCCAGGCGGTGACGCCCGCGCATGGGAAAGTAGCCGCCTCTTCGAAGGTGAAGCAAGGAGGGAATTGGACCACAGCCCTTCTGACGGCAGGACATATTCGGGTATACGGACCATCCTCCCGGTCTTCGAAGAAAGCGGCGATGACCGGCGAGCCTACCTTTATATGGGTGACGGACGCACCTGCCGCCACCACCTCGCCTGCACAGTCCGAGAGAGGCACGATGCATGAGACAGATCCAATACGCTCCTTTGGCAATGACCTGATCCCTGAAGTTGAGCGAGCAGGCCTTGACGCGCACCAATACCTGTCGAGCCCCGACCACCGGAAGTGGCCTTTCCCGAACCACCAGCTCGGCGGGAGAGGAGCCAGGCGTTAGAAGATAGTAGCGCAGCTTCAGTGCCCGATGGCTATCGCGGGCGACGCGTCAACTACAGTCGATATAAGCTCATTGCGGTTGCCCCCAGTATCTTGTTCGCATCCCGCTGCCCGACGCAGTCGATTATTGCCTGCTGTGCACTTCTTGTGTATCCATAGGTCCCCTCCGTGTGTGGATAGTCGGAACCCCACATCACATTGTCGACCCCGATATACGACAACTGCTCCAGACCCAGTCGGTCGGTTTGAAACGTCGCGAAGCAGTGTGCACGCCAGTAATCTGACGGCCGACGCTTAAGCTTAGGTCGCAGGAAGCCGGTGAAGGAGTCGAATATCATCTCGGCATCCTGCAACATCGTTGGTACCCAGCTGATGCCGCCTTCGGCGAAAACGACTTTGATTTTCGGATGTCGATCAAAAACGCCTCCGAACGTCAGCATAGCAAACGGCCGCCGGAACGGAGACAAGGCGGTCAACATGAACGTACCGACGCCGCCCGGGCCATCGACGTCGAATTTCTCGATGACATGGAAGCAGATGGGAAGTTCCGCTTCCTCGATGGCGGACCAAAACGGCTCCAATTCCTCATCGCCCCACGAAATCTCCTTGCCGGAAGGGTAGCGGCCGGGCGTGTTCGGAAGCATGAATGTCCTGAGACCTAGATTCTTAACCTCCGTGATAGTCGCCTTGGCCCTTTCCGCATCCCACCAATTTGCGCATATACCTACACCGTAGAAGCGGTCCCGGTCCTGCGCGCTGACCTCGCTAATATATTCATTGTATACACGGAATACCGCTTCCCGTAATTCATAATCGGGATTGGTAAGAAAGTGCAGAACGCTCTGAGGGAATACGATTTCCTTGTCGACGCCGGAAGCCTGCGCATCACGCTTGCGCACGTTACGCTCATACAGCCCGGCGCAGCTGTGCTTTACTCGATACTGAAACGCAAAATCCGAGAATAGCTGTTTGGATTGGTCCTTCGGGTCGCCCAATCGCCAGAAGCCGTCGAACCAAACGCGCGGTGCCTTGTCCCGCAAGTGTGCCGGCAAACGATCCCGGTAGATGTCCTCGGAGACCTCGAAGTGAGAGTCTGCTGAGACGACAAGACAATCACGAGTCGGGGCCGAGATTGAAGCGGCGTCCGCAACCCTATCCGCGCTCAGCCCGATTCCCTCAATGTGCGGGTTACGCAAATCGATTCTGCTCATGCGCCTACCCGCTGTTTAACGAGGATCACACACGTGCGTTAGGATATCGGGCGGCTCGCGGCGCGTCTATTGCGGCTTAGCGAAGTGAGGGTTTCAGCACGCGCATCCGTGCGGGAGGGCCCCGCGCCGTTACTTGCCAACCCTGGCCGACCTCCTCGCGTTTGCGACTGCCCCGTTCATTTCAAGCGCATGGGTTCAGCATCTTCAAAGAATGTCACGAGTGTCCGGTGTCGGAATGTTGATACGTCCTGCGCTTCCTCCTCGGTATAAGCAAACGACGATACGAAGTCCGCTACCTTGTTGAAGGAAAAGTCAGCGTAGGCGTCTATGGGGGGCATTCCGGGGCTCCTGCTGATGACCTCACGGACGAGGTTTTGCTCGTATTTAGTCATCGTCGGCTGGACCCTGAGCGCGATCGCGGTGTGCTCGTCCCACTCATCGGCGGCAAAAGCTGGCGATATGCCGGGCAGCCACTTCAACGAGCCGATAAAGGTGATCTCCGGCCGTGATCCCGTCGCGCCCGCCTCGACGATGCGTGGATCCTTTTGAAGCCGAGGGGTTACTCTGTAGCTGATGAAAGACGCGCGCTCTGCGCGAAGCCGCCGCTCGATGGGGATGATTTCACGTCGGAAGTCCTCGCACGATGAGAACCATAACTCCATCAGAATGTCGCATGGCATAATTTCGTCCCGCGTCACTGGCGACATCGGGAGTTGGATGTGCGCCGGAGGTTCAATGCGTCGCCTCGTAACTCCGCCGCGGAGGGTCGCGGCTCCCTCGAGTATCGCTGGAACATGCTCGTTGATGAACCACTCGACGAACTCGCGCTGATTGTGGCCCTCGGGGGCGGTAACGAAAGAAACAAATTTCATGGACCGTGCCTTATCCTTAGGGGAAGGCAGCGTTGTCTATATAGCAACGCCGTTTCGTTTATACGAGAGTGCATTCTATACACAGCGTTGAGCCATCAAAAGAGGTAATGGTTCCCCGGTACTTACTGCGATCGCAGGGTCATGGTGGGTTCGCCAGGTGACCGCAGCGGGTGAGCGGCGAGGCTCGTCAGCACTTCGCCCAGGTTGCGGCTGGTTCCGAAGCGCGCTAGCCTCGCATCAGCAAACGAACACTATCGAGCGTCGGCATGACGGAGAGTTCTTCGGGGGAATCGCGCAACGGCGGCAAGCACTATGGTGGTGCGCCCGGTGTGGGCGTTATCGACTTCCCATCTCTGCCGCAGGGCACGCGCGAAGCTGTTGTGCCAATCAAATCGGTGGACGGCATCGCATCGCGCGGATCCTTGTACATGCGCGGTGCCGAGAAGACTGTCGTGTGTTTCTCTCATCCCCGCGGAGATATGAGCCGTCACTACGCCGTGCCGGCGCTGGTGGAGGGGGGATTCGCGGCGTATGGGCATCAGTGTCGCGGTCTCAATAACGACGTGGACTGCGAGCACGAGAAGCTCCTCCTGGATCTAGCGTCCGCCTTCCGATATCTACTGGACAATCATGGATTCGAGCGGCTGGTATTGCTCGGCAACAGTGGTGGGGGCTCGCTGCTGAGCTTCTATCAGCAGCAGGCGACGCTGACACCCCCAAGCCGGCTGATCGACACGGCTGCAGGGGAGCCTTGCGATCTCAACGGGCTGGATATGCCGCGGGCCGATGGTCTCATCCTGCTGGGGGTACACCCGGGTGAGGGCGCGTTTATGATGGACTGCATCGATCCGTCGGTGATAGACGAGGCAGATCCCCTGTCGATTGATCCCTCGCTCGATATGTACAATCCGGCCAATGGTTACTCTACTCCCCCGAAATCCAGCCACTATTCCCCGGAGTTCCTCAGCCGTTACCGCGAGGCACAGCGGGGCAGAGTGGCCAGGCTCGACGCTCGTGCCAGAGGTTGGATTGGGGGGCAGGCCCGCTTCAAGAAAATGATGAGCGATCCAACCTTCGGGCGACTCTCCCTTCCGGAGAGATCCTACATCGCCCGGCGGGCTGCGGTGGGTCACTACATGATCATTTACAGGACAGAGGCCAATCCTGCTTACTGCGACCTAGCGCTGCACGCCTGGAAGTCAACTCGGGAGGTCGGCTCTATCATCGGCCCGAATCCCGAACTGTTGAACTATGGGCCGGGCGGATTCGCCCGCTACCTGACGCCGCGCGCATGGCTGAGTAGCTGGTCGGGACTATCGACCCGGGCGAACATTCGCGGTTGCTTGCCGACCGTTCAGGAGCCGCTGCTCATCGTGAGTTATACGAGCGACGGGGGCTGCTACCCGGACGACAATCAGGCGCAGCTGGATGTCTGCGTGTCATCCGACAAGACGATCGAATTCGTACCTGCCGATCACTACGGACGGCCGTTCATCGAGCGGGACAGAGCAATGGCTATAATCGTCAATTGGCTGCGTCCGCGCTTCCCACATTGATCAAGAAAAAATGTCTGCGCATGAGTAGCACCTACTGAACGAGAAACGAACATGGTGGCCAACGTAGCGGGTAAAACAGTGATCGTCACGGGTGCGGCGCGGGCGCGTGGAATGGGGAATTCACACGCGCGTCTGCTGGCTTCTAGCGGCGCGAACGTCGTGATCGCGGACATCCTGGACAACGAGGGGCGTGCGCTGGCCGCTGAAATCGGCCCCCGCGCCAGGTACTGCCATCTGGATGTCACCAGCATGGATTCCTGGGCACACGCGATTGCGGAGACCGAGAAGGAGTTCGGACCCGTATCGGCCCTGGTTAACAACGCGGGCTTGGCCTACGCAGTTCCATTCGATGAGTTGAGTGAAACGGAGTACAGAAGGTTCATCGACGTCAATCAGGTTGGTGTGTTCCTCGGGATGAAGGCCGTCGTGGGATCGATGCGCGGCGCGGGTGTCGGTTCGATCGTGAATATCTCCTCCACGGCGGGGCTGCGGGGCGCGGGCCAAATTCTTGCCTATGTCGGCACCAAGTTTGCCGTGACCGGGATGACGAAGGCCGGGGCTGTTGACCTGGGGCCGGACAACATACGGGTGAACTCCGTTCATCCGGGTTTGATAGATACGAAGGACATGCACGACTATCGCGTTCCCATCCTTGAGCGCACTCCTCTGAGAAGGATTGCGAATGTAAGGGAAGTATCCAATCTGATCGCCTTCCTCGTCTCCGATGAGTCGAGTTTTTGCACTGGAGCGGAGTTTGTGATTGACGGCGGCCTCATCTGCCGGCAGTGAGGCTCGACGCTCACATAACGGCGTTGCGCGCGTTGCGCTGGCGCATCACGTCACTCCTTCCTGCCATGCTGCTGCTGTGGCCAGGAATGGGAGCGGCGCGCACCACGGAGGCGGGGGCAGAAGCGCTGTATGCGAAGCATTGCGCAGCGTGCCATGGTGCGGATCTAAGGGGCGGCACTGGGCCGAGTCTCGTGGCAGAGGACTTCATGGAGCATTGGGGGAGGGATGCGCAACGGCTCGACCACTTCATATCGACCCAGATGCCGCTCGGAAGGCCCAATAGTCTTTTACAGCTGCAATATCGCGCCATCACGTCATTCATACTCGGCGCCAACAGAGATGCGGCTGAAGGCGCAGGTCGGTCACTCGGGGGTGCCGACGCGGCGTTGGCCGTGTCGATCCGCTTCCCGTCCCCACCCAAGTCGTATGGTGTTGCGAGCACCAGAGATCCAGACGATGCAGAGCTCTTGCATCCCGCGAGTGGAGACTGGCTACGCTACAATCTCGACTATGAGGGTCAACGCTTCTCGCCGCTTACCCAGATCACGGCTAAAAATGTCAGGCGACTGGTGCGCAAGTGCGTCTTTCGCACTGGTGACCGAGGCACTTTCGAGGCATCTCCGATCGTACGCCATGGGCGAATCTACGTGACAACCGCCCACACGACCTACGCTGTCGATGGGGTAACCTGTCGAAAGCAGTGGTCGTATGAGTATCCCATCACTGGTGTGGAGGTTATTCCAACTAACCGAGGAGTCGCGATCTATAAGGGCATGGTGATACGTGGGACGGTCGACGGGCACCTGATCTCTCTTGACGCCGAAACAGGTAAGCTGCTGTGGGACGTCTGGGTCGCTGATAGTGGTAAAGGGGATTTCTTGAGCGCGGCCCCTGTTGTTTTCGATGGTAAGGTCTTTATCGGCGAGGCCGGCGCGGATGCGGGCGGGATATGCCATGTCCGCGCTTTTGAGGCTTCGACTGGGCGGTCGCTCTGGACATTTAATGTCGCGCCAGCCGAGGGTCAGCCCGGACGCGATACTTGGCCGGAGACGAGTACGCCTGGAGGTGGATCCATGTGGACGACGATCACGGTGGATGTGGCCAAGCGGCTGCTGTTCGTTTCGACCGGGAACCCGACCTCCGATTTCGACCGCAGCAGGAGACGCGGCGCGGATCTTTACACGAATTCAGTGGTGGTCCTCGATGCAGATTCTGGGACTCTTCGGTGGTATGTCCAGCAAAACCCGGACGATGAGCATGATTGGGATACGGCAGCCGCGCCGACGATCTACACGATCCATGGTCGCGATTTGATGGCTGTAGGAAGCAAGGACGGACAGCTCTATCTGTACAATCGCGATACTCACCAGCTTCTCGCGCGTACGGCCATCGCGACGAGGTTCAATGCTGATGTTGAGCTTTCGTACTTGCGGGCTACACGCGTCTGCCCGGGCGTGAGCGGAGGGGTGGAATGGAATGGTCCGGCCGTCGATGTCAGTAATGCGCTGTTGTTTGTCAACTCGGTCGACTGGTGCGCGACTCTTACGCCGCAGAAGCCCGCAGATGCTGAGACTCCTGTCGGCGGGTCCTGGAAAATGGATCCACCGGGACGTGCGCATGGCTGGCTGCAAAAGACCTGCGAGGCGCATGCCCGCCTCATTGCGCGATTCGAGGCCGAGGCCGGAGCCTGGGAGCGCGCGCAGCGGCTACGCCGGTACCTGCGC
>Ga0335074_10005708_pt1 | contig 17225 bp, 10 predicted proteins | sample Lox_Sample_23_FD_206715 | JGI IMG/M metagenome (GOLD analysis project Ga0335074, IMG submission 206715) | Soil microbial communities from Loxahatchee National Wildlife Refuge, Florida, United States - Lox_Sample_2.3 | ecosystem: Environmental > Terrestrial > Soil > Wetlands | place: USA... | reverse complement strand
GGACCCTGCAGCACCCGCAGGGCCGCGGCCATGGCGCCCAGGTAGACGGTGAGGAACAGGGCCGTCGGCACCGCCACCAGGGCGGCGGCGCTGACCATCCGCAGTCCGTACGCGGTGATCAGCAGCAGGCCCGCCACGGCGATCGCGGTCAGCAGCCGGAGCCTGGGCGCCGGACGGTGACGGCCGGGCACGGCGCGGGCCAGCTGGCCGGCCACGGCGGCCGCGCCGCTGATGTAGGCGTTGGTGGCGCCGAGGGTCAGCACGATGGCGGCCACCGCGGCGACGGCCGGGCCCGCGGTACCGACGGCATGGGCCAGCAGCGCGGCCAGCGGCACGTCGGTGGCCGCCCGCGGTCCCAGGACGCCGATCGTGGCCACCGCCAGGGCCAGGTACAGGGCGGTGGTGAAGGCCAGGGCGACGGCCACCGCGCGCGGCAGCTGCCGGGACGGGTCCGCGAAGCGCGTGGTGAGCGGGGCGACGGCCTCCCAGCCGACGAAGGAGAACATCAGGGTGGCCGCCGCGTGGCCGACCGAGAGCCAGCCGTGCGGCGCGAACGGCGCCCAGTTGCCGGCCCGCGCCGCCGTCGCCGACCCGGCGACGGCCAGGACCACGACGGCGGTCAGCAGGCTGACGAGGACCAGCTGGGCCGCCGCGCTGGCGCGGAGCCCGCCGGCGGCCAGGGCGATGACGGTCAGCAGCAGCCCGGCGGCGACGGCCGCCCGGGCCAGCGGGCCGCCGCCGGTCAGGTCGGTGACGTAGCTGGCGCCGATGAGGCAGACGATCGGAGCGCCGCCCACCACCCCGGCCAGGAACATCCAGCCGGTCGCCCGGCCCGCGCGCGATCCCAGGCCCGCGGTGACGTAGCCCATCACCCCGCCGGCCGACGGGATGCGCCGGCCCAGGGCCGAGAAGACGGCGGCGAACAGGCCGGACAGGCCCAGCAGGCCCAGCCAGGCCAGGATCGAGGCCGGCCCGGCCTCGGCGGCGGCCAGGCCGGGCAGGAGCAGCAGACCGGGGCCGAGGATCGCCCCGATGTAGAGGGCGGCGCCGCGCGCGGTGGTCAGGTCCTGCGGCCCGGCGGGCTGGTTCGCGGAGGTCATCGTCATACGTACACAATCACCGAAACGGCCTCGCATGCGATGGCAAATATTGCACCGCCAGTGCCTGTTAAGGCAATACTGTTGCGTGATTTATCGATTAAGCTGAATTTCGTGCCTGAGCACGTTCCGGACCGGGTGGATCGCGCGATCCTGGCCGCCCTGCAGCGCGACGGGCGGATGGCCAACGTCGATCTCGCGGACGCCATCTCGCTGTCGCCCTCGGCCTGCCTGCGCCGGGTGAAGGCCCTGGAGGCCAGCGGCATCATCGCCGGGTACCGGGCCGAGGTCAGCCGGGCCCGGGCCGGGCTCGGCCTGACCGTCTTCATCGGCCTGAAGGTCGAGAAGCACTCACAGGAGACCTCGACCCGGGTCGAGCGGGCCCTGCTGGCCATCCCGGCCATCGTGGCCTGCTACCTGGTCTCGGGGACCAGCGACTTCCTGGTCGAGGCGGCCGTGCCTGACCTGGCCGGCTACGAGCAGCTGCTGCTGGGGCAGATCCTCACCATCCCGTCCGTGGTCGAGGCCCAGAGCACGTTCGCGATCCGGACGATCCTCAGCCGCGGCCCGCTGCCGCTGGACCACTGGCGGCGCTAGCGGGCGCGGGTGCTGGCCAGGTGGTACAGCGTCTCGTCACCCTTCGGGAACGCAGCCGGCGATGCGGTCCGAAGTCACGGCGTCTGGGCGACCGCCGGGGACGGCCCGTCGATCCGCACGCCGGACAGGGCCAGGATGGCGATCAGCACGGCGGCACAGGTGATCGACGCGTCGGCCAGGTTGAAGGTCCACGGGAAGTGCGGCAGGTTGAGCCAGTCCACCACGCTGCCGCGCAGCGGGCCCGGGGCCCGGAACAGCCGGTCAGCCAGGTTCCCGGCGGCGCCGCCGAGCAGCAGCCCGAGGCCGACGGTCCAGGCCAGGCTGCGCAGCCGCGCGGCCATGCGGATGACGTAGACCACGACGCCGCAGGCTATCAGGGCGATGACCGCCGTGTAGGAGGTACCCACACCGAACGCGGCGCCCGGGTTGAGCGTGAGCTTGAGCGTGAGCAGCCCGTCCAGCAGCCGGACCGGCGGACGCCCGGGCAGGTGGCGCAGGGCCAGCGCCTTGGAGACCGCGTCGGCGGCGACCACCACGGCCGCCACCCCGAGCATGACGGTGAGCGTCCGGGCGCGGCGCACGGGCGCGGAACCGGGCTCGGCGGCCAAGGTCAGGGCCTGAGGGTCCGGGGCGGCAGCGGGGGGCGGGCCTTGACCGGGCCGGTGGCCGGGTCCGGCGGGACCAGGGGCGACTGCTTGTCCAGCGCCTCCAGGGCCAGCTGGACCGCGGTCTCCAGCTGCGGGTCCCGGCCGGCGGCCCAGTCGTCCGGGCTGTTCAGCACCTCCACGTCCGGGTCGACGCCGTAGTTCTCCACGCCCCAGCCGTAGTCCGCGAACGAGAACGCGTACTGGGGCACGGTGATGCTGGTGCCGTCGACCAGTTCCTGGAGGCCCTCGATGCCGATCACGCCGCCCCAGGTGCGGGTGCCGACCACCGGGCCCAGGCCGAGCAGGCGGATGGCCGCGGTGACGATGTCGCCGTCCGAGCCGGCGAACTCGTCGGCCACGGTGACCAGCGGGCCGCGGCGCGCCTCCGTCGGGTAGGTCTCCGGGCGCTGCCAGCGGCCCAGGTCCCAGCCGATGACCCGGCGGGCCAGCTTCTCGACCACCAGCTGCGAGATGTGCCCGCCGTTGTTGGCGCGCACGTCGAAGATCAGCCCGTCGCGGGTCATCTCGGTCCGCAGGTCGCGGTGGAAGTGCGCCCAGCCCTCCCCCATCATGTCCGGGATGTGCAGGTAGCCCAGGCGTCCCTGGCTGAGCTCGCGGACCAGCGTGCGGCGCCCGGCCACCCAGTCCTGGTAGCGCAGCCGGCGATCGCTCCGCAACGGGACGACGACGACCCGGCGCGGCTCGCTGTCCAGGGGCCGGACGGTGAGCTCGACCGGCTGGCCCGCGGTCCCGGCCAGCAGCGGCCACGGGCCGCGCACCGGGTCGACCGGCTGCCCGTCCACCGCCACCAGCTCGTCGCCCGGGCGGACCGCCACGCCCGGCGCGGCCAGCGGCGAGCGGGCCCGCGGGTCGGACGACTCGCCGGGCAGCACCCGGTCCACCAGCCAGCGCCCGGCCGGGTCCCGGGACAGGTCCGCGCCCAGCTGGCCGACCAGCGGGTGTTTCGGCGCCGCCCTCCCGGCCGGCTGGACGTACGAGTGCGACGTGCCCGTCTCGCCCAGCACCTCACAGAGCAGGTCGGCGAAGTCGGCCGAACCGCGGATCCGGTCCAGCAGCGGACGGTATTCGGCCAGCACGCCGTCCCAGTCCACCCCGGACATGTCCGGCACCCAGAAGTCCCGGCGCATGATCCGGCCCGCCTCGGCGTAGGCATGCCGCCACAGCGCGGCCGGGTCAGCCTGGAACCGGGCCCGGGACTTCTGCACGGTGACGGTCTCGGCCGTGTCGTCGCGCTTGCCCGAGGACGGCATGACCCGCAGCTCGTCGCGATCGCAGACCACCAGCCGGGTACCGTCGCCGCTGACGTCGAACCAGTCGATCTCGCCGACGATCTCGGTGACCTCGCGCTTGCGCAGGTCGAACCGCTCCAGGGCCGGGCGCGGCGCGTCATCGTCCAGATCCGCGCCGCCCTCGCCGAGCACGCCGGCCACCTGAGCCCGGCACCAGGCCAGGCCGCCCCGTACGGTCGAAAGGCCGAAGTAGCGGGCCTCGACCACCGGGACCGGCACCACGCGCTCGGCCAGCCCGCCGGCGTCCACGGTGACCGTGGCCGGCTCGCCGTTCTCGCCGTTCTCATCGCGGGATTCGGCGCCCAGCGGCCGGCCCTCAGGCAGCGGCCCGAACGGCGACGGGGTGTGCGCGGCCAGCGGGATCAGGTAGGGACGGCTGCCGAACGGGAACGACAGGTCGAAGGACTGGGCGTCGTAGACCGGGTCGAAGCTGCGCACGGACAGGAAGGCCAGGTACAGGCCGTCGGCGGTGAAGACCGGGTCGGTGTCGGCGAACCGCCCGTCGGTCACGTCGATGACCTCGTGACCCGGGACCCGGGCCAGGCGCAGACGGCGCAGCGGCCAGGGCCCGGGATGAGACCAGGCCAGCCAGGCCGAGTCCGGTGACCAGGACAGGCCCTCGGCCGGCCCGTTGTCGGACGCGGCCAGCTCGGTGACCCGGCGGGTGGGGATATCTACCAGCAACAGCCGGCCGTCGTGGGTGGCGGCGGCCGCGGTTGTGCCGTCTGGCGATGGGGCGAGGCTGGTGACCGTGCCGAACAGGCCTTCGGCGAGCAGAACGGATCGTGGCTCGCCGGCCACGCCCGCGATTTCCAGCGCGTCGGTTCCGCCGGCGTCGGTGACCCAGACCACCTGGCCGGTCTCGCCCAGGACCCGGGGCAGCCGGGCCCGGGCGTCCGGATCCACGTGCAGCGCGCGGGCCGGGCCGTCCTTGTGCGTCAGCCAGTGCACCGTCCCCCGCACCTCGACCACGCTGGCCTGCCCGGTCCGGTCACAATCCAGGTCACCCAGGTGATCGGCGGCGGTGATGAGCCGGGGCGCGCGGGCCGCGGCCGGAGAGCCCAGGGTGATCTCCAGCTTGCGGGGCTGCGGGGCGTCGGGACCGTCCAGCAGCCACAGGTCACCGGCCACGTGGTAGACGATCCGCCGCCCGTCGGTACTGGCGTTGCGGGCGTACATGCCGTCGTGGTCGGTGTGCCGGGTGATGCCGGTGCCGTCCAGCGCACAGGAATAGACGTTGCCCGTGCCCTCGTAGTCGGACAGGAAGAACAGCCGGCCGCCGATCAGCATCGGGCTGGCCAGCTGACCGCCGATATCGGAAAGGACGCGGGTGAACAGGGGATCGTCCGCGGTCGCGATCCACATCTTGCCGGCCCGGCCGCCGCGGTAGCGCTTCCAGTACGCGGGCTCGGCCCGCACGCTCCCGGTCAGCAGGGCGGTGCCCGCGTGCTCCAGGGCCAGGTCGTTGACCAGGCCGAACGGCAGCAGCCGGGGCGGGGCGTCCCCGCGGCCTTGGACCGCGAACGCCCGGCGGTACTTCGTGGCCTGCTGGCCGGCCGCGCTGACCGCGAGCACCTCGCCGTCGGCCGTCCACCCGGTGACCCTGGTCTCCGGATCGCCCCAGAAGGTGAGCCGGACCGCGTCGCCGCCCGCGGTCTCGCACGCGTAGACCTCCGGGTTCCCGTCCCGCGAGCTGGTCCACGCGATCAGGGTCCCGTCCCGGGAGAAGCGCGGGTAGCTGACCTGGGTGCCGTCGGCGGACAGCCGCCAGGCGCGGCCGCCCCCGGCCGCGCCCCCGATATCGCAGAGCCAGACGTCGTCGCCGGCCACGAAGGTGACCAGGTCACCGTGCAGGTGCGGGTAGCGCAGGTAGCCGGCCGTCATCACGCCGCTCCCCCGCGATCGCGCGGCGGCAGCGGCGGGCGGGCCTTGGACCGGCCGAGCGGCCGGCCGGGCGGTGTCACCGGGGGCTGCTTCTCCAGCGCCTCCAGGGCCAGCCGGACCGCGGTCTCCAGCTGCGGGTCCCGGCCGGCCGCCCAGTCGTCGGGTGAGATGAGCATCTCCACGTCCGGTTCCACGCCGTGGTTCTCCACGTCCCACCCGTACTCGTCGAAGAAGGACGCGTACCGGGGCACGGTCAGGTGGGTGCCGTCGGCCAGTTCGTGGCCGGGGACGCCGTCGATGCCGATCACGCCGCCCCAGGTGCGGGTGCCGACCACGGGCCCGAGGCCGAGCACGCTGATCACGGTGGTGATGATGTCGCCGTCGGAGGCGGCGAACTCATCGGCAACAAGGACCAGCGGGCCGCGCCGGGCCTCCATGGGCCAGGTGACCGGCTGGACCCCGCGGCCTACCTCCCAGCCGATGACCCGGCGGGCCAGCCTCTCCACCACCAGCTGGGAGATGTGCCCGCCGGTGTTCCCGCGCACGTCCAGGATCAGGGCGTCCAGCAGCAGCTCGGTGCGCAGGTCACGGTTGAAGTGGGCCCAGCCCGCCCCCATCATGTCCGGGATGTGCAGGTAGCCCAGGCGTCCCTGGCTGAGCTCGCGGACCAGCGTGCGGCGCCCGGCCACCCAGTCCTGATAACGCAGCCGCCGCTCGTCCCGCAGCGGCACCACGACGGCCGCGCGCGGCTCCCCGTCCGCCGGCCGCAGGGTCAGCTCGACCGGCTGGCCGGCCGCGCCGGCCAGCAGCGGCCACGGGCCCAGCACCGGGTCGACCGGCTGCCCGTCCACCGCCACCAGCTCATCGCCCGGGCGGACCGCCACGCCCGGCGCGGCCAGCGGCGAGCAGGCCCGCGGGTCGGACGACTCGCCGGGCAGCACCCGGTCCACCAGCCAGCGCCCGGCCGGGTCCCGGGACAGGTCCGCGCCCAGCTGGCCGACGGCGGCCGGCCCGCTGCGGCCGGGGCCGAAGTACCAGTCCTCGCCGGCCTTGGTGGCATAGGCGTGGGACGTGCCGAGCTCGGCGATCACCTCCCACAGCAGGTCGGTGAAGTCGTTCGCGCCGCGGATCCGGTCCAGCAGCGGGCGGTACTCGGCCAGCACGCCGTCCCAGTCCACCCCGGACATGTCCGGCACCCAGAAGTCCCGGCGCACGATCCGCCCGGCCTCGGCGTAGGCGTGGCGCCACAGCGCGGCCGGGTCGGCCCGGAACCGGGCCCGGGACAGGTCGACGGTGACGGCGTCCTCGGCGGAGTCGTCCTTGCTGTCCGAAGGCAGCACCTGCAGCTCGTCGCGGTCCCGCACGACCAGCCGCGTGCCGTCGCCGCTGACCGCGAACCAGTCGACCGCGGCAGCGATCTCGGTGACCTCGCGCTTGCGCAGGTCGTAGCGCTCCAGGGCCGGGCGCGGCGCGTCGCCGTCCAGGGTCGCGGCGCCCTCGCCGAGCACCCCGGTGACCGGCTCGCGCAGCCAGGCCAGCCCGTCCTTGACCGCCCGCAGGCCGGAGTACCGGGCCTCGGGGACCGGCACGCCCACCACGCGGTCGGGAAGACCGTCGGCGTCGACGGTAACCACGGCCCGTTCTGAAGAATCGCTCTTATCACCGTCCGGGGGATCCTGGCTGACCGGACGGCCACCCGGCACCGGGCCGAACGGCGAGGGGGTCTGCGCGGCCAGCGGGACCAGGTAGGGGCGGCTGCCGTAGGGGAACGACAGGTCGAAGGACTGGGCGTCGTAGACCGGGTCGAAGCTGCGCACGGACAGGAAGGCCAGGTACAGGCCGTCGGCGGTGAAGACCGGGTCGGTGTCGGCGAACCGCCCGTCGGTCACGTCGATGACCTCGTGACCCGGGACCCGGGCCAGGCGCAGACGGCGCAGCGGCCAGGGCCCGGGATGAGACCAGGCCAGCCAGGCCGAGTCCGGTGACCAGGACAGGCCCTCGGCCGGCCCGTTGTCGGACGCGGCCAGCTCGGTGACCCGGCGGGTGGGGATATCTACCAGCAACAGCCGGCCGTCGTGGGTGGCGGCGGCCGCGGTTGTGCCGTCTGGCGATGGGGCGAGGCTGGTGACCGTGCCGAACAGGCCTTCGGCGAGCAGAACGGATCGTGGCTCGCCGGCCACGCCCGCGATTTCCAGCGCGTCGGTTCCGCCGGCGTCGGTGACCCAGACCACCTGGCCGGTCTCGCCCAGGACCCGGGGCAGCCGGGCCCGGGCGTCCGGATCCACGTGCAGCGCGCGGGCCGGGCCGTCCTTGTGCGTCAGCCAGTGCACCGTCCCCCGCACCTCGACCACGCTGGCCTGCCCGGTCCGGTCACAATCCAGGTCACCCAGGTGATCGGCGGCGGTGATGAGCCGGGGCGCGCGGGCCGCGGCCGGAGAGCCCAGGGTGATCTCCAGCTTGCGGGGCTGCGGGGCGTCGGGACCGTCCAGCAGCCACAGGTCACCGGCCACGTGGTAGACGATCCGCCGCCCGTCGGTACTGGCGTTGCGGGCGTACATGCCGTCGTGGTCGGTGTGCCGGGTGATGCCGGTGCCGTCCAGCGCACAGGAATAGACGTTGCCCGTGCCCTCGTAGTCGGACAGGAAGAACAGCCGGCCGCCGATCAGCATCGGGCTGGCCAGCTGACCGCCGATATCGGAAAGGACGCGGGTGAACAGGGGATCGTCGGCGCTGGCCGTCCAGAGCTTGCCGCCGGAGCCGCCGCGGTAGCGCTTCCAGTACGCGGGGTCGTCGTCCAGCCGGCCGGTGAGCAGCGCGGTGCCGTGCGGTTCGAGTACGAGGTCGTTGACCGGCCCGAACGGCAGCCGGCGGGGCGGTGCTCCGCGCAGCGGGACGGCGTAGGCCCAGGTGCGATTGGGCCCGGGCTGGCCGGCCGCGGTGACGGCGAGTACCTCGCCCGCCGTGGTCCAGCCGGCGACCCGGGTCCGGTGGTCGCCCCAGTAGGTGAGCCGGGTCTGGTCGCCGCCGTTGGTATCACAGGCGTAGGCCTCGGGCTGGCCGTCCCGCCAGCTGGTCCACGCGATCGTCGTGCCGTCCCGGGAGAACCGCGGGCAGCTGACCTGGGCGCCGTCGGCGGACAGCCGCCAGGCGCGGCCGCCCCCGGCATCGCTCCCGATATCACAGAGCCAGACGTCATCCTCCGCGACGAAGACTACGAGCTCACCGTGAACATGCGGATACCGAAGATAACCAGCAGAAGTCACAGGGCTCATACTAATTGTCTACAGCCAGCCGCGTTCGGAGGCGATGCGCAGCGCCTCGGCGCGGTTGCGGGCGCCGGTCTTCTGGATGCACGCGGACAGGTAGTTCCGTACCGTGCCCTCGGACAGGTACAGCTGGCGGGCGATCTCCACGATCGTCCCGCCGTCCGCGGAGGCCTCAAGCACGTCCCGCTCGCGCGGGGTGAGCGGGTTGAGCCCGTCGGCCAGGGCGGCGGCGGCCAGGTCCGGGTCGATCACCCGCTCGCCGGCCAGGACCCGGCGGATGGTCTGGGTCAGCTTGTCGGCCGGGGAGTCCTTGACCAGGAACGCGGACACGCCCGATTCCATCGCGCGCCGCAGGAAGCCCGGGCGGCCGAACGTGGTCAGGATGACGATCTTGGTCGCCGGGAAGGTCTTCTTCAGCTCGGCGGCGGCGGTCAGGCCGTCCATGCCCGGCATCTCGATGTCGAGCACGGCCACGTCGGGCTGGCTGGCCTCGGCCGCCTTGAGCACCTCGTCGCCCCGGCCGACCTGGGCCACCACCTCGATATCGCCCTCGAACTCCAGCAGCGCGGCCAGCGCCTGCCTGATCATCACCTGGTCCTCGGCGAGCAGCAGGCGGACCGGAGGGCTCGGGCTCATGGCAGGCAATTATGAGCGGTCTCGAGGGTGGTGGCCGGGGTCGCGGGCACCGTGGCGGTGAGGCGGAAGCCGTGGCCGTTCGTGGCCGGCCCGAGAGATAGGGAGCCGCCGACAGCGGACAGGCGCTCGGACACGCCGCGCAATCCGCTGCCCGCGGGGCTGGCCGGCCCGGCGAGGCCGTGGCCGTCGTCGGTGACCTCGAGGGAGAGCTCGCCGGGGCGCTCCAGGAGCCGGATCCGGCAGTGCCGGGCGCCGGAGTGGCGGATCACGTTGGTGACGGCCTCGCGCAGGCACCAGGCCAGCACGGCCTCCGTATCCGGGTCGAACGTGCCCGAGCGGAGCGTCAGTTCGGGATCGTCGTCGAGCCCGATGCCCGCCGCCTCGAGGGCGTTGCGCGCCGTGATGGCCTCGATGACGAGCGTCGGGCGGCGGTAACCGCTGACCGCCTCCCGGATGTCGTGCAGCGTCTGGCGGCTGACCCGGCCGATGTCGCCCAGGTCGCCGAGAACCGTGTCGCGTTCGGCCGAGGCGGGCAGCTTGCTCAGCCGCTTGGCGGCCAGCTCCGACTTCAGGGTGATCATCGACAGCGACTGGCCGGTCAGGTCGTGCATGTCGCGGGCCAGCCGGAGCCGTTCCTCGTTCGTGGCCAGCTTGGCCACGGTCTCGCGTGCCTGAGCCAGCTCGTGCATCAGGGTCATCTGCAGCCGGAACCCGATCATGGCCAGGCCGATGAGCAGGACGGGCAGCGCTACGGCCAGCGTGTCGCCCAGGCCGAAATGGCTGATCCAGGAGAAGAACAGGTAACAGGCCGTGATGACCAGGACGCCGAAGAAGGCCACCTGGCGGTTGGCCACCGACACGAGCACCATGCCGCCCGCGGCGGATACGTAGATCCACAGCGGCGTCCAGCCGCTGCCGTAGATCACGCAGGCCAGCCCGGCCAGCGCGGCGATGGTCACCAGACCGGCCAGGGCCAGCCGCGGCCGGTCCTCGTGGTACATGAGCAGCGGCATGTAGATGGCGCAGAAGGCGACGACGAGGACCAGGCCGCCGGCGATCCACAGTGCCCCGCCGTGGTGGAACAGGTCGGAGACCGGCTGGATCAGGTAGACGAGCCACACGCCCGAGAACAACCAGCGCCAGCGGCTGCCGCTACCGGGCGTGTACGGCTCGGCGGCGCCGGTGTTGAGCAGGGTAGCTCTGCGCCGCGCCGTGCCGGCCCCGATCCCCCGGATCCCCCGGTCCGTTTCTGCGGTTGCGCTCGCGGCGGTCTCGGTGGACTTTATCGCCATCGCACCGTCACCTCGCCTCCTGCTTTGCCTTCTATGCTGCCACGTTTCCCGGCCGGGCCCCCGATTGGCCGGCCGGGCACCGCGGCTGGTCAGACGTTCTCCGCGGTGGCGCGGACCGCGAGGACGGCCAGGGCGACGAAGATGCCCAGCCAGACCACCAGGCCGATGGCCAGGCCGGCCGACACGGAGGCGCCCTCGATGATGTCGGTGCCGACCTTGACGGCCTGATAGGTGGGGGTGACCTGGCCGATCGTCTTGAGCGCGCCGCTGAGCGGGTACCAGATGCCGCCGAGGATGGCGAAACCGAAGTACAAGATGAAGGTGATCGGCTGCACCTGGTCCGGCGCGATCCGGTAGCCGACGGCCACCGCGAGCGCCGCGAAGATGGTGGCGCCGAACCAGATGGTGACCGCGATGGCCAGCCACTGCCAGGCGGCCAGGTGCACGTTGCCGTAGAAGCGGCCGAGCAGCAGGACGATCACGATGGAGGTCACCGTCGTCGCCATCGACACGATGACCTTGCTCGCCACGTAGGCGTACGGCGGAAGGGACGTAAGCCGCAACTGCCGGATCCAGCCGTCCTTCTTCTCCTGGGAGATGCGCTGCGCGTTGCCGCTCAGCGCGCCGCTGAATGCGCCGAACATGGCCATGTCCACCATGTAGAACGCCCCGAAGGAAACGCCGTAGACCTTTCCGCTGAACTGCCTGCCGAGCAGCAGGTAGAGGACGACGGGAAGAGCCACGGTGAAAATAAAGTAGCGCTTGTTGCGCATGAGGCGCCTGAGCTCGGCTTTGGTGAGGGCCAGTGTGCCGGCCATGTCAGTTCGTCTCCCCGTGGTCGTTGGGTCCGCTGGTCCGGTCTTCGTGTCCGCTGGTCCGGTCTTCGTGTCCGCTGGTCCGGTCTCCGTGTCCGCTGGTCCGGTCTTCGTGTCCGTTGGTCCGGTCGTCTTCGGCGGTGATGGCGAGGAAGGCCTGCTCAAGGCCGAGGCTGGTGACCTCGATCTCGTGCGGCCGGTAGCCGGCGTCCAGGATCGCGTACAGCGTGGCGTCGGAGTCGCCGGACTGGATCTGCACCACGTCGTGCCTGACCTCGAGGTTCACCAGCCCGGGCAGGCCGAGCAGGAACGGCTCGTTCACCCGGTCGAGCCGGAAGGAGATCCGCTTGGCCCCGGCCCGGGCCTTGATCTCGGCGGGCGTGCCGTCGGCCAGCAGCCGGCCCCGGTTGATGACCAGGATCCGGTCCGCGGCCTGGTCGGCCTCTTCCAGGTAGTGCGTGGCGAACAGCAGCGTGCGGCCCTGAGCCACCTCTTCCTTCATGCTGTTCCAGAACACCCTGCGGGTTTCCACGTCCATGGCCGCGGTCGGCTCGTCCAGCACGATCAGCTCGGACTTGCCGCAGATGGCCAGCGCGAAGCGCACCCGCTGGGTCTGGCCGCCGGACAGCCGGTCCACCCGCTGGTCGGCGAACTCGGCGATGCCGGCCCGCTCGAGCGTGGTGCTGACTGGTTCGGGCTTCGGGTGCAGCTTGGTCACCAGGGTCACGAGCTCGCGCACCGTCACCTCGGGCATCAACCCGCCGGACTGGAGCATGGCGCCCACCCGGCCGGACTTGACCGCGTGATACGGGTCGGAGCCGAACATCGTGATCTGCCCGCTGGTGGGCTTGCGCAGCGCGAGCAGCATGTCCAGGGAGGTGGACTTGCCCGCGCCGTTCGGGCCGAGCAGCGCCGTGGTCTGGCCGGGCCGCAGGTCCAGGTTCAGCCCGTCGACCGCCTTCAGGCTGCCGTAGTGCTTGGATACGTTCACGAACGAGACCACCGGAGTGCTGCCCGCGCCCCCGTAGCCGGTCACGCTCTGGTCATCGTGGTCAATACCGGTAGCGGCGCCGTAGTCGGTCCTGCTGGCCGCGCCGTTATGGCTCATCGTGTCCCCTGTCTGGTTTGCCCCTCATGCCGGTGCACCCATACCACCACCGGCTGCCGTGGCGGGGTAGTGCCGTCCCTCAGCGGCCGGGCATGACATGCGTCATCCCCGGTCCGGTGACATGCCGCGTTACCTGCGAGTTTGTGTGTCTAGCGGTGGCGGGTCAGGAATCCGCCCAGGCGGTCCGGCGCATCAGAAGCCCGTGTCGGTATAGGTCTGCTGCCCGTACTGGGGCGCCAGCGGGTTCCAGATGGCTACGAAGGCTTCCTTGGAGTTCGTCGACGCGGTGTCGGCGGACACGGCGTTCACGTAGTTGGGATCCTGGTTGGGGTTCGATCCGCACGCGGCCCCCTCGCTGAGCAGGTCCGCCAGCCAGGCGTGGTAGTCGTTATCGGCGTCGAGTGAGTTCTGCATCGCGGCCTGGAAGTCGCTGACCAGCTTGGCGCCGTTGGGCAGGCCAGAGGTCGAGAGCGCGCTGAGGCCCTGAAGGATGCTCTGGCGGGTGGTGATGGCCTGCTGGATGGTGGCCTCGGCGTCGGTCGGGCTCTCCGAGCAGTTCTGCACGTCGGTGATCGCGGCCGCGACGGCGGGACGTGCCGACGCGCTCTGGGCCAGGTCATTGCCGATGGCGGTCATGGTGGCGGCGCCCGGCGACTGGGTGGCCGAGGCGCTGGCACTGGCCGAGGCACTGGCGGGCGTACTCGCAGAGGACGACGCGGCCGGCGAGGAGGCCGCGGCGTTAACCGTGCCGGTGCCGCCCGAGTGGTGCCCCACCTTCCCGGCGAGGAAGGCGACGCCCCCGACGGCAACCAGCACGACCGCTGCGGCCACGGCAATCAGCCAGCTCCGGTGGGACGAGCGGCGGCGTTCGGGCCCGGCCGCCGGGGTGCGCTGATAGCGGTCCGCGCCCGGCGGGCCGCCCTGATAGGGGTTCGCCTGCGGCGGTGGCGGGCCCTGGTACTGGTCCGCCGCGGCCGACGCGCTCCACTGACGCTCTTGTTCGGCATACTGGAGTTCCGATGGGCTGAGCGTCGGCCTGCCGTCCAGGGCAGCGTCTCCGTGAGTGGACGGGGAGGCGCCTCGCTGGGTGGGAGAGTAGGCCGGCCCCGCGGCTGCGGCCCCGGCGGCTGCGGCCCCGGCGGCTGCGGCTCCGGCGGCACCGGCTGGCGCCGCTCCGGCGGCTGCGGCTCCGGCGGCACCGGCTGGCGCCTGGCGGCCGCGGCCGGGCAAAGCTGATTTCCGGGTGGTCCCTTCCCGGGCCGGGTCGGCGACGACCTCGGCGGTACTGAGCCGGTCCAGGAGCTGGGCCGCGGTCGGCCGCTGCTGCGGATCCTTGGCCAGGCAGCCTGCGATCACCGGCCGGACCTCTTCAGGCACCCCCTGGATGTTCGGCTCGCTGGTGACCACCCGGTACAGCAGCGCCACCGTCGATCCTTCCCCGAACGGTCCCTCCCCAGTAGCGGCGAAGGTCAAGATGGCGCCCAGGCTGAAGACGTCGCTGGGCGGGCCTACTGGCCGGCCCTCGGCCTGCTCCGGTGACATGAACCCGGGCGAGCCGACCACCATCCCGGTCCGGGTCAGCGAGGTACCTTCCATGGACCGGGAAATCCCGAAGTCAATCAGCCGTGGCCCGTCCTCGGCCAGAAGCACGTTCGTCGGCTTCAGGTCACGGTGCACCACGCCCGCGGAGTGGATGGCGGCCAGGCCCTCGGCGAGTCCCGCGGCCAGCCTCAGCACCAGGGCAGAGGGCATCGGGCCGCGCTCCTGCACCGCATCGGCGAGGGATGGCCCGGCGATGTAGGACGTGGCCAGCCACGGCACCGGCCCGTCCAGATCGGCATCCACGACCGGCGCCGTGAATATGCCACTGACCTTTCTGGCCGCCGACACTTCCTGGGCGAACCGAGCCCGGAAATCGGGATTCTCGGCCAGATCCGCGCGGATTACCTTGATGGCGACGTTCCGCCCGCCCGGTGACCGGCCCAGGTAGACCCGGCCCATGCCACCGGAACCCAGCCGCCCTTCGAGCCAGTAGGGGCCGATCCGCCGAGGATCGACAGCCTGCAGTTCGTCCAACTCGCCCACCCCCCCGGCTGCAAGTCGAAATAACTCAAGGAATGACGTTAAAAACCCTCCCTGCCCCATAAGTCGAACCCGGCTGACACCGCCGGTCAAGAGGGCGCCGGTCACTATTTGGTTTTAATCCAGCGTGATTCCCCGGGCCGGCGTCGCCCGGCAGGTAAATGGAGCCGCCGGATCAGCGGCCGACGGCGTAGCCCTGCATGCCGCGGGGGTTGGCCGCGGCGTAGAGCATGCCGTCGCGACGGGCCACCGCGCTGACCCGGCCGAGGGACCAGGCCGGGCGGACGTTGACCAGGTGGCCGCGGCGGCGCAGGTCCTCGATCACTGCGGTCCCCACCCGCGACTCCACGTCGAGCACGCGCGGCTGCGCCTCGCGCGGGTAGAACGACGAGGGCATGTGCGCGGAGTGGAACGACGGGAAGTCGATCGCACGCTGCAGGTTCATCCCGGCCAGCACGTGGTTGAGGAAGAACAGCAGCGACCACTGGTCCTGCTGGTCGCCGCCCGGCGTGCCGAACGCCAGGTACGGTTCGCGATCTTTCAGCGTGAGGGTCGGGGTGAGCGTGGTCCGGGGTCGCTTGCCCGGTGCGAGCGTGGCGGGCAGGCCGGGGGTGAGGGTGAACATCTGCGCCCGCGTGCCGAGACAGAACCCCAGGCCGGGGATGACCGGCGAGGACTGCAGCCAGCCACCGCTGGGCGTGGCGGACACCATGTTGCCGAACCGGTCGGCCACGTCGAGGTGGCAGGTGTCCCCGGCCCGGTAGCTCGAGGCGGCCGCCCCTCCCGGGCCGCTGGTGCGCAGGGTCGGCTCGCCGGTGGCCGCGTCAAGCTGGGCCGCCGCCGGGGCCATGGGATCTGAGGGGTGAGCGCCCGGAGCGTGATCGGCGCCCGCGGCATAACCCGGCAGCCGGGGCTGCCTGCCGTCCGGCGCGCCGGGTACGAGCTCGGCCGAGGCCTGCGGCCCGACCAGGCCGCGCCGGGTGTCGGCGTACTCGGCGGACAGGAGCGTCTTGATCGGCACGTCGGCGAAGTCGGGGTCGCCGTACCAGGCCTCCCGGTCGGCGAAGGCCAGCTTGGCGCATTCGATCACGGTGTGGATGTAGTCCGCGTGACCCGGACCCATGCCCGCCAGGTCGAAGCCCTCCAGCAGGGCGAGTTGCTGGGCGAACACCGGTCCCTGGCCCCACGGCTGGGTCTTGCACACGGTCAGGCCCGCGTACTCAAAGGTCACCGGCTCTTCCAGCCGCGGCCGCCAGGCCGACATGTCCGCGTAGGACAGCAGGCCCCGGTGCGGCCGGCCGGTCACGTCCATCACCTCGGCGGAGGTGAGGTAGGCGGCGATCGTCTCGGCCACGAAGCCCTCGTAGTAGGCCCGCCGGGCCGCCTCGATCTGCTCGTCGCGGTCGGCGCTTGCGGCCTCTGCCTCGTCCAGGATGCGCTGGTAGGTGGCGGCCAGGGCCGGATTGGCGAACCGCGAACCGGGCGCGGGCACGGCGCCCCCCGGCAGGTAGACCTCGGCCGAGCTCGGCCAGTGGTCCCGGAACAGTTCGGCCACGCCGGCGATCCCCGAGCTGATCGCGGGCAGCATCGGGTAGCCGCGACCCGCGTAGCCGATCGCGTAGTCCATCACGTCCCGCAGCCGGAACGTGCCGAACTCCCGCAGCAACAGCATCCAGGCCCCGAACGCCCCCGGCACGCAGGCGGCCAGCAGACCGCTGCCGGGCACCAGATCAAGCCCGAGGTCGCCGAACACCTCCGGGGTAGCGGCCGCGGGGGCCGTTCCCTGCCCGCAGAGCACGAAGGTCTCGCCACGGCCGGCGTGATGGGCGATGACCGGCACCTCGCCGCCGGGACCGTTCAGGTGCGGCTCGGCGACCTGGAGCACGAGCCCGGCCGATACCGCCGCGTCGAACGCGTTACCGCCCCGCTCGAGCACGGCCAGGCCGGCCGCGGAGGCCAGCCAGTGCGTGGAGGCCACCATGCCGAACGTCCCCGCCAATTCCGGCCGCGTGGTGAATTCGGGAATTTCGCCCATGGCCCGATCCTCTCATCACGCGCACCACCAGGACGATGCGGCCAGGCGCGTGGAAGCCGGGTGCCACGACGCCTCCGGTAGATGATCTTGAACAAGCGTTCGGGAATACTCGTTAATTTGTCTGCGGTACGTTATACTGTTCGTACGGGGTTTCTCTCTTCTTTCTTCCGAACGGAGCGTGGCGCATGCCCCTAGACCTGTTCCCCGAGCCCGGGCCGGACGGCGAGGAGCCGGAGGGCTCCCCGCTGCCGCCCGCGGCCGAGGGAACCGGTCCCGAGGACGGCTGGGACGTCCCGGCCGAGCAGGGCCTGTACGTCTGCCTGCCCCCTGAGCAGCTGACCCTGGCCGGGTTCGCCCAGAACGGCGAGGCCGACACGATGGCGCCGGGCGCGCTGCTGGCCACCATCGTGGACACCGTCGCCGGCGAGGACGGCAAGGGGCTGGGCGGCTGCTCCG
>Ga0335074_10005707_pt1 | contig 17225 bp, 27 predicted proteins | sample Lox_Sample_23_FD_206715 | JGI IMG/M metagenome (GOLD analysis project Ga0335074, IMG submission 206715) | Soil microbial communities from Loxahatchee National Wildlife Refuge, Florida, United States - Lox_Sample_2.3 | ecosystem: Environmental > Terrestrial > Soil > Wetlands | place: USA... | reverse complement strand
CCATGCCAGCCGCCGACGATCGCACCGCAATCCAGGGAAACGATGTCTCCGGCACCGAGGATCTGGCCACTGTCCGGTATTCCGTGCACGATCTGCTGGTTAACCGACGCGCAGATTGTTGCCGGATAGCCGTGATAGCCCTTGAAATTCGGAATTGCCCCGGCGGCCCGGATCTCCCGCTCGGCGATGGCGTCCAGCTCGGCCGTGCTGATACCGGCCTCGACGGCGGCCGCAGCCGCCTGCAGGGCCGTCGCGGTTACCAGGCCGGCCTCGCGCATGATCGCGAGCTGAGCCGGCGTCTTGATCTCGATCGGCTCGTCCCGTCCTAGCCGCATTTCGCCTCCCGTGCGCGATGAATTCACGGTACCCGGTCGCCTGCGGGCAGCAGCTCAGGTGATGAATCGACGGAGCGCCGCCATGGCCCGTGCGGTGATCTCCTCGACGGGGCCAGTGGCGTCGATGCCGAGCAGGATGCCGTCGTCAGCGTAGAAGGCAATGAGCGGCTGCGTCTGCTGTGCGTAGACGTCGAGCCGGTGGCGGATGGTGAGCTCGCGGTCGTCGTCGCGCTGGAAGAGGTCGCCACCGCAGTCATCGCACAACCCGGCGCGGGCCGGCGGCTCGAACAGCACATGCCAGATCCGGCCGCAGACGCGGCAGGTCCGGCGGCCAGACAGGCGGCGTACTACCTCGTCGTCATCCACGACAAGCTCCAGCACGATGTCGAGCCTGGTGTCCCACTCGGCCAGGAGCTTGCGCAGCGTTTCCGCCTGCGGCACGTTGCGCGGGAAGCCGTCGAGGAGGAAGCCGTTCTGGGCGTCATCCTCAGCGAGCCGTGCCTCCACCATCGCGATGGTGATCTCGTCCGGCACCAGGTCACCGAGGTCCATGAACGCCTTGGCCTTGCGGCCGAGCTCGGTGCCGGTGGTCACGTTGTACCGGAAGATGTCACCTGTCGAGATCTTCGGTATCGACAGGTGGGAGGCGATGAATTGGGCCTGTGTCCCCTTGCCCGCACCGGGGGGCCCGACGAGGACGACTCGCACTACCGCAGGAAGCCCTCATAGTTACGCTGCTGCAGCTGGCTCTCGATCTGCTTCACGGTGTCCAGGCCGACGCCCACCATAATCAGGATGCTGGTGCCGCCGAGCGGGAACTGGGCGGTGGCGTCGAGCAGCCCGATGGCGACCACCGGAATCAGCGCGATCAGCGCCAGGTAGAGCGAGCCTGCGGCCGTCAGCCTGCTGAGCACATGGCTCAGGTAGCCGGCGGTGGGGCCGCCCGGTCTGATGCCCGGAATGAACCCGCCGCTCTTCTTCATGCCGTCGGCCACCTCCTCCGGGTTGAAGGTGATCGACACGTAGAAGTAAGTGAAGAACAGGATCAGCACGAAGAAGGCGACCGCATACGCCGGCTTGTCGCTGATCACCAGGTTGCTGTCGACCCATTGCGCCCAGCCCGCGGACGGAGTTCCGCCTGCTGTGACATGACCGAACAGCTGCGCGGCCAGCTGCGGAATGTACAGCAGCGACGACGCGAAGATCACCGGGATGACACCGGCCTGGTTGATCTTCAGCGGAATGTAGGTCGACGTGCCGCCGTACATTCGCCGGCCGACCATGCGTTTGGCGTACTGGATCGGGATCCGGCGCTGAGCCTGCTCCATCAGCGCCACGAACGCGATGACCACGACGGCCATGATGAGCACGAGCGCGAAGATGAACTTGCCCTTGCTCTCGTAGATCAGCTGCAGCTGGCCGGGAACCACCGCGATGATCTGGGTGAAGATGACCACCGACATGCCGTTGCCGACGCCCTTGTCGGTGATCAGCTCGCCCAGCCACATGATGACCGCGGTGCCAGAAGTCATGATGATCACCATCGTGGCGATGGTGAAGACCGACGGGTTCGGGATCAGGGTCGCGGTACAGCCGGGGACCAGGTTGCCGGAGCGGGCCAGCGCGATGATGCCGGTGGACTGGAGGATTGCCAGGCCGATGGTGAGGTACCGGGTGTACTGGGTGATCTTGGCCTGGCCGGTCTGGCCCTCTTTTCTGAGGGTCTCCAGCCGCGGGATGACGACCGCGAGCAGCTGCAGGATGATGCTGGCGGTGATGTACGGCATGATGCCGAGCGCGAAAACCGTCAGCTTCGTGATCGACCCGCCGCTGAACAGGTTCAGCAGCTGGAACAGCGAGCCCTTCGTCACGTTCGAGCAGGTGCGGACGGCGGACTCGGACACCCCTGGCGTCGGCAGCTGCTGGCCGAGCCGGAACACGGCGATGATGAAGACAGTGAACAGCAGCTTCTTGCGCAGGTCAGGCGTCCGGAACGCCCGCAAGAACCCGGTCAGCATGCGCAGTCCCCTACTCGATAGTTCACCATCATGTGCCGCTCCTGGGCCCGGGACGGCACCGCTCGTCGCGAGCCTGACAGGACTCGCCGAAGTCTAACGTGCTGCTCCGAGTCACCTGGCCACGCAGCGTGCCTGCTGCCAAGCGCACGCAAGTCCGGGCCAGCGGAGTCTAAGCCGGCCCGGACCTGCGTGGAGGCTGCAGTCATCTCACAGTTCAGTAACGGTTCCGCCCGCAGCGGCGATCTTGTCGCGCGCGGACGCCGAGAAGCCGTGCGCGCTGACCTGGAGGGCGGCTGTGACCTCACCCTGCCCGAGCACCTTCACGAGCTCGCCCGGACGGACGGCGCCCTTGGCCGCCAGGTCCTCCGGGCTGACCACCCCGCCATCGGGATACAGCGCCGCCAGCCGGTCCAGGTTCACCACCTGGTAGGTGGTCTTGAACCGCAGGTTCGAGAAGCCCTTCAGCTTGGGCAGTCGGCGCGTCATCGGCATCTGGCCGCCCTCGAATGCCTCGGGGACCTGAGTGCGCGCCTTGCTGCCCTTGGTGCCGCGCCCGGCAGTCTTGCCCTTGGACGCCTCACCGCGGCCGACTCGGGTGCGCGCCGTCCGCGAGCCCGGAGCCGGGCGGAGATGGTGAATCTTCAGCCCAGCCCGGCCGCCCGGCTCAGTGCCGCGAGCACTGTCGGTGTCTGCCATCGTTAGTCAACCTCCTCCACGGTGACCAGATGGCGCACCGAGTTGATCATGCCGCGGATCTCCGGCCGGTCCTGCTTGGTAACGACGTCGCCGATCCGGTGCAGGCCAAGCGACCGGAGCGAGTCGCGATGCTCCTTCTTGGCACCGATCTTCGACTTGATCTGCGTGACCTTCAGCTTTGCCATTGTCTTCAGCTCCACAGTCCTGTCCTGCCTCAGTCCTGACCTGACTCAGCTGTTATCGGCCGGGCCGCCTGCGGCGCCCGCGGTGGCAGCGGCAGCGCGGGCACGCAGCATCGCGGCCGGAGCCACGTGCTCGATGGGAAGGCCGCGGCGAGCCGCGATCTCCTCGGGCCGGTTCAGGCCCTTCAGCGCCGCGACGGTGGCGTGCACCACGTTGATCGGGTTCGACGAGCCGAGCGACCGGGACAGGACATCGTGGATGCCCGCGCACTCCAGCACGGCGCGCACCGGGCCGCCGGCGATCACGCCGGTACCGGGGCTGGCGGGCTTCAGCAGGACGACGCCTGCGGACTCCTCGCCCTGAACGGTGTGCGGGATCGTCCCGGCGATGCGGGGGACGCGGAAGAACGACTTCTTGGCTGCCTCCACGCCCTTCGCGATCGCCGCGGGCACTTCCTTGGCCTTGCCGTATCCGACACCGACCATGCCGTTGCCGTCGCCGACGACGACGAGTGCGGTGAAGCTGAACCGGCGGCCGCCCTGGACGACCTTGGCAACCCGGTTGATGGTGACGACCCGCTCCAGGTATGCGGTGCCCTTCTCGGCGCCAGCTCCGCGGCGGTCGTCACGACGCTCGCGCCGTTCGCCACCGCCACCCTGGGCGCCGCGACGTGCTGGTGGCATCAGATCTTCCTCTTCTGTGTTTGGGTGCTCATCTAGAGGGCCAGCCCGCCTTCGCGAGCGCCATCGGCTAGCGCGGCCACCCGGCCGTGGTAGGCATATCCGCCGCGGTCGAACACCGCTGCGCTGATGCCAGCTGAGGTGGCCCGCTCCGCCAGCAGCGCTCCGACCTGCTTGGCCTTGGCCGTCTTGTCGCCGGACGCGCTGCGGATCGTCTCATCCAGAGTAGACGCCGATGCGAGTGTGTTGCCCGCTGTGTCATCGATGAGCTGGGCAAACGTGTTCTTCGCCGAGCGAGTGACGACGAGCCGCGGCCGCACGGGGCTGCCCTCGACCTTCTTGCGGACGCGCAGGTGCCGTCGCTGCCGAGCCGAGATGCGGACGGCAGTGCGGCCGGTGATCCGGTCGTGCCCCCTGGTCCTGGTGCCAGACATGTCTTACTTACCAGCCTTCCCGACCTTGCGGCGGATCTGCTCACCCTGGTACCGCACGCCCTTGCCCTTGTACGGGTCGGGCTTGCGCAGCTTGCGGATGTTCGCGGCGACCTCGCCCACCTGCTGCTTGTCGATACCTTCCACCACGAACCTGGTGGGCGACTCGACCCTGAAGCTGATGCCGTCCGGCGCCGGCACCGGCACCGGGTGGCTGTAGCCGAGAGCGAATTCCAGGTCCCGGCCCTTGGCCTGGACCCGGTAGCCGACGCCGACAATTTCCATCGTCTTGCGGTAGCCCTCGGTGACGCCGGTCACCATGTTGGCGATGAGCGACCGGTTGAGGCCGTGCAGCGCACGGATCTCGCCCTCGTCGTTCGGCCGGGTCACGGTGATCACGCCGTCTTGCTGCTGTACCTCGATGGGCGCCGTCACTTCCAGGCTCAGCTGGCCCTTGGGGCCCTTGACGCTGACCTGGCGTCCGCTGATCGTGACGTCGACGCCACTCGGGATGACGACCGGCAGTCGTCCGATTCGCGACATTGCTGGCTCCCTACCAGACGTAGGCGAGGACTTCCCCGCCCACGCCCTTCTTCTTCGCCTGCTTGTCGGTCATCAGGCCGGAGGACGTCGAGATAATCGCGACGCCGAGGCCGCCGAGAACGCGCGGCAGGTTGTCCTTGCGCGCGTAGACCCGCAAGCCGGGCTTCGACACCCGCTTGAGGCCCGCGATCGAGCGCTCCCTGGTCGGTCCGAACTTCAGCGCGATCACCAGGTTCTTGCCGACCTCGGCGTCCTCGACTTTCCAGCTGGCGATGTAGCCCTCCTGCTGGAGAATCTCGGCGATGTGCGTCTTGATCTTCGAGGACGGCATGATCACGCTGTCGTGATAGGCCGAGTTGGCATTGCGCAGACGAGTCAGCATGTCTGCGACCGGGTCGGTCATGGTCATGGCCTGGAGGCCCTCCTCGCCGCGGTTTCCTCCTGCTGGTGAGCAGGGGGACCTTCGGCGTGGTCAGTGGACGCGGGTGCGCCCAGGTTGATTACCAGCTGGACTTGGTGATACCGGGAAGCTCGCCGCGGTGCGCCAGCTGCCGGAAGCAGATGCGGCACAGGCCGAAGCGCTGGTAGACAGCACGCGGGCGGCCGCACCGGGAGCACCGGGTGTATGCGCGCACCTCGAACTTCGGCTTGCGCTTGGCCTTGGCGATGAGGCTCTTCTTCGCCACTGCTCAGTTCTCCTTGAACGGGAAGCCGAGACGCCGCAGCAATGAGCGGCCCTCGGCGTCGGTGGTAGCGGACGTCACGACGGTGACGTCCATGCCGCGCTGCCGGTCCACCTGATCGGGGTTGATCTCGTGGAACATCAGCTGCTCGGTGAGTCCGAAGGTGTAGTTGCCGCGACCGTCGAACTGCCGGTCCGACAGCCCGCGGAAGTCACGGATGCGCGGGAGAGCGAGGGACAGCAGCCGGTCGAGGAACTCCCACATCCGGTCGCCCCGCAGCGTCACGTGGGCGCCGATCGGCATGCCCTCGCGGAGCTTGAACTGCGCGATGGACTTGCGCGCCCGGGCGACGGCCGGCTTCTGGCCGGTGATAATCGTCAGGTCCCGGACGGCACCGTCGATGAGCTTGGCGTCCCTGGCCGCCTCGCCGACGCCCATGTTCACCACGATCTTGGTGACGGTGGGCACGCGCATGACGTTCGAGTACTTGAACTCCTCCAGCATCGCCGCCGCGATCTCAGCGCGGTAGCGCTCCTTGAGCCGCGGCGGCACCCGCGTGGCGGTACGCGTAGCGGTGTCGTCGGTGTCGGTGGCAGCCATCAGATGTCCTTACCGCTGGACCGGGAGACCCGGACCTTCTTGTCGCCCTCGACCCGGAAGCCAGCCCTGGTGGGGGACTTCGACTCCGGGTCAATCAGCTGAACGTTGCTGACGTGAATCAGGGCCTCCTGCGTCACGATGCCGCCTTCCTTGGCGCCGCGCTGACCCTGGTAATTGACCTTCGTGTTCTTCCTGATCAGGTTCACGCCCTCGACAAGGACGCGCTGCCTGCCAGTGTCGACAGCGATGACTGTGCCCTCGCGGCCGCGGTCCTTGCCCGCGATCACGACGACCTTGTCACCCTTCCTGATCTTCAGCCGCCGCGCCTTGCCCGGCTGAGTGTTCTTCTGTCCGGCCATCACAGCACCTCCGGTGCGAGCGAGATGATGCGCATGAACCGCTTCTCCCGCAGCTCGCGGCCGACCGGACCGAAGATGCGGGTACCGCGCGGGTCCCCGCCATCCCTGATCAGCACGGCGGCGTTCTCGTCGAAGCGGATGTAGGAGCCGTCACCGCGGCGCCGCTCCTTGCGGGTGCGCACCACGACGGCCTTGACGACGTCGCCCTTCTTCACCCCGGCGCCAGGGAGGGCATCCTTGACGGTGGCGACGATAATGTCGCCAATGCCCGCGTATCGCCTGCTCGAGCCGCCGAGCACGCGGATGCACAAGATCTCCTTGGCTCCGGTGTTGTCGGCGACCTTGAGCCGCGACTCCTGCTGGATCACGTCAACTCCTGCTTCTTCACTCGCCTGCCCCTGACCTGGTGTTCCAGAGGTCTGGCGTCCTGGGCGGGCCGACCGGGACGAATCCCGCCTGCCCCTGCTACTTGGCCTTCTCCAAGATCTCCGCGACGCGCCAGCGCTTGGTCGCTGACAGCGGGCGGGTCTCCATCAGCAGCACCCGGTCGCCAACGCCGCAGGCGTTCTCGCCATCGTGTGCCTTGTACTTCTTCGTCCGGCGGATGACCTTGCCGTACTTCGGGTGCTTGACCCGGTCCTCAACCTCGACGACGACGGTCTTGTCCATCTTGTCGCTCACCACGAGGCCCTCACGGACCTTGCGGTAACCGCGCGCCGCCATCTCGGTCTCGGTCGCGGTACTCGCCTCACTCATCCGCCGTCTCCTCGTCTTCCACAACCACGATGCCGAGCTCGCGCTCGCGCTTCACCGTGTAGATGCGCGCGATCTCCTTGCGAACGGCATGCAGCCGCCCATGGCTTTCCAGCTGACCGGTGGCCGCCTGGAAGCGAAGGTTGAACAGCTCGATCTTCGCCTCAGTCAGCTTCAGATCCAGCTCTTCCTCAGTCGAGGTCCGCAGGTCAGCGGCTGCCAGTGCCTTAGCCATCACGCGTCACCCACTTCGCGCTTCACGAACTTGCATTTCATTGGCAGCTTGTGCATGGCCCGCCGCAGTGCTTCCCGAGCGACTGGCTCCGGCACGCCGGACAGCTCGAACATGACCCGGCCCGGCTTCACGTTGGCGATCCACCACTCCGGAGCGCCCTTGCCGGAACCCATCCGGGTCTCGGCCGGCTTCTTCGTCAGCGGGCGGTCGGGGTAGATCGTGATCCACACCTTTCCGCCCCGGCGGATGTGCCGGGTCATGGCGATACGAGCTGCCTCGATCTGCCGGTTCGTCACATACGAATGCTCGACAGCCTGGATGCCGTATTCGCCGAACGTCACCCGGGTGCCGCCCTTGGCCGCACCCGACCGATCCGGCCGGTGCTGCTTGCGGTGCTTGACCCGCCGCGGAATCAGCATGACTCAGCTCTCCTCGCCCGACGGAGCCGGGGCCTCAGCCTCGGCCGTCTCGGTCGCGGCCGCAGCCGGTGCGACAGTGCGCTCGGCTCCGTCCGCCGAGCCCGGCCGACGACGCTGGCCGCCGCGCGCCGGGCGCTCACGGTCACGATCCCGGCCGCCGCCGGGTCGCTGGCCCGCGCGCAGCGCTGCCGCGGCTGCCTCGCGCTCGGCCCGGGTGGCCGCGGCCTCGCCGCGGTAGATCCAGACCTTGACGCCGATCCGGCCGAACGTCGTCCGGGCCTCGTAGAACCCGTAGTCGATGTCGGCGCGAAGCGTGTGCAGAGGTACCCGGCCCTCGCGGTAGAACTCCGACCGCGACATCTCAGCGCCGCCGAGCCGGCCCGAGCACTGCACCCGGATGCCCTTCGCGCCGCTCTTCATCGCGGTCTGCATCGCCTTGCGCATCGCGCGCCGGAACGACACCCGGCTCGACAACTGCTCGGCAACGCCCTGCGCCACCAGCTGAGCGTCGATCTCCGGGTTCTTCACCTCGAGGATGTTCAGCTGCACCTGCTTACCGGTGAGCTTCTCGAGGTCGCCCCGGATGCGGTCAGCCTCAGCGCCGCGACGGCCGATCACGATGCCCGGCCGGGCGGTGTGAATGTCCACCTGGACGCGGTCCATGGTGCGAGCGATCTCCACCTTGGAGATTCCGGCCCGCTCCATGCCTCGCTGCAGGAGCCGCCGGATGGCGACGTCTTCCGCGACGTAGTCCTTGTACAGCTTGTTGGCGTACCACCGGCTCTTGAAGTCGGTGGTGATGCCCAGCCGGAACCCGTGCGGGTTCACTTTCTGGCCCACTAGCGGGTCCTCTCCCTGCTCGTTGCAACACGGCCGCCTGCGACACGGCCCGAAGCACCCTGGTCAGACACGATGACCGTGATGTGGCTGGTGCGCTTGTTGATCCGGTAGCCGCGGCCCTGGGCGCGCGGCCGGAAGCGCTTCAGCGTCGGCCCCTCATCTACCCATGCGCGGCTCACGACGAGCGAGCTTGCGTCGAGGTGGCTCACCTGTGCCGCGTTGGCGATCGCGCTGGCCAGCAGCTTGCCAATCGGGTCACTCGCCGACTGCGGCGCGAAGGCCAGCGTCGCCTGCGCCTGGTCAGCAGGCATACCGCGGATCAGGTCCACCACTCGGCGGGCCTTCCGCGGCGTGACGCGCACGAAGCGCGCCTTAGCCCTTGCTTCCATCTCAGTCTCGCTCTTTTCGTATCCGGCCTGGGTCTGACTGTTCTCTATCGGTTCGCCCGGGTGCCGCCGTCGGTCGGCACCCGTGTGTTACCGGCGGCTGCGCCGGTCGTCGCGTACGTGGCTGCGGAAGGTCCGGGTCGGCGCGAACTCGCCGAGCTTGTGGCCGACCATGGATTCGGTGATGAAGACCGGCACGTGCTTGCGGCCGTCGTGCACGGCGATCGTGTGGCCGAGCATCGCCGGCACGATCATCGAGCGGCGCGACCACGTCTTGATGACGTTCTTGGTGCCTTTGTCGTTCTGAACGTCCACCTTCTTCATCAGGTGGTCGTCGACGAAAGGCCCCTTCTTCAGGCTACGAGGCATCGGTGAGTGCTCCTACCGCTTCTTCTTGCTGCGCCGGCGGGTAATCAGCTGGTCGCTGGGCTTGTGTGCCCGGCGGGTACGGCCCTCGGGCTGGCCCCACGGGCTGACCGGATGCCGGCCTCCGGAGGTCTTGCCCTCGCCGCCGCCCATCGGGTGGTCAACCGGGTTCATCGCCACGCCGCGGACGGTCGGCCTGCGGCCCTTCCAGCGGCTGCGGCCCGCCTTGCCGAGCTTGATGTTGCCCTGCTCGGCGTTGCCGACCTCGCCGACCGTTGCCCGGCAGGCCGCGTCGACCTGTCGGATCTCACCGGACGGCATGCGCAGGGTCGCCCGGTTGCCTTCCCGGGCGAGCAGCTGGACGCCGGATCCGGCGGAGCGGGCGATCTTGGCGCCACCGCCTGGCCGCAGCTCGATGGCATGCACCATCGTGCCGGTCGGGATGTTCCGCAGCGGCAGGCAGTTGCCGGCCTTGATGTCGGCGCCGACGCCGTTCTCGACTCGGTCACCCTGCTTCAGTCCGACCGGCGCGATGATGTAGCGCTTCTCGCCGTCGGCGTAGTGCAGCAGCGCGATCCGGGCCGTGCGGTTCGGGTCGTACTCGATGTGCGCGACCTTGGCCGGCACGCCGTCCTTGTCGGCCCGGCGAAAGTCGACCAGCCGGTACGCGCGCTTGTGGCCGCCACCCTGATGCCGGGTGGTGATCCGGCCGTGCACGTTCCGGCCGCCGTGGCTGTGCAGCGGACGTACCAGCGACTTCTCCGGCTCACTCCGGGTGACCTCGGAGAAGTCGGAGCCGCTGGCGCCCCGCCTGCCCGGGGTCGTCGGCTTGTACTTTCTGATAGCCATCTAACTTCAAGCTCCTCGTAATCGCCGGCTAGCTGACCGGTCCGCCGAACTGGTCAATCCGGTCGCCAGCGGCGAGGCTGACGATGGCGCGCTTGGTGTCCGGCCGCTTGCCCCAGCCGAACCGGGTCCGGCGGCGCTTGCCCGGCCGGTTGGCCGTGTTGACGCCGGTTACCTTGACGTTGAAGGTTGCCTCGACGGCCTGGCGGATCTGAGTCTTGTGACTGCCGGGCGCGACGATGAAGGTGTACTTCCCGTCGTCGGCGAGCCGGAGGCTCTTCTCCGAGATGACCGGGCGCAGCAGGATGTCGCGCGGGTTAACGATCTTGTTCACTGCTGCTCGTCCTCCTGCCCGGCCGGCGCGGTGCGCGCGGCGCCCGTGGCCCGGGCCACGAAGTTGTCCAGCGCCTCCTGGACGAACACCACGTGGTCACTGACCAGGACGTCCCTGGTGTTGAGCTGGCCATCGTCGATCAGGTGCACGCCGGCGACGTTCCGCAGACTGCGGCGGGTGACCTGGTCGGCGCGGGTAACCACGACGAGCACATGCGCTTCCGGCGCTCCGGTCAGCGCGGTGAGCGCGGCCAGTGCTGGCCTGGTCTTGGGCGTGTCGCCCTCGACGAGGCTGGCGATTACGTGCACTCGGCCGTGCCGGGCACGGTCCGACAGTGCGCCGCGGAGCGCTGCCGCCTTCATCTTCTTCGGCGTCCGCTGCTCGTACGAGCGCGGGTGCGGGCCGAAGACCGTGCCGCCGCCCGCGAACTGCGGAGCACGGGTAGATCCCTGGCGGGCGCGCCCGGTGCCCTTCTGCCGGTACGGCTTCCTGCCGCCCCCGCGGACCTCGCCGCGGGTCTTCGTCGCGGCTGTCCCCTGCCGGGCGGCGGCCTCCTGGGCCACGACTACCTGGTGGATCAGCGGCACGTTGACTTTGGCGTCGAAGATCTCCGCGGGCAGGTCGGTACCCGAAGCAGCGGCAGCCTTGGGCGCTGCAGCCCGGGACCTGGCCGTCGAGCTCGTCTGGGCCGGGCTCATCTCGCCTCACTCTTCACTGTGTTCTTGACGGCGTTGCGGACGAGCACCAGAGAGCCGGCCGAACCGGGGACAGCTCCCTTGATCAGCAGCAGCCCGCGCTCGGCGTCCACGCCGTGCAGGGTCAGGTTCTCGGTGGTGATGCGCTCGCCGCCCATCCGGCCGGCCATCCGCACGCCCTTGAAGACGCGGCCCGGGTAGGCGCAGCCTCCGATGGAGCCAGGAGCGCGGTGCTTGCGCTTGGTCCCGTGCGAGGAGGACAGGCCCTTGAAGCCGTGTCGCTTGACGACGCCGGCGAAGCCCTTGCCCTTGCTGGTGGCGGTCACGTCGATCAGCTCGCCCGGGGCGAACGTCTCGGCGGTGAGCTCCTGGCCCAGCGTGTAGTCCGTTGCGTTGTCGGTGCGCAGCTCCACCAGGTAGCGGCGCGGGGTGACGCCTGCCTTGGCGAAGTGCCCGGCCACCGGCCTGGTCACCTTCCGCGGGTCAATCTCGCCGTAACCGATCTGCACGGCCGAGTACCCGTCGGCGTCCGGCGTGCGCACCGCGGTGACGACGCACGGGCCGGCCGCGACCACCGTCACGGGCACCATCCTGCCGTCGTCGGCGAAGACCTGGGTCATGCCGAGCTTGGTGCCCAGGACCCCTTTGATCTGCTTCGTCATCACTGCGCTCTCTTGTCCGGGCGTCCGTTTACAGCTTGATCTCGATGTCGACACCGGCCGGCACGTCGAGGCGCATCAGGGAGTCGACGGTCCGCGGCGTCGGGTCGATGATGTCGATCAGGCGCTTGTGCGTGCGCATCTCGAAGTGCTCCCGCGAGTCCTTGTACTTGTGCGGCGAGCGGATGACGCAGTAGACGTTCTTCTCGGTCGGCAGCGGCACGGGGCCGGCGACCTTGGCGCCGGTACGAATCACCGTATCGACGATCTTCCGCGCCCAGCTGTCAATGACCTCGTGGTCATAGGCCTTGAGCCGGATGCGGATCTTCTGTCCCGCCATGTGGCTTCGATGTCCTTCGCTGTCTGCCCCGGAGTGCTCCGGGTTCCCGCTGCCGCTGCGGCCGCCTGGTGACGACCGTGGAACGGGCCCGGGCCAGTCTCTGGCAGCACTGGCCCCGGGCCCGTCTCGACTACTTGATGATCTTGGTGACCCGGCCGGCGCCGACGGTCCGGCCGCCCTCGCGGATGGCGAACTTCAGGCCATCCTCCATGGCAATCGGCTGGATCAGGTCGATCTTCATCTCGGTGTTGTCGCCGGGCAGCACCATCTCGGTGCCCTCCGGCAGGTGCACCACGCCAGTCACGTCGGTGGTGCGGAAGTAGAACTGCGGACGGTAGTTGTTGAAGAACGGCGTGTGCCGGCCGCCCTCGTCCTTGGACAGGATGTAGACCTGAGCCTCGAACTCGGTGTGCGGGGTGTTGGTACCCGGCTTGATGATGACCTGGCCGCGCTCCACGTCCTCGCGCTTCGTGCCGCGCAGGAGCAGGCCGGCGTTGTCGCCTGCCTGGCCCTCGTCCAGGATCTTGTGGAACATCTCGACGCCGGTGACCACCGTCTTCGACGACTTCTCCTTGATGCCGATGATCTCGACCTCGTCGCTGGTGTGGATGACGCCGCGCTCGATCCGGCCCGTCACCACGGTGCCGCGGCCGGTGATCGAGAACACGTCCTCGACCGGCATCAGGAACGGCCGGTCGATGTCGCGGGTCGGCTCGGGGATGCTGTCGTCGCAGGCGGTCATCAGCTCGACAACCTTGTCCGCCCACTCGGCGTCGCCCTCCAGCGCCTTCAGCGCGGATACGCGCACCACCGGCACGTCGTCGCCGGGGAACTCGTAGCTGGTGAGCAGCTCGCGAACCTCGAGCTCGACCAGCTCGAGAATCTCCTCGTCGTCGACCATGTCGGCCTTGTTGAGCGCGACCACGATGTACGGCACGCCAACCTGGCGGGCCAGCAGCACGTGCTCGCGGGTCTGCGGCATCGGGCCGTCCGTCGCCGCCACGACCAGGATCGCGCCGTCCATCTGCGCGGCACCGGTGATCATGTTCTTGATGTAGTCAGCGTGACCAGGACAGTCGACGTGCGCGTAGTGACGCTTGTCGGTCTGGTACTCCACGTGCGAGATCGAGATGGTGATCCCGCGCTCCTTCTCCTCCTTCGCGTTGTCGATCTGGTCGAACGCGTAGAAGGGGTTGATGTCGGGGTACTTGTCATGCAGCACCTTGGTGATCGCCGCGGTCAGCGTCGTCTTGCCGTGGTCGATATGACCGATGGTGCCGATGTTGACGTGCGGCTTGGTCCGCTCGAACTTGGCCTTCGCCACTGGTGTCTCCTCGTTGCGATCGTTCCCGCCGAAGCGGGGTCAGGCGCTCACCGCGCCGGTTGGTTCGTCGTCTTATTTCTGACTACTCGCCGCGTGCCTTGGCGATGATCTCCTTGGCAATGCTGGGCGGAACCTCGGCATACGAGTCGAACTGCATGCTGTAATCCGCCCGCCCCTGCGTCCGGCTCCGCAGGTCACCCACGTAGCCGAACATCTCAGACAGCGGGACAAGGGCCTTCACGACCCGCACCCCCGACCTCTCCTCCATGGCCTGAATCTGGCCACGGCGGCTGTTGAGGTCGCCGATAACTTCGCCCATATAGTCGTCAGGCGTCCTGACCTCCACCGCCATGAGCGGCTCGAGCAGGACAGGATCCGCGTGGCCCGCGGCCTTCTTGAAGGCCATCGAGCCAGCGATCTTGAAGGCGAGCTCGGACGAGTCGACCTCGTGGTAGGAGCCGTCGGTCAGCGTGACCTTGACGTCCACCATCGGGTACCCGGCGAGAACGCCGAACTCCGCGGCCTCCTGGCAGCCTGCGTCCACCGACGGGATGTACTCGCGCGGCACGCGACCGCCGGTGACCTTGTTCTCGAACTCGTAGCCGCCGCCGTCGCCGCCCGTCGGCTCGAGGTTGATGAACACCCGCGCGAACTGGCCGGACCCGCCGGTCTGCTTCTTGTGGGTGTACTCGACCTTCTCGACCTTCTTGCGGATCGTCTCGCGGTAGGCGACCTGGGGCCGGCCGATGTTGGCCTCGACCTTGAACTCGCGGCGCATCCGGTCGACTAGCACCTCGAGGTGCAGCTCGCCCATGCCCGCGATGATCGTCTGCCCCGTTTCCTCGTCGGTCCTGACCTGGAACGTCGGGTCCTCTTCGGCGAGCCGCTGGATGGCAGTGCCCAGCTTGTCCTGGTCGCCCTTGGTCTTCGGCTCGATCGCCACGTTGATGACTGGCGCCGGGAAGGTCATCGACTCCAGGATGACCTGCTGGGTCGGATCGCTCAGCGTGTCACCGGTGGTGGTGTCCTTCAGGCCCATCACAGCCACGATCTGACCAGCGACAGCGGTCGGGCGCTCCTCGCGCTTGTTCGCGTGCATCTGGTAGATCTTGCCGATCCGCTCCTTGCGGCCCTTCGTCGAGTTCAGCACCTGCGAACCCGAGTCGAGCTTGCCGGAGTAGATGCGGATGTAGGTCAGCTTGCCGAGGTGCTGGTCGGACATGATCTTGAAGGCGAGCGCCGAGAACGGCTCCGAGGTGTCGGCGTGCCGCTCGATGACCGTCTCCTCGCCACCCACCGAGTGGCCCTTGATCGACGGGATGTCGACCGGGCTCGGCAGGAAGTCGACGATCGCGTCGAGCATCGGCTGCACGCCCTTGTTCTTGAACGCGCTGCCGCACAGCACCGGCGTCAGGGTCGAGGCGACGGTCGCGCGCCGGATGGCGGCGATGAGCTGGTCCGGCTCGGGCTCGTTGCCCTCCAGGTACAGCTCCATCATCTCCTCGTCGTTCTCGGCGATGGTCTCGACGAGCCTGTCCCGCCAGTCACGCGCAGCCTCCGCGTGGTCGTCGGGAATGGCGACGACGTCGTAGGTGTCGCCCTTGCCCTCGGTCTGCCACAGCAGAGCGCGCATGCGGATCAGGTCGATGACGCCGCGGAAGTCGGACTCCACGCCCCAGGGAAGCTGAACGACAAGCGGCGTCGCGCCCAGCCGGTCGGAGATCATGTCGACGCAGCGGTGGAACTCGGCGCCCACGCGGTCCATCTTGTTGACGAAGCAGATGCGCGGGACACCGTAACGGTCGGCCTGGCGCCACACCGTCTCGGACTGCGGCTCCACGCCGGCAACGCCGTCGAACACCGCGACCGCACCGTCGAGAACGCGCAGCGACCGCTCCACTTCGACGGTGAAATCGACGTGACCGGGCGTGTCGATGATGTTGATCGTGTGATCACGCCACGAGGTCGTCGTCGCAGCCGACGTGATGGTGATGCCGCGCTCCTGCTCCTGCTCCATCCAGTCCATCGTGGCTGCGCCCTCGTGGACTTCACCGATCTTGTAGTTGATGCCGGTGTAGAACAGGATCCGCTCGGTGGTAGTGGTCTTGCCCGCGTCGATATGCGCCATGATCCCGATGTTGCGGACATTGGCGAGTTCGCTTGCGGTCTGTGTCGCGGCCACTGCTGGTGATCCTCGATCCTTGGTCTTTGTGGGAGCTCAGCTACCAGCGGTAGTGAGCAAATGCCTTGTTGGACTCGGCCATCTTGTGAGTGTCCTCACGGCGCTTGACGCTCGCGCCGAGCCCGTTGCTGGCGTCCAGCAGCTCGTTCATGAGCCGCTCGGTCATGGTCTTCTCGCGGCGCTGCCGCGAGTACGTGATCAGCCAGCGAAGTGCGAGCGTCGTGCTCCGGGATGCGCGGACCTCGACCGGCACCTGGTAGGTCGCGCCGCCAACGCGGCGGCTGCGGACCTCGAGGGTCGGCTTCACGTTGTCCAGCGCGCGCTTGAGCGTCACGACCGGGTCGTTGCCGCTCTTGTCCCGGCAGCCCTCGAGGGCGCCGTAGACGATGCGCTCGGCGAGCGACCGCTTCCCGTTCTTGAGCACCTTGTTCACTAGCGCGGTGACGAGCGGCGAGCCGTAGACCGGGTCGGTCACCAGCTGCCGCTTGGTCGCGGGGCCCTTGCGCGGCATGTCAGCTCTTCTCCTTCTTCGCGCCGTAGCGACTGCGTGCCTGCTTGCGGTTGCGGACACCCTGGGTGTCCAGCGACCCGCGGATGATCTTGTAGCGCACGCCGGGCAGGTCACGGACTCGGCCACCGCGCACCAGCACGATCGAGTGCTCCTGCAGGTTGTGTCCGACGCCCGGGATGTAGGCGGTGACCTCGATCTTGCTGGTCAGCCGCACGCGGGCGACCTTGCGCAGAGCCGAGTTGGGCTTCTTGGGCGTGGTCGTGTAGACGCGCGTGCATACCCCGCGGCGCTGCGGGCTGCCCTGCAGCGCCGGAGTCTTGTTCTTGGCTACCTTGTCCTGCCGGCCCTTGCGGACCAGCTGCTGGATCGTGGGCAACGCGTCTCCGTCTTCCTCTGCCGCGCGCCTTGCGGCGCGATGCCTGTCTGACTGACTGCCGGCGAACCGGATGCCGCACCAGGTGGCGCGACCAGTCGTGTGCCCTGTCTTTCGACTGGGCTGCTCTGGCGGCCGCACTCGTGGCACGGCCTGGAACGTACGTGACCTGCTGGTTTGCCTGCTGACGTCCCCGCCGGTCACCCGGCGAGTCCTGCTCGTCCGCCCCACGCGGTCGGGCGTGTCGCAAAGCTCACGACGCACCCCGGCCCGAAACGAGCCAGATCCGGAGGGGAAGTCTCGCTGTCTGCCTGGTACTCATGGTTTCCATGAGCACCGCCACTCGCCCGCACAGCGCCGGAGAGGGCACTGTGCCACGACTGCGGTCACACAGGCAAACACGCACCCGTGAGGCACAGGCGCGGATAACTAGA
>Ga0335074_10005706_pt1 | contig 17227 bp, 10 predicted proteins | sample Lox_Sample_23_FD_206715 | JGI IMG/M metagenome (GOLD analysis project Ga0335074, IMG submission 206715) | Soil microbial communities from Loxahatchee National Wildlife Refuge, Florida, United States - Lox_Sample_2.3 | ecosystem: Environmental > Terrestrial > Soil > Wetlands | place: USA... | reverse complement strand
GTCCAAGCGCATCATGGAGCTTGCACATCGGTTCGCTAAACTCGTCAAAGACGCCCGAGAACAAATCGAGATATGGAAGAAAAGCCAAGTTGTTAAGAAGTATACGGGCCAGGAGAAGTGCGAGCCGTAATTGCCAGGAGAGAGAGGCTACTGGACGCACGCGTCGCAGGCTTCAATGGCAGACCGGCATGGTTGGGAAACGGAATATGTTGGCAAGATCGGCGGTCGCAGCGGGGCAAGGGCGGAGCATCTTTCCCGGCACCAAAAGATCGGAACTGCACGAAGAACAGCCGCCAGCGGCGGCACGTGCAGGGTGATTTGCCGCTAAGAACGCCCCAGCGGGGCAGCGGCAAATCAGGACAATCCCGGTTAAGAGCGTCCGGGCCGGACAATGGGATGACGCCTCCCTGCGCCAGCCTCCGCCAGCGGCTCCGGCAAAGAACGGCTTCGGGAGGTTTATTGTCAGCGCGCCTTGCTGCGTTGCCCCCCTTTAGACCTATCGTGAACCTCTGCCGCCTTCACCGCCTTGGCCTTGGTATAGTCCGGTTGCGGCAGTTCCCATCCCGCCATGCCCTGTAACACGCGGTCGGCGTGCTTGATGGTGTTCACGTGTCCATAGTGGGTTTCAATCATGTGGACGGAAGTTCCCATCTGCTCGGCGAGGAAATATACGTCTACGCCCTCCTGCAAGCGGAGCGTGGCGTAGGTGTGCCGGAAGCAATAGGTCGAGCGCGGCACGCCCTGCGTGCCTTCGCGCAGTTTCGCTTCGTTCAGAAGGTCGGCAATCAGCGAGCTGTAAAGAGTTATCGCGGGCTTGCCCGTGATGTTGGTAAAGACTCTATCATCCGGTTCGGTGGCTTTGGAGATCGCGCGGATGCGATCCAGATACTCTCCGACGCTTTTAGGAGCCACTAGCTTGCGCGATTTGCCCTTACCCTGGACGAACAGCACAACGATCTCACGCCCCTCGCGGTCTTTAGCAGGCATAATGTCGCGCCAGCGGAGATTCTTCATCTCCGCCGGCCTCATACCGGTATTGCACGCAATCAGGATCATGTTGTAGGTGACGGTGCGATACCAGATGCTTGAAGGTTTATCCGCCTCGGCTATCCACTTCCTTCCGACTGTGTGGAGTTTGCGGTATTCCTCCAGCGTAAACTCGTCGCGCCGCATGGACTTCAGCTTGGGGCGCTCGTCGAAACGCTGGCTGGCGGGAACGTAGCGTTTCTTGATGGCATAATTCATCACCGCGCCGAAGATGGACATCTCAAGGCGGATGGTGGAATCGCTGATAAAAGGAACCGTCCGTTCTTCGGAAGGTTTGACTTGAATCGGCTTCAATACTCTGATGCCCAGGGCTTGCTGAACCTTGGTGCGACGCTCGGCTTCTTTGTCCGCGAAGGCTTGCGCCATGTCGTCGCTGACTTCCCGAACGCCATTGCGCCTGTTGCGCCCGGCGCCGTTCTCCCGCCGCCATGCCGGATAGCCGCCCCAAAGCTCATCGCCGATAAGGTGGACCTGCGTTGAGCCTACATATCTGTCTAAAGCGCCTTCGATAATGGCGCGGACTTTTTTAGGCCGCGCCGCGCTGATCTCTCCGCGTTTCGCCCGCGCCTCCTGGATCAGCAGATATTCTCTCCCCACCTCGCGGAAAGGATGGTTGAACACTGGAACGTCGTGCTTTAGGCGAAACCGAATGTCTGCGTCCTGGTCGAAGGCGCGTTCCCGCGCCACCTCGATGTCGGTCGTCTTGAGCGAAACCGTCTTGTAGCGGTCGGCCTTGGGGATTTTCATGCGGCAATACCACATCCGATGATCCACGTCGCCACGCCGAAAGAGAACCAGGCCCGGCTTGAGTTCCGCTTTGTCCGTGACGAATGCCATGTTCGCCTTTGTCTTTTTCGATGCGTCCTGTGCAGATTCCGTGCAGATTTTTCCGGCAAGTCGTTGACTCTGCGTATTTGTGCAGGACTTGTATAGAGAATAACAAAATAATATGTTGCTTATTTATAATTATTTACGATATATTTGTCATCCTGAGCGGAGGCGACGTCGCGTCGCCGGAGTCGAAGGACCCCTATCACTTCACGAGATCCAACCGCAGCTCGTGATCTCCTTCCTTGAGTCCCGCCCCCGCATGGCCTAACATGGGCCGCAGAAAGCTGCGTTCAAGCTTTGCGGGTTCCGGAGGGCCTATGCTCCGCTCGGCGAGGCAACTTTCTCGCGCAACAATTCTTGCCAGCCTGTTCCTCGCGACGCTCCTCGCGCTCCCTGTCTCCGCGCAGCAGGCCTCGTCCCCGCCGAGTGAAACTCCTGTCGGCTATCCGGTTACCGTGGAAGGAAACCAGATCTTCCTGATCTATGAGGGCGTAGGCAGCGTTACCGCGCAACAGCGCGCCGCAGCGGTTTCCCAACGCATCCGCAAGCTGATCTACAGCAACGACGATGTTTCCCAGATCAAAGGCTCCGATTCGGCCTACGGCACAGCGGTCATGGTGGGCGACAACGTGCTGGCCATCGTCACCGATGACGATGCAAAGCATTACCATGCATCGCGCCTGGTGGTGGCAAACTACCTTGCCAGCAAAGTCCGGGAAGCACTCGTCCAGGCGCGGCGCGAGCACACCCCGCGATTTCTCATCCAGGCGGCAATCAAAGCGGCCGTCACTTTGGCTATTTATCTGGCTCTTGTCTGGTTAGTGGTTCGCATTGGACGCTGGCTCCTGCACAAGCTGCACTCCGCCTCCCATCGCATCGGGGGAATCAGGATCCAGCAATCGCAGATTCTCGCAGGCGAGCGTATCGCCATCATACTCATGGCCGGCGTTCGCCTGGTCCGCGTGCTGGTACTAATTTCTCTCACCTGGGTTTTCCTCGCCACCGAGTTCAACTATTTTCCCTGGACCCGTGAACACGGCGAACTACTCCTCAACTATGTTGTCCGTCCTGTCCGGTTCGTTGGCCTGGCATTTCTCAACTACGTGCCGAATCTGTTCTACATCGCGGTCATTGTCGCCGTGATGTACTACGTCATGAAGGTGGTGCGGGTCCTGCTGCGCGAAGTGGAACTGGGCAACATTCGCTTTTCCGGCTTCTATCCCGAGTGGGCGCAGCCAACGTATAAGATCGTCCGTTTCCTGCTCATCGCGTTCACTGCAGTGGTTATCTATCCGTACCTGCCGGGAGAGAATTCGCCGGCTTTCAAAGGCATCGGCCTTTTCATCGGCGTACTGTTTTCGTTGGGCTCGACCTCGGCGGTCGCCAACGTTGTAGCGGGCGTGATTCTCATCTACACGCGCGGCTTTCGCGTCGGTGACTGGGTCAGAATTGGCGACAACATGGGTGAGGTCACCTCGCAGACCATGCTCGCCACTCACCTGAAAACCATCAAGAACGAGGAAATCATCCTTCCCAATTCCGTCATCTTGGGCAGTTACGTCACCAATTACAGTTTGCTGGCGCAGAAGGACAAGCTCATCCTTTACACCTCCGTCACCATCGGCTATGACCAGCCGTGGCGAAAGATCCACCAGCTGCTGATTGAAGCTGCCCTGACGACGAAGAACATCCTGCAGACTCCCGCGCCGTTTGTTCTGCAAAATGCGCTCGACGATTCCTACGTGCAATATGAAATCAACGCCTACACCGACAAGCCGCTGCTGATGGTCTTCACCTATTCCGATCTGCGGGCCAACATTCAGGACTGCTTCTTCAACGCCGGAGTGGAGATCATGTCGCCGGCTTACCACGCAGTACGTGATGGCAATCGCGCGGCTATGCCGAAGGAATTCTTGCCGCCGGATTATCGTCCGCGGGCATTTCGAGTGGAGAAGGATGACGCCGCCTCGGCAGCCTCGAGCGGGAAGAGCTGAGGGACCTGCGCAAGCAACAGCTGAGGCAGGGCGGTAGGCCTCACTGCCTCTTTGAGGCGACCTGCTCTATCCATTGTGTGGGTTTGAGCCCCCAGCTCTTCTTAAGCTCGTCCTCTGTGCCCATAAAAAAGTATTCGCCCCTGAGAACGGGATGGCTCGTGCCGGCCCAGACCGTCGCACCGGCCCAGAGATCGCCTCCCTTGCCCCATTGCCCCCACAGGAGTTCCTTCCTACGGTTTTGCGAGTCCAACGCAACGTAGCTGTTCCAATGAACGCTTCCGGCGGGCGAGCTGGACGTACAACCGTGCCCATGTCCATCTATTTTGTATGTGACGGTGAATCCGGTATTGTCAACGGCCGGACAGTCTGGGTTCGAATACTCCATCGTAACCCACCCGCGATAGCCACTTGGCAGTTCCCAAACTTCGTGCGGTCCTCTTGAACTGCAGGCGAGAGCGAACACCGCCAAACCCAACCCGGACAGAAACGCGGAGTTCCTGACCAACCGCCGACCGTGCTGTCTATGCTGCATGCGCCTCATCCGAGCCATGAAGTGCAATTTTGAGAACTGGCGCGTCGTGCGCCGAAAGCTACATAATCGCGGTCGGCGGCGCGGGCTCATCCGGATTGCCGGCATTGGCCAGCGGCACGCGAATCATCACGATCGCCAGAATCACCAGCACAATGAAGCCGGCAACGACGCTGGGATGTTGGAAGATCACCGGCAGTGGCCATTCCTTGTAGCGGAAGACCGCGATCACAATTCCCATGAGTGCCTCGCCGGCAATGAATCCCGACGCCGTGAGCACGCCAGCATTCTCTACGCGCGCCTTCTGCGCGTCGTTGAAATTCTTGCTGTCGCGGATCTTGTCAGTGATCCAGCGAATGACGCCGCCAAGGAAGATGGCGAATGTGGTCTCCAGCGGCAGATACATTCCGACGGCAAACAGCATTGGGCTACGCACCTCGATCATGATCAGCGCCAATCCCATCAGTATGCCGACCACGATCAGCGGCCAGGCCATCTCGCCGCCAACGATGCCTTTGGCCAGCATCGCCATCAACCCGGCTTGCGGTGCGGGAAGCTGACGGTCGCCGAAGCCGATGCCGCCCATATTGATGTTTGCCTGGTTTAGCAGCAGCAGCACCGGGAACAGGGTAAAGCTGGCGACGGCGATGCCAAAAAATTCCGCGGTTTGCATTTTTGCGGGCGTGCCGCCGAGGATGTGTCCGACCTTCAGATCCTGCAGCATCTCACCCGCGACCGCCGAGGAAACACAGACCACCGCCGCCACGCCCAGCACTGCGGCCACGCCGCTCATACCCGAGACGCCGATGACAATCATGAGCAGCGCGGCGATCACCAGTGTCGCCAGCGTCAGGCCGGAAATCGGATTGTTGGACGAGCCGATCAGTCCCACCAGGTTTCCGGAAACGGCGGCAAAGAAAAAGCCGATGATGATCATGATGACGGCGGCGACGATGCCGCCCTTCAGCACGCCGGCGTAGCTGGTATAGAGCACGATCATGCAAAGCAACAGCGCGAACAGTCCGCCGAAAACCACCTTGCCGTTCAGATCGCGCTCGGTGCGAGCCGTAGTCGCGTGCTGCGCCGCCGACTTTTTCAGATCGGAGACCGCGCGTGCCATGCCTGACCCCAGGCTCTTACGCATGCGGAATAGCGTGTAGCAGGCGCCGACCAGCATGCCTCCGACAGCGATCGGGCGCACGATGTAGCTCCACACCGCGCCGGCCTGCGCTGCCCAGAAAGAATTGTCTGGGGTCATCACCTTAGCGCCCGCGGGCATGAATTGCGCGACGAAGGTGGGTCCTCCGACAAACAGAATCAGCGGCACCAGCAATCCCCAGGCAATCACGCCGCCGGAGAAGTTCAGGGCAGCCAAACGCGGCCCGATGATGTAGCCCACTCCGAGATAAGCCGGGCTGATGGCCGGCTGGGAAAAGGTCGTGGCGGCGCCAGCCGCAAGCTTCGGCGAGGTCGCCGAGCGTCCCATGCGAATGAAGCTCTTACCAAGCTGCCCGACGTTCACCAGGAAATCGCGGCTGGGCGAGAACAAACTGAATTGGCCGAGCAAATAAATCAGACCGCCGAATCCCATGTTGGAGAACAGAATTTTCGCGGCGCGGCTGCCCTGTTGCCCGGCTTTATGAATCTCGGAGGCGGCCACCGATTCGGGGAATGGAAGCTCGGGATCCTCCACCATGACGCGGCGCAGCAAGGTGACAAACAGAATGCCAAGCGCACCACCCACCAGCATGAGGATCGACGATTTCAGGTAGGCATGCTTGAAGTCGAAGACCGGCCACGCGCCAGAGATAACGAATGCCGGAATGGTAAAGATGGCGCCCGCTGCAACCGACTCGCCGACCGAGCCGACGGTTCGCGTGATGTTCTCTTCCAGCAGCGAGCCTTTCATGATGCGCAACACGGCCATACCGATAACCGCCGCGGGATAAGTTGCGGCGATGGTCATGCCGGCGCGCAGGCCGAGATAAGCATTCGCCGCGCCCAGGATAACGGTCAGCACCAGGCCGAGCAGCAATGCCCGGAGGGTAAACTCCGGCAGAGTGGTGTCGTCGGGAACGTAGGATCGGAACCTCTTTTGTGGGGCGGTTACGGTTGTGCTCATTGCGGGAGACCTCGCGCCGTGCCCAAATTATAGCGACCGCGCAAGTTAGCACGCCAGCGCCCTTCGTTACAAGTGCGCGAACAAGGACGGCGCCGTCCTCGCGGCCTGCATGGAAACTCTGAGTTCGGAGGACAAGGGTAAGAGCACGGCTTTAGTCGTGCCGATAAAGCCTTCTATTTCTCCCTGAGCCGGTTTCGCCGACAACACAGGACTGGCGCAAAGGAGTTTTTCAGCAAGCGTGGGCATCCGCGCCACCGGCAACCGGAAAGGTGGCGGCGGAAATGCCAAAGCAAATACCGTCGGATTCGGCCTCAGGAGGCCGCAGAAACAATTTGCCGTCTCTCAGGTCGAGGCTTCCTCCGAGCGTCGAAATTAGACCCTGTGCTCATGGCGCACAACCCGCTCTAGTGCAGTGGGGTGGTGCTCTCGCGCCACCCTGGCCAAACGAGGCCAGAATGGGGGCACCAACCCGTGTAGCGCAGGGATGTCACGCTGCGATAACCGAGCCGCGAAGCCGGGGCCCCCGACAAGTCCCGCATTGGGAGTTGTTGGAGTGCGGAGCGGCGGCATGAATCCAGCCCAGGGCGCAAGCCTGGGTAGGCGCGTTAGTGATTCACGCGCCGGCTTCAGCCGGCGGCACAGAACTGGTCTCCGGATACAATGGGATCACCATAATCGGAGCACCCATGGACTACCTTCTAAAGACCGAACCCACGGCATACTCCTTCGCCGACCTGCAACGCGACAAGCAAACCAACTGGGATGGCGTCTCGAATCCCGTGGCGCTGAAACATCTGCGCGACATGAAGTCGGGCGATCGCCTCGTCATCTACGAGACCGGTGATCGCAAGAGCGCCGTCGGCACTGCTTCGGTGGTCTCCGTCGATCCCTCCGACCCGCGCAATCCTGCGGTCAAGATCAAAGTTGGCAAAGCGATCGCCAAGCCTGTCTCTCTCGCCGAGATCAAAGCCAATTCCCTGTTTGCCGATTCTCCCCTGGTGCGTCAGGGACGTCTCTCGGTTGTGCCGTTGACGGCTGCACAATACAAAAAGCTCGCGGGCGAATGACAAGACGTTTTGAAAGGGCACAGCTTTAGCTGTGCCGTGGCACGTTCTTTATTCTTGTCATCCCGAGGAGGACTTTAGTCCGACGAGGGATCTTTCAGCAGCCTGTTTGATGCGACGACAATGAAATCCTGATGAATCCTCCGCACGTACCTCGTCCAGCATTGCACCTCATGCGGTGAAGCACATATACTATGGGGTCACGGTGCTTCGGGATCGGAGTAACGAAAACCATCGTTCACCCGACCCGCTGGCACCGGCGACGTGGCTTCTCTCGGGAGGCGACTTCTGAGACAAGCGGAGGGTCGTCTTCAGCAGTCGTGGGACGCTAACTCGAACACGACGGGACTTGCGCGCGCAGCCACGCGCCTTGTTTCTTGCGCCCTTACAGCTTCTACCCAGCGTTCTTTCTGTCCTTTTTCCTTCTAATTGCAAGCTCTGCCTCACTGCTCTGAATAACGTCTCTCGCGTTCCGGTCTGCCGGGAATGTATTGCCGAGATCCTGCCGACGCGGGCGCCACAATGTGTGATCTGCGGTGACCGGCTGGCTTCTGCCTTGTTGTTGATGGGAGATGGCCGTTGCTCGCACTGCCGCGATTCCGCTCCGGAGTTCGAGCGCGCCGTGTCCTTCGGCGAATACGGGGATGCTTTGCGCGGGCTGATCCGCCTGCTGAAGTACGAACAGGTCAGTCCGGTGGCTGGTCCATTGGGCGGGATGCTGGCGCGGGCGATGATGGAACTGATGCCTATGGGACAGGGCAACAAGCCGGTGCTCATCCCCGTACCTTTACACAAGAGCCGGCGGCATGCCCGAGGCTTCAACCAATCTGAGTTGATTGCCCAGGCTGCAGCCAGACGCTTGCCACAAAAGCTGGAGGTTCTGCGCGGCGTATTGATCCGCCAGCGCGACACCGCCTCGCAGGTGGGTCTCAGCCGTGAGGAGCGCATAAAGAATGTGCGCGATGCTTTTCGCGTCACCGATAGCGGCCGCGTTCAAGGCCGCGACGTTCTTCTCGTGGACGATGTCATGACGACGGGTACCACATTGTCAGAATGCGCTCGGGTGTTGAAGCAGGCTGGAGCAAAGAGGGTTTTGGCGGCCACGGTGGCTCGCGCCTTCGACAGCGCGTCCCAGGCGGCTGCCAACCCAGGAGAAGAGGAGGGCATCGGAGCGAGTTGCAGCGCTTCGATCTAAGAACAGGTCATGTCCATGCCCCAAAGCGTAGCGTCGCGATACGGAAAATCACTGGCCGGTTGTATGCACCACGCCCGTGTGGCTGGCGACGAGCCGCCGCAGTGGGCCGCGATGCACGCGCCCGTGCTGGTGCTGAACGCATCGTATGAGCCCATCAACGTTTGTGCTGCGCGCCGCGCCATCATTCTGGTGCTGAAGGGCGTGGCCATGATGGAGGAGGCCAACGGCCACGTGCTGCATGCCGCGCGCGTAGCCATGCGCGTGCCCTCGGTAATCCGCCTGCTGGAGTATCGCCGCATTCCGCATCAGACGCGCGCCCTGTCGCGCAAAAACATATTGCTGCGCGACCGCAACACCTGCCAATACTGCGGCAAGATTCTGGCCGCCGGCGAGCTGACGCTGGACCACGTGATCCCGCGTTCCCGCGGGGGTGCGTCGACGTGGGAAAATCTGGTGGCCTGCTGCCATGGCTGCAATCGCAGGAAGGGCAACCTGCTTCCGCACGAGTCCAGTATGAAGTTGCTGCGCGAGCCCCGTGCCTTCAACCTGCACACCAGCCGCCATATCATGCGTATGATGGGCCGCTCAGACTCCAAGTGGCAGAAGTATCTGTTCTACTGAGCGCAGCCCACAGCACCAAGAGTTGCGATCTGCAATAAGCGAGCGCCGGAGTACTGCCGGCGCTCTCGGTTATGTCGCGCTTTTCGAGGTCTACCGACTGAGTTCCACGTAGATCGCCAAACCTGCCCAGTAAAAGTCAGATCCCGGTGCCGACGTCTTGGGGTCAGGTACGACGACATCTGCGTTGCGATGAAAATACTGTATCCCGGGCTTGACCTGATTGTGTCCCTCCTGTGAATTGCCCGAGTACGGTCCGTGTCCCGGCAAGAAATCCGTGCCGTCGTCGCGAGGGCAAGCGGTATTAAGACCCTCACTGCCCGGGCAGTCTAACTGATTGGCTCCGTTGCTCAGCCAGTCGGCCCAATAGGTAACCGGCGTAGGCGTCCGATTCACCTGCAGCAGAGCCCCCAACTGCAGATCGCTGGAGAAGAGCGTGGTCGCGACACCGGCGCTCACGTCGGGCTTAGGACCATTGGTGTACATACCCGACGCCGAACTCATGGTCTCCGTCATGCCTGCCTTCGGCACATCGTAGACCTTGACCTCAGCGGGATTCTGGTTGGCCAGTGTCACGGTCACCTGGCAGGCTGAGCTGGCATTGGACGTTCCCCGGTACCACGCGATGACACCCTGATTGCCGCTTACAAACTGCGACGCGACCACCGTCCATGATGCGGCACATCCCTGGACAGACGTGGGCAGACTGACGTTATTCAGCACCTTGGGGATCGACACCTCGACAAACAACGGATCGTTGACACTTGGGGTCATCGATGTGGAGACCAATGAGGTACCGGAATCAATGCGCCCGCAGGCGCTGTTGGTGACGTAGGTCGAATCGGTCTTGGGAGCCAGGCAGTTGTAGTCGGCGGGTGGAGGATTCCAGTAGCAGAGTATTCCCTCCACAACATCCGCCCTCTGGGAACCGACAAAGCAAGGCCAATCTTTGCCAGTGGAATACCATTTTTGTCCGGAACCGCCCTGGTTCCTGACTTTGCCGATACTAAAGAAGGCGTTCTGGCCATTGATCGATATGCGGCATTGGTAGCGATTGTCTGCCGGCTTGTAATTGAGTGGGAGATCGTCACAGGCCGGCACAGGCTGGGCCGCCGTGATCGGAGCTTTGCCTCGTCCGCCGGGCGAAAAGACGATGCGATAGACCGGGGCGTCACTTGCGTATACCTGGGGATCGTTGGGCCAGGTGTAGGCGCCATGCAGGATTTTGTGCAGCGTGTCGTCGCCGATGCAGGCGGCCTTTTTGCCACTGAAAACAACGCTGCTGCAGGTGCCGACGGTCGGCTGGTCGCCCCAATCACGATTTGACTGGGCATTATCATCCAGCGGGTTGATAGAGCCATAGGTGTTGGTGCAGGCGATCTCGGAGGTGGGGCCAGTGGGTTGTTGACCCATAATTCCGTTGCATGCCTGGACCGTCCCGTTGAAGAAAGCTCGCAGGTCGCAAACCCCACGATGGTTGGGGCCGTACTTCTTGAAACAGGAAATCTTGTAGTCAGTTCCTCCGTTACAGGGCAGGCAGTCCGCGTCGGTATCGCAGTAGTATCTGCCTGGGGGGTCACCTTGACAGCCATCCGTGTAACATTTTCCCGTGTCGCACTTGTCGCCATAACGGATATTGTCGTTGCCGGCACAAAACGTCGTCCAAAAGTAGCAGTTGGGGTCAGTCTTGGTGTTGCAACCGGTTTTTCCGACCTCCTCGGGGAACTTGTATTTTCCGCAATTACTCAGGCAGGCCAAGGTATAGTTCCCGGGCGGCATAACAGGGTTGCCGTTGCTGTCAACGATGACATATCCCAACAATGGGTAGCCTGGCAGGGCAGGATTGATGGTGTTGTCGATGTCCGCTCGCGCAACTTTAAACTTGCCGACAGCTGCGCCGGAGCAATTTTCCGGCTCGCGTAGATCTGCTCCATGCACCGTCAGCGGGTAGTTCCAGTTCAACCAATGAAAATTTGTCGCGGCCAGGGGATCGCGGTCGCTACCTCCCTTGGGCGAGACATCAATAGTAAGGTTCGCCCCGTTGACCGCACTGATGTCGGGCGAATCGATAAGTATGTCGGGTGGGGTGTTGGGGAAATGTTGATAGAAGGTCCATTCCACCAGCGAGGTGGCCGGCGGCGGTGATATGTTGGCGGAGCTGCAATCATATTGGCCGCCGCAGCCGCCAGTCTCGCACTCGGCACGGTTGGCCACTTCATCGTAGCGGCAGCCGGTGCGCGCCCAGAAGTTGCCGGTGTTCCCTCCCACATGCTGGCCATACCATTGCGGAGGAATGTCAATCGTGAGCACGTTGGAATAATCCGTGGGGTTGTTCGGGTTGAAGGGCTGCATCACCCACGTACCTTCCTGGGGAAAAACCGGCCAGGCCGGCTGATCCTTCGCGCGCGCCGCATTGGCCGCTCCCAACAGGACCTTGTCGGAACAATTCACTAACTGAACCTGTCGCTTAATATCCGAACTCTTCGGCGGCTTGACCGGTAGATTCGCCAGGTACTCATCGGAACCGCAATAAGCGTTCTGTTCCTGGGCTTGCGCCTTACCGCCGAGCGACAACAGCAACCCAGCGTAAAGAATCATGAGCGAGGAAGCGGAAAACACGAGGCGCAAACCAACGTATTTCCTGCCGGAGGATCCGGGCAAAGAAGCATTAGACGTCATGGGCGCACTCCTTTTGAGGCGCATATCAAACCACAAAAGTGGGGCCGCGCCAAGTGCAGTCGGGGATATTAATGATTAGAGCAATGGCGCAAGAAGTACCACCGACTGTCGCCGTCGGACGATTCCCGCCCTAAAGTGCGAGCACTTCACCGCCAACTATCCCGCGAAGCCGTTTTCGCTCTCACTTCCTGCGCCGCCCAACTCCACGCCGCCCCAGCGTCATCCAAAACCACGTGTGGGAGGGTACCTTGCGGGCTCCCGCGCGCTACTTCAATCAGTCGGATTTGGAATGCCTATTTCACAGAAAATTAATTCCTCTGAACTCGATGTCCTGCTGCAACTGACGCTGGTCCCTGACAGCGCAACCGCAGCAGTCAATTACGTTGCCCAAATGGATGACGCTGCTCGCACCAGACTATTGGTGCTCGCGCAATCGAACCATGTTGTTATGCGAGCGTTCCAGCGCCTGGCGCAGAATCCTGCCAACGCCGAACTGAGTGAGTGGGCGAACCTCGCGATTGCCGAGGAACGGAAGCGCATCGACAACGCGCTCACCTTTCTGCACCACATCTGCAATGAACTGGAAAAAGGCGGGTGCGCGACAACGGTGATGAAATCGCTCGATCACTGGCCCGATCTGGGCAGCGATCTCGATCTCTACACCACTTCCGATGAGCGCCCTGTCGTCCATGTCATGCTGAATCGCTTGGGAGCGCACATCGAACCGCGCAGTTGGGGCGACCGCCTGGCAAACAAGTGGAACTTTGCTGTGCCGGGCCTGCCGGAGTCGGTCGAAGTCCACGCGCAGCGACTGGGTCAGACCGGCGAACACAGAGCGATGGCAAAACGCTTCGTGACGCGGCGTGTTCCGAAGATGGTCAACGGGCTCACATTCCTGGTGCCGGCAGCGGAGGAGCGTATCATCGTCGCCACTCTGCAACGCATGTATCGGCACTTCTACTTCCGCGTTTGCGACATCGTCAACACGGCGGGGCTGCTGGAAACCGATCAGCTGGACTTCGACGAGTTGCGGAAAGCCTCCGAGCTCGGCGGCGTTTGGCCGGGCGTGGCAACCTATCTCACCATCGTGCGCGATCTCGTGCTGCAATACCGCGGCAGGGCTCCGGAGTTGCCTCCGCGGGTTCTTGCCGCGGCACGCTTCGGAGGGGAAGTGATTTTCGCGCGCGGCAAGTTTCTGCGCGTTCCCATCCTGCCCAATGGCGCCGATCTTTATACTCGTCAGGTCACCTGCACAGCGTTGCGCGGTGATGTTCCCGCAACACTGCGTCTTTCGCTGCTTCCCTATTTGGCTTCCGCGGCCGCTGTCGCATTTCGACTTACAGGAAGTGACAAGGGAGTCTGGTAGCCGCAGCGATACGAAAGCATGTCATTCGCAGGCGCGAATTGGCACGCCAAAGTCTCTATCTTTCCGAATAATGATGAAGCCCCCGGGGAGCGGCAGGCATCTATCTGCCCGTAGCCACAGTACGGGGTGGATGTGGGACTAAATGCTCGGCTCATTTAGCACTCTGGTGCCAAGTTCATGAGCGAGCAACTGCGTTGCCAACAATTCCTCTCGTCGCGCTTGATGCGTTTTGAGTTGGAATTGATGATAGGATAATGGCGTGTGGGTGAGGTCCGTTGCGACTTCTGCGCACGGTGTTGTAACAAATTTCTGTTACGTTCGATCGCTTACGCCGTGAGAGTTTTCACCCCTATTCAACGTCTCTTCAGGTTCCACGCTCTTCGTCTGCCTGCGCCGCATCTCCCGAGTGCAACTAAGACAGTTAATCAAAAAGCATTACATGCAATTTCACTCGAAGAAGAGGAAGGTAAAACATGCCGGTCACGCATATCGATATTCCGATTGACAAACTGACTCGTCCTCATAGCGAGGAAGAAATTCAACGCAAGCTGGCGCAAGAGCGCGCGCGCCTGGCGAGCATGATGGGCCTGGATAGCGGCCCGGTGCGGCACTTCAAGCGTCCGGTGGAGCGGCCCTTCTCGGCCGAAGAGCGCGGCAAGGTGACCATCCTCTTCGGCGGCTTGACCTGGAAGCACGAACGCGTGATCCAAGCCGTCTTTCAAGGCTGCGGGTATAACTGCGACATCCTGCCTGTGCCCAACGTGTCGGCCTTCCAACTGGGCAAAGAGTACGGCAACAACGGTCAGTGCAATCCCACGTATTTCACTGTGGGCAATCTGGTGCAGTACCTCCAGTTCCTCGAGTCACAGGGTGAGACCAAGGAGGAGATCTGCAACAAGTACATCTTCTTCACCGCGGGATCGTGCGGGCCCTGCCGTTTCGGCATGTACGAGGCGGAGTATCGCCTGGCGTTGCAGAATGCGGGCTTCGGCGCCTTCCGCGTGTTGCTCTTCCAGCAGAATGATGGCGTGAAGGCGGCCTCCGGTGAGGCTGGCCTGAAGTTCACTGTCGACTTCGGGCTGGGCATGTTTAATGCGCTTAACCTGGGCGACATCATGAACGAGATGGTCTACCGCATCCGTCCCTACGAAGTCGAAAAAGGTAAAACGGACGAGGTTTGGCAGGCTTCGATGGACACGCTCTGCACCATGCTGCGTGAGCGCAAGCCGTTCGAAGATCACGAAGACCTGCCGGAATGGATGGCCAAGAAGATTCGTCCCAACAAAGGCAAGAAGTGGGAGCTGTGGCTGAACTCGCTGGCCAAAGTCCGCGAGCAGCTTTATGGCAATCCGTATAAAGAAGCGATGGCCGCGGTCCGCGCAGAACTCAACACCATTGAAGTGGATCGGCTGAAGGTGAAGCCGGTAGTCAAGATCATCGGCGAGTTCTGGGCGCAGATCACCGAAGGCGACGGCAACTTCCACATGTTCGAGTTTTTGGAACGCGAGGGCGCGCAGGTGTTGGTTGAGCCCATCGGCACCTGGGTGATGTACATGATGTACCAGTGCAAGGCGCGCGCTGCCGCCCGGCGCGAGCTCGATGCGCCCTACAAGCACCCGCAGTGGTATGAGGTGAAGAAACGTGCTGCCAACGAGTGGAAGTTCCGCTCCAAGCAGTGGATGTGGGGCATCGGCGAGCGCATCTACGCCCGGCAGTATCAGCGCGTGGTGGAAGGCCTGGGCAACATCGCCCACGAACTGGTCGACCAGAAGATGATGGCCGACATGGCCGATCCCTTCTACAACCAGTTCGCGCGTGGCGGCGAGGGACACCTCGAAGTCGGCAAGAACGTCTACTACACCAAGAACCATCTCTGCCACATGGTGCTGGCGCTGAAGCCTTTCGGCTGCATGCCTTCCTCGCAGTCCGACGGCGTGCAATCCGGCGTCGCCAATCACTTCAAGGAGATGATCTTCCTGCCTATCGAAACCTCCGGCGAAGGCGAGATCAATGCTCACAGCCGCGTGCAGATGGCGCTGGGCGAAGCCAAGGTCAAGGCTCGCATGGAGTTCGAGCAGGTTCTGAAGTCGACCGGCAAGCGCCTGGAGGACATTAAGGACTATGTTGCCGAGCATCGCGAGCTGCGTAACGTTTTCTACCCGGTGCCGCATCGTCACGGCTACGCCGGCGTGGCCGCCAACTTTGTGCTGCACGTCAACGACCTGATGAATGGCAAGAAGAAGCTGGCACGCGTTCCGCTGCCGGCGCCGCGCAAGCTGGAGACGTCGCCCGCGTTCGGTGACTAGTGGTCAGCGCGGAGCGTGCGCTTACCTCAGGGCTCTGCGGCAGATCGGGTAGAGCAGGTCTTTATTCTGCTTCTGCAGCGCAAAGCAGACGGGGTAGAGCAGGTCTTTATTCTGCTTCTGCAGCGCAAAGCAGACCGGGTAGAGCAGGCCTTTAGGCCTGCGTCTACCGCGCAAAATATTACTTGAGCCGGCTTCAGCCGGCGACACAAGGGGCTGAAGCCCCCTGCAATGTGATTTGCGATTGGGGACGCGGACCTGAAGGTCCGCTCTACCCACCACATTGATTACGAAAGGAACTTCTAGCTAGATGCCGACCGAAGTGCAGACACCCGAGGGGACGAACGCAGCCCCCACTTATCGCTTGGATGTCGACTTGCACGAGTTGTTGATGAAGCCGTCGGAGACGCCGCGTCTGCTGCCGCCGCCCAAAGACGGCAAACTGCAGGAGCTCCCGACGCCCGTTTTTCCGCAGCATCCCGAGTTGATGAATGCGCGGGACGAGGACTACTTCCCGAAGAACGGCCAGCGGCGCTCATGGTCTACCAAGCACATCATTCGCGCCATGCGCGGATGGGCCGTGCCGTGGATCCGCTCGCGTGTTCTGCCGGGCGACTTCCATCCCATCATCGCCTACCTCTTCAACGAGTGGAAGTGCAACCTCGATTGCCACTACTGCTGGGCGTTCGACAACAGCGTTCGCGGCATGACCGAGGATACGGCCAAGCGCGCGCTCGATTGGCTGCGCGATTCCGGCGCCGGCGTCCTGGCGCTGATGGGCGGCGAGCCGCTGCTGCGGCCCGACTTCGCCCACAAGATCATCTATTACGCCGCGAAAAAGGGCTTCTGGGTGTATCTGCCGACGAACGGCCGCCTGATGCGCGAGCCGGTCATCGACAAGGTCGCCGATGCCGGCGTCGGTGTGGTCAATCTTGCGGTCGACTCGTGGGAGGACGTTCCGGGCAAGGGGCTGCCCAAGGCCATGGTGCCGATCCGCAAGTACTTTGATTACTTGGTCAAGAAGCAGTACAAGTACGGCTACTCGGTGTTCCTGAACATCAACATCTGCGCCAACAACATGGACGACGTCCGCCAGTTGACGGAGCTGGCGCACGACAACGGCATCGCCACCGACTACCACATCTGCGAATCGCCGATGACCGAACAGCCGCACTTCAAGCACCTATACACGAATCCGACGTTCATCCGCGAAGAGCACCATCCGCAGGTGGCCGAGCTGATCGACTGGCTGATCGAGAAGCAGAAGTCCGGCTACCACATGGTGAACTCGGTTCAGCGCCTGGCGCAGATGAAGAACTTCATCCACGGCGATTTGCACGATTGGGGCTGCCGCGCCGGACACAATTCGCTGATCGTCCGCGTCGACGGCACTCTGGCTCCGTGCTTCCCCATGTACTCCGCCGGATACGACTGGGGCACGATCGAGAACCATAAGTTTGAAACCAAGCAGCTCAAAGA